>Ga0157369_10007201_pt1 | contig 12818 bp, 12 predicted proteins | sample C25metaG_FD_113461 | JGI IMG/M metagenome (GOLD analysis project Ga0157369, IMG submission 113461) | Corn rhizosphere microbial communities from Kellogg Biological Station, Michigan, USA - C2-5 metaG | ecosystem: Host-associated > Plants > Roots > Rhizosphere > Soil | place: USA: Michigan...
AAGTCATGATCGGCTACTCCGATTCCAACAAAGACGGCGGCATGCTGACCAGTACGTGGGAACTGTACAAGGCACATCACGCCCTGCACGAAGCTGCACGTCGGCAGAATGTGATGCTGCGCCTGTTTCATGGGCGGGGTGGCACCGTCGGACGAGGTGGCGGACCGACTCATCACGCCATCCTCGCGCAGCCGGCCGGCGATTTTTTTGGCCAAATTCGAATCACTGAGCAGGGCGAAGTCCTCAACTGGAAATACTCCGACCCGGTCCTGGCTGAGTGGAACCTCGAGATCATGATTGCCGCTTGTCTTGAGGCGCTCACCCGTCCAGACGGCCCGCTGCCCGGTTCGGATGCTCCCTGGACTGAAATCATGGAACAGATGTCGGCTGACGCTTTCGCTTTCTACCGCAGCAACATCGCCGATAATCCCGAAGTTCTGCAATACTTCGAGCAAGCCACCCCAGTGAATGAACTTGAGCATGCGCAGATCGGCTCGCGCCCGGCGCGGCGTTCGCAGAGCCGGCAACTCGACGATCTCCGCGCTATACCCTGGGTGTTCGGCTGGATGCAAAGCCGCCACGCGCTTCCGGCGTGGTTCGGAGTAGGACAGGCATTCGAGCGCTATATGTCTCAGGGCGCGGAATACGAAAGGCGCCTCCAGGAAATGATGACGGGTTTCCCGCTGTTCTACGACGTCATTCGCAACGTCGAGCTGGCAATGTCGAAGGCGGATCTCTCGATTGCGCGACTGTACGCATCGCTAGTGAAAGATTCCGGAGTACGCGAACGCGTATGGAACATGATTGTCGATGAATTTGAGCGTACCCGGCAAATGCTGTTGCGTGTTAAAGCGCAGGAGCGTCTGCTCGATCGAAATCCCGTTCTTTCGCGCTCAATCAAGCTGCGGAACCCCTACGTGGACGCCATGAGCTTGATTCAGGTGGAACTGTTACGCCGCAAGCAACTCGGCGACAATTCCGCCGACCTCAACTACGCATTGGGTGCGACTATCAACGGAATCGCGGCGGGCCTTCACAACACAGGCTAGGAGAAATCCCTGAGATTCTCCTGAGCAGAAACTACTCACGAACAGCGCAGAAAATACGATTTAGTTCGTACTTTTTTCGCCTGTACCTTCGATTACAGAATTGTTACGTGCTTCTCTCGAATTTCGTTGAACGCAAGTAGATCCCTGACTACTCTCACGGCAAGTCAAGTCCATACAGTTTTTGCTGGAGAAACCTTAGAAATGAAAATGTACCGACTCGCCGCACTATGCCTTATGGCGCTGTCGTCTGTTACAGCGTTGTCCGCCCAAAACACCAGCAGCCCTTATTACCATAAATTCACCAATCTTCAGAAGCTTTCCTGGGGACCAGGCTACGCCCTGCTTGCTCCCAGTTGGGGGATTTGCAGTACCTGTTCCGCAACTTCAAAGAGTGTGAACTGGTACCGTACTCCTAAGATCTCTTCGCCCTCGACGAGTGGCAGTTCCACCCGGCACCATATCGGCGGAACTCACGCGTATGCCGATATCCTCTGGAACAATCACCTCGTGGGTTCGTTCTCTTCGCAAGGCCTTCCTGATTACAGCCACACGTTAACCAATAACGCACATAATTTCATCTACGATGTGTGGTTCTACGCGTCCAACAGCGGGTACTCACAGGCGCTGGAGTTCGACATTAACCAGTTCATGGGCAGCAAGATGGGCAAAGGCTTTATCTGGGGCCACGAGTGCCGCATCGCCGGCGGTCACGAGTGGGATACGTATGACAACGTCAATAAGAAGTGGGTTCCCACGGGCGTTCCCTGCAACCCCAAGAACAATGCTTGGAACCACTTGGTGATCACGGTGGCACGCACTTCCACCAATAAGCTACTGTTCAAGTCCATTGCCCTGAATGGCGTCACTCACACACTGAACATTTACCGGTACCCTGGCACAACCGGCTGGAACGGAATCACGATCAATTACCAGCAGGATGGCAACAGGTACATGCAGGCGTACGCCGTTTACTTGGACAAGGTTAACTTCACCATGTGGTAGACCGAACCCAAAATCTAAAACAAAAGGCGCCCGCTGGAGTAGGCGCCTTTGTTTTTTGAGCTTGGGTGGGAAGCTCGCAATTTCTAATTGAAGAGTAGCAGCTAGGCAAACGCGTGAAAATCGGGTAGGAACTGTAGAAGAGCTAATCCCCTTTGGTTTATTCTTGACAAAGAACACCGGAGTAGCCGCCATGCCCATCTTTGAATACATCTGTGAAAAATGCGAGAACCATTTCGAAGCCCTGGTTTACGGCGACGAAAAGGCAACCTGCCCCAAGTGCAAGAGCACGAAGCTGGCTCCTCAACTCTCGGTATTCGCCGTGGCGGCCAAGTCTGCACCTTCTTCAAAGCCTGCTGCTGGCCCTTGCGGAAGCTGCGGCGATCCCCGTGGCCCGGGCGCGTGCTCGATGGGCGATTTCAACTGAAGTCCTTTATTGACGCAGGTTTGCGCAGGTAACACTCTGGTACCCAATTCGTTATCACGCGCGTAAGTTTCCAGAAACACTGGCCTAAGGCAAAATCTGTTCAGTCTTGAGGGGGGAATGAATGGACCGACGCCGTGCCGCGCGAGTTAACGTTCAACTGCCAGTCAGCGTTTGGGGAGTAGACGCCTTCGGACAGGCTTTTACGTCTCCGGCCATGGTGACCAACCTGAGCGCGAACGGCGTCGTGGTGCAGGGGGTTCGCCGCCGCATGCGCATCGGCGAAAGCATCGATGTTCGCATGGGCAACAACAAAGGCCAGTTCCGCGTGATTTGGGTTGGCGACATGTCGGAATTGGGGCTGGAGAGGATCGGCGGCAACTCGTTTCTCCCAGCATCAAACCTGGTTCAGTTCGCGCAGTCCGCCGCGACGTGCTGATCGGCGGGAATAGATACTGAAACCCCGTTCCCCAAATCACACCACCCTTTCCTCTGCTCGGGTTTAATATTTCCCTGCAGCTCTCCCTGGGGGAAAATGTGCGCACAATCTTCTTCGCAGTACTTGGAATACTTCTTCTCGCATCGCAAGTAATCGCCGAAACCCATTCACCCGCGCTGAACCTCATGCCGTGGCCTGCGAGCATTAAGCCCGCCACAGGTTCGTTGCCAATTGATCCGACGTTCACGGTCGTTCTGAAAGGTTCCGACCCGAGACTTCAAAGCGTGGCGGAGATTTTCCTGAATGACCTGCGCCGGCACACGGGCATGCTGGCGACGAACCTTCAGGTCGCCACCGGATCGCAAGCGGGACAGCTCGAAATCCAAAGCAACGCTGCGAGCAAGAATCCGCAACAGCTTGGGGAAGACGAGTCGTATACGCTTACAGTGACGCCGGTGAAAGCTGAGCTCACCGCTCCCACGACGCTCGGCGTAATGCGCGGCCTGCAGACATTCTTGCAACTTGTTGAGGTCTCGCCGCAAGGGTTTGTGGTTCCCGCCATCACCATTGACGACAAGCCACGCTTCGAGTGGCGCGGTCTGATGATCGATTCCAGCCGTCACTTCATGCCGGTCGATGTCATCGAGCGCAACCTGGACGCGATGGCGGCCGTGAAGCTGAACGTGTTTCACTGGCACCTTTCCGACAACCAGGGCTTTCGCGTCGAGAGCAAGAAATTCCCCAAACTGCAGGAAATGGGCTCCGACGGCCTGTACTACACGCAGGAACAGGTTCGCGACATCATCGCCTACGCGCACGAGCGCGGCATCCGGGTTGTGCCCGAATTCGATATGCCGGGCCACAGCACTTCGTGGCTCGTGGGTTATCCCGACCTGGCCAGCAATCCCGGACCTTATTCAATCGGGCGTGAATTCGGCGTGTTCGACCCTGCCATGGATCCGACGCGGGATAGCACTTATAAGTTCCTCGACAAGTTCATTGGCGAAATGGCCAAACTCTTTCCCGACCAGTTCTTTCACATCGGCGGGGACGAGGTGAACGGCAAGGCGTGGGACTCCAATCCCAAAATCCAGGAGTTTATGCACGCGCACGGCATGAAGAGCAACAATGACCTACAGGCTTACTTCACCCGGCGGGTGCAGAAGATCGTGGCGAAGTATGGGAAGACGATGGAAGGCTGGGACGAAATCCTGTTGCCGGAAATTCCGAAGGACGTCGTAATTCAATCCTGGCGCGGACAGAAGTCGCTGGCCGATGCGGCGCACCAGGGTTATCGCGGAATTCTTTCATCTGGCTACTACCTCGACCTGATCAATCCCACCTCGGCGCACTACGCGGTGGACCCGTTCACCGGACCGACCGCGAGTCTCTCGGATGCGGACAAGCAGAAGATCCTCGGCGGCGAGGCGTGTATGTGGGCCGAGTACGTTTCGCCCGAGAATGTCGACTCGCGCATATGGCCACGCATGGCGGCAATAGCGGAACGCCTGTGGTCGCCGCAAAATATCACCGACATCAATTCCATGTACGAGCGGCTTTCGGCTGTGAACACCTGGCTGGATGCGGTCGGCGTCACTCAGAACACGCAATACAACATGATGCTGCGCAGAATGGCTGGCGACGATGACATTGGCGCGCTTCGCGAGTTGGTCGACCTGCTTGAGCCGGTGAAGGGTTATTCGCGATATCAGCTTGCCACAACCAAGCCGACATCGCTCACACCCATGAATCGCGTCGTCGACACCGCCAGACCTGAAAGCATCAAGGCGCGAGAGTTTGCAGGTTTGGTCAATGCTTTCGTGGCTGGGCCGATCAAGCCGGGCATGGAAGCCGAGCTTCGAGCACAACTCACTGCTTGGAAGAGCAATGCCGAAAACCTTCAACCGCTAGCGGCGAAGTCGTGGTTTGTGCAGGAAGTGATGCCGCAGTCGCAAAACTTGTCTTCGCTTAGCGCCGCGGCGTTGCAAGCACTCGATTACCTCGATCGCGGGGAAAAGCCGCCGGCGGGCTGGGAGCAGCAACAACTCACCCTGGTGCAGCAGGCCTATCAACCAAAGGCGCAAGTGCTATTGATGGTGTGCCCGGCGATTCAGAAACTGATTCAGTACAGCGCGGGAACGCAGGTAACTGAATTAGCGATTCCACAACGCGCGGCGGAATGACGTCTGAGATTCAGTAGCGGATACGGTACGTGGCCGCGATATGTGCCGTCCCTACGGGACTCGTGCTATTTGGTCCACTCACCCAGCGCTTACGTGCTGGGCTAATTAAATTCCGCCCGCGCTGCGGGCTGTGAGATCTGCGTTTCCGAGCGTTCGCCTTCGATGTAGGGCGATGTTCGTGTCCCGCATCTCCCCCCAACGTCTACGCTGCGATTTCGCGTAACAGTCGCTGCACGATGTTCTTCTTCGGGGCAAGCACAGGGACGCTTGCCGGCCACGGTTCTTCTACGGCCATCAATGACATCGCCCCGCCGGCGAGTGCCATGTTTTTGGTGAAGTTGATCATGTCGTTCATGCGTTGCTCGGCATCCTCGTTCCAGAAGTCGTGCATAACAGGCGAAACACCAGCCAAGAAGCCAATGACTGCAAGCGTGCCCAGCTTTGGCTTAATTCCAAGCAGAATGCTCGTGCCACCCACGATCATCATCGCTCCTGTAGCCTTCACTGCCACATCAGGTTTGGGCACCTTCTTCGCGGCGGCGTATTGCGCCATTTGTTTGGACTGCTTGAAATGATTGATGCCGCTCATGATGAAGTACCCGCCGAACATCGCGCGACCGATCAGGAATGGGATTCGCATAGCTCTCCTCCAGAAACCAGTTTCGATTCCCGCCATCGCCGCACCGTTGCCAACTCGCATGCGATCTGCTGGTAAACTCTTGTTTTGACCGCTGCCATTCACACTCAGGAACTCTGCCGTCATTACCAGATGGGCGGCACTCTAATCCGCGCCGTCGACAACGTGACGCTCACGATCGGGGATGGTGAGTTCGTTGCACTGCTGGGTGCATCAGGATCAGGCAAGTCTTCCCTGCTGAATCTACTCGCCGGCCTGGATTCTCCAACTTCGGGAACGGTCGTGAGTGGCGGCAAGGATTTGTCGCGATTGTCTCGCGCGCAACTTGCGATCTATCGCCGCGGCACAGTCGGGATGGTGTTTCAGTCGTTCAACCTGATTCCGCGCATGACTGTGCTGGAAAATGTGGAACTCCCGCTGCGATTTGCCGAAGTGGATCGCGCTAAGCGACTGGATCTCACGAATCGTGCGCTTGCCCGCGTGGGACTGAGTGGCCGTTTGCACCACCGCCCCGTTGAACTTTCTGGAGGCGAGCAGCAGCGGGTCGCGATTGCCCGCGCACTGGTCACGGAACCCAAAATCCTGCTTGCCGATGAGCCGACCGGCAACCTCGATAGCCGCACTGGCAAGGAAGTAATGGATTTGATCCGCGATCTGAACCGCTCCTCGCAGATGACTGTCGTCCTGGTTACACACGAGCATGCCATCGCAGAAACCTATGCTGCACGAATGATTTCGCTTGCCGACGGAAAGATTGTCTCCGATGTCGCGAATGCCAAAGCGGCCGCATCGCGAGGTGACGCATGAAGCTTTACGATTCCGTCGAACTTGCGGCGCGCAATCTGCGCGAGGCCATGCTTAGAAACTCGCTAACCACGCTTGGAATTGCTGTCGGCGTTGCTTCGCTGGTAGCGATGCTGTCGCTCGGGGTTGGCTTGCAGCGAATGGCATCTCGCCACCTGAAGTCTTCGGGATTGTTCAATACGGTGGTAGTCACATCCCGTCGTGATTTGCGCGCATTCAACCGCGAGCAGGAAACGAGTGGCCCCTCTGCCGCAGACAGTCCCGACCTCGATGAAGCAGCGCGGCAGAAGATTGCCGCCATTCCCGGCGTAGCGGAAGCCTATCCTGAACTGCGCTTCATCACCGAACTTCGCTATGACGACAAGCCGCACCTGACCATGGTTTCCGGAATGGCGTTTTCGTCAGGAGATAGCGACAGCCTCGAAGGGATGCAAGGGCACTTCTTCTCGTCGGATGTGGCTCACGAGGTCATCATCCAGAAGAATTTTGCGGCGGAACTGCTTGGCCGCGCTCAGCCTCGCGGACCGGAAGAATTGAAGGCTTCCGAAGTTGGCGGACCATTGCTCGGGAAGCAATTGATCATGCGCTACAACGAGCGCATCGCATCCAGCAACACGGAGGATTCGGCTTCTTATTCTGTAATCCAGCGCGAAGTGCCGCTGACCATTGTCGGGGTGACCGAACTCGATCCCGACAGCATGCGAGGGGCAATGCGGGCGCGAGTGTTCTTGCCGGAGAAGCTGTTGGAATCGATCCATCCGATGCAGGCGTTCGACAATCGCGACGCCACTCACGCCACCTCCGCCGAGCCAAGTTACTCGACGTTAATTGCGCGGGTGAGCGGCGCCAGCAAAGTGGCCGAGGTGGAGGACGCGATCAAGAAGCTCGGCTTCAACACCTTTTCAATTCTCGATGCCAGCAAGAGCATGCAACGCTTCTTCCGCATCTTAGACATGTTTCTCTTCATCTTTGGCAGCCTGGCTCTGACAGTCGCGTCGATTGGGATCGTGAATACGTTGGTCATGGCTGTGCTGGAACGACGGCGCGAGATCGGAATCATGAAAGCAATTGGCGCCAGCGATCAGGATGTTCGCGGCCTCTTCTTCGCTGAGGCCGGCGCGATGGGTCTACTGGGCGGATCGCTGGGCGTGATTCTCGGCTGGGCGATCGGAAAAATTATTGGAATTGGAACTAATATTTATTTGCGCCGCCAGGGATTCCCACCAGACAACTTCTGGGCCGTGACCTGGTGGCTCGTCGTTTTCGCGCTCGGAATTGCGTTCATCATCAGCCTGCTCTCCGGCCTTTATCCCGCAGCACGGGCTGCAAAGCTCGACCCTGTACAGGCGCTGCGATACGAATGAGCATGCGTCGTGCGACCCTGAAAATCGCGTCTAAGGCTTGCATGTTCATCGTTGCAGCCGTGTTGCTCGGCAACGCTGGTTCCGCGATTGCGCAGGGCCGTATCGACTGCAGCAGCATGCACAGCAAGATCCTGCAACGGGCCGTCCGCTACTGCGCGATGCTGCCGCCGAGCTACGAGACTGAGCACAACCGTAAATATCCGATTCTCTATTTCCTCCACGGGCTCGGGCAGAACGAGCAAGCGCTCATGCTGGGCGGCGGGTGGGGTCTGATCGAAGACCTGCGCCAGCACCACACCACTGGCGATTTCCTGATCGTTGCGGTTGAAGGACGCGCCTCGTTCTTTATCAACTCCGCCGACGGCAAGCAGCGCTACAGCGACTTCTTCCTCACCGAATTCATGCCGCAGATTGAATCGAAGTTCCGCGTAATTCGCGGCCGTAAGACGCGCGGCATTACGGGATTGTCGATGGGTGGATACGGCGCGCTTCGGTTCGCGTTTGCTCATCCGGAGCTATTCGGATCGGTAAGTGCGCAAAGTGCTGCGCTCATAACCGAACCACCGAAACAGATGAACGACGACCTGCAGCACGCGGGGCCTCTCGGCAATTTACTTGGTGGAGTGTTCGGCAACCCAATTAACGTTGTGCATTGGAACCAGAACAATCCCTTGATCCTGGCGCGGCAGCATCGTGCCGAACTGAAAAGCACGGCTATCTATTTCGACTGCGGGCAGGACGACGAGTACGGGTTTGCCGTCGGCGCCAGCAAATTGCACCAGCAGTTAGTGGCAGAGGGAATACCGCATCAGTTTCATCTCTATCCTGGCGGTCATTCGGCGGAGTATTTCCTCTCGCATCTTGGGGAGACGTTGCAGTTTCATTGGCACGTGTTTGAGGCGGCGGTAGCTTCGTCGAGGGAGCACTGATTTCGAATCGACATGGAGTGTCGAAACATCTCACGCTGTTAGAATCTCAAGTGGGAAGGGCACGAGTTTACTCGTGCCGTGAACGTCCCCTCTTTGAGTTTTCTTATTCCGAGCGGAGCAAAATGGTTCGCCATGCGAGTCATTTTGCTCCGCTCGGAATAGTGACTTTAGGACGGCCTTGGGGCACGACTGAAGTCGTGCCCTTCCGGATTTGCTGTTTCCCAGAGTGACGGTCGAACAGCGATTTGCTCGCGAACTGACCGTGAATTGCCAGAGACTTGATGCGGAAAGCGCTCAATCATCTCAAAAAGTCCGACCCCGTCATGCGAGCCATTATCGAGCGTGTCGGACCGTATCGCATGACCTATCGCGAGCCTACGTTTCATAACCTCGCCCGTGCGATTGTGTATCAACAGCTCAATGGCAAAGCTGCCTTGACGATTTTTAATCGCTTCACGGCCCTGGCCGGTGATCCGCTCACGCCCGAAGGTGTTTCGAGACTCACGCCCGAGCAGATGCGTGCCGTTGGGCTGTCAAAGCAGAAGTCATCTTACCTGCTCGACATGGCAGAGCGAGCCGGGCGCGGCGAACTCGACTTCCTGCGCGTGCCGGACATGACAGACGATGAAGTCATCGCGCACCTCACCCAAGTCAAAGGCGTCGGTGTGTGGACTGCGCACATGTTTCTGATGTTCTCGCTGCAGCGCGCCAATGTTTTGCCGACGGGTGACTTTGGGGTTCGGATGGCAATGTTCAAGCACTACCTCGACAAGAGCCGCGCGAAAAGCAATGGTGCCGCTAAGCAGCGGAAGCGCAAGATCAAGCTGCCCTCTCCCGTTCAAATGGAAAAGATCGCTAAATGCTGGGAACCCTATCGAAGTGTCGCCTGCTGGTATTTGTGGAGAAGTTTGGACACTCAGGCCATCTAAAAGGCCGTTTGCGTTTCAAGCACTACCCAGCCTATCCTTGTCGGTCGTGACTTCCTCCGCCAAAATTCGCGTCCTGGTCGCCAAGCCTGGACTCGACGGTCATGACCGCGGCGCGAAGGTCATCGCCCGCGCGCTGCGCGATGCTGGCATGGAGGTCATCTACACCGGCCTGCGCCAGACGCCCGAAATGATCGTCAGCGCCGCCCTGCAGGAAGATGTGCAAGTCATCGGGCTCTCCATTCTCTCCGGCGCTCACAATGCCATCGTTCCCCGTGTCATGGACATGCTTCGACAGAACAAGATGGACGACGTTCTGGTTATTGTGGGCGGAATCATTCCCGACCAGGACATCCCCAACCTTAAGCAGGCGGGTGTGGCTGGGATCTTCCAACCGGGAACCTCGATGGACGAGATCGTCCGCTTCATCCGGGAACATGTTCCGTCGCAAGGCGTGACCACATAGATGGACGGCATTGATACCGCTGCCCTGAAGGAGCAACTTGCGCGCACCGTGGGCCCGGCTCCGTGGTACTGGAAGACCTTCCCCGAGACCGCTTCCGGCCAGAAACTAACCTGGAAGCATCACGGCGACCAAGGAGCACTAGCATACGTCGTCTCTCTTGCTGCGAGAGACCAAACGAGCTTCGCATGCCTTGCTCTGAATACCTATTGCCGACCGTTCCTGGCCGGACCGGCTCGCCTTGGCGTCTGGTGCCCTGAGGGCAGAAATCTTCGCTTCACATGTTTTGACATGAAGAATCTGAAGAGCTTCGATCTCGCCGAGATTGCCGGCTGGTTCAAGCAATCAGCGGACCGGATTTACTCCGCCACCGAGCCCACCGCTGACTTTGAAGTTCCGCTTCAACTCTCGCCCGGAACCCACAGCATCGAGGTGCCTGCGCAGCTGCGAGATGTCGAGGAACTGATTGTGCCTACCACCTACGCGGCCAAGAGCGCCGACGATCCCGCCATGGCGCTCTTCGTGTTCTACTTTCATGCCGGATTGGTGGAAGTTCTGCCGCAGCGCTGGTTCACCGCAGCGCAGTACAAAGTCGGCCCGCAATGGATCAGCCGAGCCGCCCGCGATCCCGAATCGCACCGGATTTTTGGTGAATGCTTCGGGGCTGGAACGTTCCTGCTTCAGGAGGACGGGGTAAGGCTGGAGCGGTGGATCGAGAGGAGCCCTGAGCAGTAAGCTCTGCGCCGCCAAACTGAACCCTTCCCATTCACCCCTCCGTTTTCCCTTTCCGCTGCTAATTCCATGCAGAACATGGGCTTACATTGACCCCAGCCCCGGTTTTCGATAGGCTTTTAGCAACCTTAAAGTGGGTAAAGTGTATCTTCTTGTCATCGGGAGAATACGTGTCTGAAAGTCAAAAAAGCCTTCTTTTGCTCAAGCCGCGTGGCTTTTGCGCCGGCGTGGTGCGAGCGATAGACATTGTCCGCATTGCCCTTGAGGCGTTTGGGCCTCCGATCTACGTGCGCAAAGAGATCGTCCATAACAGCTTTGTAGTCGAGGAACTCCAGGGCAAGGGCGCGATTTTCGTTGATTCTGTCGACGAGGTCCCGGAAGGCGAGCGCGTGATCTACAGCGCCCACGGCGTATCCCCAGAAGTGCGTACAGCCAGCAAGGAACGCCGCCTGCGCGTTATCGACGCTACGTGCCCGCTGGTCACCAAGGTCCACGTTGAGGCCGTTAAGTTCGCCAAGGAAGGTTACTCGCTCATACTGATTGGCCATCGCGATCACGATGAAATCATCGGCACGCTCGGTGAAGCTCCTGCGGTGACGCAGGTTGTGGGCTCGCCTGCACAGGTCGAAGCTCTTTCGGTGCCGGATCCGAACCGGGTTGCGTACCTCACACAAACCACGTTGAGCCTCGACGAAGCAAAGGACATTATTGAAGCCCTACAGCGCAAGTTCCCTAACATCAAGGGACCGCATGCGCAGGACATCTGCTATGCCACGGAGAATCGCCAGGTTGCCGTGAAGCATGTCGCTTCCGACGCCGAGCTGCTTCTGGTTGTCGGCTCCGAGAACAGCTCGAATTCCAACCGTCTGGTCGAGGTTGCGCGTAATCTCGGTCGCGCTTCGCACCTGATCGACAGTTGCAGGGATATTGAGCCACAGTGGCTGGAAGGCGTGAACACAATCGCGCTGACGGCTGGCGCGTCAGCTCCCGAGTGCCTGGTGGAAGAAGTAGTCGAATTCCTTCGCGAGAAAGGTTACAACAACTTGCGCGAAGTGGAGGTCATGCCGGAGAACGTGCGCTTCGGCCTCCCTCCCGAGATCGTAGAAGCCATTGCCGCAGCACCTGCCCCAACCGGCGTGTCAGCGGACTAGTTTGTGCAGGTACAGCCGCCCTCGGCTGTCCTACGGTTCACAGCTTCAATCGAGGGCCTGTAAGAACGTTCGAAGTATGGACGAATATCCATCAGTCTCCCGCACGTCTAACGCGCCAGAACTCCGTTTCGGAAAAATCGACGACCTTTCCGGTCGCGCAGCCGCCGCGATCGATGCCGCGCGCAAATGGCTGTTCTCGCACCAGCGGGAAGAAGGCTATTGGTGCGGCGAACTGGAAGCAGACACCACTCTCGAGTCCGATTACATCCTGATGCACACGGTGCTGGGCACCGGAAACCAGGATCGCTTTCAAAAGGCTGCCAACTATATCCTGCAGCACCAGAACGAGGATGGTGGCTGGCCCATCTACAACGGCGGTCCGTCGAATATCAGCGCATCGGTGAAAGCCTACTTCGGTTTAAAGCTCGCCGGATATAAACCGGATCACCCCGCCCTCGCACGCGCACGGAAGAAGATTCTCGACATGGGCGGCGTCACCAAGGTCAATACTTTCACCAAGATTTATCTCTGCTTTCTGGGACAGTACGACTATGACGCGGTTCCCGCTATCCCGCCGGAGATCGTGCTTTTCCCCAACTGGTTCTGGTTCAACATCTACGAGATTTCGTCGTGGTCGCGCGCCATTCTCGTGCCGCTTTCGATTCTCTACGCGAAGAAACCGTTCAAGAAGATTCCCGAAGAGATGCACATCGATGAA
>Ga0157369_10007202_pt1 | contig 12817 bp, 7 predicted proteins | sample C25metaG_FD_113461 | JGI IMG/M metagenome (GOLD analysis project Ga0157369, IMG submission 113461) | Corn rhizosphere microbial communities from Kellogg Biological Station, Michigan, USA - C2-5 metaG | ecosystem: Host-associated > Plants > Roots > Rhizosphere > Soil | place: USA: Michigan...
CGATCCTGATCGCGCCGCTGATGACCTGCTCGGCGCGCATTCCCGTCTACACCCTGATCATCTCGGCGTTCATTCCGCCAAAGCTGATCTGGGGCTGGGTCAATCTACAGGGGCTCGTGATGTTCGGCCTCTATGCAACCGGCATCGCCAGCGCGCTCGGCGTCTCCTTCCTGATCAAGTTCTTCATGTGGCGCGACTACCAGCCCGCGCCCTTCATGCTGGAATTGCCCGACTACAAGATGCCCCGCGCGCGCTCGATCGCCATCGGCATCTACAACCGCGCCAAGATGTTCCTGCAGCGCGCCGGCACCACCATCTTCTCGATGATGGTCTTGATCTGGTTCCTGGCATCGTTCCCACAGCCACCCGTGGGCGCCGAGGGACCAGCGATCAACTACAGCCTCGCCGCCATCATCGGCAAGGCGATCGAGCCCTTGCTGCTGCCGGTCGGCTTCAACTGGCAGATCGCGGTCGCGCTGATCCCGGGCATGGCCGCGCGCGAAGTCGCGGTCGCAGCGCTTGGCACCGTCTATGCGATCGAGGGCGGCAAGGAAGCCGCCGCGCAGATCGGGCACATGCTCGCGACCAAATGGAGCCTTGCGACGGCGCTGTCGCTGCTTGCCTGGTACATCTTCGCCCCGCAATGCGCCTCCACGCTCGCCGTGATCCGCCGCGAGACCGGAAGCTGGAAGTATATGGCGCTGACCTTCGCCTACATGCTGGCGCTGGCCTATGTCGCGAGCCTTGCGACCTACAACATCGCGGTTGCGCTCGGCGCCGGCTAGAAAACCCGATTTCAGTTGGGCACGGCGCGAACTTCACGGGGCGGAGTGTAATCGGGCAAGCCGATATTCTTGCGCGACTGGTAGAACTCAAGGACGCTGCGCGAGGATTCGACGTTGAGGCGATTGAACTCGCGCTCCATGTCGCTGAAATCGCCCGCCGTGATGCGGTGATCCTTGGCGCCGAGAAACAGCAGCGCCATGGTGGTGTTCCAGGAGAAGCCGAGTGCCTTGGCCAGGATCAACGGCGTCTGCCGGTTGCGATCGAGCAGCGCCCGCTCGATCACGTCGACCGGCAGCGCGCACAACAGCGACAGCCCGATCGTGACCTCCTCCAACTTGTGGGCCATCGCGTAGCCGGCGATGCTGTCTTCGGTCAGGCGACCAAGGCGATGCTGCGCGGTGACGACGCGTTTGGCAACAAAATAGCTCCGGGATACCGGGCCAAATTTCGATTGCAACTCTCCGGCGACGTCGACGACAGACGTCGCGATCTCCTCCATCATCTCCGGACGTTCGCTCGCCAGCCGCTGCCTCACGTCGTTGGAGGCCTTGGCAATCAGCTGCTGGAACAGGTTGCGCGGGATATCCTTGCGCAGGCCGAGGCGCTCGGCGAGAATCGAATCGCCCTCCGCCCGCTTCACCATATGCAGCAGGCTCGAGCCCGAGAAGCGCGCGCCGCCATTGGCGGCGACAGAGTTGACGACGGTATTGTTGCCGTGGGCGACCAGCGCATCAGTGACCTTTTCGTCGAGCGAGGTTCGCCGTGAAATCGCCAGCATATGTGACTGGCTCTTGGAGCGCACGTTTGCGATCAGCGTGTCATCATCGAGCCGCTCCGATTTCTCCAGCATGGGGCCGGCGACCTCGATTGCATCGTCGAAGGCGAGCTTGCGGATGACGTTAACGGGCGCCTCGTCGAACTGCGACAGTCGTACCGACAGCACGGCTCGAACCTCGACCTCGATTTCTTCCGCCAGGCGCTCGATGACCCTGCCGAAAGTCTCGATCTCCTCCTCGCTGTAGCTGCCCGCGATCAGCAGATCGGTCGCGTGCCAAAGCGCGCGTGCCCGGCTCTCCGGCGTCCCGCGCGAGATGGCTTCGTCAAGTTCCCGCAGACGCGTTTTTGTCATTGTCATGCCAAGCCTTCGGACGTCGGATGTTCTTGGATCGCGTAGTTTGGTTCCGTAGATACGCCAAAGGCGCGAGTATTCCGTAAAGTCGGCTGAAAATTTTGCTATTAAAAATTCGCTAAAATGCCAGCGAATCCATTCACGGCAGGACAATCATGACGGGAGCAGGCCATCGCGCTACCTCCCGGAAGGGCTTTGCCGCCTCACCACCTAATCGCAAAACCGCGTCGACAGGTGAATATTTTCGCGCACGGCGCGTCACCGCAGCCATATTCATGGCGGATGCTCGATGTTGACGAGTGAGGAGCCGTCCTCACTATCTGGTGCTCCACCAACGCGGCGTGCCGGCGCCGGAGCTGACGCTACAGACTATTCAGCGACCGTCACGGCTGCTGGGCTGGCGGCGTCAGCACCATCGGCGGACGCGGCGGCGGTCTTGGTCTCGCGGGCGGAGGACCGGGGGCCGGCCGCACCTCGATCGGCGGCGGCAGCGGCGCGGCCTGTTGGCTCATCACGGGTGGAGCCGATGCGGCCGGCGGACGCGGTGGCGCGACGACTGCTTTCGGCGAGCGTCGCGGATCGCGGCCGGGCAGCGGCACCTCGGGTGGCGCGGCCGGCAGCGGTAAGGCTGCCGTCGACGGCGAAGTGGCGGGGGGCTCAGCCGGCGGCGTCTCGCCGCGCTCGATGGCATCCAGCCTACGCGTTTCGCGGTCGATGACGCGCACCGCAAGCCATGACGACAGCGAAGTCACGTCGAGCATCGGATTGAGCGCATCCGGCGTTCCCGTCGCAAAGACCTGGATCTCCGGGTGGCTGGTAGCTGAGCCGATCGAGTTGGAGGAAAGGCTCGCGCGCACATCGGCCTGGTCGGCGAGCATGTCGTAGCCGCCGGAAACGATGACATGGGCATTGCCGGCATCGAGCGTGGTCGCATCGATGCGCAGCCTGCCGTCGCGGATGTTGAAAGGAATTTGCGCGGAGGCGACCGGCAGATGGCCCGCGGCCAGCACCGGGGTGACGATCTGCTTCAAATGCGCGTCGTCGGTGGGCTGCCCGGAATCGCTGGCGTGAATCGCGACATCGAAGGCGCGCGGGTCGAGGCCTGGAATGCTGACCGATTCCAGCGTCATGGTGCCGCTGCCCGACAGCGCGCCCGCCAATGCCGCGACGCTGCGGCCCCGGCTCATCAGCGTCATCTGCAGCGAGCTGCGCCCCGATGGCATCTTCAATCCGCGATAATGCAGCGCGGCGCCGTCGACGCCGGAGAAAGCGAGCCGCGAATTAACGATGATGCCGTTGGGATCGGGCCGCGCATCGATGGTGGCGGCCACTTCGCCGCCGCCGATCTTGCCCTTCAGCTGCTCGAAGGTCAGCGACTGGCCGTCGCTCTTGATCAGGCCACTCACCGGGCGCAACTCGCCGCCGCCCGGCAACATGCCGCGCAGCGCCTGGAATGCGACGCGGCCGTGCCAGCCTTTCATCAGCCCGGCGCCGAGCGGCTCGTCTGCGGTATGGCCGGCCATGCCAATCGCCAGTGCAAAGGCAGGCGCGAGATCGAGCGAGTCGAGCCCGACTTCGCCGTCGACGCCCCGCTCTTCATCGAGCGCGATCGCCAGACGTCCCCGCAGCCGCGAACCGTCTACGACGCTGTCGATATCGTCGAGGGTGAGCTTGTTGCCGGCAAGCGAGGCGCGCGCGAACAGCCGGACATTCTGGGCCATCGGATCGGTTGGCTTGAGGCCGAACACCGGCGCGAGATTGATGCTGCGAACCTTCAGATTGACGCTGGCCTTTGGCGCCTGCGCCCAGGGCTCCGCCGTGCCTTGTGCCTCGGCATCGATCCCTGCGCCCCACATCTTCGCATTGAGCCGCAGCGGCTGCCGCCAGACGCCGCTCACCGATCCCTCGAATTGCATGCCGCCATCGCCGCTTGCAACGATGTGATCAAGGCCGAGCAAAGCGATCAGCACGTCACCGCGCTGAGCCGAGAGCTTCGATTCGATGCTGATCCCGGCATGGCCGAGCGCGTTGAGATCGAGCGAGCGCAGCGTGGCCAGCTCCGGTTTGGCATGGATGCTCGCCGTGCCATTAAGTTGCGGGGTGTTTATCTCGAGCGCAGCATGGGCATCCGCAAGATCGACCTTTGCGGCGTTCTTGCCGATGTCGAGCTGCAATTTCAGACGCGCCGGTCCCGGCGCGGTCGCTACCGCATCCAGGCGCGACGCAAAGCTGGGCGCAAACGGCGCGACCATCGCCGTGATCTGCTTCAGCGAGGTGCCGTTCGCATTCAATGCCAGCCGGCCGGTGGCGTCAGTACGATCAAAACTGCCGGAGCCTTCGACCGTCGCGCCTCCCGGCTGACCGAATTTCAATTGCCCCAGCGACAGCGTCTTCGGGGTATAGCCGAACTTCGCCGCGAACGGCTTGAGCTCCTGCCCTGCCGAGAGAGCGTCGCCGATATCGAGCGAGACCGCCGCTTCTGCGGGCCAGTCGGCCTCGGGGCCGGCGACGGAACGCACAAAGGCCGTGGCCGCGTCGAGATCGAGACGCCCGGCCTTCAGTTCGGCTTCGACGCGCGAGCCCGCGCCACCGGCAAGCTCCGACAGCGCGATGCGGCCCTCGATAGTGCCGCCATCGATCTCGGCTCTCAGCGCGTCGATCGCGACGCGGTCCTTGCTCGCAGTGATTTCGCCGTCGAGATGCAACGCCTTCTGCGTGCGGCGAACCACATCGCCCTTGCCCTGCAGCCAGGCCAGCAGCACGTCTGGATCGCCGGAGTCAACATCGAGCGCGCCCGAGAAGTCGCGCGCAGTGCCGGTCGGCTTGCCGGCCCTGGTAAAGGAAACTCTGGTATTGCCGGGCGCACCCAAATCCATCCGATCGATCGCCCAGGAGGTCGCATCGCCATGCAAGTCGATCGCGACGTTCTGCAGCGGGCGCCCGCCCAGCATGATCTGCTCGGCGCTGGTCTCGATCCGGCTCTTGATCGGCACGTGGGGCAGCTCCGCCAACATGCCATGCAACGCCGGCAGCAGGCGCGCCGGCTGAATGCTGGCGTTGTTATCGTTGTTGCCGGCTTTGGCGTCGTCCCTTGCCAGAAGCTTGTCGGCGTCGAGCTGGCGCGCGGACATCACCGCGTGCAGCAGCGGCCAAGGGCCGAACCTGATATCGCCGCTGCCGGAGAATTTCAACGCGCGGTCATCCGCGCCATAGCCCACCTCGATCTGCTCGAGCTGGGCAGCGGCATGATCGGCCTTGAGCTTCGCCGACAGCCGCCACGGCGCGGACGACTTGTCCCCCTTCTTCGGCGGTGGCGTCGCCAGCACGGCCGTGCCCTCGAAGCGCGGCGCGCGCGCATTGAAGCTGAGCAGACCTTCGACATCGACCGAGATCGGACGCTGGCCAGGATCGATATTCAGGTGAACGCGCGTCGCCTTGCCATCGGGACTTTGCCCGGAGGAGACGCGGAACGGATAGCGTATCCCCTCCACCGTGAAATTGCCGTCGCCATGCACCGCGCCCGCCAGCGAGCGCACATCGCCGGAAAAGGCGATGTCGTTCAGCTCCAGCGTCGAACGGCTCGCTGCGTCATGCAGCGCGATGCGGCCGGTCAGGTTCAGCCGGTCGATCGAAAGCGAAGCGAAATTGAAGGTGCCGTTCCACGCCGGCCATTCGACCTTACCTTGTGGGTCGAGGCCGAGTTCGACCGCGAGCCCGCCGACGGCGAGCTCATTGGCACGCCACTGGCCGCGCATGAGGTCGCCGAGCGAGAACTCGACGTCGAGCTTGTCGGCGCGGATCTTGCCGAGATCGTTGGCGCCGCCGACCACGACCGAGCGCAGCCGCAAGGTCGGCGTCGGCAACAGCCGAGCGTCGAGCGCGCCGTCGACCCGGACGGGGGCGCCGATGATCTTGCTCGCTTCGGTCTCGAATTGCGGCCGGAACTGGTTCCAGTCGATGAAATACGGCCCGATCAGCGCGGCAACCAGCGCAAGTATGAAGGCAATCGCCAATCCGAGCAGGGTCGTCTGCACGGGGTCTCCTCTTGGGCAATCTCCGGCGCGGACGGCCCATCGGCCGCCGCCAGGTCAAAGCACACCCTATATAGAGACAAGTATGGCGAAGTCACAGCAAGCTAAAGTGACAGCTTGACGCTGGCGCAATCACCAGCTTGCGGGGAGCTGCTTCAGCCCGCGCAGCACGAAGGTCGGCCGCCATTCCGGGTCTTCGGCATCGTCCAGCTTCAGCTCCGGCAACCGGCGCAGCAGGGTCGAAATCGCGGTTTCCGCCTCGATCCGTGCGAGCTGGGCGCCCAGGCAGAAATGGATGCCGCCTCCGAAGGATAGCGGTCTGACGTTCGGCCTTGTGATATCGAGCCGGTCCGGCCGGGCGGGATAGACGGCCGGGTCGCGGTTGGCCGAGCCGAGCAGGCAGAGCACGCCCTCGCCCTTCGGAATGCGCTTGCCACCGATATCCTCGACGTCTTCCAGCGCCACGCGGCCGGTCATCTGCACCGAGGAGTCATAGCGCAGGAATTCCTCGATCGCGTTGGTCATGAGGGAGGGATTGGCCTTGAGCAGCGCCAACTGATCGGGATTGCGAAAGAGCGCCAGCAGCCCGTTGCCGATCAGGTTGACCGTGGTCTCGTGCCCGGCACCGAACAACAGGATGATGTTAGCCGTCATCTCCTCGTTCGTGAGCTTATCGCCCGCCTCCTCCGCCTGGATCAGTTGCGTGATGAGGTCGTTGCCGGGATTGCGGCGGCGCATCTCGAACAGCGGCTCGAAATACATCTTCGTCATCGCGTCGACCATATTGGCCTGCGTGATCTCCTCCGGCGTCAGCGGCACGGGATCGAGAATGCGTCCGCCATTGCGCGAGCCGTTGTAGAAGACCTCGCGATGCTCCTCGGGGATGCCGAGCATGTCGCAGATGATCGTGACCGGCAGGCGAAACGCGAAGTCCTCGATCAGGTCCATGTGGCCCTTTTCGAAGACGGCATCGATGGTCTGGTCGACAACCTCCTGGATGCGCGGCCGCATGTCCTCGATCCGGCGCGCGGTGAAGGCCTTCACCACGAGGCCACGCAGGCGGGTATGGTCCGGCGGATCCTGTTGCAGCATCCAGTGGCTCATGCTGCGGAACATCGGCTCGTCCATGATCTTCGGGCCGTAGCGGCGGATGGTGCGCTCGACGTAATCCTTGCCGAAACGCTTGTCGCGCAGCACGAGGCTCACTTCGGCATGGCGGCTCGCCACGAACGCGCCATGCGCGTTGACATGCATGGGATCGGTGTTCCGCAGTCGCTCATAATGCGGATAGGGATCGCGGATGAAGTCCGGCGACAGCGGGTTGAACAGCGACTCGCCGGCCTCAGTCCCGATTTGGGTCTGCACATGCTCGTTCATGGTGCCTCATTCGAATGGCGCTCAACTCGATACACTATTGTATCGAGTTGCATTCTGCCCTAAACTGCGCCGATGTCAAGAGTGCGAACCAGACCGACCCGCGACGAAACCCGCGACAAGCTGTTCGAGGCGGCCGCGCGCGTGTTCGAGGAACAGGGCATCGGTTCCGCCAGCATCGAGGCAATCGCGGCCGCGGCCGGCTTTTCCCGCGGCGCCTTCTATTCGAACTTCAAGAGCAAGGATGAACTGATCATCGCCATGCTCGAGGACCACGTCGAACGCTCGATCGAACGCAACCTCGATCTATTGGCGCAGCATGAGGACATCGACGACTTCCTCAACGCGCTGAAAAACATGGACCGCAGCAGGCAGGACCCGCTCGGCCGCGCTCCGCTGCTCCATATGGAGATGATCCTGTTCGTTGCACGCGCCGAGAAGCGGCGGCCGGAACTCGCCAAGCGGCTGCGCGCGCGGCGCAAGCTGGTCAGCGATATCGTCGAGACCTCGCTCAAGAGCTCCGGACGGCCCGCTGCCCTCAATCCGGCATGGACTGCCGCGATCGTGCTGGCGCTGGAGGACGGCTTCCGCCTGCACCGGCTGATCGATCCGGAGACGACGCCGGCCGACAGTTTCCTGCGCGCCATCGGCGATCTCCGGCGCGCGATGGGAGTCATCGCCACGAGCTGAGGCGCGTCAGCCCGCGTGCTGCAACTTGCCCGCCACCGCGCGAATCTTGCCCGGCGACGCCTGCCAGATCGCAAACGCCGACAACAGGCTGACCGCAATCCCAATCGCAAACGCGATCGTGTAATCGCCGGTCACATCATGCAGCAGACCTGTGACCCACGGACCCGCGGCGCCGCCCGCCAGCGCGGCGAGCATGATGGTGCCAAAGATGCTGCCGAAATCGGCGCCTTGAAAAATCTCCAGCACCACGGCGCCCATGATCGAGGTCAGGCCGTAGCCGAGCGCACCTTGCGTGAACACCATGAGATAGACCAGCCATAGACTCGGCTCATATTTCAGCGCGATCAGTGCGGCGAAGCAGATCGCAAAGCCGAGGCACGAGATCGCCCAGATCGCCTCGCGCCCGATGCGGTCGGAAGCGTGGCCGAGCACGATCTGGCCGGGAATGCCGAGCAGGCTGACGACGCCGAGCGCCCAGACGCCGACATTCGCGGAGAAGCCGATGTCGAGCAGGAATTTGGTCTGATGCACCTGCACCGCGTACCAGATGTACAGGCCGCAGAAATAGCCGAGCGCGATCCACCAGAATCGCGCGGTACGCAGCGCGCGCGGCAGCGTCCAGTCGGTGCCGGCCCAGACGGGATCGACGACGTTCGAGACCGGCTTTGCGGAAGCATGTGGCGCGGCATCGCCATCCGGCTGCAGGCCGATATCCTCGGGCCGCTTGCGCAGGAACAGATTGATCGGCGCCAGCACGATCAGCACCATCAGCCCCATCGAAGTGCAGGCGGTGCGCCAGCCGGTCTGCTCGATCACATATTGCACCCAGGGCAGCAGCGTCACCGAGCCGATGCCGACGCCGGCAAAGGCGATGCCCATGGCGAGGCCGCGGCGTCGGATGAACCAGTTCGGCAGGAACAACGAAAAGCCCGAATAGCCGAGACAGACGCTGCCGGCGCCGACCATGACGCCGATGGTGACATAGAGATGCCAGGGCTCGCGCGTCAGCGGCGCGAGCAGTAGCCCTCCTCCCATCAGAACAATGCCAAGCTCCATCACCGCGCGCGGACCGCCACGATCCATCAGCCGCCCGATCAGCGGGCTAACGATGGCGGATATCACGAAGCCGAACGAGAACGCGCCGGCGGTGACGCCGCGCTCCCAGCCGAACTCCTTGAGGATCGGCGGGAAGAACAGCGAGAACGCGGTGCGCGCGTTGACGCCGATGCCCATCGTCACAAAGGTGATGGCAACGATCACCCAGCCATAGAAGAAGGGCAGATGCCGCGACGATTTTTCCGTCATGGCCGGCGCGTCCAATGTTGCGTGTTGACGGCGCCCGTCGGCGCCTCGCCCTTGATGATGGCAGCGACCTGCCGCACCGTCTCCAACGCCTGATGCTCGATCGCCTGCGGCGTCAGCCCGCCGATATGGGGCGTAGCAATTACGTTTGGCAATTTCGCCAGCTCCGGCGTCGGCATCTGATCTGGCGCGCGGCCGACATCCATCGCCGCGCCGGCGATGCGGCTTTCGCGCAGCGCCGCGGCGAGCGCCGCTTCGTCGACGAGATTACCGCGGGAGAGATTGATGAAGAAGGCGTGGCGCTGCATCCGCGCCAGCGCCGCCGCGCCGATCAGGTTTTCGGTCTGCTCGTTGGCGATCGCGAGGCACACCACATAGTCGGCGCGGCCAAGCAAGTCATCGAGTGGCCGTTGCTCGATACCGGCATCGTCGATCTTCACGAAGGGATCGGCGACCATGACTTCCATGCTGAGTGCTTTCGCCAGCGCCGCGAGATAGCGGCCGATGCTGCCGTAGCCGATGATGCCGATGCGGCTCCCGGCGAGCTGCCGTCCCATCAGGACTTCGGGCTTGCGTCCGGCATGATAATCCGCGGTCGTCCGCGAGACGCCGCGCGACAGATCGACCATGTAGCCGATCGCGAGCTCGGCGACCGCCGGCACGAAGCCGGGCGAGGCCCGCGTCACCAGCACGCCAACGGCGGACGCCGCCGCGACATCGATGTTGCGAATGTCGACCGCGCAACGGACCATGGCGCGCAGCTTCGGCAGCTTTGGAAATATTTCACCCCTGCCCTCGGTCACGCGGTCGGCCACGATGATGTCGACGTCCTGTGCCGCCGCAACGAGGTTGGCCGCATCGAGCGGCTCGGCGCCTTCATGCAGCTTCACGTCGGCAAGGGCCTGCAGGCCCTTGAGGGCGCGCTCGCCGTAATATTGCCGCCGGAAATCCGGCGTGGGGGTCAGCAGAACTTTCACGACGTCCTCGAACAATCTTTTGTTTGGAGCATGATCTTTTCGGAAAACCGCTACACACTTTGCGCTAACGCGGCCCTCCGGGTCCGGATCATGCTCAATAGCCGAATGCACGCGGCAGCGCCGTCGAGATCGCCGGCACGAAGGCGACGACCAGAAGGCACAAGAACAGCAAGCCGAGATAGCCCAGGATCGGCTTCACCGTCTGCTCGACCGGAACATTGCCGATCAGGCAGGCGCCGTAAAGCCCGAGGCCGAGCGGCGGCGCAAACAGGCCGATTCCCATCGCGATCACCAGCACCACGCCGAAATGCAGCGGATCGATGCCGAGTTTGACAGCAACTGGCAGCAGCAGCGGACCGAAGATGATCAGCGCCGCCGCGCCCTCCAGCACCGAGCCCATCACGATCAGTACCGCGATCGAGAGCAGCAAGAACAGCCAGACGCCATGGGTCTTCGACAGCGCCAGCATCATGTCGCCGACCATATGCGGCACCTGCTGCAGCGTCAGGATGAAGGCGAGCGATTGCGCGGCGGCGACGATGAACAGCACCAGCCCCGAGCGCGTCGCGGCGTGGACAAAGCTCCGCGCCGCCGATTTGAGGCCGAGCTCGCGGAACACCACGCTGCCGATCACGATCGCATAGAGTGCGGCGAAGGCGGAGATTTCGGTCGCGGTGGCAAAGCCGCTCTTGAAGCCGAAGAAGATCATGAAGATCAGGCCGAAGGAGGCGATGGCGCCGCTCCACAGACCCGAGATCGGCGTGCGCGGCTCGGCATCTTCCGAAGGAGCGGGTCGCCGGCCGAAGATGATGCAGAAGACGATCAGCGCCAGCGCCATCAGCCCGGCCGGCAGCAAGCCGGCCACGAACAATCCGCCAATCGAGAGGTTGGCGACGAAGCCGAGAATGATGAGGTTGATGCAGGGCGGAATGGTCTCGGCCATGACAGCGGAGGCCGCGAGCAGCGCCACCGCACTGCCCGGATTTTGCCGGCTGCGGCGCGCCGCCGGGATCAGCACCGAGCCGACCGCGGCGACATCGGCCATCTTCGAGCCGGAGATGCCCGAGAACAACACCATCGAGGTGACCATCACGACGTTGAGCCCGCCGCGGAAATGTCCGACCGCGCGCTGCAACAGCTCGATCAGCCGCACCGACATGCCGTTGGCTTCCATGAGGTAGCCGACCAGGATGAAGAACGGGATCGCCAGCAGCACGAAATTATCGATGCCGCGTGCCATCTGCTGGGCGAAGATCACGCCGGGCAGCGTGCCCTCGACCCAGATGAAGGTGAGCGCGGCGAGCGCCAGCGCAAAGCCGATCGGCAGGCCGCCGAACAGCGTGACAAAGAAGCCGACCAGCATCAGCGTTCCCGACGAGGGCACCGTGTCAGGCGCAAAATGATCCCAGGCGAGATAGAGGCCCACGATAAGCGCGGTCGCAATTACCCCGGAGATCATGTCGCGCAGCGGCCGCGCGCGAAAGACGTCGAGCGCGAACACGGTCATGAACAGTGCGCCGACGCCCATCGGATAGAAGGTCAGCTCCAGCGGCAGGCCGGAGCCGGTGGTCTGGCCCCGGGTCAAACCGCCGAGCTTGATGGCGTTGAACGCGACATAGCCCGCAATGATCGTCATCAGCACCGCGGCGACGGAGTCGAGCACGGCGCGCACGCCGGCGGGGAACCGTTCGACGAAGAATTGGACCCCGGGATTGTCACCGCGAGCCAGCGCACTCGCGGCGCCGAAGAAGCTCGAGCCGACCATCAGCCCGCGGGCGACATCGTCGGACCATTCGACGGGCGCGTTGAACCAGTAGCGCAGCGCCACGGAGACGCAGACGACGAGCAGATCGGCCGCGAGCATGATCGCGGCGATGGCATCGCTGACCGCGAGCAGCGCAGCGATGATCCAGTGGCGGCCTGCGGGCGCGAGGGAGATGGATTTTTCGGCCGTGACCCGACCGCTCGCCAGCGCGCCCGTCATTCCATGATCCTTCAGGCCTGGGTCGCGCGGATCGCGTCCACGACCGGCTTGGCCTCGGGGTGCGCCTTGATGAAATTGTCGGTCTGCGGCAGCACGCGCTTGCGGAACGCTTCCTTGTCGCATTCCACGATTGAGACGCCCTTGCCCTGAAGGTCGCTCATCGCCTCCTTCTCGACCGCAAGCCCATGGGCGCGGGTGTCGACCGCGGCCTTCTTCGCCGCGTCAACGAAACCATCGCGAAGTTTCGGATCCATGCGCTGGAACGTTGCATCCGAGAAATAGATCGCAAGCGGCGAGAAATTGTGCTGCGTCAGCGCATAATTCTTCGCGGTCTCGTAGAATTTGCTCGCGAGAATCGTCGGCGGATCGTGCTCGAGGCCATCCAGCACGCCGGCCTGCAGCGCGGTGTAGATTTCGCCAAAGGCGAGCGGCGTCGCGGCGGCGCCCATCAGCCGCAGGCATTCGGTGATGATCGGGTTCGGCAGCGTCCTGATCTTGAGCCCGGCGAGATCTTCCGGGGTCGCTACCTTCTTCTTGGCCAGCA
>Ga0157369_10007204_pt1 | contig 12816 bp, 12 predicted proteins | sample C25metaG_FD_113461 | JGI IMG/M metagenome (GOLD analysis project Ga0157369, IMG submission 113461) | Corn rhizosphere microbial communities from Kellogg Biological Station, Michigan, USA - C2-5 metaG | ecosystem: Host-associated > Plants > Roots > Rhizosphere > Soil | place: USA: Michigan...
ACGCCGTAGAGCAGCATCGGTCGGCCGCTCGGCCGAAGCCTTTCGAGCTCACGCGCGGCGGCCATGACAACCGGCACGGTTGCCGCGCCAACCAACACCGAGGGGAAGCGCAGCGCCAGCGGGCTCGCGCCGAACGCCATTCGCCACAGCTTGAGCAGCGAATAATAGAAGGGAGGGTGCGTCTCGTAGGTCGGCACCACGGTCCAGAGATCGTGCCAGCTTTGCGCCGAGAACCAGGCGCTATACGCCTCGTCGAGCCATAGCGGACGCATCGTGATACCGATGAGGCGCACGGCAAGGGCGGCAAATACCAGGATCGCAGCCAGGGCAAGCGGCGTCACCCGCCAGCCAACGCGGACTTCCCCTGTCGGCGCCCGAGAAGCTGCAACACCATCCATCACACATCCAGTTCTAGGCGAAAGATGGTTAACAGCCTCTAATACGGCGATGCCTAGGCGAGGCCGACCGGAGTCTCCTATGGGCGCTTTTGCGGCTGACGAATGATGAGTCCAGCCATCTCTTCCCGGAACGGATATGTGGAGTCCATCGCTTGCGCGATCGCGGGACTATAGCGCTGCCGGAAACTATCCCGGCCTTCGTCGCCCAGGGTGATAAAGAAGGCAAACTCGCGATTGCGGATGCGGTGGATAAAGGCACTCTCGTCCCACCGGCCGGTGCTGGCCAGCTCGGCGAAGATCGCCGGCTCCCACCGAACGTCCTGCCCGCCCCGGATCAGGACCACCATATCGTCGGAAATGACAGGCTTGTTCGCCGAGGCAATCACGCGGGCCAGGCGCGCCAGCTCGCGGGCCTGCGGACTGTCGGCGCGTTCGTCGGTCCGCGGGAGCGGCGCGAACAGCGCTCCAATCGCCAGGCCGATCGGAATGGCGAGTCCGAGCACCGCCGCGAGTTCCGGCTTAAAGCGGAGTCCGGGCCCCACGGCTTCGCTCGGAGCCATTGCCGCGAACGGCCCCAGAGCGAAGAAGCATTCGAGGAAATAGTTGATGTTCGATCCCGATTTGGCGACCAGGACCAACATCAGGGCGGAGACCAGCAGATAGGCTGCGGCGATCAATAGCCGGATGTCGGCGGCGTTCGCGCCGAAGTCGCCGCGCGCAGTCCCAATTGAGCGATATCTTGAACGAAGTTCGACCAAGCGCCGCGCGAGCACAAAACCGGCCAGCGCAATATATATCGCCTGCGCTTCGGCCAGGTAGACGATCCGCCATAAACGAGCGCCCTCCACCCGGTTGATGTTGTAGAGGAAGATGTGCCGGTAGAAGCCGCCGTCCGTTAGCCAGCCGAGCGTCACCAGGATCGCCGCCCCGACAATCAGGCATGTGGCAATCCCTCGCAGGGCGGTCCCGGGCCGCGCTACGATCAGCACCGCGAATGCCGCTGCCGGCGCCGCAAGCGCAGTCTGCCTCGTGTAAACGGCCGCGACGAACAGCAGGGCGGCGAGGTAGATGAACCGCGGCTGCTCCAGCGATTTGAACGCGGCGACCAAGCCGAACAGGCCGAGCGCGACGGCCAGCATGTCGACCCGCATGAATGTCGCCCAATAGATTACGGGCACGTAGGTGAAGACGAGAAGTGCCGCGACGCAGCTGCACAGACGGCGATCGCCGCGACTTGCTCGCCCTTGCAGAAGGAAGCCGACGAGGATCGCGGAAGCGAGGGCGGCCGCAAAGGTCGAAAGCACCGAGATCGCGCGGCCTGTCGCCAGCTCGTCCGTCCCGAGTGCGGCGGCGGTGATCGCGGTCACTGCGTGATACAACGGCGGGTAGTGGAATACGATGGCCGGGAAGCCATCGATAGGCCCGTAAGCCCTCGCCGTGAAAATCCACCGCATCTGCTGCCAGACGATGCCTTCGCCATAGTCCAGCTCCCAAGGGTAGCGGATGGCATCCAGGCCCGCCGCGGCGAACAGCACGGCGCGATAGAGGAGCACCGCGAGGAGCAGCCCGACCGCCATCCGGCGCACGGTCTTCACTCGCTCGGAAGGAGGTAGCTCGATAGACGTCTGAGCGGTCATGGGCGCCTTGGCCGCGCGCGCACCAGCATCTGCTTGGAGGCGGGCTTCAACGGTGATGAAAGATAGAGGCCGATCAGAGGCCCCCAGGCAGGAAGCCGCGATTTCACCGTCAGCGGCAGGAAGCGCGGACGCACTTCCACCGGCTCGAACCCGTTCGCCGCGAGGAAGTCGCAGAGGCTGATGTGCGAGTAGATGCTGACGTGCGTGTAGTCGTCGAAATATTCGCGATACGCATAACGGTAATTGGGCTGCAGGATCGTCAGCGAGCCATTCGGCGAAAGCTTGGCGCGGAGGCCCGCGAGCGTGTCGGCGAATTCCCGCTGCGTGAGATGCTCGAAGAGATTGCTTGCGAATGCATAATCGATGCTCCCGTCGGCAATCCCGGAGAGGTCGCTGGCCGGCCCGACGATCGCCTCGACACCATCGTCGAGATGCGCCGCGAAACCGGGCCACAGGTCGATCGCCACGCGCCGCGCGGCGACGACATTGTTGATGAAATCGCCGTAACCGCTTCCGAGATCCAGCACTCTGTCGGAGGGCATGACGCGGTGGCGGAAGTAATAACGCCACAGCGCCTTCCACACCTGATCGCGGCGCGGATCCGGCGCAAGTCGCGTGTCATGATAGCCGCTCATCGGGCGAGGCGCTTCCATCCGAACACCAATCCCATGATCATGCGCGCCCCGACGGTAAAGCCGCGCCAGTTGTTGATGTTGCCGCCCTTGCTGATTCCGACGCGCTGGTGAAAGGTGATCGGGCATTCGAGGAGCACTTGGTCATGCTCCAGCGCGGTGTCCAGGAAGTGTGCGTTGAACTCGAGGTTCACGGCCGGATTGAGCCGCGGCAGAAGCCTGGTCAGAGAATCGCGACGGCATAGCTTGTAGGTGGTGCCGACGTCGGTGATCGTGCTCCGGCCGAGGTGCTTGGCCTCCAGCAGCTTTCCGACGAACAGATTGCCGTAATACATGAAGGTGCTGAGCTGCGTGAAATAGTGGCGCAGCGGCTCGACGGTGCGCGTGCCGTTCACGATATCGGCGTGCGGCGCGTACGCAAGCAGCTTCTCGATATCGTAAGCGCGAAAGGTGCGGTCGCCTTCGCACAAGACGACATAATCCGTGTCGCTGAAACGGACGGCCTCGCTGAGACAGCGGTAGACGCAGCGGCCGTAGCCGGGCGCTGTCTCGTTGCAGGTGATGGCGCCGGCGGCCTTGGCCCGGGCGAAAGTTGCGTCGCTGCTGTTGTTGCTGACGACGATGACGCGCTTCACCACCGGGTGGGACAGGAAGTCCTCGACGGTCTCGGCGATGCTGCCTTCGTCGTTATAGGCGGTGAGTGCGACCGTGACCTTGCGCGTTCGGACAGGATCGTAGCGCACGGGCACGGCGGGTTTCTTGTGGGTCAGAAAGACGAGCAGGTCGATCAACGCCAGGCAGAGACCAAGCACGATCGGCATCCCGCTGTACCAGACGAGCCACTCCGCGAGCGGATCGAGCAGCGCATGCAGCCCCAGAACATAGCGCGGGAATACCAGGAGGACGCCGGCCAGATAGCCGGTGAGCCCGAGGCAAAAGCAGAGGACGCCGTAGAGCAGCAAAGGCGTGTGCCTCGGGCGGCGCTCGGCGACGAGCTGTTCGGCCCAATAGGCACTGCTCTGCTGCACGGTCATGGATGCGGCGCTTCCCCGTTCACGCTTCGCCCACGGTCGTAGGAGAAAAGCGTTAACCAAAAATGTTCAACGCAAGGCTTCGGGACCGTTGCGATGCGGCATTTGCCCGGCGGCCGTCATTGGAAGAGGGTTAACAGCTTGTAATCTGGGCTCGGGTCGATGGACAATTGGCCGGGCCCCGCTACGACGCGCGCGGGCTATCGGTTGCAGGTCGATGACAAAAGGGGTTGAAGCCGCTCCGGCGGTGCAAGTGGCGGAGGTGGCGGCACGCCCGTGGTGGGAGTCCAGGGCCTGCGTCGCGCTCGTGATCCTGGCAACGATGATCCCGCTCATCTACCCGCCCATCCCACCGCTCGTCGATCTGCTCGGCCACATGGGCCGATATCGCGTCGAGCTCGATCTCAACCACTCGCCGTTCCTGCGCCAATATTACGACTACCATTGGGCGGCGATCGGCAATCTCGGGGTCGACCTCCTGATCGTCCCGCTGAGCAAGCTTGTCGGGCTCGAGTTCGCGGTGAAGCTGATCGTCATCGCCATCCCGCCCCTCACCGCCGCGGGCTTCCTCTGGGTCGCGAGCGAAGTCCATGGGCGCGTGCCCCCCAGCGCTTTCTTCGCTCTGCCCTTCATCTACGGCTACCCCTTCCTGTTCGGCTTCGTGAATTTCACCTTGTCGGTGGCGCTGGCGTTTCTCGCCTTCGGGCTGTGGCTGCGGCTCGGCCGGCTCGATCGGACGGTGCTTCGCGGCTGGCTGTTCGTGCCGATCTCGGTCGCCGTGTTCTTCTGCCATACCTACGGCTGGGGCCTTCTCGGACTGATGTGCTTTTCCGCCGATGCGGTCCGGCTGCACGACCGGGGGCGCTCGTGGTGGCGCGCCGGGATCGAGGCGGCGCTGCATACGGTCGTGATGGCGCTGCCGCTGCTGATCATGCTGCTGTGGCGCAGCGAGACCCATGGCGGCTCGACGTCGGCCTGGTTCGAATGGCGAGCCAAGTGGCACTGGATCTATTCAGCCCTTCGCGATCGCTGGAAGTGGTTCGACATCGGCTCGCTGATCGTCGCGGCGCTGGTGTTCGTCTTCGCCCTCGCCAGCCGCAAGCTGACGCTGTCCCGCAACCTCGCTTTCTCGGCAATCGTGCTGGCGATCGCCTTCGTGATCCTGCCCCGCATCATCTTCGGGTCGGCCTATGCCGACATGCGGCTCGTACCCTATCTGATGGCCGTCGCGCTGCTCGCCATCCGTTTCCGCGGCGCACCCGACCGAACAACGGCGCAAGTGCTCGCGGTCATCGGCATGTTGTTCTTTGCGACTCGGACGGCGGCCAACACGGTTAGCCTCGGCATGGCCGCAAACGACCAGTCGGCGAAGCTGAAAGCGATCGACGTGATGCCGCGCGGCGCGCGAGTCCTCAGCCTGGTCGGAATGACCTGCCAGGAATATTGGCCGATGCTGCGCAACGGGCATCTGGGCGCGATGGTCATCGTTCGGCGCGAGGGCTTTTCGAACGACCAGTGGCTGCTGGAAGGCGTGAACCTGCTCGACCTCAAATATCGCGCCGCCGGCTATTTCGGCGCCGATCCCTCGCAGCTGGTGCGGCCGAACCATTGCATCGACCGGCTTCACCGGATGATCGACAATTCGCTGGCGAACCTTCCGCGGGCCGATTTCGACTACGTCTGGCTGATCGATCCGCCGCCGTACGATCCCGAAACGGTCGCCGACATGACGCCGGTCTGGCGCGGACCGGGGAGTATCCTCTACAAAACGCACCCATGACCGCGCTGTCGATCGTCGTTCCGTGCTTCAACGAGGAGGCTTGCCTTGCCGAGCTGCACCAGCGGCTGAGCGCGGCGGCGCGGCGGGCGGCGGGCGAAGATTACGAACTCGTCCTGGTCAACGATGGATCGCGCGACGGCAGCTGGAAATTGATGCAGCGCATGGCGGTGGACGATCCGCATGTCGTGGCGGTCAATCTGTCGCGCAACCATGGGCATCAGCTGGCGCTGACCGCCGGCCTCGATCTTTGCCGCGGCGAGGCGATCCTGATCATCGACGCCGACCTTCAGGACCCGCCTGAACTGCTGTCGGCGATGCTGCAGGCGATGCGCGAGAATCAAGCCGACGTGGTTTATGGCGTACGCAAGAGCCGCGCCGGCGAGACCGCGTTCAAGCGAGCGACCGCGCACGGTTTCTATCGTTTGCTGTCGCGCGCGACCGATGTCGACATTCCTCTCGACGCCGGCGACTTCCGGCTGATGAGCCGCCGCGCGCTCGACGCGCTCTTGGCGATGCCCGAGCAGGCGCGGTTCATTCGCGGCATGGTGGCGTGGATCGGCTTCCGGCAAATCCCGTTCGCCTATGACCGGCAGCAGCGCTTCGCCGGCGAGACCAAATATCCGTTCGGCAAGATGGTCCGCTTCGCGCTCGATGCGCTGACCAGCTTCTCCTCCGCGCCGCTCAAGCTCGCCAGCCACGCGGGGCTTCTGCTGTCGGCCGGTTCGCTGCTGCTGATCCTGTACATCGGTTGGGCATGGGTGTCGGGCCAGAGCATCCAGGGCTGGACTTCGCTGATGCTCGTCGTCGTCGTGCTGGGCGCGGTGCAGATGTTCGTCCTGGCGTTGATGGGCGAATATATCGGGCGACTTTACAATGAGGCGAAGGGGCGGCCGCTCTACATCGTCCAGGAGATCGCCGGCGGCGAGCACGGAAAGGCGCGGCTCGGCTATCTCGCCGATGCCACCGCGAACAGCGACAAGCCAGGCGGCAAGGGCAAGCGCCCGACCAAATAACGTTCGGCAGCGAACGCCTTCTCGAGCGCTGCGTTGAGCGGCGCCGGTGGAAGCTTCAGATCGGCATTCTCCTCATCGCGCAGCTTCGAAGCCGCGCGCTGGACCACCGCCAGCGGAAACAACAGGCTGTTGAAATAGCCGATCTTCTGGAGCTTCATCGGTGAGGCGTCGATCAATGCCTTGAGCGAGCGCTTCGAATAGCGCCGCTTGTGGTGGTTCACCACGTCGTGCGCCGACCACATCCATTGGTGCGCCGGTACCGTCATCACGAACTTGCCGGTGGGTTTGAGCTTGGCCACGATCGAGGCGAGGGCGGCGCCGTCGTCGGTGATATGCTCAATCACGTCGAACGCGCCGATCAGGTCGTAACCGCAGTCAGCAACGCCGGCGAGCTCGGGCAGTGGAGCGCTCATCACTTTTCTGCCTAACCGCTTCTCCGAAAGCGCCCGCGCTTCCTCGTCGAGCTCCAGTCCGTCGACATGGCCGAAGCTGGCCAGCATCGCGAGATTGTGCCCGGTGCCGCAGCCGAGCTCGAGGATTTGCGCGTCCCTAGGCGGCAGTGCCTCGCGGCGGATCAGCGCGGCCAGCACTTCGCGCCGCGCCCGGTACCACCAGTGCCTGTCGTCGAGCTCCGCCATCTGCTCGTAGACGACGCGTTCCATCAGCGGAACACCAGCTGACGGTTGAGCGCGAAGGTCGCAAACGGAGTTACGAGAATGGCCGGCACGAGCGGCCACCAGGTCGGTCCGTGAACCAGCGGCCCGGTCAGCACCCAGGTGAATATCTCATTGAGCAGGAAGCCGAACGACTGCACAGCCAGAAACTTGACCTTGAGCCGGTTGTCCTCGCGGTGCCCATGGCCGCGGAAGCTCCAGCGGCTGTGGAGAACGAAGCCGATGCTGACCGAAACCAGGAAAGCGATGACGACCGCGAGCACCGGCTCCATCACATAGGTCGCGAGGTACCAATAGATGGCCGAGTAGACGGCGGCGAGGAAGAAGCCGACGAGCGCAAACCGGATCAGTTGGAAAAGCGTGTCGTGAGATAAGTTTAATCTGGAAGCCATGCCTCGGCTGCTTGCCGTTTAGGGTTGAGCGGCTACAGCCCGAAAAATGGCCGAAGGCAAGCTGGACGACTTCGAGGCGCGAATGCTCGAGTTCATCGAGCGTCGCTGGAAGCTGATCGTCTTCCTGACCTGGGTGGGGGTTTGCCTGTGGTGGACCTATTCGAGCTGGAATCAAATCCGCTGGTTCGGCCTCGGCGACACTGACGACAACATGCGGATCATGCAGGTCCGCGCCCTGCTTCACGGCCAGGACTGGTACGATCTTCGCAACTACCGGATGAACCCGCCGTTTGGGGCGAACATCCACTGGTCGCGTCTGGTCGACCTCCCCATCGCCGCGCTGATCCTCGGACTGCGACCTTTCCTGGGTGGCGCGGGCGCCGAGCGCTGGGCCGTGGCGATCGCCCCGATGCTGCCATATCTGCTGCTGCTCTATTCGGTTGCGCTCACCGCTCGCCGGCTGCTCGCGCCCGCGGCCTATTTGTTCGCATTTCTCGCCCTCATTTTTTTCGCGCAATCGAACAACGGCATGTTTTCGCCCGAGCGCATCGACCACCACGGCTGGCAGCTGGCGCTGCTCGCGCTCAGCGTTTCGTCGATAGCCGACCGGAACAAGGTTCGAGGCGGGATCGTGCTCGGGGTGTCGTCTGCACTGTCGCTGGCGATCGGGCTGGAGATGATCATCTACCTTGCGATCACCGGGGTCGCGATGGTGCTCTTCTGGGTCGATGACATCGAAGAGCGCGCCAGGCTGCAGACTTATGCCGTATCGCTCGGTGGAACGATTGCGCTCTGCTTTCTGGTTTTTGCCTCGAACGACAATTGGGGCGCAGTGTGCGATGCGCTGTCTCCCGTCTGGCTGTCGGATGCGCTGCTTGGAAGCGCGCTGATGCTCGCGCTGTCGTTCGTGAAATCGCCCAGCTGGAAGACGCGCCTAGCGCTCGCGCTTGGCGCGGGGATCATCATCGCCGGTTTCCATGCACTGACCTGGCCTCAATGCCTCTCACGGCCCGAGGGCGTCTCCCCGGAGGTCGACAGGCTGTGGCTCAGCCACGTCAAGGAGGCGCGGCCCTTCTACACTCACGGATGGCGCATCGCGACGCTGATCATGACGCTGCCGGTGACCGGCGTGATCGGATGGGCTGTATTGATTTGGTGGCGCCGGTCAGATCGGGAACTGCTCCGGAGGGTGATCGCAGCCGCGCTGCCGTGTCTTGCCGCCACATTATTGTTGTTCTGGCAAACGCGGACGGGACCGGCATCCCAGATGTTGGCCGTGGTCGGCGGAGCTGCCCTGGTCTGCATTGTCATCCCGCGCTCGTGGAACAGCAAAACCTCGTCGACGCGGATCCTCGTGACCGCCCTCGCTGTCATTATCGGTTGCGGCGCTCTGGTTCCCATCGCTGTCGGATTCATCCCCGAGCCCAAGCCGACCCCACGCGATGCCGAGATCGGCAAGGCCAACCGGCTATGCGGCTCGCTGTGGGGCCTGCATGCCGTAGCGCTGCAGCCGCGCGGGCGGGTGATGACCTTCGTCGACCTGGGGCCGCGGCTGATCGCGGTCACGGCTCACGACGCGGTAGCCGGTCCGTACCACCGCAACGGCCAGCAGATCGCGGACGTGATGAACTTCTGGCGCGGGTCGGAAGCGCAGGCACACGCGCTGGCGCAAAAGTATCGCTCGAATTACGTGCTCAGCTGCCCCGATAGCTCGACGACGACCATCTTCACCTCCGAAACGCCGCGGGGCTTCTACGTTCAGCTGCAGCGCGGGCACGTGCCGGGCTGGCTGACCCCGGTCCAACTGCCCAAGGACTCGCCGTACAAGATGTGGAAGGTGGTCGGTTAGGCGAGGACGTGCGGGAAGTTTTCCGAGCAGCCGGATGGACCCGGCTACAAGCTCGGAAAACTCTGCTTCAGCCCGTCGATAATGAACTGGGCGGCGAGCGCGGCGAGGATAACGCCGAGAATCCGGGTGATCACCGCCTCGACCCGGTCGCCGATGATCCGCATCAGCGGTCCGGCGGCGAGCAAGGTCGCCATCGTCAGGAACATGACGATCGTAATCGCCGCAAGAACGATCCCGACATGCACCGGTGTCTCGGCGCGCGACACCCACAGCATCGCGCTGGCGATCGAGCCGGGACCGGCGATCATCGGCATGGCCATCGGAAAGACGCTGATGTCCTCGGCCTCGGGCGTGCCCTCGATCGAATGGGCCCGGCTTTCGCGCCGCGCGGTGCGGCGCTCGAACACCATGTCCAGGGCGATGATGAACAGCATGATGCCGCCTGCGATCCGGAAGCTCGCAAGGCTGATTGCGAGTGCCTGAAGCATCGGCTTTCCGAGCAACGCGAAGAACATCAGGATCGCCCAGGCGATCAGGCACGAGCGAATCGCCATCGCCCGCCGGTGGACCGGCGAGGTGCCGCGAGTCAGCCCGACGAAAATGGGCGCGCAGCCCGGCGGATCGATGATCACCAGGAAGGTGATCAGGGCCTCGCCGAACAGCTCGATCATTTCCGCTTCGGCGGCGTTGGAACGTCGTTGGTCAGGACCTCGACGTAGCGCGCGCCCTTCCATTGGAAGACCCGGAAGGTGCGCCTGCCCTCCTTGTCGACCTTCCAGTCCCACCCGAGGGTCTTGTCCGCCGACTGGCCCCGGCCGTTGTCTTCGGGCGTGGTCCGCGCCTCTTTCGGAGTGAGCCGCGGCGGAGCGGCGATCGGCGCACCCGGCGGCTTGGCGCGGCACGAGGCGGTGCGGACTTTCAGCGCCACCTCGGTCGGCTTTGCCGATCCCTCCGCCTCGGCCGCCCCGCCGTCATAGACCCAACGCCATCCCGCCTTGGTGCGCTGCCAAACGGTCGTGAAATAGCCGTGATGGACTCCGTCGGCGCCCCACCACGGGCCGGTGTTCACCGCGGTCCGGCCGTCGCACGACACGAAGCTTTGCGCCGGCGCCCAGCGGACAGTTTTCGGCGGGTCTTTCCGGCCCCTGAGGAACTGCTGGACCGACGCGGCCTGAGGAGTGAACATGACGGCGTCGCGGTCGGCCCATTTGCGGAAGGCGGTCCACTGGCCGATCCTCCGTGCATCTTTCATGAAGGCATGCTCGGCATCGACGGCCGTGATCGCGGGCGCGGCGGCCGCAAGCAACAAAGCGGCGATCATAGTCCCTCCGGGTCTGCGAGGCCGGCGCGGCGGTGCGCGGCGACCGCCGTGTTGCGAAGCAGGCAGGCAATGGTCATCGGCCCGACTCCGCCGGGGACTGGAGTGATCGCGCCGGCGACTTCGAACGCTTCGCTGAACGCAACGTCGCCGAGCAGCTTGCGCGTTCCGTCGGGCTGCTCGACGCGCTCCTGGCCGACGTCGATGACGGTTGCGCCAGGCTTAAGCCAGTCGCCGCGGACCAGCTCGGGCCGGCCGACGGCGGCGACGACGATGTCGGCACGGCGTACGGCGCCCGGCAGGTCGCGGGTCCGCGAATGGGCGACGGTGACGGTGCAGCTCGCGCGGATCAGCAGCTGGGCCATCGGCTTGCCAACGATGTTCGATCGCCCGACGACGATCGCGTCGAGGCCCGAAAGGTCGCCCAGTTCATGCTGCAAAAGCATCAGGCAGCCGAGCGGTGTGCAGGGGACCAGCGCCTCGAGGCCGACCGCGAGCCGGCCGGCATTCATCGGGTGGAAGCCGTCGACATCCTTGTCGGGGTCGATCCGGAGCAGGACGACGAGCTCGTCAATGTGGGCCGGCAGCGGCAGCTGGACAAGGATTCCGTCCATATTCGGATCGGCATTGAGTCCATCGACCAGCGCGATCAACTCGGCCTGGGCGACGTTGGCCGGGAGACGGTGCTCGAAGCTTTCCATGCCCGCTTCGACCGTCGCCTTGGCCTTGGAGCGGACATAAGCGGCGCTCGGCGGGTGCTCTCCGACCAGGACGACCGCCAGTCCCGGGGCGCGGCCCTGCCGCTGTTTGAACGCAGCGGCGACTTCGGCAACGCGCTGGCGCAGCCCGGCGGCATAGGCTTTGCCGTCGATCAGCCGCGCGGTCATGTGATGGTCGGACCGACTTCCATGAGAATGCCGGGCAGCACCTTCGAACGGATGACCGCGATCACTAGCAGGACGACCAGCGGCGAGAAATCGATTCCGCCAAAGTCCGGCAAGAGACGTCGGATGGGACGGTACAGCGGCGCGGTCAATCGATCGATCGCGACGACAACGCTTCGGACCGGGCCCGAGTGGAGGTTGATCACGTTGAAAACGATCAACCAGCTCAGGATGACCTGCGCAATGATGACGTACATCAGGACTTGCAGGATGACGTCGACGATGCCGACAAGCATGAAGATCATTGGCGGCGCTTAGCCGTAGCGATGCTAAGGCGCAAACCTCTCCGGCTCGGCGATGCTCAGAATCTCGGCGAAATCGCCTGCGGGGTCGGACCATTCGGCGATCGGCGTCCAGCCGCCGGCGAGCAACAGCACGCGCGCGCCCCGCTGGCCATATTTGTGACTGTTCTCGACATGGATCGATGCCCCTCTGGCGAAGGCGAATTGCCGCCCGCAGATCGTGAACTCGGCATCCCGCGTGGCGACGAGGTGGATTTCGATCCGCGACAATATGTCATTCCAGCGTGCCTCGTGCCGGAACGCTTCGACCAGAATATCGCCGTCGAGTTCGCGATTGATACGGGCGAGGAGGTTCAAGCTGAACTGGGCCGTTACGCCCTCCGGGTCGTCATAGGCGGCGATCAGGCGGTCGATCGGCTTCACCCGGTCCATGCCGATGAGCAACTGCGAGCCGGGGCCCAGCAGCGCCCGGAACTGGCGCAGAAGATCGATGGCACTCCACGGGACAAAGTTGCCGATCGTCGAGCCCGGGAAGAAGCCGAGCTTGGGCAGATGCTCGATCCCGCTGGGGAGCGTAAACGGGCGAGCGAAATCGGCGACGACCGGGATGACCTCGAGATTGGGGAAGCGCTGCTGGAGGTTGCGTGCGCTTTGCTCGAGATAATCGCCCGAGGTGTCCACCGGCACGTAAACCGCCGGCGAAATCGCCTCGAGAAGGATCGGAGTCTTGGTCGCCGAGCCCGCCCCGAACTCGACCACCACCGCGCCTCCGGGAACGTGCGCCGCGACCTCCGGCATGATCGAGTAAAAGATCGAAGTCTCGGTCCGGGTCGGGTAGTAAGACGCCAGGCGGGTGATCTCGTCGAACAGCTCCGACCCACGGCGGTCGTAAAGCCACCGCGCGGG
>Ga0157369_10007205_pt1 | contig 12816 bp, 7 predicted proteins | sample C25metaG_FD_113461 | JGI IMG/M metagenome (GOLD analysis project Ga0157369, IMG submission 113461) | Corn rhizosphere microbial communities from Kellogg Biological Station, Michigan, USA - C2-5 metaG | ecosystem: Host-associated > Plants > Roots > Rhizosphere > Soil | place: USA: Michigan...
TTCTTTATTTCTTCGTTTACTGTTTTGTCTTCCCCGCTAATGGTGATTTTGGGTGAACAAAAACCTGAAATGCTTACCAATTTTGAATAGGGTAAAATCTTTTTTAATTCTTTGGAGTTGTTTTCATTGCCCCACATTTCTATCACAATTTTTTGAGTTGCAACTTCTTTGAATTTTGTTGCGATCTCTAACATTTTTTCCGGAGGAACGGCAAGGATAATAATGTCCGCTTCCCAACAACCATCTTTAATACAATCCAGGGTTTCAATGTCACTGGCTGGATACTTTACAGTTATGTCTGTGCCCAATTGCTCCAGCTCATTTGCTTCATTGGAAATCAAAAGCAAACGGTAAGGAGCGGATGCAAACTTTGCTATGATTTCTTTTCCATTCTTTTCAGTTGCGCCTACAATTGCTATCGTTTTCTTCACGATTGTACTATTTGATGTAGGGCAAAGTTACATGGGAATGCACGGTGCTTCCAATGAGATGTGATAATATTTATCATTGATGTATGTCAAGAAAATGAAGAAGTTTTTTCTTCATACACAGCGGAAAAAAGGAAAATTTATTAGGCCTGGTATACTTCGGGGTTTACCGGAAATGGCAATTTTTCTCCGTTTAAACCGGCAATTACATTTTGTGCAGCAATGCGCGCCATTCCGTTTCTCGCTTCAACAGTGGCGCTGCCGATATGCGGTAATACGGCTACTGACGGCATGGTCAGCAGTGGATTATTTTTGTCCATCGGTTCGGGACTTGTTACATCAAGGCCTGCTCCCCAGATGATTCTTTTTTCCAAAGCTTCAATAAGATCTTCTTCATTATGAATGGCGCCTCGGGCCGTATTAATGAAAATGCACGAACGTTTCATCTTTTGAAAAGCATTAAAATCGAATTTGCCCCTGGTTTCTTCTGATAAATTACTATGGAGTGAAATCACATCACTTCTTTCCAATAATTGATCGAATGAAACCCATTCAGCATTTAATTCCTTTTCGGCCTTCGGGTTTTTAGTGCGGTTGTGATAAATCACTTTCATGTCGTAGGCGCCTTTACATCGTTTCGCCATTTCAAAACCAATATTTCCAAGACCAAAAATGCCTAGAGTTTTTCCTTCCAGTTCAATACCTAGATCGGCTGTTGGCTCAAAAAATTTCCACGCTCCTTTCTTTATTTTTTCATAGCAATAAAATGCCTTTCGCGACACAGCAATCATCAACAAAAAAGCGATATCAGCGGTAGCGCTGTTTAAAACGCCGGGTGTGTGTCCCACTGGAATTTTTAATTTGGTTGCTTCTGCAATATCCACATTGTCGAACCCTACCGAATGCAATGAAACCACCTTTAGATGATTGCATTTATTTAGAAAATGGGCATCAATATTATTGTAACCTGCTGATAGCAACGCATCACTTTGCAGGCAGAAATCGATCAGTTCATTTTGCGTCAAAGGCCTCTTTTCTTTCCATTGTTCAATTTCTACACCTGCCTGTTCCAATATTTCGATGCCAATTGCGGGAATTTCTCTTGTGATAAAAACTTTCATTTTATTTTGATTTGACCGATGCCAGTTGGCCCCTGATGCGGCTCAATGTTTCAGGAGTAATACCTAAATAGGAAGCGATCATGTGTTGTGGCACGCGCTGGAGGCAACCCGGAAAATTTTCCATCAGTTTTTTATATTTTTCTTCGGCTGTTTCATTTAAAGAACTCATCAATCGTTTTTGCGTAGCGATTAAATTGTTTTGGATTAATATACGAAAATATCGCTCAAAAGCCGGAACTTTTTGAAGTAATTCGTCCCATGATGGTTTTGTTATTAATAGCAATTCGCAATTTTCCAAAGCTTCTATATTATAAATGGAAGGCTCCTCCGTCAGGAAACTGTACAGATCGGCAATCCACCAGCCTTCAAGAGAAAACTGAAGAATAGGCTCATTCCCTTTTTCATCAACAGTAAAAGTGCGCAGCATTCCTTTTTCAACAAAGGCGGTGTACCGGCAAACATCGCCTTCCTGCAATAAATATTGCCTTTTCCTTAATTTTTTCGGAATAAAAAGTGTTTTGCAAAATTCAAATTGTTCTTCGGTGATCGCAATCTGCTCCCGTATTTTTTCAGCAAATAATTCAAACATTCATACAATATTAGGTTACTAATTTACATAACATGAACTATAACTCGTTAAAAGAAAATCGCCGGTTCCAAAATCTACCAATTTACATTTAGAAATCTTTTTCTAAATGTCTGCTGTTAACCCGGTTGCGCAAAATATGATGATCAAACGCTTGTGGTTTTTATTTAAGGAGGTGCAGGTGTAAATTTGTCTTTCAAAAATATAAAAAACAGAATGGAAGATCGCTATGATATAAATCAATTTAATTCTATTGTTCAAAACAGGCGTAGTATATATCCATACCAGTTTATAAAAGGAAAGGCAGTTCCTGACCCGGTTATCCGCCAGATTTTGGAAAATGCCAACCGTGCGCCAACGCATAAATTAACACAGCCATGGCGCTTTACAGTTTTTTCCGGTAAGGGCCGCGAAGTTTTTTCAGAAATGCAAACTGAAATCTATACTAAATATGCAGGGGAAAATTTTAAAGAAAAAAAGTTGCAGAATCTTCGCGATTACCCGTTATTTTCTTCGCATGTAATTGTTGTGGGTATGAAACGGACATTACATATTTCGATTCCGGAAACAGAAGAAATAATTGCTGTTGGCTGCGCAATCGAAAATATCTTTTTATCGCTAAATGCGTATAACCTGGGCGGGTATATATCCACGGGCGGCATTACTTATCTTGATGAAGCCAAACCCTATTTTGAACTTGGCCCGCACGACCGGTTGATAGGAACGATTTTTATTGGTTATCCCGATGTGGTTGATAATCCTTTAACGAAACGCTCTCCGGTTGATGACAAAATTAAATGGGTGAACTCTTAATTTTTTATGGGTCACAGTAGATAAACAAATAACTTAAAATTATATTTTAGCTTAGAGGAATATTGCGGTAGCAAAATATTTCACCCAATGCTATGGAATGTGCAATGGTTTTTTTATTTTTACCGGCTTTAATAACCGATACAGTTTTGGGAAAATGAATTTCATATAAATAGTAGTTTTAATTATCTGAAATAACTCAATACCTTCACTTATCTTTAAGACCCTGAATTCTAAAAAATGAAAAAAGTCGCTCTTTTTTTTCATCTGCTGCTACTTGTTTCGTTCTATGCTACCGCACAGGACCCCCATTTTTCACAATTTTTCGCTTCTCCCCTTACCCTGAATCCGGCGTTTACAGGTAAGTTTGACGGCACAGTGAGAGTGGCCGGAAACTACCGTAACCAATGGCCTGCTTTTAATAATGCATACACCACTTCTACGGTGAGTGTTGATTTTGATATTTTAAAAGACAAACTACCGGATTATGACAGGTGGGGAATCGGAATTCTGGCACTTACCGACCAGGCGGGTGCAGGATTAATCAGAAACAATTATTTAGGTATTTCTACTTCTTATCATAAGTCACTCGATGAAGATGGTTTTAAGCAATTAGGAATAGGCTTCCAGGGAGTGTACGGAGGCAAACGGCTCGATAGAAATAAGTTATATTTTGAAGACCAGTTAACTCCTTTCGGCTTTACCGGTGTAACGCAGGAAACTTTTGATGCAAACAACCTTGATGTGAATTATTTGGATGTAAATGCGGGATTATTATATTCTATGTCTACAGATGCAAGTAACAACTTTTATGTTGGCGCTTCTCTGTATCATATTAACCAGCCGAGCGAAAGTTTTACTGGTGCCAACTGGCATATAGCCACCCGAACCACGATAAGCGCCGGCGGCTATTTCCCTGTGTCAGACATTCTTACCTTTCATACAAGCGGTATTTATCAATATCAGAACCAAGCCTCAGAAACCGTTTTTGGAGGCGCTTTGTCTGCCGTAATAGACAAGGCATCACAACAACCTTCCAATGTATATGCAGGTTTGTGGTACCGGTTAAATGATGCTATCATTCCCTACATTGGGATTGAATTTTCCGGTTTACGAATTGGCGCCACTTACGATATTAACGTTTCCAGTCTCCGTGCTGGCTCGCAAAGCCGTGGAGGCATGGAAATCTCTCTCATATATATTAAAAAGCCTGCAGGATTTAAGGGCATCCCTTGTCCTAAATTTTAGATTATCCTGATTATTAGTTGCTTTTCTATCTGAGGAATGAAAATTATTTGGCAACAAAACTCCCTGAAGTTATCTTTGCCCTCCCTTAATAAAAACGGCGCGTTGGTCAAGGGGTTAAGACGCCTCCCTTTCACGGAGGAATCACGGGTTCGAATCCCGTACGTGCTACTATCCCCAGCCTTGAAATCATTTTTCGAGGCTTTTTTTATTATGATTACAGTTTATGTTCTGCGTGGTGCAACCTCCGTATGATAAGTTCAAAAAAAAAATAATGAATAAAAACGGCATTATTTAAAATAATGCCATTATATTAGACATAGAATTCGTAACTGCTTGAATCCCTCCCTTTTCTGAAAGCGTATTGGTATCCTTAAGGCCCAAAATATATTAAACCAAAACTAATTGTTATGGAAAATGTTATTTCCTTTCAGAAAAAGAAGTATTTATCCATTTTTTGTTTTAAACACATGGGCATTATTTTTAAAATGCTCTTTAATTTATTTGCTGCGTTAGCATTCTTTAATGCAGAAGCACAATCCATAAAATGGACTTTCGATGGGCCAGGGGGAACAGACTTGCCATCTCAAAGTATCGCTAATGTTACTGTTTCACCTGTATCCCAAAAAAATAATTATGGTACAACAACCATGCTTTCTTCCACTTCTGCATCTTCAGGATACACCGGAGTTTCCGGAAGCTTTAATGCATGCGCAGCTACCATTTCCGCGGGTTTTAATCCAAACACAAGTACGTATTTTGAATTTACTCTTTCAGCAGAACAAGGGTATTCGATTGTAATATCTAAAATAAGTTTTGGTTCAAGATCAACAGGCACTGGCCCCCAGGCTTACTCAATACGCACTTCCATTGATTCATATAATTCAGATGTTGCTGCAGGTGTATTTACGGTTAATTCAAATTGGTACTATTACCAACATCCGTCTTTATCACTGGCCACTACCTCCTCAATTACGATAAGAATATATGGTTTTAATGGAACAGGGTCTTCTAAAAATACTGCCGTTTGGCGTATTGATGATCTTTCGCTTGACGTTGATATTTCACCTGTTCAAACTTCCTACAGAAGCTCAAAAGATGGCAATTGGTCATCAGCTTCTACATGGGAATATTCGACAGACAATGTGAATTGGAGCCCTTCATCAAATACCCCGTCTAAAGATGTGGAAAATATCTTGATTGCAAACGGCCACACAATAACTATTGATTGTCCTGTAACAATTGACCAGGTTACAATTGCGGGCACACTGGAATTACAAACAGGCGGAAGCCTTAACATCAATGATGGCGAAGGTGATGATATTATCATTTCCCCAGGCGGAATTTTAAAAGTTACCAGTTCGCAGGATTATTCTACAACGATTAATCAAAGCGGCGCTGCATCCATCAATATTTCCCCAAATGGTAAAATACAAATCGGCGATGGAAGTGCTTTTACTGGTAATGGTTATGAAAATTTTGCAACATCTTTAAGCAACGTCTGGAATGATGGGGCTGTATTCGAATATAATAATAATGGAACTTTTCAGATCGCAGGCCTTACTTATTTTCCTAATGCATCATCAAATGCGGTTCCGGTTTTTAGACTACTAAAAGTAAATGGAACTATACCGGCTGGGCTCGGAAATGATTTTCATTTGAATGGATTATTTGAATTTTCAACAGATGTAATTTTTTCAGGTGCGGGTAAAAAATATTTTAGAAATGGAATTAGAGGAACTGCCACTATTACTACTACAGGTGCTGGGAAAATTTATTTAGAAAAGGCAAACGCTTTGTTAGATGGAACTTCATTAAAACTGGTTTTGTCAGCAGTTATGGATTTAGCACCTACAACCATTATTCCTGCCGGCGCTAATGTTGTCATCACGGGAGCTAACCTTAATAATGGAATAGCAGGAAACATTTTAACGATTAATGGAATTTTAGATGTCAATGACCAGGGTATAAAAAACTCAAATGGACAAATAATTATTAATGGTTCTTATAAAACAAAACATCCCGGAGGATTTTCTGGTAGCGGTTCGTCAATCGTTTCAGGAAATATTACCCTAAATCCCGGGTCTGTTATAGAACTCAATTCCAACGACCCACAAGTTTTAAACGGAAGAAACGATTTCAGGAATTTAATTCTTTCCGGAAACGGAGTTAAGAAGCCCGCCGGTCCTTTCTCGCCGAATGGAACTCTCACAATTAAAGACAATTCCATATTTGATTGCACAGGAAATATAAACGGTATAAATATCGGAGATGCAAATACAAATCTTACCATGACAGGAAACAGCCGGCTAATTGTTAGTACATACGGACCCAATCCACCGATAGATGGGCTTTACAATCTTTCAGGAGGTGTTATTGAATTTAAATGTTCCGGTTCAACTTCTCAGACTATAAGAAGTAAAAACTATCAGAATATTGAAGTGACAGGAACGAATGTTGGCATGTCTGATGGCAAAATATTTTTGAACAGCAATGGAACTTTTACAGTTAAAAATGGTGGTACTTTTTGGATCAATGATAATACAATTACCGGCTCGGGAGATCATTCCGAAATTATAAAAGTGGAAGGCGGTGCTACGTTTCGATGCGGCACCAACCTCGGATTTAATGGTGCGGCCATTACTTCGGCGCCCATCAAAAGTTCTGCGATTAATGTTGATATTGAAAAGATAATTCTTGAACCAAATAGCACTATCGATTATTCCAGGAATGGTGAACAGCCGATAACTAATGCAAATGGGCTGGTTTATCAAAATTTGCAAATCTCCGGCACAGGAAACAAAGTAGCTCCGTCAAATGATTTAATTATAAAGGGAAATTTTTCTAAAACAAGCGCTGCAACTTTTGTGCACAATAACGGAACAGTCATTTTTGATAACACCATTTCTCAAATTTATTCATCTGCTTCGCCCCAGGTAACTTTTAATAATTTAATTAATAAAAATATTGCCGGTCTTATTATCAATGACAGTTTATCGGTTTACAGGCGGCTGGCGTTTGATAATAGTTCTGTTACTGAACTTAACGCAGATATTAGTTTATTAAGCAATAAAACTCAAACTGCCTTTATCGGACAGTTAGGCACAAACGTGAAAATTAATTACGGCCAGGGAAGATTTATTATTGAGCGATATATAAATACTAATACTATAAATGGTGGTCATCTAAAATCATGGCAAATGCTTTCAACACCTGCATTTGGTGAAACAATTTTTAATACCTGGCAGGAAAAAGGAAGTAAAACAATTTCAGGATATGGAACGTGGATAACAGATAAGACCGGTACCGCAAATGGCTTCGACGATTTTTCTGTAGCTCCTTCAATGAAATATTTTGATGAAATATCAAATAGCTTTTCAGGCATTCCAGGAACAAATATTAATCTTGAAACCAAAAACGCTTACATGATTTTTGTAAGAGGTGACAGGAAGGCAACTTTGATTAATTCTCCGGCTACTCCTACAGTTTTTCGAACAAGAGGAAAAATTTACACGCGTGATTTTTTACCTCCTGGAAGCATAGTTTCTCCAGGAAAATTTCAACTGGTAGGTAATCCTTACGCTTCCGTAATTGATTTTTCTAAAATTAATGCTACTAACATTGGCTCTTACTATATCGCCTGGGACCCAACCCTGGGAGGTGACTATGGCGTGGGAGGATATCAAACTCTTTCTGAAGCTACTGGCTTTAAACCTGTTCCGGGTAATACGGCCACTTACAATTCCGCATCTGATTATAGACATATACAATCAGGACAAGGATTTTTTGTGTATAATTCAACCGCTTCAAATGGATATGTAAATTTCACCGAAGAATGTAAAATGGATGATAATCATCATTTGGTAACACGAAAAACGGAACAGGAAAACGAAATTTTATTTGCTAATTTATTTTCTGAAAATGGAATTTTAATTGATGGCAATGCGGTTTCTTTTTCTTCAAAATTTTCAAACGGAATTGATAACTACGATGCTCCAAAAATTGCGACCGGCGGACCAATGTTTGGCTTGAAAAGAACAGGAAAATTCCTGTCAATCGAAGCAAGAAACGACATAACATCCGCTGATACCATTTTTTATTCATTGGAAAATCTTCCAAAACAACAATACAAATTCAGTTTTATTCCCGAAAATATGATGACCGGATTAACTGCCATTCTTGTGGACAATTATTTGAAAACCGAAACTCCCGTCAATTTAAGCCAAAGCACCGACGTGAATTTTATTGTTACTGATGATAAAAATTCAACAGGTGCCAACCGGTTTTATATAGTTTTTCGCACAAGCTCGCCGCTTAATATTTCTTTCTTATCAATGAATGTCATTCAAAAACAAAAAAGTGTATTGATAACCTGGAAGACGAACGCAGATGCGGACGTCAAAAATTACAAGCTGGAGCATTCAACCGACGGAATTCATTTTGCAGAAATTGATTGCATAAATTCCGGTAAAGGAAAAGAAAATAATTACGAGTTTCTTCATCTTAATCCAGCCCCGGGAAATAATTTTTACAGGCTAAGCGTCATAAAAATAAATGGAGAAATACAATACTATGATATAAAGAGAATAATTATTGCCGGAGCTGCATCCGCAATTAAAGTATATCCAAACCCCATTCAGCAGGGTGTTATACAACTTCAATTCAGTAATCAATCATCTGGAATTTACATTTTGAATTTATTTGACCTGGCGGGCCAAAAAAAATTTTCAAAGAAAATTTTGGTTGAACATGGTAATTCATCACAAATTATCACGCTCAAAAAAGAGATTGCAAATGGCCTTTATAATTTAGAAATCATAAAACCTAATGGCAGTAAATCTGTATTGAAAATTGAAAAATAACTGGTGACTAACGGTGCAGGGTAAACGAAAAAAGACAGTTAAAATTTTATAGTGGACAGACAAATAATCTGCTTTTTTATTTTACACTAAATAACCAAAAGCATCATCATCTTCTTTTAATTCGGTGTAATTAATGTTGTGAAGATTAAAATTATTTTTGAGCTTTTCATAGTCTTCCTTAGCGCCTAACTCAATACCAACGAGCGCGGGGCCCGCTTCTTTATTATTCTTTTGAATGTATTCAAACCGGGTAATATCATCAGTTGGCCCTAACACTTTATTGACGAATTCTTTTAATGCGCCGGGCCTTTGCGCAAAACGTATCAGAAAATAATGTTTCAAACCTTCGTATTGTAATGAACGCTCCTTTATCTCCTGCATGCGATCAATATCATTGTTGCCGCCACTGATAATACAAACAACATTTTTTCCTTTTATTTCATTCTTGTAATCATCTAAAGCTGCGATGGATAAAGCTCCTGCGGGTTCGGCTACAATCGCATCTTCATTATAAAGCTGTAAAATAGTAGTACAAACTTTCCCTTCGGGAACTAAGTGCATTTCGTGTAAAACCTCTTTACAAATTTTATAAGTGATATCACCGGCGCGGCTAACAGAAGCGCCATCCACGAAATGTTCGATGTTATGCAGTTCAACCGGGTGGCCTGCTTTAAAAGCAGCAGTCATAGACGGAGCGCCTTGCGGTTCTACGCCGATAATTTTCGTAGAGGGTGAAAAAGTTTTAAAGTAAGAACCAACGCCTGATGCGAGTCCTCCACCGCCAACAGGTAAAAATAAATAATCAATGTGGTTAAGTTCTTCCAGTATTTCCAAAGCAACAGTTGCCTGCCCTTCAATAATTTTAAGATTATCATACGGAGGAATAAATGTTTGATTATTTTCTTTGCAAAATTGAATGGCGGCTGCAGCGCACTCTTCGAAAGAATCCCCAACCAATTTTATTTCAATCGCATCTGCGCCAAACATTTTTGTTTGTTTTACTTTTTGCTTAGGCGTTATCACCGGCATAAAAACTACTCCTTTGCAATTTAATTTTTTGCACGAGTAGGCAAATCCCTGCGCATGATTTCCTGCACTGGCGCAAACTACACCCTGTTTTAATTGTTCTTGCGGCAAAGTGCTGAGCATGTTGTAAGCACCTCTTAATTTATACGAACGGACTACCTGCAAGTCTTCTCTTTTCAGGAAAATATTACAATTATATTTTGTAGATAAATTACGATTTAGTTCGAGTGGAGTTCTGTTCACTACATTGTTTAGGCGGGCAGATGCATCGGCTACTCCCAGGCCATCAAAGACGGGATGATAATTTATTTCATGGTCCTTTGATTGATGCTTATTACTCATAGGAAATGCAAAAAGAATTTAAAAAAAAGATTGCCGGCTTTTTAGCTAGCCGGCAATCTTAAAAATTATTATGCCGGCTCCTGGTTTTCAGGACGCAAGCTTCGTACGGTTTTTCCAGCCTGCCACATTTCGCTTTCTCTCAATTCTTTTAATTCAGCATCCAGCTTCTCACGATAATCCTTTTGCGAATTGGAATCAATTGAACGCTTTGCTTCTTTGCCTGCAGCAACGCTTGCATACAAATCAGAAAAGACCGGCAATGTAGCATCACGGAATTTTTTCCACCAGTCTAATGCGCCACGTTGCGCGGTAGTAGAGCAATTGGCATACATCCAGTCCATTCCATTTTCTGCAACCAAGGGCATCAATGATTGCGTTAATTCCTCCACGGTTTCATTAAAAGCTTCAGAAGGAGAATGGCCATTTTTGCGAAGTGTTTCAAATTGTGCAGCAAAAATTCCTTGTATCGCTCCCATCAGCGTGCCGCGCTCGCCGGTTAGGTCACTGTATACTTCTCTTTTAAAATCAGTTTCAAAAAGATACCCGGAACCAATTGCAATTCCAAGAGAAATGACCCTGTCAAATGCTTTGCCTGTTGCATCCTGGTAAATGGCGTAGCTGCTGTTTAATCCGCGGCCTTGCAAAAACATTCTTCTTAGAGAAGTACCAGAACCTTTTGGCGCCACCAAAAATACATCCACATCTTTGGGAGGAACGATGCCGGTTTGGTCATTATAAGTAATTCCAAAGCCATGAGAAAAGTACAATGCTTTTCCGGGCGTTAAATGTTTTTTTACGGTTGGCCACATCGCAATTTGAGCAGCATCACTCAGTAAATAACAAATGATGGTTCCTTTTTCCAAAGCTTCTTCAATTTCAAACAAAGTTTTTCCTTCTACAAAGCCGTCCTGCACTGCCTTATCCCAGCTCTTTGAATTTTTTCTTTGCCCAACAATTACGTTGATGCCATTATCCCTTTGATTCAAAGCCTGTCCTGGCCCCTGAACACCATAACCAATTACGGCTACTACTTCGTCTTTTAAAATTTCCTGTGCTTTGGTTAATGGAAATTCTTCACGCGTTACCACGTTTTCTTCCGTTCCTGCAAAATTTAATGTCGCCATGTTTTTTGTTTTTTGTAAATTAAAAATCCTGTTTTTTATCTGTTTACTGTGAATGATAACAATAAAAGTCTGCTATCAATATTGTTTTAAATTATTTACTCAACTTCTGTTACTTCTAAAATGGAACTGGTTAATGCTCCATTTAGATACCATCCTATTCCTTCTTTCATTAAAAAATCGCCGGTATAAACCTTACCACTTTCGCGAAATGAATTTCGTTTGCCTTCTTCCACATTAATTTCTTTTACGACGTATCTGCTGGCCGGGTTTAAACCTTGCAAAATTATATTTTGATAAGTATCCCCATGATGCACATTCATATTATAATCAAATACCACGGCCTTTTTTCTGCTGCTGTCAACATACATCAACGCGGCAATGCTGTTTTGATATGGAGCAATCAGGCGATACAACGAACCATAATTTAAAACATCCTGCAACCTTTTATAATTGTCAACTGCATTTCTGCAAAACTGAATTTCTTTTTCGCTTAATTTATTAATATTAATATCGAAACCAAGTTTACCCTGCATCGCCACATCAATTTTAAACTTTAAACTTTCATTGCCCCAATTCGTTACATGGTCGCAAACTGTGCTCGCCGGAAAGAAATAAGAATAACCCCACTGAATAAAAATTCTTTCAACCGGGTCGGTATTATCGCTGGCCCAAAATTCATTAAAATATTTTAATGCACCATATTCTGCGCGGCCACCGCCTCCGGAACAAAGCATCATTTCAAGGTCAGGAAATTCTTTTCTCACCCGCTCCAATACTTTGTAAAATCCTTTGGTATAATCCACATACAGCGCCTGCTGATTATTGCCCAGGTAATTGCTGTAAGTGTTTGTCATAAAGCGGTTGCAGTCCCATTTTATATAAGCAATGCCGGGATTTTCAGTAAGAAGATTGTGCATTACACCATAAACAAAATCCTGAACTTTAGGATTGGTAAGGTCCAGTACGAGTTGATTACGTGAAAGGTCTATCGGGCGGTTTGGCAATTTTAAAACCCAGTCAGGATGTTGCTCATACAATTCACTTTTCGGATTTACCATTTCAGGTTCCACCCAAATTCCAAACTTAATGCCTTTTTGTTCAGCCTGCTTTACAAGATATTTAATGCCATCAGGTAATATTTTTTTATTCGCCTGCCAATCGCCAAGGCCTGCTGTATCGCCATGTCGCGGATGCTTATTTCCAAACCAGCCATCATCCAGCAAAAAAACATCAACCCCAATTTTTTTTGCTCCATCAAATAATTTCACCAAA
>Ga0157369_10007206_pt1 | contig 12816 bp, 5 predicted proteins | sample C25metaG_FD_113461 | JGI IMG/M metagenome (GOLD analysis project Ga0157369, IMG submission 113461) | Corn rhizosphere microbial communities from Kellogg Biological Station, Michigan, USA - C2-5 metaG | ecosystem: Host-associated > Plants > Roots > Rhizosphere > Soil | place: USA: Michigan...
CTTCAAGGGAGCGAAATCGCAGATCCTGGTGCTCAACGAGGGCAAGGAATACAACTGCCTGGTCACCAGCGACCCGAAGCCGTTCGAAGGCGGCTTGAGCGCGAAGCTCGGGGCCGACCAGAAATAAGCCTGTCGGCGCGCCATGCATTGGCATGGCGCGCCCGGGCATGCTCATTCGTTGACGACAACGTAAGTCAGATGAACGGCACGCCATGCCTCGTGCACCTTGGCAAGAAGCGCCGTGTCCACCACCACGCGGTGGCCCGTCCGATGACTGAATCTCGCCCAGGCGACCTTGCCGCGCACGACCACCCGGTCGACGCTCCGAACCACGCCGCGCGGAAATGCCTTGCGTGCCGCCGCCTCGTCGAAGCGGCCGGCCCATTCCCCGATGGCGACCGCGGTCAATTCATCGCGGGTGACCGAGAAGCTGAGCGCGCGAGGGTCGTACAACGTCGTCAGGCGTTGGCCGTCCTGGCGATCCATGGCCTCGAACTGCGACTGGATCAGCCGGCGCACCGCTTCGACATCGTCCGGATTGCCGGTCGCCGCCATCCCCACCGGCTGGCTCACGTAAACCTTTCCGACGATGCGCCAGCGTCCCTGCACCTTCAGCAGGCTTAGAAAATCCCGGAACTGATGGTCGTCGAACACGCTCAGCGTTTCCACGCTGGCCGCGTCGCCATGCATTTCAAGCCATTCGATGCTGCGCTTGAGCGCAGGCTTCGCGGCCGGCGCATCGGAAAGCCTTGCCGCCCATCGCGACAGCTCCAATCCGGTCAGGGCGCCATCGGGTTTGACGCTGTACATCACCAGGCTGGGCTGGAAGGCTCGATAGAGCAGTTCCGCCTTGCCTTCGTCATTGGCGCGAAAGTAATTCGCGACAGCGCCGCGGATCGCAGCCTCGTCGGCGGGCTGGCTCGTCGTTGCAGCCGCCGCCGAACTGGTGGCGGCTGCCCACATCAGGAAGCTTGCAAGGAATCGCATGCGGGGTCTCCGTGGCCTCCGACACAGCTTGCATGCACAGCGGAGACCAGGAAACGCGATTTTTTTTGCGTGCAAGACCAAATATTTTTACTGCTTCGGGCCGAAGGCCGGGGCGTCCTGTCGAGGGCATGGAAGCCTGGCATGGATATGGCGGAAGGACGAAGCGACCAAGGTCTTGTTCGTCCAGTCCGATGGAGCGTCCCGGAGAGCCCCATAGCGTTTTACGATCGAATGCCGGCTCGGAATGTCGCTGTCCAGCGCACAAATCCATGGGCCGTGCTTTTAGTCAGGCGCATGCACGCCACGTCTTCATTTTCTCGCCCCATGCATCGCGAGCGCTTGGCACGGCTCCGGTGCTCATGTGCCGACGAGGCCGAGCAATCGCGCCCGGTCCACGGCATGCCGGCGCGTGCCGGCCGACAGTTTCTGAAACAGATTCTTGAGATGCCATTTGACGGTTTCGCCGCTGATGTCCAGCGTGCGCGCAATCAGCTTGTTCGACATGCCCTTGTCGAGAAGAGCAAGAATCTCGGTCTCCTTGGCCGTCAGCAGTCCCTGCCGTACCGGCAGCGGCGCAGCAGGCAGGACCACGGAGGCGGGCGCTGCCTTGGCTGGTTCTGCATCCTGAGCAGCCTGCTCGCCGGCGGGCGCAGGGTGGAGTTCACCGGCCATTCGCAACGCGTCGGGATGGGTATCGATCAGCAGGCGGACGTTTCCGCCAAGCTGCGCCAGGCCGATCGCCTCGGACATCAGCGCGGCCGCCTCGACGGCGCCGCGCTGCCGGGCGAGTACCGCGCGCAGCACCTTGAGCGCATGCACATCCTGGCTGCGGTTCAGTTGATGGGCGAGCGCATCCGCGGATTTCAGCTGCCGCTCCACCTCGTCGAAATGGTGGCGCACGAAGGCGGCGTACGCCTTCGCGATCGCGCAGGCCAGCGAGAACTGCAGCAGGAACGGCTGGTAGGCCTTGCGCCGGAACACGGGGGCGAGCTGTTCCAGCGCCGCCACCAGCTTCGCCACCGTCTCGGCGCGCCCGCTCAGCGCATGGATGCGCACCCGCTCGGCCAGGCTGTGCAGCTGCAGGCGCGGCGACTTGCGCTGCTGCGCCAGCTCGTCCAGACGGTCGAGCAGGGCCAGGGCGCGCCGCTCGTCGCCTTTGTCGAGCGCGATGCGGACCAGCGTGTAATAGGCGCTCAGGATGACATCGGGGTAGCAGCCGTCGATCACGTCGAGCCGGTTGGCCAGCAGCGCCTGCGCCGCTTCCGACTGTCCGCGCTGCAGGGTGGCGGCGGCGAGCACGGAGGCATAGGTGCAGGCGATCGTGCTGCGCCGGCCTTCCTCCGTTTCCGCCGCGGCCAGCAGGGGGCGCAGCGCAAGCTCGGCCAGGTAGGCGTTGCCGTCCCACAGATGGCTGAGGCCGACCATGGTCTTCGACATGGCGGCGGTAAGCCGCAGGGAGCCACCCTCGCCATGCTTCGCCACCTGCGCGGCCAGTTCGCGGACTTTACCGGTGAGGCCCGCATGCAGTGCGACGATGCAGGTGCCATTCACCGGTGCGGCGAAATACACCGGCTCCTCGACCTGGACCGCCGCCTGCGGCCACCGCGCGACCAGCTCGGGCACCAGCCCGAGACGATCGGAAAAGATCGCCGCCGCGCCGGCCACCCATAGCGCGACCATCAGCCGTTGCGGCGTATTTGCCGGGTCGGCCGCCGCCTTGAGGCCGATCCGCAGCGCTTCCTCGTGGCGGTCGCCGAGCGCCCACACCCAGGCAGCGACCAGCTTGAACGACATGTCCCCGGCGAGGATCCGCGGCGGGATGCGCGTCAACCATTCGCGCGCCTCGGCCAGCCGGCCATGCGTGCCGAGCATCCACATCGCACGCATGGCGTACGCATAGGCCTGTTCTTCATCGCCGGCGGCCAGCGCATGGCGCGCCGCTTCGTGGAAGCGTTCGCGCCCCGCGAACCAGCGCGACGCGTGTGCATGCAGCAGGACCTGCTCGGCGCGCGGCAAGGCCTCGAAGCGCTCCAGCAGGAATTCCCGGGCCAGCGGATGCAGGCGGATCCAGCCTTCGCCTCCGCCCATCATCATGAGCGGGGTTTCCCGGGCCAGCGCATCGAGCAGGGCTTCCGCGCGCGGATGACCGGTCACGGCTTCGCACAGGTCGGCGTGCAGATAGTCGAGGATGGCGATGCGGATCAGGAAATCCGCATCCGACGCGGAAAGGCCGGAGAACAAGGCATCGACGAAGTAACTCTGCAGATCGCCATGGCGGGCCGAAAAGGTGTCGGCCGCGAGAACCGCGTCGTCGGCGTACTCGATCCTGGAAATGGCGAACTGCAGGCCGATCGGCCAACCCTGCACGGTATCGTGCAGCCTGGCAGACTGATGCACGCTCAGCCGCTGCCCCAGGCGACGGTCGAGAATGTCGATGGATTCCTCGAGCCGGAAGCGCAGGTCTTCCGTCTTCAGCACGGCGAGATTGCCCTTCGCCACCAGCTCCGCGATCGGCAGCGGCAGCAGCACGCGCGATCCCATCACCACATGCAGGTTCGCCGGCGCGTTGAGCAGCAGGTATTGCAGCGCGGTGAGTACGGTCGCCTCGGGCAGGCGTTCGGCGTCGTCGATCATCAGCACGGTGTCGGTACCGAGCAGCGCGATCTCGCCCAGCAGCGCGGTGAGGGTGGCCACTTCCTGGTCGATGCTGTTCTCGCACTGGATCGCGAGTGCGCCGAACACCGCCTTCCCGCTGACGTTGCCGACGGCGTGCAGCAGGCCGAGCGTGAAACGCATCGGCTCGTCCTGGCGGTCGGTGCTCAGCCAGGCGACCAGTGCGCCCTGTTCCATCCACTGGCGCCGCCATTGCAGCAGCACGGTGGTCTTGCCGAAACCGGCGGGCGCCGCCAGCAGGATGGCGGCGCGTTCACGGGCGGAGATCCAGAAAGGTTGCAGCCGGTCGCGTTTCGTTGCGCCACGCAGCAGGCGCGGCGGTGTCGTCTTGAGAACCAGCTCGGGCTCGGTCATGGGCTGCAAGGCAGCCGCGACGCACGTATCGAATGGCTGGCTGCGCCGATCGCCCGACCAGGAAACGCCATGACATACCCCCTGTAAGCCCCCCGACCGTCACGCTGCCTCGAGGCACCGTGATGAGTGCATCTTGCCAATGATCGGCCGAATGATAATCTCCGCCGGCAAGAATTTACGAGGCGGCGGTTCCGGCGTCCGGAACGGGCGGATTCATCATGGCATTCACGCCGCCGCATCCAGGGGATCCCCCCCATCGTGGGTGGGGGCCGCACGCACATCTTCGGCGGGACCAAAGGCAGAATGAAGCCCGACATCCCAGGCGCAGATCATCGCGCCAACGGACGCCGGCGATCCTGGCTTGAGCTGGAGTGCTCGAGCAGGAAGGTAAGCGTTCGCGGACCGGCAAGGGTAGGGGCCGGTCCACAACCTTGCGGGCGTGCATTTCCGGGGAGGGGGACAATGAGGTTCCTGATTGCCGATGTTCATCCCATCATTCTGGTGGCGTTGTCCGACATGCTGCGGACGGAATTTCGCGAGAGGATCTCGCGGATCGACACGGCCGCCGGCGTGTCCGGGCTGCTGCACCGGCTGAAGGAAGGCCGCTACGGCTACCTCATCCTGGAGCCGGACATCGCGGCGGCATCCCAGGGTATTCCGCTGTTCAAGGCCGTGCGGGACGCGGACCCGCAGTCGAAGCTGATCATCTATACCGGCAACACCAGTCCCTGCGCGGCGCTGGCGGCGCTGGACCATGGCGCCGCGGCCTATATCTCCAAATGCAGCGGGCCGCAGCTGGCCATCGATGCGATCCAGGCCGTGGTCGCCGGCGGGACCTTCGTCGATCCCTCGATCGATGTGGAGACGGCCCGCAACCATCCCTGGTACCGCCTCAGCCATGCCGAGCGCAACGTCATGCTTGCGCTCGCCAGGGGCGGAAACATGCAGGCGCTCGCCATCGACAGCCAGCGCAGCTACAAGACGGTGTCGACGCACAAGTACAACGCCTTCAAGAAACTCGGCCTGCGCTCGAAGGCAGAGATCGGCGTGTTCCTCAATCACCACGGGCTTAGTTTCCTGGTCGAGTGACGGAGCGGTCATGACGTCCGGCCGGCGCCGGCACGCCTGTCGATGCCCGCGGTGGACGTCTGCATGGCACAGTGGCCGGGCCGACGGCGGGCATCCATTCGAACTGACGCATCAAGCAAGGGGAAGGCATGCAACCTGTCCATTTCATCTCCGGCCTGCCCAGGTCTGGCTCCACGCTGCTGGCGGCCCTGCTGCGGCAGAACCCGCGCTTTCATGCGCACATGAGCAGCCCTGTCGCCGGCATGATCGACGCCATGCTGGGCGAGATGAGCGATCGGAACCAGTACTCCGCCTTCATTACCGACGAGCAGCGCCGGCGCGTGCTGCGGGGTCTTGTCGCCAGCTACTATGGCGCCGGGTACGCGGCAGAAGTCATCTTCGATACGAGCCGCACCTGGTGCGCGAAGCTGCCGGTATTGAGCGAACTCTATCCGGACTTCAAGATCATCGCCTGCGTGCGCCACGTATCGTGGATCATCGACAGCCTGGAGCGGGCGATCCAGAAAAATGTCTTGCGCCCATCGTTCATGGTCAATTTCCAGGTCGGCAGCACGGTCTACAACCGGGCCGAAGGCTTCGCCGCGGGCGAGGGCATCCTGGGATATTCCTACAATGCCTTGAAGGACGCGTTCTTCGGCGAACACTCCGCGCACCTGATGCTGCTGCAATACGAGACGCTGGTGCGCGACCCGGCCGCGGCCCTTGCGGCGGTGTACGACTTCATCGGCGAGCCGGGTTTCCGGCACGACTTCGACAACGTGCAGTTCGACGCCAGCGAATTCGACGAGCGCACCGGCATGCCGGGACTGCACGCGGTCGGCAGCAAAGTCATCGCACGCGAGCGCGGCACGCTGTTGCCTCCGGACATCTTCCGGCGCTTCGAGAACGATGCGTTCTGGCGTAACGCGTCATCGAACCTCCGCGGCGTCCGCGTGGTGTGAGCTTCCTCGGGCGCCCGCTCGCCTGCGCGCAAGCGCGTGTTGCCGGGCCGTGGCCTTCCGCCCTTCGGCAAGCCCCATGCATTTGATCGTGAACTCGCAGGCATGCGGGCGCTGCAGCTGGCCGCCCCATCTGCCGGAGGGGCAGGCCAGCGGCGGCCGGTCACCCTAAGAGTTTTCCCACTAGCTCGGCCCCCACGCCGACTCTAGCCTTTGCGCCAGACCGGCGGCTTGGCCGGGAGGGGCGGCAGGCGGGTTTCTCCAGCGCAAGGAACGGGCGATGGGATCGGCGCTTTCTGAAGAGTGTCCTGTGTATCCGGCACTGACTGCGTTGCTCGGCAACGACGCCCGCCGGCTCGGCGTCGCGCTGTGCGTTTTCCATCACACGGTCAGCAGTGACCTGCAGCGCATGGACCGCGCCGTCGCGGCCGGCCAATGGGCGCAAGTGCGCGAGCTCGCCCACCGGACCGCGTGGGGTTGCCGCTTCATCGGCGAGGACCATGCCGCGGATGCCCTGGATGCCGTCGAGCGTTCGGAACCGGGCGCAATCGCCGGCGACTCGCTTGCCCAGACATTCTGCAGCGCCCGCGGGGCGCTCGTCGCCGTGCTCGATCGCGCCGCAGCGTTCGCGGATGTTCATACCAGCAAGAGGCGTATGGACTGACCGGCATGCCGGTTGGAGCCATCAGGGGAGAAAGGGCTCATGAATCGTGTTTTCCGCATCATCTGGTCGCGGGCATTGCGCACCTGGGTAGTGGCATCGGAGCTGGCGACACGCCGCGGCAAGAGCGGCGGCGAGGTCGACCGGCGCGCTGGCGCCGACGTCAGCGCGCCCGATCACCTCAATGTTGCGCGCGCGGCTTCGCCCTGGCCGCTGCGCCTGGGCATCCTGACGGCCTTGCTGGCACTGCATGCGCCGGCGCACGCAGTCGATCGCTACTGGGACGTCAACGGCACCAGCCTCGGCAGCGGCGGCACCGGCACCTGGAATACCACCAGCCCGTTCTGGAGCCCGAACAATGACGGCGTCAGCGGCCCCTACAGCGCGTGGAACAACGCGGCCCTCTATGACGCCTATTTCGGCGGTACCGCCGGCACGGTGACGCTGGGCGGGGCGATGACGGCGCACAACCTCACGTTCCAGACCGACGGCTATACGCTCACCGGCGGCAGCCTGGCGCTCGGCGGGACCACGCCGACGCTTTCGGTGACCGCCGGCAACACCACCATCGGATCGTCGATCAGCAGCACCAGTGGCTTGATCAAGGCCGGTGGCGGCGGGTTGACGCTCAACGGGAGCGGCAGCTTCGGCGGCGGCATCAATGTCAACGGCGGCGCGCTGTGGCTGAACGCGGCCAACAGCTTCACCGGAAACATCAACGTCACCAGCGGCGGCCTGACCATCGGCGCGATCGGCAATGCGGCGCTGGGCAGTGCGGCCAACCAGATCTATCTCGCGAATGGGGTGGGGTTCTCCTCGACGGGCGCGATCTCGAACCGCACCGTCAATCTCACCGGCGGCATCGCTTCCATCGGCGGTGCTGTCGGGGGTCTGTTCTATACCGGTGCCGGCGGCCTGAACGTCGCCAGTGGCGTGGCGCTGACCAACAACGCGAACAATTACACCGGGCAGACTCAATTCACCCAGACCAATGGCAGCTTCAGCTTCAGCTCGGTCGCGGACCTGGGCGTCGCCAGCGCCCTCGGCGCCCCCACGACCGTGGCGAACGGGACCATCGTGTTCGGGCCGAGTTGTTGCCAGACCTATGGGCACTACCTCAGCTACACCGGCACCGGCAACAGCTCCAATCGCAACTGGCTGTTCCAGCCGGGCAACTACGCGGGTGCCGCCTACCTGTACAACTCCGGCAGCGGTACGTTGCGGCTCACCGGCAACATTTTCGCCAATGCCGGTACCGGCAATGGCATCGGGTTCATTGCCAATACCGCCGACCTCGAACTGCTGGGCGTGATCAGCAGCAACAATGGCCGCACCATCTCTTTCAGCGCCAACAGCGGGCATGCGATCCGGCTGGGTACCGCCAACACGTTCACGGGCGCGGCCGTGATCGGCGGCGGCGGCACGGTCGAAGCGTCGTTGATCGCCAATGCCGGCGTTGCCGGCTCCCTGGGAACGGGCTCCGTCTCCATTTCAGGCGGCAACCTTTCCTATGTCGGCACGGGTGAATCGACCAACAAACCCTGGACCATCTCCAATGGTTCACTCAACAGCAACGGCACCGGCGCGCTGTCGCTGGGCGGCACGGTCGCCATCGGCGGCACCGCCACGCTCGGCGGCAACTTCACCGGCGCGGACAACCTCATTTCCGGCGTCATCTCCGGCACCGGCAGTCTGCGCAGCGCGGGCAGCGCCACCTGGACCCTGACCGGCGCCAATACCTATACCGGCAATACCATCGTCGACTCCGGCATCCTGCGTGCCGGCACGGCCACGGCCTTCGGCGCATCCGCCACCGCACAGGTCAACGGCGGCACGCTGGACCTCAACGATTTCGACAAGACCTTCACCACCCTCACCGGCACGGGCGGCACCATTGATCTGGGCAGCGCGATGCTCACGGTGCAGGCGGCGGCAGGCACCACCGCGACCTACGCCGGCAACATCACCGGCACCGGCGGCCTGACCAAGCTCGGGGCCAGCACGCAGACGCTGACCGGCGCCAATACCTATACCGGCGCCACCACCATCGGCGGCGGCGTCCTCGCGCTGGATTTCAGTCCCGCCGGCGGCCCGGCCAGCAACATCGTCGGCAGCAGCTCCACGCTCAACATGGCCGGCGGCCGGCTCAACGTCATCGGCGCGGCGGGGGAGAGCAATTCCCAGACCTTCAACGGCCTCAACGTCAGCGCCAGCAACAACACCATCGACGCCAAGTCCGGCACCGGCGGCAGCCTGACGGTGAACCTGGGCGCCATCAACCGCACGGGCGGGCTGATCAACTTCAACCTGCCGGGCAGCGGCCGTATCACCACCACCAACACCACGCTGGGCGGTTGGGCGACCGTCAACGGCACGGACTACGCCAAGGTAGTGGGCGGCAATATCGTTGCGTTCACACCCGTGGACTACACCAACAAGGACAACGCGGCCAACTGGCTCAACGGCGAGTACACCACCGATTCCACCGGCTTCTTCAATACGGTGTCCGGCACCAAGCAGCTGGGCGGCCTGCGCTATACGGTGACCAAGTCCACCACGGTCACAGTGAGCCCCGGCCAGACCCTGGGCGTGGACGGCACCATCATCGTGGCACCGTCGGTGCTCAACACCAATCAGGTGATTACCGGCGGCATGATGACCGGCGCCAGCGGTGGCGACCTGGCCGTACAGCAGAACAGTACCGGCAACTTCACCATCGCCTCGCAGATCGTCGACAACGGCACGGGCACGGGCTTCGTCAAGGCGGGTACCGGCCTGGTGACGCTGAGCAATAACGGCAACACCTACACCGGCGCCACGCGCGTCGCGCAGGGCACGCTGTCGGTGAGCAGCATCAAGAACGGCGGCGTGGCCAGTGGCATCGGCGCATCCTCCGCCGCGCCGTCGAATCTGTCGCTGGAAGGCGCCACGCTCAGCTACACCGGCACCGGCGACACCAGCGACCGCGGCTTCACCTTCGCCAAGTCCGGCGCCATCGTGGAAAGCGGCGTGCAGGTGACCAATGCCAACGCCAACCTCACCTTCAGCGGGCTGGTGAGCAGCCCGGACGGCGCCAACTTCGCCAAGAGCGGCCCCGGCACGCTGACGCTGGCCAATGCCGCCAATACTTTTACCGGCATCGTCACCGTCAACGGCGGCCTGCTGGGCGCAACGACACTGGCCAACGGCGGGCAGGCGAGCAGCATCGGCGCGGGGAGCAGCGCCTCGAGCAACCTGGTGCTCAATGGAGGCGGCCTGCAGTACACGGGCGTCACGACCAGTACCGACCGCGGCTTTACCCTCGGCGCCGGTGGCGGCATCGTCGACGTGACCGCGGCAGCGACGACGCTGACCGACAGCGGCATCGTCACAGGCGGCGGCCGCCTGACCAAGAACGGCGCCGGCACCCTGGTGCTGGCCGGAGCCAACACGTATACCGGCGGCAATACGGTCAACGGCGGCATCCTGCGCGCCGGCGCGGCGAACACGCTCGGCGCCTTGACCAGTTCGCCCACCAATCTGGCCAATACCGCCGGCGTGCTGCTGGACCTCAACAACTTCGACAATGCCATCGGCCCGCTCAACGGCGGCGGGACCAACGGCGGCAACGTGACGCTCGGTTCGGGCACGCTGCGCATCGCCTCCGGCAATGGCAACTACTCGGGCGTGATCAGCGGCACGGGCGGTGTCTGGAGGACCGACGGCGGCATTCAGACCTTCAACGGCTGCAACAACACGTACACCGGCGCCACCACCCTGCAAGGCGCCACCATCGCTACCGACTGCCTGGCCAACGGCGGGCAGGCCAGCGGCATCGGCGCGTCCAGCAGCGCGTCGGCCAACCTGGTGTTCAGCAACGGCAATTTGAACTACACCGGCGGGACGATCGGCATCGATCGCGGGTTCACGCTTTCGGGCTACGGCGTCATCAACGTAACCAACGCCGCGACCACGCTCGGGTTCAGCGGCCAAGTGATCGGCGGCGGCGAGTTGTACAAGGATGGCCCCGGCACGATGGTCCTGTCCGGCAACAACACCTATACCAACAACACCCATGTACGAGGCGGCATCCTGCGCGCCGGATCGGCCACGGCCTTCGGCACCACCAACTCCTTCTGGATGGACAATACCGCCGGAGTCTTGCTGGATCTGAACAATTTCAACGCCAACGCCGGAGCCCTGATCGGCGGCGGAAGTCTGGGCGGCAACATCGCCTTGGGCACGGGCACGCTGACCATCAGGGATGGCCTGGGCCAGACCTACGCCGGCGCGATCACCGGCACCGGCAGCCTGATCAAGAACGGCGCAGGGACTCAAACGTTGTCCGGCTGCAACAACAGCTACACCGGCATGACGACGATCAACGCGGGCGTGCTGGCGGTCAACTGTCTCGACAACGGCGGCGTGGCCAGCTCGATCGGCGCATCCGGCGCCGCGCCGGCCAATCTGTCGATCAATGGCACGCTGCGCTACGTCGGCACCGGCAGCAGCACCGACCGCCAGTTCACCATGGGCACCAGCGGAGCCACGCTGGACGCTTCCGGCACCGGCATCGTGGAGTTCACCAGCACCGCGCCGGTCACGCTGGCCGGCGCGAATACCGCCCGCACGCTGACCCTGACCGGCACCAACACCGGCTACAACCTGCTGGCCGCGCAGCTGGACAACAACGGCGCGGGCGTCACCTCGCTGACCAAGACCGGCACCGGCACCTGGCGCCTGACCAATGCCAACAGCACCTACACCGGGGTCACCCGCATCAACGGCGGCGTGCTCAGCGTCGACCAGATGGCCAACGGCGGCCAGGCCAGCAGCATCGGTGCCGCGTCGAGTGCAGCGGCCAACCTGGTGATCGGCAACGGCTCCACGCTGCGCTACACCGGCGCGGGCGACAGCACCGACCGCCAGTTCACGCTCGACACTGGCGTCACCTACATCGAATCCTCCGGTACCGGCGCGCTGCAGTTCACCAACACCGGTGCGGTGGCGCTGCTCGGCACCAATGCCACCCGCACCATCGCCCTGGGCGGCACCAACGCCGGCGCCAACACCATGGGCGGCGCCATCGGCGACAACGGCACCGGCAAGACCACGCTGGCCAAGAACGACAGCGGCACCTGGGTCCTCACCGGCAACAACACCTATACCGGCAATACCGTCATCAACAACGGCAATCTGATGATCGGCAACGGCGGCACCACGGGCAATGCCGGCGCCGGCAACGTGATCGTGGATTCGCCCACTTCCACGCTGTCGCTCAACCGCAGCGACACCTTTACCTTCAACGGCACGCTGAGCGGCCCCGGCACGCTGGCGCAGGTCGGCAGCGGCACCAGCGTGCTGACCTCGGCGACCAACCAGATCGGCGCGACCACGATCGGCGCCGGCACCTTGCAGGTCAACGGCAGCCTGGCGACACCGACCATCGGCATGACCGGCACCTCGGCGCTGACCGTCAACGGCACCGTGCAGACCGGCAGCGCCACGCCGGCCGCGATCACCGGCGATGCCGGCAACCAGAGCATCACCGTCAACGGCGGCGGCACGCTGCTGGCCACCGGCGACCTGGGCGACGGCAGCGACGCGCTCAATCTCACCGGCCAGCTCAACACCGGCGCGGGCACGCTGAGCCTCGGCAACGGCAACGATGTGATGACGCTGCGCGATGGCGCCTCGATAGCAGGCACGGGCGTCGATGCCGGCGCCGGCACTGACCAGCTGGTGATCGACAACGCCAATCCGTACGTCTTCAGCGGCGCGGGCGTCGGCGGTTTCGAACAGCTGACCAAGCAGAACGGCGGCGTGCTCACCTTGACTGGCGCACAGGCCTACAGCGCCGGCACGACAGTCAACGGCGGCACCCTGGACGTCGACGGCAGCCTGACCACGCCGACCCTGGCGCTGGCCGAAAACACGCTGCTCAACGTCGACGGCACGGTCCAGGCGGCCGGTGCCGCGCCGACCCTGCTGGTCGGCAGCAGCGGCGCCAATGCGATCCAGGTGAACAACGGCGGCATCTTGCGCGCCAACGGCAGCCTGGGCCTGGGCGATGACACGGTGACCCTGGCGGGCACGCTGGATACCGGCGGCAGCGTGGTCAACCTGAGCGACGGC
>Ga0157369_10007207_pt1 | contig 12815 bp, 9 predicted proteins | sample C25metaG_FD_113461 | JGI IMG/M metagenome (GOLD analysis project Ga0157369, IMG submission 113461) | Corn rhizosphere microbial communities from Kellogg Biological Station, Michigan, USA - C2-5 metaG | ecosystem: Host-associated > Plants > Roots > Rhizosphere > Soil | place: USA: Michigan...
CATCCCGGCGTTCTTCCTGCCCCGCAAGCACGAGGAGTCGCACCTGCTCGACGACACCCAGGCGGCAGCGCCAGTCGTCATCCACTGAGTTCCGACCGCTCGTCCGACGCCCCCATCCACCTCCCGCCACGGCGGGGGCGTGGGTGGGGCGTCGCCGTGTCACGTCCCGCCGGGAAATGGCGCGAGGGCACGCGGGGGCGCTCCGTAGACTTGAGCCATGTCCACCACACCCACCGCGGAGCAGCCGCGGCCCACGACCAGCCTGCCGCCTCAGTACGCGCCGGCTGACGTAGAGGGCCCGCTGTACGAGCGCTGGGTCGAGCGTGGCTACTTCACGGCCGACGCCGGCAGCGACAAGCCGGGGTACTGCATCGTCATCCCCCCGCCGAACGTCACCGGCAGCCTGCACCTGGGGCACGCGTTCCAGCACACCCTCATGGACGCCCTGACCCGGCGCCGCCGGATGCAGGGGTACGAGGCGCTCTGGTTGCCCGGCATGGACCACGCGGGCATCGCCACCCAGACGCTCGTCGAGCGCCGTCTCGCGGAGGCCGAGGGCAAGAGCAAGCACGACTACACCCGCGAGGAGTTCGTCGCGAAGGTGTGGGCGTGGAAGGAGGAGTTCGGCGGGAAGATCCTCGGGCAGATGCGCCGCCTCGGCGAGGGCCTGGACTGGACCCGCGAGCGCTTCACGATGGACGAGGGCCTCTCCCGCGCCGTCCAGACGATCTTCAAGCGCCTCTACGACGACGGCCTCGTCTACCGCGCCGAGCGCATCATCAACTGGTGCCCGCGCTGCCTCACGGCGCTCTCCGACATCGAGGTGGACCACCACGACGACGAGGGTGAGCTCGTCAGCATCCGCTACGGCGAGGGGCAGTCCTCCATCGTCGTCGCGACGACCCGCGCCGAGACGATGCTCGGCGACACCGCGGTCGCCGTCCACCCGGACGACGACCGCTACCGCCACCTCGTCGGGACGACGGTCCAGCTGCCGCTGACCGGCCGGCGGATCCCGATCGTCGCGGACGAGCACGTCGACCCGTCCTTCGGCACGGGCGCCGTCAAGGTCACGCCCGCCCACGACCCGAACGACTTCGAGATCGGCCGCCGGCACGGTCTGCAGAACCTGACCATCCTCGACGAGCGCGGCAACGTCACGGCGCCCGGGCCGTTCGAGGGTCTCGACCGGTTCGAGGCCCGGCCCGCCGTCGTCGCCGCGCTGCGCGAGGAGGGCCGGATCGTCGCGGAGAAGCGGCCCTACGTCCACGCGGTCGGGCACTGCTCGCGATGCGACACGGTCGTCGAGCCGCGCCTTTCCGAGCAGTGGTTCGTCAAGGTCGAGCCCCTGGCGAAGGCTGCGGGCGACGCCGTCCGGGACGGTCGCGTGACGATCCACCCGGCGACGATGGCGCCCCGCTACTTCGAGTGGGTCGACAACATGCACGACTGGTGCATCTCGCGGCAGCTGTGGTGGGGTCACCGGATCCCGGTCTGGTACTCCCCGAACGGCGAGATGCGCTGCGTCGGCCCCGACGAGGAAGCGCCCGAGGGCTGGCGGCAGGACCCGGACGTGCTCGACACCTGGTTCTCCAGCGCCCTCTGGCCGTTCTCCACCCTCGGCTGGCCCGAGGAGACCGAGGACCTGCGCCGGTTCTATCCCACGGACGTCCTGCTCACGGGCTACGACATCATCTTCTTCTGGGTCGCCCGCATGATGATGTTCGGCCTCTACGCCATGGACGGCGTCGAGCCGTTCCGGACCGTCGCGCTCACCGGGCTCGTCCGCGACAAGTACGGCAAGAAGATGAGCAAGTCGAAGGGCAACACCGTCGACCCCCTCGACCTCATGGACGCCTACGGGTCGGACGCCCTGCGCTTCACGCTCGCCCGCGGCGCCAACCCGGGCACCGACGTGCCGATCAGCGACGAGTGGGTCCAGGGCAGCCGCAACTTCTGCACCAAGCTCTGGAACGCCACCCGGTTCGCCCTGCTCAACGGTGCGACCGTCAGCGGAGACCTGCCGGGGCCGCAGGAGCAGTCCGTCGTGGACCGGTGGATCCTCGCCCGGCTCGCGGCCGTGACGGCCCAGGTCGACGAGGCCTACGAGGACTTCCAGTTCGCCCGGGCCACCGAGACGCTCTACCACTTCGTCTGGGACGAGTTCTGCGACTGGTACCTGGAGCTCGCCAAGCTCGTGCTGCGCGGGGGCGGCCGCGAGGCCGACGTCACCCGGCGGGTCCTCGGCGAGGTGCTCGACGTCGTCCTGCGGCTGCTGCACCCCGTGGTCCCGTTCGTCACGGAGGCGCTGTGGACCGAGCTCACCGGTGGCGAGTCAGTGGTCGTCGCGACCTGGCCGTCCGCTCAGGTCGCAGGCGCGGGCGTCGACAGCGGCGGGCACGCGGCGATCGCAGAGGTGGCCGCCGTGCAGAAGCTCGTCACCGAGATCCGCAGGTTCCGCTCGGACCAGGGGCTGCGTCCGGGCCGCCGCGTCCCCGCACAGCTCTCGGGCCTCGCGGGCACGCCGCTGGCGGAGCACGAGGCGCAGGTGCGGGCGCTCGCCGATCTCGAGCCCGCGGGCCAGGACTTCGGGACGTCGGCCACGCTGGCGGTCTCTGCCGCCGGCGCGGCGGTCACCGTCGAGCTCGACCTGTCCGGCACGGTGGACGTCGCCGCCGAGCGGCGCCGGCTGGGCAGGGACCGTGAGACGGCAGCGAAGCTGCAGGCGCAGGCGCAGGGCAAGCTCGGCAACGCCGACTTCCTCGCCAAGGCGCCCGAGGCCGTCGTGGCCAAGGTGCGCGGCCAGCTCGAGAGCTCCGAGGCCGACCTGCGCCGGCTCGACGCTGCCCTGGCGGCGCTTCCGCCCGAGTAGGTCCCCCACGTGGGGCCGGGTGGCCCGACCGGGGCCGAGACGCATGAACGCCCTACCATCGGCACGTGGCGAGCGGGAACGAGCGGCGGCCGGCGAACCGGCTCAGCGAGGTCGACAGCGCGATCCTGGCCCGTGCCCCCGAGCACGACCTGGTGCCCAGCCTCGACCGGATCGCGGCCGTGTGCGGGCTGCTGGGCGATCCGCAGAAGGCGTTCCGCGCCGTCCACGTCACGGGCACGAACGGCAAGACGTCGACCACGCGTCTCGTCGAGCGGCTGCTGCGCGAGCACGGCTTGCGCACGGGCCGCTTCACCAGCCCGCACCTGCTGGAGGTGCGCGAGCGCATCGCCGTGGACGGCGAGCCTCTGCCGGCCGACCGCTTCGTCGAGACCTACGACGACGTGATCCCCTACGTCGACCTCGTCGACGGCCGGAGCGCCGCGGCGGGGGAGCCGCGGATGACCTTCTTCGAGGTGCTCGTGGCCATGGCCTACGCGGCGTTCGCCGACGCCCCGGTCGAGGTGGCCGCCGTCGAGGTCGGCATGGGTGGCGCCTGGGACGCGACGAACGTCCTCGACGCCCAGGTCGCCGTCGTCATGCCCGTCGCGCTCGACCACCAGCGGTTCCTCGGTCACGACGTCGCCTCGATCGCCGCGGAGAAGGCGGGAATCATCAAGCCGGGTGCCGTCGCCGTGCTGTCGGACCAGCCGCCCGAGGCTGCCCAGGTGCTCCTGCGGCGCTGCGCCGAGGTAGGGGCGACGCCGCTGCGCGAAGGACTGGAGTTCGGGGTCGTCGCCCGCGAGATCGCCGTCGGCGGGCAGCTGCTCACGCTGCGCGCGGGCGGGACCTACGAGGACGTCTTCCTCCCGCTGTACGGCGAGCACCAGGCCCACAATGCGGCGTGCGCCGTCGCCGCGGCCGAGGCCCTGCTCGGTGCGACGGCGGGAGGCCTGGACGCCGACCTGGTCCGGGCCGCGCTCTCGGACGCCGACTCGCCGGGCCGCCTCGAAGTGCTGCGGGGAGGGCCGACGGTGCTCGTCGACGCCGCCCACAACCCTGCGGGCGCCGCGGTGCTCACCGACGCCCTGCGCGAGGCGTTCACGTTCACGCGCCTGATCGGCGTCGTCGGCGTGCTGGCCGACAAGGACGCGGAGGGCATCCTCGGGGCACTCGAGCCGGTGCTCGACGAGGTCGTGATCACCCGCTCGACCTCGCCGCGCGCGATCGACCCCGGTGAGCTCGGCGAGATCGCGGTCGACGTGTTCGGCGACGACCGGGTACACGTCGCGGCCCGGCTCGACGACGCGCTCGACACCGCGATCGGCCGGGCCGAGGAGGGCGGGCTCGTGGGCGGCGGAGTCCTCGTCACCGGCTCGATCACGCTCGCCGCCGACGTCCGCCGGTTGCTGCGGGCACGGTAGAGCTGACAGATGCGGTCCCCCCGCCGGACCCTCGCCGCCGCCACCGTGTCGCTGGAGGCCTTCGTGGTCTTCTTCGCGGGTCTGGTGGCGAAGGATCTGTCGTCGCTGTCGACAGGAGGGGCGCTGGCAGTCTTCGGCGGCCTCGCCGTCGCGTGCCTGCTGACAGCCGGCGTGCTCCGGCACCCCTGGGGCTACATGTTCGGCTGGGCCGTTCAGGCGGCTGTGATCGTCACGGGCTTCTGGGTGCCGGTGATGTTCTTCCTCGGGGCGCTGTTCGCCCTCCTCTGGTTCGTCGCCCTCCGGCAGGGCGCGCGGATCGAGCGCGAGCAGGCGGAGTACGCGGCGCGAACGGACCACTGAAGTAGCCGTCGGCATCAGCTTTGTCACGAACGTGACACGCTTTGAACTTTCTGTGGACGAAGCCTTCCTGGCGTAGTCCGAAGCGCGTACCCTCCGAGTCACTTTCCAGGCGCTCGAGGAGGTGCGGACGCGGATGGACCGAGTCGCTGCCCGGCCGGAGAACGGTCACCAGGCTCGCCTGCTGCGTCTGCTCCGTGACCGCGGCCAGGTGTCCCGGGCGGAGCTCGGCGAGGCGGTGGGGCTGTCCAAGTCCAAGGTCGCCGTCGAGCTGGACCGGCTCACCGAGCTCGGGCTGATCGAGCCGCAGGGTCTCGCGGAGTCCCGTGGCGGGCGGCGCTCGCACCTGGTGGGGCTCGCCGGATCCCTGCGCTTCGTGGGGATCGACATCGGGGCCACGTCGATCGACGTCGCGATCACGGACGGCGAGCTGCGCCTGCTCGCGCACGCCGCCGTGCCCTGCGACGTCCGCCGCGGCCCGAAGGTCGTCCTCCAGGAGGCGTTGGACCTCGTCGCCAAGTTGCGCGCCGACGGCGCGGCGGCGGAGGTGCACGGCGTCGGCGTCGGCGTCCCGGGGCCGGTCAGCCAGCGCGAGGGGGCCCCCGTGATGCCGCCGATCATGCCCGGCTGGAACCGCTTCCCGGTGCGCGACACCCTCGCCGCGGCCCTCGGCGCGCCGGTCATGGTCGACAACGACGTGAACATCATGGCGCTCGGCGAGCTCCACGCGGGGACCGCGCGCAGCGTCGCCGACTACCTCTTCGTCAAGATCGGGACTGGCATCGGCTGCGGGATCATCGTGGACGGCCAGGCCTACCGGGGGGCGGACGGCGCGGCCGGCGACATCGGGCACATCCGTATCGACGATGCGGGCCCCACCTGCACCTGCGGCAACCAGGGTTGCCTCGAGGCCTGGTTCGGGGGAGCCGCGCTCGCCCGCGACGCCGAGGCGGCGGCGCGGTCCGGCCGCTCGAGCCTTCTCGCCGAGCGCCTGGCGGAGGCAGGCACGCTCACCGCCGAGGACGTGGGGGCCGCGGCCGGCGCCGGCGACCCGGTCGCCGTCGGGCTCGTTCGAGCCGGCGGGCAGCGGCTCGGCCTCGCGCTCGCCTCGCTCGTCAACTTCTTCAACCCAGCCCTGGTCGTGATCGGCGGGGGTGTCGCCGGGCTCGGCCACCCGCTGCTCGCGGAGATCCGCGGCGTCGTGTACCGCCGGTCGCTGCCACTGGCCACCGGGAACCTGCCCATCGTCCTGTCCGAGCTCGGCGGGACCGCCGGCGTCATCGGCGCCGCGCGCCTCGTGTCCGACTCCGTGCTCAGCCCCACCTGACCGACCCGAACGGAGGCCGCGTGAACGACGTCCCGCTGCTGCAGATGCGCGGCATCGTCAAGCAGTTCCCCGGCGTACGCGCTCTCGACGGCATCGATCTCACGGTGCGGGCGGGGGAGGTGCACTGCCTGCTCGGCCAGAACGGGGCCGGGAAGTCCACCCTCATCAAGGTGCTCGCCGGGGCCCACCAGCCCGACGAGGGCGAGGTGCTCTGGCAGGGGACGCCGGTGAGCCTTCCCAACCCGATCGCCGCGCTGAAGCTGGGCATCGCCACCATCTACCAGGAGCTCGACCTCGTCGAGGGGCTCTCCGTCGCAGACAACATCCATCTCGGCCACGAGAACGCGACGGGCGGCTTCGTGCACCGGCGCGAGCAGGTCGAGGACACCCGCCGGCTGCTCGCCCGGCTGGGCCACCCGGAGATCAACCCCGGCCGGGAGGTCGGGCGGCTGTCCGCCGCCGCGCGGCAGGTGGTCAGCATGGCGCGCGCCCTCGCGCGGGACGCCCGGCTCGTCGTCATGGACGAGCCCTCCGCCGTCCTCGCGCACGACGAGGTCGAGAACCTCTTCCGGCTGGTCGGACAGCTCACGGCGGACGGCGTGGCCGTCGTCTACATCTCCCACCGTCTCGAGGAGATCCGCCGGATCGGCGACGTCGTCACGGTGCTCAAGGACGGCCGGACCGTCGCGACGGACCTGCCGGCGCGCAGCACCCCCACACGGGACGTCGTCCGGCTCATGACCGGCCGGAACGTCGAGTACGTCTTCCCGCCTCGCCGCCCCCACGGAGCCGAGGACGACCAGGCCGACGAGGTGCTGCGCGTCGAGGGGCTCTCGCTCGCGGGAGCCTTCCGCGACGTGGACCTCACGATCCGCGCGGGCGAGATCGTCGGCATCGCGGGCCTCGTGGGCTCGGGGCGGTCGGAGATCCTCGAGACGATCTACGGTGCGCGCCGGCGGACGGCGGGCCGCGTCGTCGTCGCCGGCCGCGAACTCGGCGCCCGGACAGGGACCAGCGCCGCGGTGCGCGCCGGGCTCGCACTCGCCCCCGAGGAGCGCAAGGCGCAGGCGCTGCTCCTGGACCAGAGCGTCACGAGGAACGTCTCGCTCGCGACCCTGACCCGGTTCGCCCGGGTCGGCTGGCTCGACCGCCGCCGGGAGAGCGCGGACGCGGCGGAGATCACCCGCAGTCTCGACGTCCGGCCCGCCGATCCTGCCCGTGCGGTCCGCACGCTCTCGGGCGGCAACCAGCAGAAGGTCGTCGTCGCGCGATGGCTGCTCGGCTCGACCAAGGTCCTGCTGCTGGACGAGCCGACCCGGGGCGTCGACGTCGGCGCCCGGTCGGAGCTCTACACCGTGATCCGCCGGCTCGCGGACTCCGGTGTCGGTGTCCTCCTCGTCTCCAGCGAGGTGCCCGAGGTGCTGGGGCTCGCCGACCGCGTGCTGGTGCTGCGCGAGGGCCGTGTGGTGCATCAGGCCCGGGCCGAGGAGCTGGAGGAGTCCACCGTGCTCGACCTCGTGATGGAAGGGAGTGCCGCATGAGCGGCGACGCCGTGAGGGACCAGCCGACCAGCCCGGCGGGAGTCACGCCCGGCGGGGGAGCGGTCCCGCAGGAACCGAGAACAGCGGGCGGGGTGGGAGCCGGGCTGCGCGGCCGCTTCGCGAACGTCGAGATCCGCAATCTCGGCCTGGTCGCCGTCCTCGCCGTGCTGCTCGTGGTCGGGACGCTGACGAGCGACAACTTCCTGACCCAGGCCAACATCGAGAACATCCTGGTGAGCTCGTCCGTCATCGGCGTCGTCACGGTCGGGGTGACCCTCGTCATCATCGGCGGCGGCATCGACCTGTCCGTCGGTGCGCTCGTCGCCCTCGCCTCGGTCTGGGCGACCACGCTGCAAACCCAGTCCTACGGCGCGCTGGTCATGATCCTCTGCGCTCTGACCGTCGGCAGCGTCGCCGGTCTCGTCAACGGCGTGCTCATCGCCTACGGCAACCTCGTGCCCTTCATCGTCACGCTCGCCATGCTCGTCAGCGCGCGCGGCCTCGCCGCTCGGCTCGCGCAGAACCGGACCCAGATCGTCACCGACCAGACGATCATCAGCATCGCGAGCAGCGACTTCCTCGGCATCCCCGTGCTCATCTGGATCCTTGCCGTCGTCGTCGCCCTCGGCTGGATCCTGCTCAACCGGACGACGTTCGGCCGCCGGACCATCGCCATCGGCGGCAACGCCGAGGCCGCCCGGCTCGCCGGCATCGACGTCCGGCGGACCACGGTCCTGCTCTATGTCATCTCGGGACTGTGCTGCGGGATCGCGGCAGTCATGATCATGTCCCGGACGACGACGGGTTCCAGCACCCACGGCGAGCTCTACGAGCTCGACGCGATCGCGGCCGCGATCATCGGTGGCACGCTCCTCGCCGGCGGCCGCGGCACGATCATCGGTTCCCTGCTGGGCGTGCTCGTCTTCACGACGATCACGAACATCTTCATCCTCAACAACCTGGCCACGGAGACGCAGAACATCGCCAAGGGCGTGATCATCATCGCCGCCGTCCTCCTGCAGCGCCGGGCCACCCGCACCCGCACCACTTAGCCCCGCCCCGGCGAGTTGTGTGCGTTCGTCGTGGTCACCTGCGTGCTGAAGGCCACGGAAAGCGCACACAAGTGGCCACCCCACCACCGATGAAAGAGGTCAACGATGTCTTCGTCCCCTGACTCGCCCCTGCTCGGCCGTCGCGGCCTGCTCCTCGGCGTCGGTGCCCTCGGGGCCGGCGCGGCCCTGACCGCCTGCACGAGCAACAGCGCGGCGTCGTCCACCGCGACGTCCTCGTCCAGCGCCGCTGCCGGTGCCAGCGCCAGCGACACTCCCGGGAAGGCCGTCACCATCGGCTTCTCGGCGCCGGCCGCCGACCACGGGTGGATCGCCGCCATCACGACCAACGCCAAGGATCAGGCGGCCAAGCACAGCGACGTGACCTTGCAGGCCGTCGAAGGCAGCAACGACGTCAACCAGCAGATCAGCCAGGTCCAGACCCTGATCGACAAGAAGGTCGACGCGCTGGTCATCCTGCCCTTCGACGGCAAGGCACTGACCGAGATCGCCCTCAAGGCGCAGGCGGCCGGCATCCCTGTCGTCAACCTCGACCGCGAGTTCTCCTCGCCGAGGGCGTCGCGCACGCTCATCAAGGGCGACAACTACGGGATGGGCCTCGCCGCGGGCACCTACATCGCCGCACAGCTCAAGGCCAAGGGCGTGAGCAGCCCGGTGATCGCCGAGATCCAGGGCATCGCCAATCTGCCGCTGACGCAGGACCGCTCCAAGGGCTTCGCCGACGCCCTCGCCTCGGCGGGGTTCAAGGTGAGCAACCAGGTGTCCGCCCAGTTCACTGTGGAGTCCGGCCAGCAGGTCACCGCGAACCTGTTGCAGGCCGCCCCGAAGATCGACGCCATCTGGAACCACGACGACGACCAGGGCGTCGGCGTCCTCGCGGCCATCAACCAGGCGGGCCGCAAGGAGTTCTTCATGGTCGGTGGCGCCGGATCGCTCAACGCGATGCAGGCCATCAAGGCCGACAACACCGTCCTCAAGGCGACGGTGACCTACCCGCCGAGCATGGCGTCGTCCGCGATCAACCTGGCGAGACTCATCGGTCAGGGCAAGGGCATGAGCGACCTGGTCGAGAACGAGGTCCCGGCGTCGATCACGCTGGCCAGTGCGACTGTGACCAAGGACAACGTCGACAAGTACATGCCGCTGGGCTTCAAGTCCTGACCCGGGCCGCCACGGACGACACGGCCGAGAGGAGCCGCATGACTACGGACAAGCCCAGGCTGGGTGTGGGCATGATCGGGTACGCCTTCATGGGTGCCGCGCACTCCCAGGCGTGGCGCACCGCCGGGCGCTTCTTCGACCTCCCGTACCGGGTCGACATGGCCGCCCTGGGTGGCCGCAGTGCGGACGCCGCCCGCGCCGCGGCCGGCCGCCTCGGCTGGTCATCCGTCGAGACGGACTGGCGGGCGCTGGTCGCCCGCGACGACGTGGACCTGGTCGACGTGTGCACGCCGGGCGACACTCACGCCGAGATCGCGATCGCAGCCCTCGAGGCGGGCAAGCACGTGCTGTGCGAGAAGCCGCTGGCGAACACCGTCGAGGAGGCGGAGGAGATGACCCGCGTCGCCGAGGCCGCGGCCGCCCGCGGCGTCCGGTCGATGGTGGGGTTCAACTACCGCCGGGTGCCGGCGCTCGCCCTGGCCCAGCGGATCGTCTCCTCCGGCCGGCTGGGGGAGTTGCGTCACGTGCGGGCGCAGTACCTGCAGGACTGGATCGTCGACCCGCAGTTCCCGCTGGTCTGGCGGCTCCAGCGGGAGGTGGCCGGGTCCGGTGCACTCGGCGACATCGGCGCCCACATCGTCGACGCCGCGCAGTTCGTCACGGGTCGCACGATCACGGGGGTGAGCGCGGTCACCGAGACCTTCGTCAAGCAGCGGCCGCTGCTGGCGTCGTCGTCCGCGGGCCTGTCGGCCACCGGCGGGTCCCCGCAGGAGGGCACGGGTGAGGTCACCGTGGACGACGCCGCCATCTTCACGGCCCGTCTCACCGGCGGGGTCCTCAGGGCCTTCGAAGCCACCCGGTTCGCCACCGGCCGCAAGAACGTGATCCGGCTCGAGGTGAACGGCAGCCGCGGGAGCCTGGCGTTCGACTTCGAGGCGATGAACGAACTCCTCGTCCACGACGCCGAGGCGGACGCGGACGTGGCGGGGTGGACCCGCATCCAGGTCACCGAGCCCGAGCACCCGTACGTGGGCGCCTGGTGGCCGCCGGGTCACCTCATCGGCTACGAGCACACGTTCACGCACGAGGTCGTCGACCTGTTGAACGACATCGCGGCCGGCCAGGACCCCACGCCCTCGTTCGCCGACGGGCTGCAGGTGCAGCGCGTGCTCGCCGCCGTCGAGGCGTCCGCTGCCGCGGAGAGCCGCTGGACCGCCGTCGGCGGTTCCATCACCGAGCCGGCCCAGGACGGCCGCGCCGACACCCTCACGAGGAGCTGACGAATGCCGCGTCCCATCACATTGTTCACCGGGCAGTGGGCTGATCTGCCGTTCGAGGAGGTCTGCCGGCTGGCGTCGGAGTGGGGTTACGACGGCCTGGAGATCGCCTGCTGGGGCGACCACCTGGACGTCGAGAAGGCAGCCACCGACGACTCGTACGTGCAGCAGCGCCTCGAGCTGCTGGACAAGTACGGCTTGAAGGTGTGGACGATCTCCAACCACCTCAACGGGCAGGCGGTCTGCGACGACCCGATCGACGAGCGGCACCACGACATCGTCAACAAGCGGGTCTGGGGCGACGGCGATCCCGAGGGGGTGCGCCGGCGGGCGGCCGAGGAGATGAAGCTGACGGCTCGGGCGGCGCGCGCGCTGGGCGTCGACGTCGTCGTGGGCTTCACCGGGTCGAAGATCTGGAAGACGGTCGCGATGTTCCCGCCGGTCCCGGCGTCGATGGTCGACGACGGCTACGCCGACTTCGCTGCGCGCTGGAACCCCATCCTCGACGTCTTCGACGAGGTCGGGGTCCGGTTCGCCCACGAGGTGCACCCCTCGGAGATCGCGTACGACTACTGGACGACGGTCGCCACGTTGGAGGCGATCGGGCACCGGGAGGCGTTCGGGCTGAACTGGGACCCGAGCCACTTCGTCTGGCAGGACCTGGACCCGGTGTCGTTCATCTGGGACTTCAAGGACCGGATCTACCACGTGGACTGCAAGGACGCGAAGAGGCAGGTGGGCAACGGCCGCAACGGCCGGCTCAGCTCGCACCTGCCGTGGGCCGACCCGCGGCGCGGTTGGGACTTCGTGTCGACCGGGCACGGCGACGTGCCGTGGGAGGCGTGCTTCCGGATGCTCAACACCATCGGCTACGAGGGCCCGATCTCGGTGGAGTGGGAGGACGCCGGCATGGACCGCCTCGTCGGGGCGCCGGAGGCGCTGGACTTCGTCCGGCGGCTCGCCTTCGACCCGCCCGCCGCCGCTTTCGACGCGGCATTCAGCTCCCGCTGACCCTCGTCACCGACCCCGGTCCGGCCCGTTGCGTCGTCGACGCGACGGGCCGGGCTGGTTTTTCCTCAGGTGCGGAAACACCCGCTCGGGACAAGCGCCCCTATTCCGGACGCTTTGGTATCACTGCTGCCCACCTGTTCCTCGTCGATCCAACCGATGACGCAGAATCTTCATGCGGTCACGATCGGTAAAAGATCGTACTGCGCGCGGGTGTCGTCGTAGCCTTAAGTAACGAGAGGTGACGGAGATGCCCCAATGTGCATAAGTCCTGGCGGGGGGGTCGCACGTCGGCCTAACGGTGTGTAAAGTCGCCAGCGTCGCGAAGGCGCGTCGGGGCGCAACGCGGTTCGGGGCCGTGCAACTTCGTGGCGTCATCAGTCCTGTACTGCTGTCGACCACTCCCGGGGTAAGGATGACCTGGCATGGCCGCGTCCACGACATCGCGGACGCACTCCCCGATATCGATTCCATCGATCTTCGAGAATTGCTCCACCGGTTGTCCCGGCTCTCGGTGCGTGGCCTGGCAACCATGTACGAGCCCCGCAGCCGCAGCTTCCCCCACACCTTCCGGGGGAGCGCGGGCGCCCGACCCCCCGTGGCGCGGGGGATGAGCGTCCGCTACACGGCGATCAGCGCTCTCGGCCTGTCCCGCACGCATCCTGATACGGCTCGCGACGTCCTCCATGGAGAGGACGTGCCCGCGCTCCTGCCCGGGATTCTCGGGCTGGCTCTGGCGGGCCGCGACGCCGGCGCCCTCGCCCTGTCGGTGTGGGCCGCG
>Ga0157369_10007212_pt1 | contig 12812 bp, 14 predicted proteins | sample C25metaG_FD_113461 | JGI IMG/M metagenome (GOLD analysis project Ga0157369, IMG submission 113461) | Corn rhizosphere microbial communities from Kellogg Biological Station, Michigan, USA - C2-5 metaG | ecosystem: Host-associated > Plants > Roots > Rhizosphere > Soil | place: USA: Michigan...
CCGCCCTGCTTCACCACCGGCGGCAGCATCAGGTTCTCGCGCACATCCAGGCTTGCGAAGATGCCACGCTCTTCCGGACAAAACGCGATTCCCATCCGCGCGATGCGGTCGGATGAAGCGCGGATGATCTCGGCATTGTTGAACCGGATCGAGCCGGCGCGCTTGCCGATGATGCCCATGATCGATTTGAGCGTCGTGGTCTTGCCGGCGCCGTTGCGTCCGAGCAGGGTCACGACCTCACCGGCCTTCACGCCAAAATTGATGCCATGAAGGATGTGGGACTCGCCGTACCACGCTTCGAGATTCCGGACGTTGAGAACCTCGGGCGCTTCGGCGGATTTGGCGGGCGCTTCTGCCATTTTCAGCTCAGGCATGACCGGCCCCCAGATAGGCTTCCTTGACCCGCTCGTCCTTGGAAAGGTCGGCGTAGTTGCCCTGCGCCAGCACCTGCCCACGCGTCAGCACGGTGATGACGTCGGAGAGATTGGCGACCACGCTCAAATTATGCTCCACCATCAGGATGGTGTATTTCACCGAGATGCGCTTGATCAGCGCAGCGATCTTGTCGATGTCCTCATGACCCATGCCGGCCATCGGCTCGTCCAGCAGCATCATCTCCGGATCGAGCGCGAGCGTGGTTGCAATTTCCAGTGCGCGTTTGCGCCCATAGGGCATCTCGACGGCCGGTGTATTGGCGAACTCGCTGAGGCCGACATCGTTCAGTAGCTCGAGCGCGCGGTTGTTGAAGCGATTCAGCACCGATTTGGAGCGCCAGAAATCAAAGGAGGAGCCGTGCTGACGCTGGAGCGCGACGCGCACATTCTCCAGCGCGGTAAGGTGCGGGAACACCGCCGAGATCTGGAAGGACCGCACAAGGCCCAGCCGCGCGACATCGGCCGGCGCCATCGCGGTGATGTCCTGGCCCTTGTAGGTGATGGTACCGGCCGACGGACTGAGGAACTTGGTCAACAGGTTGAAGCACGTCGTCTTCCCGGCCCCGTTCGGACCGATCAGCGCGTGAATATGGCCACGACGAACCTTGAGGGCGACGTCGCGAACGGCAAAAAACCCCGCGAATTCCTTGGTCAATCCGTGGGTTTCGAGAATGAACTCATCGGCCAAATAAATTTCCCCCTGCCCGCGCGCACTTGCGCCACGGGCTCTTCGATAGCTATCGGCAGCTCCCTGAAGGACTTCCCTCAAAGCCATCCGGAACCCACCGCCTCCGGGCCGGAATATGCCGTCATCGTCCGGGAATAGGCAAGGCGGAAAGCTTAGGCAATCCCCTCACCGGGCCCAACGCATTGGCCGTTAGTCGAAGGTTTTGCAACGGCCTGTACGCACGCCCTCACCTGCCCTCTCAGGGACGGATCAGACTGCGCGGAAAGCCTTCGTTAACGGTGAAGCGACCACCGCGTGCGCTTTCATGGAAAATTTTCCTCCCGAGGTGATCATTTGATGGTTTGGGGAAGTTAGGACTACCGCCTTGGAATTCGAGAGCGCCAGACCGTCGGTCGTCAAATCGATCAAACAGCGTGATCTCCTGAACACGTGGCTGCGGCTTTATGCCCGCGCGAAAGCGATCCCGCGCGTTGCGGAATACGAGCCCGAGCGGCTCAGCGACGAGATGCCGGACCTCGTTTTCTACAGCGTGGATGGCGCCTCGACGCCGCCGTGCCTCACCATCGAGAGCGATGGCACGCGGATGTCGAGAGCCTATGGCCAGATCGGCAAAGGCAAGCCGCTCGACCAATATCTGGGTGCGCGCCTCGCACCGATCGTGATGCCGGTCTATTACGCGTGCGTCGCGCGCAAGCTGCCGGTCTACACCATCTCCCACATTGACGACATCTACGGCCGCATCGTTGCCTATGAGCGGCTGCTACTGCCATTTTCGGATCGTAGCGACGTCACGCATATCATCGCCTCGCTGAAAACCATCAGCGAGGACGGCGGCTTCGAAATCAGGAATTTGATGCGCGGCCTCGACAAGCTCCCGACGCCGAAACTGCGTTGCGTCATCGACCGCGATCTGTTCCACCGTCTGCCCGGTCGCATCGAGTCCGGCGATGTCATCGAGTTCAATTAAGTCCATGGAATATGCGAGCTCCGATCCATCGGTGGTCCGGTCGATCCGCCAGCGCGTCCTTCTGAACGCCTGGCTACGCGCGTTGCGCAAGCCCGCATCCTTGCCGGTGCCGATGGATTTCGATCCGGACACCGGCCCCGACGAGATCGCCGACATGATGGGCTTCGATGTCCAGGGTGACGGCGAAGCTGCACGCTTCCTGATCACCCAGGAAGGCACGCGGCTTTCCGCGACCTACGGCAACGAGCACATCACGCCCGAGCATCGCACCAATCGTTTCCTCGACGAGGCGATCAGGCCGGACCAATACGCCCGTGTCGTCGATTGCTATCGCGCCTGCCTTGCGAACAAGCGTCCCACTTACTCGATCACCACGCTGAAGGACGCCGACGGCAAGAACGTTTCCTACGAGCGGCTGTTGCTGCCGTTCGGCAGCGGCGGTTCGGTCGAGCACATCGTCGGCTCCCACAAGACGATCAGCATCGATGGCAGCTTCAGGGTCGACAATCTCATGGGCGAACGCCCCATGGCGACGCCGACGCGTCTCGTCAACGCCGTGATTGAACGCGACGTACCACCCCGGCCGGCTGGCGTGCGCGCCTCCGACGACGTCGTCGAAGTCGACTAGCGCCTCACTTCCTTGGCGTAGATATCCGGCTTGAAGCCGACCAGGCGCTTCTTGCCGAGGTCGAGCACCGGACGTTTGATCATCGACGGCTGTTCCAGCAACAAGGCCAGCGCCTTCTTCTCGTTCAGCCCTTCCTTGTCGGCGTCGGGCAATTTGCGGAAGGTCGTGCCGGCACGGTTGAGCAGTGTCTCCCAGCCGAGCTCGTCGCTCCAGGCCTTGAGCTTGTCCTTGCCGATACCTGCGGCCTTGTAGTCGTGGAAATCATATTTCACGCCATGGCCGTCGAGCCAGGCGCGCGCCTTCTTCATGGTGTCGCAGTTCTTGATGCCGTAGATGGTGATCGTCATGTCGCCGTTCTCGATCGCGTGCAGCGTCCATCATACACGCAACGGCCAATGCGCAAGATGCTGATGACCTTTCATGCTGTGGATGAGCACCAAATCGCGGACAGTCCAGCCGATCGGACCGATCGGCTGCTCGTCAACGACATGGTCGTCAAAGAGTAGCGTGACGTGCGGTGTGAAATCGCGCCGCCCCAGATGCTTCAGACCATCTCTTTGCGCGAGAGCGGCGGCAAGACAGCGGCGAAACAGCTTCAACGGGACGAGCCCGTCGACGCCGGCCAGAACGAAGGGCCGGCTTCCCGGGCGGCCGCGAAAGCTCATGGTGCGGTCAAAGGAGACATCAAACGGCTCCGCTTTCAACTCATCGATGGCCGCGCACGCCGCTTCGACCCTGTCTTCCGGCAGGTGGCCGAGCGAAAACAGCGTCACATGCAGCCGCTCAGGCGCGGTCAATCGGCCGCGAAATCCATGGGCCGTTTTCAGTATCTCCGCCATTTTATGAATGCGCGCAGAAGTCTCGGTATCGGGAAGAATGGCGAGAAACAACTCGCCCGCTTGGCGTGTATGGCTTGCACGAAACGACGTCATGATCTAGAACAAATCATGAACATACTGAGGTTGTAAAGACCAAGTTCGCACCGGCTACGTAAAACCCGCAGCGACCCGCGCGGTCAGGCCGCGCCCGGCTCCAGCGCTTCGCCGAGCTGGATCGGATTCGCCATGGTCTCGTGCAGCGCCTCCTTGTCGAGCTCGCCTTCGGAGAGACTGATGACGACGCAGGCGACGCCGTTGCCGATCAGGTTGGTCAGCGCACGGCATTCGCTCATGAACTTGTCGATGCCGACCAGGATCGCGATCGACTGGATCGGAATGTCGGGCACGATCGCCAGCGTCGCCGCGAGCGTGATGAAGCCCGCTCCGGTCACGCCGGACGCACCCTTGGAGGTGATGATCGCGATGCCGAGAATGCCCAATTCCTGCCAGATGGTCAGATGCGTGTTGGTGGCCTGGGCCAGGAACAGCGTCGCCAGCGTCATGTAGATGTTGGTGCCATCGAGGTTGAAGCTGTAGCCGGTCGGAATGACGAGGCCGACCACCGGCCGCGAGGCGCCCAGATGCTCCATCTTCTGGATCATCTGCGGCAGCACGGTCTCGGACGACGAGGTGCCGAGCACGATCAGGAGCTCATCCTTGATGTAGGCGATGAAGCGGATGATGGAGAAGCCGGCGAAGCGCGCGATCGAGCCGAGTACGAACAGGACGAAGAGAACGCTGGTGAGATAGAACGTCCCGATCAATGCCAGCAGATTCACGAGTGAACCGAGGCCATAGGCGCCGACGGTGAACGCCATGGCGCCGAATGCGCCGATCGGTGCTACCCGCACGATCATGCGGATGATGCCGAAGAACACCTTTGCCGCCTGGTCGATGGCGTAGGAGATCGGCTCGCCGGCCTTGCCCATGAACGCGACGGCAAAGCCGGAGAGGATCGAGACCAGGAGCACCTGCAACAGGTCGCCGCGGGCGAGCGCACCGAAATAGCTGTCGGGAATGATCGCCATCAGATGCGCGACGATGCCGTCTTCCTTGGCCTTGATGACGTAGGTTGCCACCGATTTGGGATCGATGGTCGACGGATCAATGTTGAAGCCAGCGCCGGGCTTGAGAAGTTCACCGACAATCAGGCCGACGGCGAGCGCGATGGTGGAGACGACCTCGAAATAGACCAGCGCCTTCAGACCGACCCGGCCGACGCGCTTCAGGTCGCCCATCGAGGAGATGCCATGCACGACAGTGCAGAAGATCACCGGCGCGATCATCATCTTGATCAGCGCGATAAAGCCGTCACCGAGCGGCTTCAGCTGCTTGCCGAGACTGGGATCGAAATGTCCCACCAGCACGCCGGCAAAGATCGCGATCAGGACCTGGATATAGAGCACTTTATACCAGGCCTGACGCTTGTGGACGGCGGGCCGGACGGGTTCGGTTGGCATGAGGCGCTCGCAAGAACGAAGGTTGCGGTTCCATCATGTGATAGCGCGGCGCCGCCGACAATCAAAATCAGCCGATTGTCCCGGCCGATGCTCGCCGCGCTGCGTCAAGCGGCGATCACCGCTTTTGATATGATGGTCGGCAGCCGAAAAGTCATACCATGAAAAGTCAAACCAGGATCGCGAGCTCGCCGGTGCGCTTGAGCGTCACGCGGTTGTCCTCGCTGTCGCGATCGAAGGCGCGATAGAGCTCAAAGCCGGCCCGCATGGCGCCCGCGGCCGAATAGGCGGACGCATGGAGATCGAGCTCGGCATCGTCGACCGCGGAAGGATCGCACGCCCTGCTCGACATTGGCCATGCCAAGCATCGGCCATGCCATGAATGAAGGCCGTTTCTGTTTGCCTTGTCATGGCATCCCCATCGATTGCCGCTTGCAAAGTTCCGGCCAACATCATCGGTCAGCGCAAAGCGCGCGACGAGTATTCTGCGATAGCGACACATCGGCAACGCTTTGGCGCGAAAACGACCGCCCAAATGAATCGAACAGGGCACCATGCGCGCGGCGAACTCATCATGACGGTTGCATGACTCTGGTCGGGTTCCCCGTCCACGAAATGATCACCAAAACTCCTCATGTGAGTCCGCAACTTTTCTTCGCTGCGGGGCTTTGAGGGCAGCGGCTCTTGTCGGCGACGACTTAGCGTCGTCCGTTGGCGTCGCTTCCCCCCAACTCTCTCAAAGGAGATCATCATATGGCCCTTCTTGGAAACCTGCTCGGTACCGTCGATGGCTTGCTCGGCGGAACGGCCGGATCCGTCACGGGTTCCGGCAGCGCGAGCGCCAGCACAGATACGTCGCACACGCTTGACCTCGGCGCGCTGGTTGAAACCAGCCCGAGCGTCGGCGTGAACGCGCTGGGCCTTGCCGACGTTTCGGTTTCCGCTCCCACCGCAGTCGGCATCACCGCCGACGTTGGCCATCTCGATCTCGGTGGTCTCCTGCACGGACTCCTCTAAGTCCACCAGTGGCGCGGGGGACAACCCCGCGCCACTTGCCCTATTCCTTTCCGTCTGCATCGCCGCCGTCCGCAATACGAACAAGGGGGACACCGACGAATGTCGGCAGATCTGGCTATTCCCGACGAAACCGTTACGCCGTTGCGGGAGACCGATGACATTCGCGACGCGCTGCTCGGCATGTGGCCGCATTTCCTCTGGGCGGGGCTGTTCTCCAGCGGAATCAACCTGCTCTATCTTTCTTCGCCGCTTTACCTGATGCAGGTCTACAATCGCGTCCTGCTCAACGAGAACGTCTCCACCCTTGTTCTGCTCACCCTGATCCTGGCTGTCGCGCTCTTGACCATGGCGGCGCTGGACGCGGTGCGCGCCTGCATCCTGATCCGCTGCGGCATTCGCCTCGACATGGAGCTTTCGACGCGCGTGTTCGAGGCGCTGGTGGTGCGCTCGGCCGAACGCGGGGCATCGCGCGGCGCCCTGCAGCTCCGCAACCTCGACCAGTTCCGCACCTTCGTCACCGGCCCCGGAATCTATTTCGCCTTCGACCTGCCGTGGATTCCGATCTACCTCGTGCTCCTGTTCTTCATCCATCCGCTGCTCGGCGGCGTCGCCACCATCGGCGCCGCCCTGCTGCTCGGCCTTGCCGGCCTCAACGAGATGTTCACGCGCGAGCCACTGAAGCAGGCCGAGGCCGCCGGCAACCAGTCCTATATTTTCACCGAAAACATCCTGCGCCATGCCGACGTCATCCGCGCCATGGGCATGCAGCCGGCCGTGGAACGCAACTGGCAGAGCCAGCGCTCGTCGATGCTGCTCAGGCAGGCCTTTGCCAGCGACAAGAACGCGGTCATGACTTCCTCGATCCGCTTCTGCCGCCTGCTGCTGCAATCGCTGATGCTCGGCACCGGCGCCTGGCTTGCGATCGACCACGCCATCGCGCCGGCCACGATCTTTGCCGCCAGCATCATCATGGGCCGGGCGCTGGTGCCGGTGGAACAGGCGGTCGGCACCTGGAAGCAGTTCATCGGCGCGCGCGAGGCCTATGCGGAAGTGCGCGAGCTGCTCCAATCCGTCGACCTGACGCCGCCCCACACCATCGTGCCGCGGGCCCGCAACACGGTCGAGGCGACCGAGCTGCGCTGCCTGCTGCCGTCGCGCCGCGAGCCCGTCATCAAGGGCCTGTCGTTCGAGCTCAAGGGCGGCCAGGCGCTCGGCATTGTCGGCCCGAGCGGGTCGGGCAAAAGCACGCTGGCGCGTCTATTGGTCGGGGCGATCGCACCGGCCGAAGGCCGTTTGCGCTTCGGCGGGCTCGACTACAGCCATTGGGACCCGCTCGAATTCGGCCGTCACGTCGGCTACCTGCCCCAGGACGTCGGCCTGTTTGCCGGCACGGTGCGCGAGAACATCGCCCGTTTCGGCGATGCATCCACCGATGAGATCATCGACGCCGCCAAGCGCGCCGGCATCCACGAGATGGTCCTCGACCTGCCCAAGCAATATGACACCAGGCTCGGGGTCGGTGGCGTCGGCCTCTCCGGCGGCCAGCGCCAGCGCCTCGCCTTGGCGCGCGCGCTGCTCGGTCGGCCGCCTCTGCTGGTGCTCGACGAGCCCAACGCCAATCTCGACGGCCCCGGCGAGGAAGCGCTGAAGGGCGCGCTACTGCAAGCCAAGAACGAGGGCGCGACCGTCATCGTCATCACCCACCGCACCACCATTCTCGACATCGTCGACGTCATGATGGTGTTGCGCAACGGGCTGCTCGACATGCTGGGACCACCCGGCGAGATCTATCACGCCTTGCAGCAGCAGGCCGCCACCAGGCAGGCATCATGACCACGATCGACGAGGAGTTCGGTGACCTTCGCGAGCGCGCCTTCTATGCGCGGCCGGCGCGGCCCGCCTTGGTCGGCGCCGGCGTCGTGGCCGCGTTCGCGGCGGCGATGATGATGTGGGGCACGCTTGCGCCGATCTCGGGCGCGGCAATCGCCAACGGCAATCTGCAGGTCGAGGGCAAGCGCCAGAGCGTGCAGCATCCCTATGGCGGGGTAATCCGCAAGCTTCTGGTGCGCGAAGGCGCGCATGTCGAGAAGGGACAGCTGTTGATGACGCTCGACGACAGCGATCCCCGTTCCAAGCTCGAAGTCCTGATCGCCGATCGCGACGCCGCGCTGGCGACGCAGGCGCGGCTGATTGCCGAACGCGACGGCCACGATGCGCCGGATTTCGGCGACGAGCTGCACTCGCACTTCGACAAGGACAGCGTGCGCCAGGCCATGGCCAACGAGATCGCGATGATGGCGGCGCGCCGTCACCAGTTCGAGGCCGAGACGGCAGTCCTGCGCGGCAAGATCGCCGAGCTCAAGGCGCAGATCGGCGGTACGCAGGCGCAGCTCACCGGCAGCGAGAAACAGCGTGACCTGCTGGCGGACGAGATGAGCGGCGCGCAGCATCTGTTCCAACAGGGCTTTACGCCGAAGACGCGGATCCTGGCGCTGCAGCGCGAGGACGCCAAGCTGCAAGCCGACATGGGCGCGCAGCAGGCGACGATCGCCGGCATGCAGCAGCAGATCGCAGAGAACGACCTCGAGATCGCCAAAGCGGAACGCGCCCGGATGAGCGAGATTACCGACCAGTTGCGCTCGACGGAGAGCAAGCTCACCGATCTCGCGCCGAAGATCGACGCCGCCACTGACGTCTTGGCGCGCACCCGGATCACCGCGCCCGCGACCGGCTCGGTGGTCGGCCTCGATGTCTTCACCGAGGGCGGCGTGATCCAGCCGGCCGCCAAGCTGATGGACATCGTGCCATCGGACAATCCGCTGATCGTCGATGCGAGACTGAAACTGTCCGACATCAACGAGGTGACGGTCGGCCGACGCGCCGACGTGCGGCTGACCGGCGTCAACTATATGGAGCGCCCGCATTTGTCCGGCACGGTGCGCACCGTTTCCGCCGACCGCATGACCGACGATAAGTCCGGCCAGAACTATTACTCGATCGAGGTCGCGCTCGACGCCAACGACGTGAAGAAGTCGCGGGTGGATCTGCAGCCCGGCATGCCTGCCGAGGTGGTTGTGCCGACGCGCCCACGCACCCTGTTCGAATATCTCATTGGGCCCCTGCGCGACGAGATCAACGGCGCGTTCCGCGAGCGCTAAAGGAGACGACAATGGCCGCTTCCGACAAGAGCACCCGCCGCGCCGACGAAGTCGAACGCCTCCGTCACGTCGCCTCAACGGAAGCCGCTGCCTTCGCCACCACGGCCGGCACCATGCTGCTGGGCCTGTTGACCGGCGCGGCCGAGGCCGCCCAGCACCGCAGCACGCACGGAAAGCAGGCGCCGGAGGCGAGCGATCACAGTCAGTCTCCGCCCATTCACTCGGTCGAGACGACGCTCAGCGCTGCTCCTTCCGTCGAGCATACAACCGCTCATGTCGACCATTACACCGCGACCGTCGGAACGCCGTCTCCGACGGTCAACCCCATCGCAGCCACGCATGCCGATGCGGCCCCCTCGATCCACGGACCGGATACCTTCGTGATCGACTCCTCGCCCGGCAGCATCTCGCCGTCGCCTGCCTTTCATCTGGTCACGCCAATGCCCGCGTGGAGCTTCGAGCCGCACAGCGAGCATATCCAGACCACGACATCGGGCACCGAGCCGGTCGGCAATTTCACATCGTTGCTGTTCGATCCCGCTCCGCCGATCAACCAGCTCGCGACCTCCATTACCGGCGTCCTCGATACGTCGCTTGGGGCGGTGTCGCACACGCTCTCGGTGCTCGGCAGCACGGTCGGCCAGATCACGTCGACGCTGACCAACACCGTCGATCATCTCGCGGACGGATTGACCAATACAGTCACAGGGCTGGTGCATGACCTGTCCAGTGGAGTAGTCCAGCCGCTCCTCAACGACGTGCTTGGCTCGACCTCCACCTCGACGGCGTCAGCAGCGGCACCGGCGCAGCATGACGGCCTGTCGCTCGACACCGCAGGCGTGGTCCCGACTGCCCTGCTCCACCCAATGCCGTTGCATCTCGGCTTTCTCGGGCAGCCGACCATCGACGGCCACGACTGGCATGACGGCGCGTTCTCCGCGCTCGGCATCCATCATTTCTGACCGAACGCGCGCCGGCCTCACGGCCGCTTCGGGATATTCAGTCCGCGCTGCACGGCGGGCCGCGCGAGGCCGCGCTCGAGCCAGGCGGGAACGTGTTTCAACTCGTCGAAAGCAACGAGCTCGCGCGCCTCGTAGAAGCCGATGACATTGCGCACCCAGCCGAGCATGGAAATGTCGGCGATGGTGTACTCATCATCCATGAACCACTGCCGGCCGGCGAGATGGGTTTCCATCACGCCGAGCAGGCGCTTCGTCTCATTGACGTAACGCTGCAGCGGCCTCTTGTCCTCGTAACCCTTGCCGGCGAACTTGTTGAAGAAGCCGACCTGCCCGAACATCGGGCCGATTCCGCCCATCTGGAAGTGCAGCCATTGAATGGTCAGCCAGCGCCGCGCCGGGACTGCCGGCAGCAGCTTGCCGGTCTTCTCCGCGAGATATTGCAGGATCGCGCCGGACTCGAACAGCGGCAGCGGCTTGCCGCCGGGTCCGTTGGGATCGAGGATCGCCGGAATCTTGCCATTCGGATTGAGCGAGAGAAACTCCGGCGTCTTCTGGTCATCCTTGCCAAAGTCGACGAGATGCACCTCGTAAGGCAGGCCGATCTCTTCCAGCATGATCGACACCTTCACGCCATTCGGCGTCGGCAGCGAATAGAGTTGCAGAAGGTCGGGATGTTGGGCGGGCCAGCGTTTGGTGACGGGAAAGGACGAAAGATCGGGCATGACAACTCGTTTTGCATTGATGTCGCGCTGCTAATGTAAGGCGCGGCACCGATGTCGCAAGCCGGCGCGTCCTTCCGCACCACCGACGCCCCGCTCAGAAGGACACGAACTCGACCCAGTGGCTGCTTGCGCCCGTCTCGAGGCCATCCGGTCGCCGGCATCGATCGATGCTGTCGGCGCATCGATCGACGTGTTGTACCCGACATGTCACCGCGGCGTTGAGGCCCCCGGTCTAGACCACCGCCGTCCCGACGGCGGGCTTGGGCGCCGCGCGCAGAGCCTGTAGCAGCAGATAGAGCGAAGCCACGTGTGTGATCATCAGGATCGGCACATAGATGATCGGGATCACATACATGCCGCCGAGTTCGCCCGCGACCGCCGGGAGGCCGGCCATGGTCGCGTGATAATAGTCCACGAGGAGGTCGCCGATGCCGACGAGATTGTAGGCGGCGACCAACGCCCAGAACAGTGGACGTGTCCGGACCAGAGCGAGCGCCAGCAGCGCCAGCAGGCCGGTGGCAAAATCGCCATAGGCGGCAAAGGTCGCGAAAGTCTGCGGCAGGTCCGGGCTGACGACGCCGGGAACAATGAACACCAGCCCGAAGAAGCGGAAGCTGTGCAGCGTTGCGATGGCACGCTGCGCCTCGAAGTGGTCCATCGCTTTCAGCTTGGGCCAGATATACACGCCGAAGCACATGAGCCAGGCGACGTAGCCGAGGATGAGATGGATGCGAAAGACGGTTTCAATCGACATATGAGCTCTCCTCGCTTACGTGTTGATCGGCGCGGCCTCGAACACCGCGGTCAGGATACCGATACGGTCTTCGATCAGATTTCGCGCGAGATTGGCTGATAGCTGCGCGAAATCCGGCCCCATCACCACGCCGAGATTGGGCGACGGTGGCGGCCCGGACGCCCGTACCTGCGCAAACTAGGCCTTGGCGGTCGCGCTGTCGTCCTGCCACACAACGGCGCGAAACCCCGCCTCTTCCACCGCCTCGCGCGTCGCATCTGGTGTGAGGAGAAAACTCGTGTCCGGCGTCCGCGCCCAGGGCACCGGATAATGCAGCTCGCCGCCCCTCAGCACGACGTCATAGGTCGCAAACTTGCCGCCCGGTTTGAGCACGCGCCGGATCTCGCGATAGAGCCGCGCGCGATCGGCGATGTTCATCGCCACATGCTGCAGCAGCACCACATCGAAATGGCCGTCGTCAAACGGAAGCTCGAGCGCGCTGGCGGTCCGGAACGACACCTGCCCGCTTTGTCCGGTACGCTCGGTCAGATAGCGCGCGGCGTCGACAAAGGGCTCGCTGAGGTCGACGCCGGTGACAAGGCAGCCATGGCTCGCGGCGAGCGCGCGCGCCGGACCGCCTACGCCCGATCCGATATCCAGCACCGACATGTCGGCGGTGATGCCGGCGAGCTTCGCCAAGTCCGTGGTCGCGGCAAGCCCGCGGGTGTGAAACTGGTCAAGGCTTGCCAGTTGCCGCGGCGTCAGCCGCTGGTCCTCCGGCCCAAATACGGCCAGCGCCGTCCTGAGCCGCTCGGTCAGACCGGTCGCACGATAATGGTCGCGCACGCCATCAAGATTGTCGTTCATGCCAAAGCTCCGCCAGGACGCCGGCAACTTAGGTAGGATGGCTTCTCGTGGTCGGCTACTGACGATAATCTCAACGGGGTATGAAGCAGAACTTCACAATGCGGCGGCGCCCCACGCCTCACATCTGCAAGAACATGTCGAAGCCGCCGAAGATCAGCCGCTTGCCGTCAAAGGGCATGTCGCCCTGCAGGCGCGGATCGGCCATCACCTTTGCCATGACCGCGTCGCGGTCGGCACGCGAGCGGTAGACGATCCAGGAGAAGATCACGGTCTCGTCATCCTTGGCCTGCACGGCGCGCGG
>Ga0157369_10007214_pt1 | contig 12810 bp, 12 predicted proteins | sample C25metaG_FD_113461 | JGI IMG/M metagenome (GOLD analysis project Ga0157369, IMG submission 113461) | Corn rhizosphere microbial communities from Kellogg Biological Station, Michigan, USA - C2-5 metaG | ecosystem: Host-associated > Plants > Roots > Rhizosphere > Soil | place: USA: Michigan...
AAGTTCGTACACCATTGCAGCAACCACTTATACGAACTTCGGAAAGCCATGGGCACTAGCAAACTTATGATTCTAGTGCCGCTTTTCGATTTGAAGTCCCTGGTCCATTTCTCGGCTTGCGGTACAGGGACTTCAAATCGGCGGCACTAGACGGAATAGAAATGGTCGATTGATGCATCTCTGAACGTCTCCACCTCGACGGTCGCCTATCATTGATTGAGCACCCCATTCCTGCTACCGGAATGCGTCGTGTTGAAATCAATGACAAATGTCCGGCTTTCGGAGCGAAATAGCAGGTCTGCGGGCGCTTGCCGTCACGGCTGTCGTGCTGTTCCATCTCAAGGTGGAAGCGTTCCAGGGCGGCTTCGTCGGCGTGGACGTCTTCTTTGTCATTTCGGGCTATCTGATTAGCCGCAATATTCTGAACGACCTCCAGGCTAACAGATTTTCGTTCGCCGAGTTCTATTCGCGACGAATCCGGCGCATCTTCCCTGCCTTGATCTTCACGGTGCTCATTACCTATCTGGTCGGCGCACTTTGGTGCTCGCCGCTGATGTTCCTGGATGTGGCCAAAGAAGGCACCCACGCTCTCTTGTCCATTGCGAACATTCAATACTGGAGGGAATCGCATGCGTATTTTGCGCGCTCCTCCGATGAGTTGGCACTCCTTCACTGTTGGTCGCTATCTGCCGAAGAGCAATTCTACGCTGCCTGGCCGCTTCTTCTTGTAATCGCTCACAAGCTCGGTCGGCCATTTGCCACGGTCGCAGTCGCCAGTCTCGCTTCATTGCTGGCTGCGGCAGCCTATGCTTCGAGCGACAGTTCGGCAGTCTTCTTCCTTACGCCCTTCCGCGTCTATGAATTCGGCTGCGGCGCATTGACCATTTTTGCAGAGCGCACGCTTGTCCGGCCAGCCACAAGAGACGTACTTTCCGTCGCGGGGATCCTGATCATCTGCATCAGTACCATCGTCCTGAGGTCCGACACGCCAGGCCTTCCATTGGCAATTCTCGGGCCCTGCCTGGGAACATCGGCTGTCATCATCGGAGGAAGCAAAACTGCCGGCGCACGGGTACTGAGCCATCCTATTGCAATTGGATTGGGCGCCATTTCGTACTCCGTTTATCTCTGTCATTGGCCGATCATTTATTACGGGCAGTTCATTTTCGGCGAAAGCGCCAGAACCGTCGCGGGCACCATTCTAATTTTGCTGACGATATTGGCGGTCGGAGCCCTCATGAACCTCGTTGTGGAACGACCGTTCCTGCGGCGATCATCCCAGCCGACCGGCAACTTTCGCAAGGCGTTCATCGTGTTCGCGTCGATTGTGCTGCCAATCGTCGCGTTGACCCATCTCACCTTTCTTCAAAAGGGGCTGGACTGGCGAATAACCGGCGCACAAAGACAGATCGCTCGCTTGCAAAGTTTTCCGACCGGAGCGGACATAGAGCCGGTGAATGGGCCCGTTGCGTTTCAATTGGTCGGAGACTCGCATGCCGTCCAATACGAGGCGGGTCTTTCAATCGTCAGAAGGCGCCTGGGCGCAAACATGGAAATCCTGGGCGGCTCAAATTGCCCAATTCTTTATGGCGTAACGCTCAGAACCTCGCGCGAACGTCAGCGCTGCATCGAGATACGGGATCGGTCACTTGCACGGATAGAACAAGCATCTGTACCGATGATATTTGTGCAATCGTGGGCGACCTACGATGACTCGCAAATCGACTATGATAGTTCAACAGATCTCGCGGAGACCAAGGGATCCTACAGAAAGTTGAAAGGCGCCTTGGAGGCGACAATGAAGCGTTTTGCGATGATGGGTAAGCGCGTCCTGCTTTTGGGCGCCCAGGTGAACGCGGAATGCAGCTTCGATCGAGCCCGATTGCTTCCCGGTCCGCTGCCGCATGCACCGTTGCCACCGTGCCTGCCCGGCTTCAGGGCCGCCGCCGCGGCCTTTGGTGAGCCTTTCAACGCCATGCTGGAAGAGATACAGGCGCGGTCACCGCGCGCCATTGAGCTGCTAAAGCCGGTCGATTATCTATGCGATTCCACCTGCCCCACGATGGATGGCAAGCTCTGGCTGTACTTCGACCCTGGCCACTTCACGGTTGCTGGCTCCTATTTCATGTCGGGGCGTATCGAGGAGCCCGTAGCGAGATTTCTTCTATCGGCCAATGAACACAAGGCGTGCGGCAGTCTCAACCGAACCGTAGACTCTCCGCCGTCGGATTGCCTTCCCGATCCGGCCGGATCTCGTAACTGACGCGCACGCCTTGAACGAGGTCGGTGTAACCGGCCTTCTGGACCGCGGTGATGTGCACGAAAAGGTCCCTGCCGCCGTCATCGGGGATAATGAAGCCATAGCCCTTCTTCGGATCGAACCACTTCACTTTTCCCGTCGGCATCCTGAATTTCCTTTGAAAGACCGCTTCATTTTACGACGGTGGTCATGCGGGCGGCAAGCACCCGCCCGAGAGACCACCTCTTCCGCGCCGCCGCAAGGGCACGCGTGCCTTCTGTCACGCTTTCGCCGCCAAGCTGGCCGGTAATCGACCTTCGATTCCGAATGTCTTAAGCAGGCTCCTGCTAGACTCACACGCTCATCCCCGAGGGCGAGACATTGACCGAAAGAGTGCCCGTGGCCGATTGGGCCACCGATTTCGACCACACCGATCCCGAGTTCATCAACGACCCCGCCCCGATCCTGCGCGATCTGCGCAGCCGCTGCCCGGTCGCGCACACCGATCGCATGCTCGGCGTCTATCTCACGACCACCTACCAGGCGGCACGTGACGTGATGCTCGACTGGCGCACCTTTTCCTCGCGGCGCGTGGTGGTGCGCAACGACCGGCCACAGCAGATGGTGCTGGCGCCGCCGGTCAGCGTCGACCCGCCGCATCACACCCACATCAAGCAGATCCTCCTGCCGGTGTTCACGCTCGAGGCGACCAGGAAGCGCGAAGCGGATATGCGCGCGACCTGCCGTGCGCTGCTTGAGAAGCTGAAAGGACGCGAGCGCTGTGACGCCGGCCAGGATTATGCCGCCCATGTCGCGGCGATCTCGCTGGCACGGCTGCTCGGGATTCCGGAAGGCGACAGCCACCTGTTGCTGAAATGGATCCACGAGATGTTCGACGCCGGCGTGACCGACCCGGCCCGCCTGTTCGCCGCCATCCGTGAGAGCGAGGCCTATTTCGCCGAGCTTGCCGAAACGCGGCGGGCCAAGAACGCGGACGACACCATCACCCTCCTGGTCAACGCCAAGGATCAGGACGGCAAGCCTTTGACCGACGCCTATATCCAGGCCACGGTGCGCGTGCTGATGATGGCGGGCGTCGATACCAGCCTGTGCGCGATCGCCTCTGCGATCTGGCATCTTTCACGAAACCACGGCGATCGCGACCGCCTGGTTGCCGAGCCAAAGCTCATTCCCGGTGCGATCGAGGAATTCCTGCGCGCCTATCCGCCGGCTACTGCCGGGCGCGAGGTGATGAAGGATACGAGCGTCCAGGGCTGCCCCATGAAACCCGACAACATGGTGCTGATCTCGTTCATGGCCGCCAACCGCGACCCCGCCGTGTTCAGGGATCCCGACGAGGTGGTGATCGACCGCGCCGACAGCAACAAGCACCTCGCCTTCGGCTACGGCATCCACCGCTGCATCGGCATCCATCTCGGCCGCGCCGAGATGACGATCGCCGTGGAGGAATGGCTGAAAGCGTTCCCGAAATTCAGGCCCGATCCCGACCGCGAAGTGCGCTTTTCAATCGGCCAGATGCGCGGGCCGCAACATTTGCCGATTTTGCTGTCTTGATCCGGCTCAGTGCTCAAATCCGTCATGGCCGGGCTTGACGACAAACTGTGAGGCCCCACCCCGGCCCATTTCGGTCGGCGAAAACACTTGATGCAAATCAAGGTCCGGAGCGGCTTCGGCCTCACCCTCGCCGGGGTGGACGACGCAGCCCGGAGTTTTCCCATGAAAGCTGTTTCCGCCGAGCAAGCCGTTGCGATGATTCCCGATGGCGCGACGATCATGATCGGCGGCTTCATGGGCGTGGGCACGCCGGAACGCCTGCTGGATGAATTGGTGCGGCAGAAGAAAAGCGGGCTGTCGATCATTGCCAATGACGCTGCCGTGCCCGGCCGGGGCATCGGAAAGCTGGTCGACGCCTCGCTCGTCTCCGCCATCACGGCGAGCCACATTGGGCTCAATCCCAAAGTACAGGAACAGATGTTGGCCGGGAAGATCGCGGTCTCCCTGGTGCCACAAGGCACTCTCGTGGAGCGAATCCGCGCTGGCGGGTCGGGTCTTGGCGGCGTGCTGACGCCGACCGGCGTTGGCACCACCGTGGAAGACGGCAAGCAAAGGATCGAAATCGACGGCAAGCCGTTTTTGCTGGAGCCAGCCCTTCGCTCGCAATTCGCGCTGGTGCATGCCTTCCTCGCCGATTATCTCGGCAACCTCTCCTACGCCCTCACCGCGCGAAATTTCAATCCGGTGATCGCCATGGCGGCCGACACCGTCATCGTCACGGCGGAGCATATCGTTCCCGTCGGAGTGATCGCGCCTGACCATGTCATGACACCGGCACCGCTCGTCGACTACCTCATCACCAACGGGTGACGCCATGGACCCCCAAACGATCATTGCCAAACGCGTGGCCCTCGAGCTTCGTCCAAACAACCTGGTCAATCTGGGCATCGGCATCCCCACCCTGGTTGCGAACTACGTTCCGCCGGGGCTCAACGTATTCTTCCAGTCGGAGAACGGCCTGATCGGCACCGGCCCGATCCCCGAGCAAGGCATGGCGCATCCAATGCTGACCGATGCCGGAGGCCGGCCGATCAGCGCCCTTCCCGGCGCGGCGACCTTCGACAGCGCCACATCCTTTGCCCTGATCCGGGGCGGTCATGTCGACATCACCGTACTCGGCGGACTTCAGGTCGACGCCGAGGGCCACCTCGCCAACTGGATGATCCCCGGCAAAATGGTGCCGGGCATGGGCGGCGCCATGGATCTGGTGACCGGCGCCAAGCGGGTCATCGTCGCCATGCAGCACGCCGTGAAGGGAAAATCCAAGATCGTGAAAAAGTGCGCCTTGCCGCTGACGTCGGTGCGGCCGGTGGACCTTGTCGTCACCGACATGGCGGTGCTCGGCTTTGATGGCGGCAGGATTGTGCTGATCGAAACCGCGCCCGGGGTGAGCGTTGCGGAAGTGCTGGCCGTGACGGAGGCCAAGCTTGCCATTCCGGACAAGGTTCCGGAGATGAAAATATGACGCGCTAATCGATGAGCTAATCGATGATGTGATAGCCGCCGTCGATATACATGACATCGCCGGTGATGAGCTTGGCGCCATCGAGCGCAAGGAACGCCGTCGCTGCACCGACGTCATCGATGCTGACGAGGCTCCGCGTCGGCGCCTTGGATTGCGCCTTGTCCATCAGCTCGTCGAATTCCGGAATACCCGATGCCGCCCGGGTCGCCAGCGGGCCGGGCGAAATCGCGTGGACACGGATACCCTTCGGGCCGACTTCGGCCGCGATGTACCGGACGGTTGCCTCCAGCGCCGCCTTGGCTACGCCCATGATGTTGTAGTTCTGCACGACCATCTGGCTGCCGTAATAGGTCATCGTGAACATCGTGCCGCCGCGCTTCATCAGCGGCTCGGCCAGGTGCGCCATGCGGATGAACGACCAGCACGAGACGTCCATCGTCTTGAGAAATCCCTCGCGCTCGACATCGATGACGCGACCATGCAGCGATTCCTTGGGCGCGAACGCGATGGAATGAAGCAGGAAATCCAGTTGTCCCCATTGCTTCTCGATGTAATCGAACACACGTTCCATCTGCCCGTCGACAGTTACATCAAGCGGCATGAAAAGCGGCGCCTCGAGCATCTCGGCCAGCGGCTGGACGTGCTTCTTCGCCTTCTCGTTCAGATAGGTGACCGCGAGTTCCGCCCCCAGCGCGCGAAAAGCCTTGGCGCACCCCCAGGCGATCGATTGGTCATTGGCGATGCCAACGATCAGTCCCTTGCGTCCCCTAAGCGCGACCTTGGTCTCCGGGAAAGCGGGAATGTTCATGACGCCCTCTTTTTTGTCTGGGTGGACGGATGTCTGTTCCACAACAGCGACAGCGTATGCTGCGCGATCATCAGTTCTTCATCGGTCGGCACGACATAGACGGGCATGGTTCCGGGACGGGAAATCTGCTGCGCGTGCCGGGCATTTGCCGCAGGGTCAAGCGCGATGCCCAGCCATCCGAGCCGCTCGGCGATGCGCGCCCGGATGCTTTCCGAGTTCTCGCCGATGCCGGCGGTGAACACGAAAGCGTCGACGCCCTGCAACGCAGCCGCCAGCATCCCCGCATTGAGCGCGGCGCGGTAGACGAAATAATCCAGTGCAAATTGCGCCTTCGGATCGGTGCTGCTTTGCAGCTCCCGCATGTCGTTGCTGATGCCGGATAGGCCCTTCAGCCCACAATCGCGATAAAGCAGGTTCTGTACATCGGCGGCCGGTATGCCTTTGACCGCCATGAGGTAGAGGATCACACCCGGATCGATCTGCCCGGGCCGCGTGCCCATTGGCAGTCCGTCGAGCGCGGTAAATCCCATCGTGCTTTCGATGCTACGTCCCCCGAGCAGCGCGCACATCGAGGCACCGCTGCCGAGATGGGCGACGATGACGCGACCGCTCGCTATCTCCGGCGCAATCCCGGGAAGCGTTTTGGCGATGTATTCGTAGGACAGTCCGTGAAAGCCGTAGCGCCGCACGCCTTCCTCGTGCAGCCGCAACGGAATCGCGTAATGATCCGCCAGATCGCCATGAGCGCGATGGAATGCCGTGTCGAAGCAGGCGACCTGCGGCAGATCGGGGAAATTCGTCAGCAGCGTGCGGATGGGCGCCAGATTGTGCGGCTGGTGCAAGGGTGCGAGCACCGAATAGCACTCGAGACGCGTGACGACGTCGTGGTCGACCAGCACCGGCCGATCGTAGTCAGGCCCGCCGTGAACCACACGGTGGCCGACGGCGAGCGGAGTGATGCGCCGCTCGTCCCGCAGCCAGTCACCCGCCACCCGCAGCGCCGCCGGGACATCCCGAACGTTCTCGATCGGAAAGACACGATCGGCCAGTTGCTCGCCGGCCGCGTTCGTCGCTCGCAGCCGCGGACGGCTGCCAATGCCATCGACCTGTCCCTTGATCCGCCGTTCCAGCCGGCCATCGCCATCGACCGCGAAGATCTGGAACTTGACGCTCGACGAACCCGCATTGACGACCAGGATCGTGTCCATGACGCTTACGCCGCGGTTGCCGCCCGGCGGCGGCGCGCGTCGGCATAAAGGGTCGCGACCGCGCAGGAAGCCATGCGTGCGCGCAGCGAATCCGCGCGCGACGTCAGCACGATGGGAACCCGCGCTCCGAGCACGATGCCGGCACCATCCGCCTTGGCGAAATAAGCGAGGTTCTTGGCGAGCATATTGCCGGATTCAAGGTCCGGCACCACGAGGATCTGGGCGCGGCCCGCCACCTCCGACTTGATGCCCTTGATCCTTGCCGCCTCCTTGTCGACTGCGTTGTCGAAGGCGAGCGGACCGTCCAACAGGCCGCCGGTAATCTGGCCGCGATCCGCCATCTTGCACAGCGCGGCGGCTTCGAGCGTGGATGGGATCTTTGCGGTCACGGTTTCGACCGCCGACAGGATCGCTACCCTGGGCAGGGTGCCGAAGCCGGCCTGCACGAACAGATCGATCGCGTTCTGGATGATGTCGCGCTTGCAATCGAGGTCCGGGAAAATGTTGATCGCAGCATCGGTGACGAACACCGTTTCCGTATACGTCGGCACGTCCATGACAAAGACGTGGCTGATGCGTCGCTCCGTTCGCAGCCCCGTCTTGGCGGTGACGCTGCGCATCAGCTCGTCGGTATGCAGGCTGCCTTTCATCAAAAGCTCGCCCCTGGCTTCGTGGATCATCTCCACGGCCCTGGCGGCGGCCGCCTCACTATGCGGCACGTCGACGACCTCGAAGCGGCTGATGTCGATGCCGTGCTTGGCGGCGGCGTCCTTGATCTTCGAGGCGGGGCCGACCAGGGTTGGCTCGATCAGACCGGCATTGGTCGCCTCGACGACGCCGCGGAGCGAGCTTTCGTCACAGGGATGCACCACCAGCGTCGCCGCCGGCGGGATCGCCTTGGCCATCGCGATCAGGCGGTCATATTTGCTCGGACGGGCTTCGCCCGCATCAATCGCCTGCACGTTCATCATTTCACTCCCTGAGCCTTGAAAGGCCTCACGACGCCTTTGCCCGCGGGCGAAAGGAGCTTCCGCCCTCTTCGGGCACCCCCTCGTCTAGACCGAACAGCTCCGCGACACGCTCCAGACGCGTTTTGGTTTCGCCGGCGATTGCGCCGGCCGCCGACAGCACCTCGCGGATGATGGCGAAGACCGCACGACGCGTATCCAGGTCCTTCGGCAGCATTTTCGGGATGGCAGCCAGAGCGGCGTCCTGGTCCAGCAGCAACATGAAGAACTGCTCGCGCACCAGCATCTTGAATTCGGCAATGGTCAGACGCGAGTCGGCGTCTTCCCTTCGCATCCGTCGCAGGGCTTCTAGGCTTCGCTCGTCGACCATGTCGCGGGCCATGCCGACATAGAGCAGCGCGCGAATCCCGCTTTCCCTGAGACCACCGTGGGCAATCTTCGACTTCAGCTCGACGATGCGTGCATCCAGCGCCTTGCGATGCTCGGCCGACATTTCCGGCCGCGGCGAAGGATTCGCATCCGGGTCGATGCCGACGGCCGCCTGCAGCGCCGGCGAGCCATAGACGGCAAGAAACATCGATTCACTCAGCGCTTCCTGCGCGTCGCGCCAGTTGTCGAACGCGTTGACGATGCTCTTGGAGATGGTTTCCTGGGCTTCGAGGAACGGATTGGTCTTGGTGACGGGCTTGCGGTGCTCGCGGATCTCCTCGGCTTGCGCTGCGACCTTCTCCATCAACGGCCCCTCGCCGCCAAAAATCTCATAGCTCAGCCGGAGCGGATGCAGCCTGTGCATCCACTCCGCCATCTGCGGCGTCGTGATTGCGCGCACCCAGGGCTGGACGTAGGTCCGGTAGTTGGTGAGGTTGATTTCCGAAACTTTCTTGGCGGTCGCGAACCGCCGCTCGTCTTCCGGCGAATTGCCGCCCATGGCGCGAAGATCATCGAGCGTACGCCGCTCGCAGCGCATGATCCATTTTCCCTGCGCGAGATCGGGGTTGGCGGTTTGCTCGGATTTCGCCTCGAAGGTCGCCTCGTACAGGCCGGGCGGCAAGACGTCGATCAGGTCGATGTTGCTCGAGAACTCGGCGTGCTCCTTCTTGGCGACGCCGCCCGAGACGAAGATGCCGAGATGACCTACGGTCTCGTGCACCGTATAGACAATGGTCTGACCATAATATCTGATCTCGTCGACATCGTTGTAGAGATCAAGAACCCAGCCCAGCGCCTGCTGCGGTGGGGTGATGTTGTCGCCTTTGGAACAGAACACCACGATTGGAGAGCGAATTTCGCGCAGATTAACGACGTCGCCGTTCGAGGTCTTGATCCTGCCGGCAGCAAGGTTGTTGCCGACGAACAGCTCGTCGACGATGAACTGGATTTCCTCCGCGTTGAGGTTGACATGGCCACCCCACCAGCGCTCGAATTCGAGATAGCGATCGGCCTCGGTATCGACCTTCGAATAGACGTTGTACTGCTTGGTCCAGAGCGTGTTTGACGGGTTCATGTTCTCGAAATTCTGCACCAGCCAGGCGCCGTCGAATTTGCCGCCACCGAGATCGCTGGTCATGGCGGTAAGCCAGCTTCCGCCCAACAGGCCGCCGGAATAGCGCATCGGATACTTGCCGCGCACACCGGCCCAGTAGGACAACGGCGCGCCGGCAATGATGATCGGTCCGAACAGCTCTGGCCGCAGCGATGCCAGGATCATGACCGCCCAGCCGGCCTGGCAGTTGCCGATCACGCAAGGCTTGCCGTCTGCATCCGGATGCAGCGCGATGACCGCTTCGATGAACGTACCTTCCGCGCCTGCGATGTCCTCGATGGTCTGTCCCGGCATCGGCTCGGGCGTGAAGCCGATGAAATAGCAGGGATGGCCGGCTTTCATCGCGACACCGATCTCGCTGTCGGCCGTGAAGCCACCGATGCCCGGACCATGACCGGCGCGCGGGTCGATGACGACGAAAGGACGTCGCGTCGGATCGATCTCGACGCCGGCCGGCGGTTTGACGCGAACCAGGCCATAATTTACCGGCCGCTTCAGGTTCCGTCCGTCAGCGATCAGTTCGACCTCATAGTCGAGGACATGGGGAACGGTTTCGCTGAGGTGCTCGAGATACTGCCGGCCGCGCTGGCGCATGACGTCCATGAACAGAACGCTGCGCTGCCCGCTATCGACCAGATATTCGAAGGCCGATGCAAAAATGCCAGGCAGTGCTTCGCGCGGACTTGTAGGATTTTCCGTCATGATTTGTCATCCCTGAGCCCGCCCATCCCATGCTGCCGCGCCTTCGCGGACGGACTCTTGATCTAGGTCAAGGATGCAATTCCGCCGGAACCGGCAGCCGGCTTGATTCAGATCAATCAGCCATGAGCAACGGACGCTGATCTCACACGATCGCAAGCCGGTGAGATCCCCGATGACGCTCGCCACGTATTTTGCCCGCGAACAACTCCGAGATGGGCGGCCGGTCCAAATTCGCGCGCTGAGACCGGACGACGAGGCTGGTATGCTGGCCGCCATAGATCAAACCAACGCCGAGTCGTTGCGTCGCCGCTTTTTTGTAACCAAGCGCAAATTTTCGATAGAGGAGAAAGCCTTCTTCCTCGATGTCGACTTCGTGAACCACGTCGCGCTCGTCGCCGCCATCGACGATGGCGACCGGTATTCGATTGTTGGCGGCTGCCGCTACATTGTGACCGAACCCGGCAAGGCCGAAATCGCTTTTGTCGTGATCGACACCTATCAGGGGCAAGGGATTGGTACGATGTTGACACGGCACCTGGTGAGCCTGGCGCGTGTGGCCGGTTTGAAAGAACTGGTGGCTGAAGTCCTGCACGAGAACAAGCCAATGTGCAGCGTACTCGGCAAATGTGGTTTCCGAGCAGGTCCGAGCGCAGATCCGCAGGTCATCCACTTGACGTTGGCGCTGACATCCGAAGGGCGCGAGCGGCTGTGAAGGCACCGTTCCGGTCGAAAACCTACGCGACAAATAGTCAACGTCGATCAGGATTGATCTAGGTCAAGCCTGAGACGAATGCGCGGCGCATTCTCGCATCAGGTGCTCGTCGCCATGGCGCAGCATCACTGCTGAAAGCCATGAGCGGCGCGCGGCACTCCAACGTCGGGAGGATGCCATGGTTCGGTATGGTCTGATCGGGTTCGCAGCGGCCATTCTGGTGGCCGCCAGTTTGGTTCCAGATGATGCCTTCGCGCGCCGAGGCGGCGGAGGCGGCGGCGGATTTCATGGCGGCGGCGCGCGAGCCGCCCACTTCGGAGGCGGCGGCCACGCCGGACGTATCCACGCGGGAGGCGGAAGCCGGTATGCAGGCAGAGCGCGTCCAAGCCATCCGATCGCCGGTCGTCCTGGCCGACCCGGCTATCCCGTAGCCGGCCGCCCCGGTCGCCCAGTGGCCGGTTATCCCGGAGGATATTATCCGGGGCGCCGCGCGGCCTACGGCGCCGCAGCAGTCGGAGCGGCCGCCGCCGGTGCAGCCTACTATGGCGGCTATAACAACAATAGCGGCTGCTACTACGACAGCTACGGCCAATGGGTATGTCCGTATCAAAATCAGTATCAGTATTGAACGCCGGGGCGGCTACTCTTCTGAAGAGGCGCCGCCCCATCCTGTTGGCGAAGAGCCACCGATCGGGCGTTCAGCTAAACGCCGAGCTGATGACCGATTGAAAGAGCCGGGCAATCGCTCCTGCCTTCGGCATTGCGCTGTCCATCCCGCCCGGCCAATTCTCGGTTGATCTCATTCGTGTCGCCGTTTTGTCATGCGCTCGCGACCTTCGCTCAGCGAGAACTGATTTGCCCGTGTCGGGCATCAATCCGCAGCCGTCCGTCGTGAATGGTGGGCACGCTTGCGGCTTCGCTGGTGGCGATACCGTGCTTGTGTTCGCTTTGCCTACCCTACACAGCGCGGCTGCGGCAGCTGCTTGACATTCGAATACACGCCATACTGGCAGGCTGCTCCCTCGCCCGCCTCGCCTATCGCTGCCTCACGATGGCCCTGTCTGCGCCCAAGTCGGACACCGCGCCGCCCAATTTGTAACCAGCGCATTAACCATAACGCCCTCAGGGGACGTTCGTTGGGTTTGTTGCGTTGAGTTGAGTGATGGCTGCGTATCGCCACCGTGGGGTGTGGATGAAGCTTGCCGCTTTCGCGCTGGGCTTGAGTGCGTTGCCGGCGCAGGCCGACACTTTTCAGCAAATATGGATGGGCCGCATCGCGCGGCCGCCGGCGGACAATGAAGAAGCGTCGGTCTACTGGGAGGACAAATGGGACGCGCGCGGCAAGCGCTTCAAGCCGGATGAAGTGTCCTGTGCGCACCGCACGGAAGCGTTTGGCACCATCTTCATCGTCACCAATCTGGAGAACGGCAAGAAGATCGAATGCCCGGTACAGGACCGCGGGCCCTATGCGCGCGGCCGGGTGCTGGACTTCTCGCTAGGAGCCGCACGAAAGATCGGTTGCGACGGCATTTGCCGCGTCACGGTGCGCCGCGCTGGTTACGAGTAGGCGCGAAAAAGAAGCGCGGGCAT
>Ga0157369_10007217_pt1 | contig 12807 bp, 11 predicted proteins | sample C25metaG_FD_113461 | JGI IMG/M metagenome (GOLD analysis project Ga0157369, IMG submission 113461) | Corn rhizosphere microbial communities from Kellogg Biological Station, Michigan, USA - C2-5 metaG | ecosystem: Host-associated > Plants > Roots > Rhizosphere > Soil | place: USA: Michigan...
AAGTCGTAAACCATCGCGCAGGGAATGCCGGTTGCTCTGGCCTTGCCTGTGGTCACTGCCGCCTGCTTTTTTGTTGCAGGCGGGCCATGGGTGCGGCCTGCACCCGGCATTCCCTGCGCCCTCCATTCTCTCGAGGGTCACGCAAGATGCATCACCCGGACAATGTCATGTCGCGGGAATGTGCACTTGTGCCCTGCCGTTATCTGATATTCGAATGGGAACGTGGAGCGGGGAACGTGGCCTTCGCCTGGTCAACGTTTGTGCGCTTCGCCGGCTTCGCTGATTGACCGTCGGCGCGGCGAAGAGGACATGATATGATCATGGACATATAATCAGGGGACCAATGATCAGGAACATTGGCATCCGGCCGATCATTTTCTCGGTCAACTGCTATATCGCGACCATCCTCACGATGTTCATCGCCTTCAGCCTGGACTTGAAGAGTCCGGGCTGGGCCATGACCACGGTCTATCTGACCAGCCAGCCGCTGTCCGGCGCGATGCGGGCCAAGGCCGTTTATCGCGTCATCGGCACCTTCGTCGGCGCCGCCGCGATGGTCGCCATCGTTCCCAACCTGGTCGATGCGCCCGAGCTGACGACGCTCGCGATCATGCTTTGGGTCGCGCTCTGCGTTTTCGTTTCGCTGCTCGACCGCACGCCGCGGTCGTACATGTTCGTGCTGTCGGGCTATACCGCAGCCCTGATCGGCTTTCCGAGCGTGCTGGCGCCTGACACGGTGTTCGACACTGCGGTGTCGCGCGTCGAGGAGATCACGCTCGGCGTCGTCTGCGCCGCCATCGTTCACAGCGTCATCTTTCCCAAAAGCGTGGTTTCCGCCTTTGAACAAAAGTTGAGAGGTGCCATTTCGGACACACGCCGTTGGCTTGCCGATGGCTTGGTCCAGAAAGCTAGCCCGGAAGCCGAGATGGAGCGGCGGAGAATCGCCGCCGATATCAGCGAGCTTTATGTACTCGGCGCGAGCTTGCGCTTCGACACCTCACCGCATCGACCGGCCGTCAACACCATTCGCGCCTTCGACCGCAAGATGGTGGCGTTGTTGCCGCTGGTGAGCAGCATCGAGGATCGTCTGACGCTGCTTCGGCGCAATGGGCCGCTTGACGCAAGGCTCACGCGGGTGGTCGAGAGCGTTTACGATTGGGTGAACGCGAAAGCGCCGGGCGACGCACGACGCGCGGCAGAGCTCAGGCAAGCCTGCGTCGCGGCAACGCCGGCCGTCGGCCCAGAGTCAAGCTGGGCGGAGCTCGTGACGGTCAACATCTGCGTGCGATTGATCGAGCTGATCGACTCCTGGCAGGCCAATCTCGGCTTTGCCGATTATCTCGCCGATCCGAAGCACACGCCGAGCGCCGACATTCGCGAAGCTGCCGCACAGATCGGGCCCAAACCGATGCATACGGATCCGGGCATCGCGCTGCTATCGGCGTTGGCGGCCGGTATCGCCATGGGCCTTTGTGCATTCTTCTGGATCGCGACCGCATGGCCGGAAGGCGCCGGCGCCATTGCCTTTGCGGCCGTGGCCAGCACCTTGTTTGCGTCTCTGGACGACCCGACGCCGACCATTCGCAACATTACTATCCTGCTGGCGTTGTGTATCCCGATCGTATTCATCTACCAATTCTTCGTGTTGCCGGCGATCGGCGGGTTCGTCCTGCTTTGCATCGTGCTCGCTTTTGTATTGATTCCGGCTGGCCTGTTGATGGCGATCCCGGCCTATGCACCGATCGGTCTCGCGCTCGCGCTGGGTTTCTGCGTCGAAATGAGCTTGCAGGCGAGCTATACGGCCGATCTCGCGGCCATCATCAATTCCAACAGCGCTTTCGTGCTCGGCGGCGTCGTGGCGCTGGTCGTGACCCGGCTGATGCGTGTGATCGGCACGCAAGCCAGCGCACGGCGCCTGCTGCGGGCCATTTATCGCGACCTTGCCGATCTTGGCGCGGGGCGCTCGCATCCGACCCGCGACAAATGGGCCAGCCGCATGCTGGATCGCGTCGCGCTGCTCCTGTACCGGCAACCGCGCTTCGAACCGCAGTCGCGGCATGAATTCGCCGATGCGCTCAAGGATCTCCGGCTCGGCGTCAACATGATCGAGACGCAATCGTTGGCGCCCAGCATGTCGAAGCCGGCGCAAGATGCCCTGGCGGTGATGTTCGCGGGCCTCGCCGCGCATTTCCGTGCGTTGGCGCGCGGCCGCGTGGCGCAACTCGGCGACGATTTGCTGCAAAAGGTCGACATTGCGATCAGCGAAGTAACGGCCTGCACCGCATCCACGCATGCTTGCATCGCCGCGATTGTCGGTCTGCGGCAGACCCTTTATCCTGATGCGCCGGCGTATCAGCCGAGGCAAACAGGGCGGGCCGACGCAGTGCAAGTCGGGCCGGCCGAAGCCGTCAGCGTTGGGAGCGTATCGTGATCGGCGAGTTCGATATCTATGGCGTGTACTTTCCGGCGTTCGCGGTGTTTGCCGCCATCGCTCTCTTGCTTCAGATCGTCGTGATCAACCGGGTATTGGATGCCCTTGGTTTCTATCGCCTGGTCTGGCATCGCGCGCTGTTTGATCTCGCGATCTACGTCATTCTGCTCGGCGTCGTCACGGCGGCGGGCGTGAGCCTCCTGCCGCTGGCATAAGATCGTGGAACCTCGGGTCATGGTGCAATGAAGAGCTTTTTCTCCTCTGCCGGCCGCGTGCTGCTTACGCTCGTTGTGGTGCTGGTCGCAATTGCCGTCGGCTGGCAACTCTGGAGCTACTACATGCTCGAGCCGTGGACACGCGACGGCCGCGTGCGCGCCGACGTGGTCACGGTCGCCGCCGACGTTTCGGGCCTCGTCAGCGACGTCTTTGTTCACGACAACGAAAAGGTGAGCAAGGGCCAGCCGCTCTTCCGGATCGATCAGCGGCGCTTTCGATATGCGCTCGATCAGGCAAAAGCTGATGTCGCGAGCAAACAAGTCACGCTCGATCAGGCCAGGCGCGATCTCGAGCGTGCCAAGAATCTAAGCAGTGTCGCGATTACCGTCCAGCAGGTCGAGCAGAGGCAGCAAACGGTCGACGTCGATCAGGCTGAACTCGACGCGGCGAACGCGGCGCTTGAAGTCGCACAGCTCAATCTCGATCGCTCGACGGTCGTGGCGCCCGTCAACGGCATCGTCACCAACTTCGGTCTCCTGCCCGGGCGCTACGTCAATGCCGGCGCAGCCGTGTTTGCGCTGATCGATTCCGACACCTTCCGCGTCGAGGGCTATTTCGAGGAAACCAAGCTGCGGCGCATCCACATCGGCGAGGATGCGGCCGTAAAGCTGATCGGCGACAAGCGTGTGCTGTCAGGACACGTCGAGAGCATCGCCTACGGCATCGAGGACCAGAACCGGACCACCAGCAGCGAGTTGCTCGCTTTCGTCAATCCGACCTTCAGCTGGGTGCGCCTGGCCCAGCGCATCCCGGTGCGCATCAAGCTCGACAATGTGCCGCCGGACCTTCTGCTGGTCGCCGGGCGCACCGCTACCGTATCGATCGGGAAGATCGGTTGGTAGTGAGTGGATAGCTCTGCGTTTTTGTTGGGCCATTCTGCAGTCGGGCACATCACCGACACGACGCAGCACAGGCTTCAGGCGGCTGGTGCCACGACCCACTTGGTCAGTACGTTTGTCCGTACCTCATAGTTTTCCGGCCGAGCGGGGAGCTTCAGTATGGGGAATCGCCACAGATCGGCCAACTGATCGACCAGATCCGCATACGCGACGAACATCTGATACGCGCCTTCGAAGCCGGATAGGGCGCGCGCCTTCATCCATGGTGACTGCTCGAATGCTTCAACCAGGTAGCTCTCCCAGGTTGGGCCTCGCTTTCGATTGATCTCCTTCAGGGCTTGCAGAGGATCGCGCTCCTGGAAGTAGATCAACCGAGGCTGTACGACAGCCAGCCGATCCTGCAAATCTGACCAAAATTGCAATATCGTCGTCCGAGGCGCGTCCAACTGGAAGAGCACCCGAACCGTGCTTTGTATGGGATGGCTCTCGAAAACGTACAGCACATCATGTCCGGCGCCTTCCAGGAAGGCTTCCAACCTTCCGAGCGCTGCGGCGGCAAACGAATCCGCGGAGTGTGTCTCGTGAATTTCTGCGAACGCTGCTCCGATCTGGTCGGGCGTGCCGACGAGCAAGGGATGATTTGCAACGGTCTCGACGAAAACCCTGCTACCGGAGACAGCCCCGCCGACAGCCTCTGCCGCCGTGCTCTTGCCTGAACCCGGAAGGCCATCAATAAACAGGATTTTCGGCTGCGCGACGGACGTCTGTATCGAGGTGCTCGAGATCATACCATCCTCCAACATCCGCAGGACGAGGGAAACTTCTCTCGCTCGATTATGGCTGGACCACAACCGGATACAAGCGTGAGCACCTCATGACAAAAGCCCCGACCGCAAGGCCGGGGCTTTTCGATTCGCGAGAAAGCGCGAGCGCGTGCGGCGTTACTTCTTCTTGCCGTCCTTGTCGAATTGCGAGACGTAGGCCCAGAGGTCGTTGGCTTCCTTTTCGTTCTTGATGCCGGCGAAGGCCATCTTGGTGCCGGGAATCTTGGCCTTCGGGTCCTTGATGTATTCGAGGAATTGCTCCTTGTTCCAGGTGATGCCGGAATTCTTGTTGGCGTCGGTGTAGGAGTAGCCGGGCGCGGAGCCCGTCTTGCGGCCGTCAAGCCCGTTCAGCTCCGGGCCGACCTTGTTCTTGGCACCTTCGCCGATCGAATGGCATGGCATGCATTTGTGGAAGGAGTTCTCGCCGGCGGCGACGTCCTGCGCTTGTGCCGCGGAGGCAGCGAACATGGCAGAGGCGATAGCGACGGCGCTCAGGGTCAAATATTTCATGAGATGCTCTTTGGCTGGATCGACGGGGGTGGGCACGGCCTTTTGACATGGGCCGCTCGGTTAGAACAAGTCATGAAACCTTGGCAGGTTTCATGACCGGGGGCTTGTCCCAGAGAGAAGTCAGCCGAAAGGCTAATCCGACCTTCGAATAACCTACCCAAGGCATGCCGGACGTGGTTGATTTACCGAGACAAATCACTAGAGCGGGATGGATCGCCTTCGCGCTCTAGATTATTGATTGGGCATGATCTTTTCGGAAAACCGCTGCACACTTTTCCGGATCATGCTCGAAAACACGTAATGCCAAGATAGCGTCAAGGCATTTTGCCGGAGGATTTTTCGATGGCCATCCTGATGCCGGAAGCCGATGCCGCAGTGCTGAGACGCCGCGCGGAGATCGTTGCTCATCTGCGCGCGATCGTGCCGGGCGAGGGCGTGATCGACAGCGCGGCCGAGATGCGGGCCTATGAATCCGACGGGCTGACCGCCTATCGCCAGCCGCCGATGGTCGTGGTGCTGCCGGATACCACCGAGCAGGTCTCCAAAGTCCTGAAATACTGCCATGAGCAGGGCATCAAGGTGGTGCCGCGCGGCTCCGGCACTTCGCTCTCCGGCGGCGCGTTGCCGCTTGCCGATGCCGTGCTGCTCGGTCTCGGCAAGTTCAAGCGCATCCGCGAGATCGACTTCGACAACCGCGTCGTCGTCACCGAGCCCGGCGTCACCAATCTGGCGATCAGCCAAGCGGTCGCCCATGCCGGCTTCTATTACGCGCCCGATCCGTCCTCGCAGATCGCCTGCTCGATCGGCGGCAATGTCGCGGAAAATTCCGGCGGGGTGCACTGCCTGAAATATGGCATGACCACCAACAACGTGCTGGGCTGCGAGATCGTGCTGATGAGCGGCGAGATTTTGCGGATCGGCGGCAAGTCGGCGGAGAATTCGGGCTACGACCTGATGGGCATCATCACGGGCTCGGAAGGGTTGCTTGGCGTCATCACCGAGATCACCGTGCGTATCCTGCAGAAGCCGGAGACGGCGCGGGCGCTGATGGTCGGTTTCGCGCAAGTCGAGGCCGCCGGCGAATGCGTGGCGCGCATCATCGGCGCCGGCATCATCCCGGGCGGCATGGAGATGATGGACAAGCCCGCGATCCACGCCGCCGAAGCCTTTGTCCATGCCGGCTATCCCTTGGATGTCGAGGCGCTGCTGATCATCGAGCTCGACGGTCCGACCATCGAGGTCGACGAGCTGATCAAGCGGGTCGAGGCGATCGCCAATGGCTGCGGCTCGACGACCTGCCAGATTTCGACCTCGGAGGCCGAGCGCAACCTGTTCTGGGCCGGCCGCAAGGCGGCATTTCCGGCCGTGGGGCGCATCTCGCCGGATTATCTCTGCATGGACGGCACCATTCCGCGCGGCGCGCTGCCGAAGGCGCTGGCGCGCATCCGCGAGCTGTCGGAGAAATACGGCCTCGGCTGCGCCAATGTCTTCCATGCCGGCGATGGCAATCTGCATCCCCTGATCCTCTATGACGCCAACAAGCCCGGCGAGATCGAGAAGGCGGAAGCCTTCGGGGCCGACATCCTGCGCTGTTGTGTCGAGCTCGGCGGCGTGCTCACCGGCGAGCATGGCGTTGGCATCGAGAAGCGTGACTTGATGGGCGAAATGTTCTCCGAGATCGATCTGAACCAACAGCAGCGGCTCAAATGCGCCTTCGACGCGCAGGGCCTGCTCAACCCCGGAAAAGTGTTTCCGACATTGCACCGCTGCGCCGAGCTCGGCCGCATGCATGTCCATGCCGGCAAGACGGCATTCCCGGATCTGCCGCGGTTCTAAGGGGCGCTCGCTTACCGAGGCTCGACGCTAAGACCGAAGGGAACCGGCCGTTGCGGCGCTGCGGCGTGCCGTTTTTTCCTTGGCGTTTTCCTTGGCGTTTTCCTTGGGATTTTCCTTAAGATTTTCCTTGGGGTTTTCCTTGGGGCTGTCCCGGTCCAGCCTTGCTTTGGTCAAATCTGCATTGAGTGTTGTAGGTTCGAGATAGAGTGGAAGTCCGACTGCCCTCCTTCGGGGACCTTTGGAGGGAAAGGAGCGCCCATGAATTCCACGATCAACCCCGACGCCGTCCTGTCCGCCCGCGCGGACGAACGGCTCGCCCATGCCTATGAACAGATCGCCCGCGCGGACGACGAGCTCACGCGCGTCACCGAAAAGCTTTCGAGAATGGAACATGATGCCGCGCGCCGTCCTGCGGCGGCTTACGGCCCGCGGCCATCCCGCGTCGCGTCGGCGTCGCGCGGGCTCATCGCCTTCGTCCTGGCAGCGTGTATCGGCGCTGCGGCTTTCGCCTGGCATTCTTCCTATGGCGACACCATCAAGACGACGATCGCGCCGTTTGTGCCGAGCTATGTTTCGGCTTCCTGGCTGGCGGTGCCAAAGCCGCAGGAGGTGGCGCAACAGAGCTCATCTCCCGTTCAGTTGGCGGCGGCTGAGACGACGCTGCTGCAACCCGCGCCTGCAGCGCAGACTCCGGTGCAGGACGTCCCGCCAGCGCCACCCTCGGCCCCCGGACCTTCGACCGCCGATCTCGCGCAGATGCTGCAGTCGATGGCGCACGACATCGCCACGGTGGAGCAGGGGATCGAGCAACTCAAGGCGAACCAGGCGCAAATGGCGGCCGACAATGCCAGAGCCATCGAGGAACTGAGAGCAAGCCAGGAGCAATTGACACGCGTTGCGACCAGATCTGCCGTGAAGCCGGCCGCGCCGCCTGTTGCTCAGGAGGCGCGTGCCAAGCCGCCGACGCCTCCGCCAGGGGCGCCTAGGCCGGTTGCCGCGCGCAAGCCGCCGCCAGCCTCGGCGCCACAAGCCAGAGCGCACGCGCAGCCGATCCAATTGCAGCCGGACGCGCAGTAGCTGTCATCGTAATGGGGCATTCGGCCGCGAAGGCCGCCCAACGCCGGCCAGGCTGGCGGCCCTCGGCAGCTTTGCGGCTCGACTAGCTCGCGGCCGCGTCGACCTTCCGCGCGGGCGGATGCTTCGTCTCCCGCCCCTTGACGTCCGGATAGAACTGCGGTGCCTCGCGGCGATCAAACCGGCCATAATCGCGCACCACGCGGACCTTGCGATGGCGCAAGCGCTCGATGCCGTCGATCTTCTTTGGAGCCCAGGCTTCGGCCGCCTTCAGATCGGTCCATCCAACCACGAGCCCCAGCTTGCCGGGATTATAGATGCTGGCCCACACGTCATATTCGGCGACCCCGCCGCCGTTTACATCGAGCCCGAGATGCGCGGCAAGCAGATCGATTTGATTTGCAAAGGCTGCGCCCTTGGCCGGCGTAATTTCCGTGAACGTTACGACCTTTGCAATGCCCACTTCCGTCTCGTCGAGGCGGCGTTCGTGAACCGGAGCCTCCCTGGGCGGGTTGGTGTCGGCAGTGACATCGCCGACGCGCAGATGGTAATCCTCGAAAATCTCCAATCGGCCTTTTTCCTGTACCGCATGGTGCTTGCCTTCGGTGCGCCAGCGAACCACCGATTTCTCGTCGCGCCAGGTCGAGTGTGACAGCACCCATCCGGGCCTGAGCTGGCTCTCGAAGCGCTCATTGTCGACAAAGCCGTCGATGCTCTCGAGGATCGGCTTTAGGTGCTTGGCAAGCTCCAGATATTTGTCCTTCTTTCCTTCGCCGGGAAGCACCTCGAAAATCACGGAAAACATGGCTTCTCCTTTCTGCTTGGTTAGGCGGGAACGGGCGCGACATCGTTGGCGGTCAGGAAGTTGATGCTCTCCTGCCATAGCCCGAGGCGCATCGCCTCGAGATGCATCAAATGCGTGCCACGGCCGATCTTGATGTCGCGTTTGACGGGTGATTGGCTCAGCGCATCGAACAGCCAGCGCGCGTCCTCGTCCGGTATCAGGCCGTCCCATTCGCCCCGAATGATCGCAACGGGTACGCGGACCTTGCCGGGGTCGTAGGCGAGTTGGCCATGCCAGGCCTTGATGATCTCGCTGAACGGGCCGAGCGGCGTCTTGACGCCCGCCGGATCCCGCGAGCGGCTCTGCGGATCGCTGTCGAGGTAGAGTTTGCTCCACTCCTCGAAATGCGTCCGCGACAGCACCGGCGGTTCGTGCGGCGGCACATCCTCGATGAAACGATTCCACTGATCTTCCGAGGTCACGATACGCCAGGCCGGAAACGTGGCCGGAGCTTCGTAGCGCCGCGGGCCGCGCCGGCCGATCGGTCCGAACATCACGATGCGGTCGACCAACGCCGCATGGAGACTGGCGAAGATGCCGGTCGGCATCGAGCCCCAGGAATGCGAAATCAGCGACAGCTTTTCGAGGCCCTGGTGTGCGACGATGAAGCGGGCGGCCGCTTCGACCTGCTTTGCGCCATCATCGGCGGTGCAAAGCGGCGGATTCTCGACGGCAGGCCGATCCATTTCCGGATAGCGGTCGGAATGGCCGAAGCCGTAGAAATCGAGGCCCCACACGTCGAAGCCGGCGTCGTTCAGTGCGTCGCGCCACGATCTGCCGTCAAAGCGATGTGCAATGGAAGACCCCGAAGGGAACGTCGCGCCATGCACATACAGTACCGCGCGCCGCGGCTCGTACGCGGTATCTGCGGCGGGTAGGAACCGCAGGAACAGCGACAATCCCTCGCGCGGTCCGGGGATGCGGAAATGCTGCTCACGTGGATCGAGCTTTGTTGCGACCGAATAATCCGTCATGCAGAATCCTTGTCTTTTGAGGTCCGAGGCATCCGGCTCACGCCACCAACGTGCATGGCAACAAACCGTTTCTGGAATTCGCTTCGGCGGCGCTCGAAGTGATCGTTGCGTGGGGTCAGGCTGACACTGGAAGCGCTCAAGTTGGAGTTCGAGGAGCGTCTGAGCGCATCGCGGATGCGCCGCGCCCGCTGATGAAGGTACAATCACATGTTGGAAGAAGACGCGCCGGGCACGGCCCGGCGCGCTTCGTGTTGTCTCGTTTCGACCTAGAGCAGCGCGTATTGCGCGCGCTCGCGTTTAGCCAGGAGCGGCAGCGCCTGACCTGCGATATAGGTCTTGAAATGCGCGCTCTCCTGGTGCGCCTTGAAGGCGGCTTCGTCGCGAAACAGCTCGTAGAACAGGAACTGCGCCGGATTTTCCCTGGCACGCGAGATCAGGAACAGTTTCGCACCTTCCTCGCGCTGTGCTTCGGGCAGGAAGCGATCGAGGATCGCGGCGACCCTGTCGGCCTCGCCTTCCTTTGCTTCCCATTGTGCGACGACGAGAAGTCCGCCGCCATCGACGGCTTCGTTCACCTTCTTGTCCACTGCATATCGGCCCATGACGATCACTCCTTGGCTTAAGTTGGGTCGGAGCTTCACTACGCCTGCGCACCGCGCCGATAATTCGATGACGGGCGAATGATGCTGTAAAAGCTTCGATCTGGATCGAAGTATGATGGCAGGCCTTGCAGCCGCCGGCGTCGATTGGCGCCCTTGTGTCCGGCGCTCACCGAGCTAGAAGGGTTGATGGAGGACGGCGATGCCCCTTGCATCGCTGAAGGCTCAAGAAGGCGCAGGCTTTAAGTGGACATTCTGAAAATACGTGACGCTGGCGACGTCGAGGCGGTGGTGCAGGCGGCGATCGCCAACGAGCAGCCGCTGGAGATCATCGGCCATGGTTCCAAGCGCGGCATCGGCCATCCGATGGCGACCAATGCGGTGCTCGACCTGTCGGCGCTGAACGCCGTCACTTCCTACGAGCCGAACGAGCTGATCATCACGGTGCAGGCCGGCGCGCCGTTCGCCGACGTCGCTTCCCTGATCGATTCCAAGAACCAGCAATTCGCCTTCGAGCCCGTCAATACGGCGCCGCTGCTCGGCACGCCCGAGGTCGGCACCATCGGCGGCATGATCGGCGCCGGCCTCGCCGGCCCCCGCCGCATCAAGGCGGGCGGGGCGCGCGACCATCTGCTCGGGGCGCACGCCGTCTCCGGCTTCGGTGACAGTTTCAAGACCGGCGGCAAGGTGGTGAAGAACGTCACGGGTTATGACCTCTGCAAGCTGCTCGCGGGCTCCTGGGGCACGCTCGCGGTCATGACCGAGGTGACGCTGAAGGTGATGCCGCGGCCGGAAGCCGAGCGCACGCTGCTCCTGCGCGGGCTCGATGATCTCACCGCGAACCGTGCCATGACAGCGGCATTGGGCTCGCCCTTCGATGTCTCCGCCGCTGCCCATGTGCCGAGTTCCGCGCTGCGCACCGGAGCCGCGGGCCTCGACAGGCTCGGCGCGCCGCGCCAGGCGCTGACCCTGATCCGGCTTGAGGGCATTCTTGCCTCCGCCAGCCACCGCGCGGCCTCGCTGGCCAAGACGCTCGGCTCCGTCGGTGCGGTCGAGACCATCGAGGACGCGCCTTCCGCCGAGGCCTGGCAATCGATCCGTGACGTGTTGCCCTTTGCCGCCACAGGCCCCCTTGCGGCTTGGCCGGTGTGGCGGATCGTCTGCCCGCCGGCCTCCGGCGCCGCGCTGGGGCAGGCTTTGGCGCGCGAAACCGGGGGCGACGTGATCTATGATTGGGGCGGCGGACTGATCTGGGCCGCGCTGCCACCCAAGCCGGACGCGCAGGCGGCGCTGGTGCGCGGCCGCGTCAACGCGGCCGGCGGCCATGCCACGCTGCTGCGCGCGAGCGAGGAGGTGCGGCGAAATGTCGACGTATTCCATCCGCAGCCGGCAGGCCTTGCGGCACTTGGGGAGCGCGTGCGGCGGAGCTTTGATCCGAAGGGCGTGCTCAACCGCGGCCGGATGATCCGGGGAGAGGCCGTATGAAGACCGAATTTTCGCTGGCCCAGCTCGCCGATCCCGACATCAAGGAAGCCGACAAGATCCTCCGCGCCTGTGTGCATTGCGGCTTCTGCACCGCGACCTGTCCGACCTATGTGCTGCTCGGTGACGAGCTCGATAGCCCGCGCGGCCGCATCTATCTGATCAAGGAGATGCTGGAGAAGGGTGCCGCGCCGACCGGGGAAGTGGTCAAGCACATCGACCGCTGCCTGTCCTGCCTTGCCTGCATGACCACCTGTCCGTCCGGCGTGAACTACATGCATCTCGTCGACCAGGCGCGGGTGCGGATCGAGCGGGATTATCGCCGTCCACTGACCGAGCGCGTATTGCGCTGGGTGCTTTCGCTGGTGCTGCCGAGCCCAAAACTGTTCCGCGCCAGCATGCTTCTGGCGCGGCTCGGACGCCCCCTCGCGGTGCTGCTGCCGACACCAAAGCCCTCGGCCACGCCGACGTTATTGCATCGCATCAAAGCGATGCTGGCGCTGGCGCCCGCTCACCTGCCCGCGCCGGGACCGGCGGCCGGCACCGTGTTCGCCGCTGCCGGCAAGCGGCGCGGCCGCGTGGCGCTGCTGCAGGGCTGCGCGCAGCAGGTGCTGGCGCCCAGCATCAATCAGGCCGCCATCAACGTGCTGACCCGCCATGGCATCGAGGTCGTGCTGGTGGCCGACGAGCAATGCTGCGGCGCATTGACCCATCACATGGGCCGCGACGACGACGCGCTGGCCCGCGCCCGCGCCAACGTCACGGCGTGGATGGAAGAGGCCGATCGCGGCGGCCTCGATGCCATCCTGGTGACGACATCCGGTTGCGGAACCGTCATCAAGGACTACGGCTATCTGTTGCGGGAAGACCCTGCTTTTGCAGGGCCTGCAGCGAGGACGTCGGCGCTCGCAAAGGACATCACCGAGTATCTCGCGGGCCTTGAATTGAAGGCGGAAGCAAGGTCGCATGATGGCGTCACCGTCGCCTATCACTCTGCTTGCTCGCTGCAGCATGGGCAGAAAGTCGTTAGTCTTCCGAAAGAATTGCTTTCCAAGAGCGGATTCGTGGTGAAAGATGTGCCGGAGAGTCATTTGTGTTGCGGTTCGGCTGGTACCTAC
>Ga0157369_10007219_pt1 | contig 12803 bp, 14 predicted proteins | sample C25metaG_FD_113461 | JGI IMG/M metagenome (GOLD analysis project Ga0157369, IMG submission 113461) | Corn rhizosphere microbial communities from Kellogg Biological Station, Michigan, USA - C2-5 metaG | ecosystem: Host-associated > Plants > Roots > Rhizosphere > Soil | place: USA: Michigan...
ACCGTCCAGTTCCCGATTGTTGACGACAAGAACCGTCACACGGAAGACCCGGCCAAGAACCTTGGTCAGGTAGTCGACCTGTCGTACGACGACACTGGCGTCTACGCCACCATCGACGTACGCAAGAACCCCGATGACGTAGGGTCCACCATTCTCGGCGCTTCGGCCATGATGCACCTCAACTACGAGGACACCAAGACCGGCACCAAGGTAGGCCCTACGCTTTTGCATGTTGCGGCCACGAACCGCCCGTACCTGACAAAGTTGGCTCCCTATGAGCAGGTCGCTTTGTCTCACACAGATGCCGATACTACTCACGAAGTAGTCCTACTGACCCCGTCCGGAGATTCGGAGACTCACATGCCTACCAAGGATGAACTGCTAAAGCAGTTGAATGACGAGCACGGCATTGACGTCGTCGCTCTACAGGAGCGCGCCGACGCTTCGAACGGAAGCAACGCCATTGTCGCTGCTCTGTCCAATGTTCTACGCGCAACCAATTCCGACGATTTCGTCGCGCTGTCTGCCTCTGACGAGGAGGAGCCTACCCTAGAGGACGTCGCTCAGGGTGTCGTTGCTCTCTCCCGCCGCACGGTTGAGCAGGCTGACCAGATTGTTGAACTTTCCGAAAAGGTCGAGAAGTTCAACTCTGCTCAGGCTGAGTCCGAGGTCGACAAGGCTGTTTCGGAAGGGAAGATTCTTCCGGCTCAGCGCGAGGCGTTCTTGGAACTCCGTCTCTCGAATGAGGACATGTTCCAGAAGTTGCTTCCTGAGGTCGCTATCGTCTCCCTCTCTGAGGACGGCGTGACGTCTCACGAAGGTACCCCCAATGGTGATCTTGACAAGGCGGCTGCTCAGGTTAGCCGCTACGTCGAGAAGGCCAAGACCGTCTGACCTCAGACTTAACTCTCGAAGGAGAACCCCATGGCTTCCCGTCAAGGAAACGTCATCCTCGCTCCGGGCTACTCGTCCACGAGCGTTCCAGACCCCAAGGAACTGCTGTACTCCGAGGTTGGTCTGCGCCAGCACGGCGTCACTCTAGTCCCGAATCAGGGTGTTCTGGAGACCGGCACCCCGCTGGAGTACGACAGCGCCACCAAGCGCTACAAGAAGGCCACTGCTGCTGCGAACGTTGTTGCGTTCGTCCGCATCTCGGTCGACACCTCTGACCCGGCCAAGTTGTCATCCGTCGTCTTCGCCGGAACCATCAAGGCTGCTGTCATCCCGGTGATTGCCAGCGTCTCCAACGACCTCGCTGCGCTTGCTACCGCTCTCGGCGGTAAGTACAACGCGCAACTCGGTTACATCTCGTTCTGATGACTGACTCGGGCATCGGACCCGAAAAAGAAAGGAAGGGCTCCTATGCCTGACAATCTGCCTCTGTTTGAGCCGATGGTTCTTGCAGGTGTCGTAGAGAAGTTGCCAGCGCCTGCCGCGCTGACAATGACCAACCGCCTACCCAAGCGCTCGCACCCGTTCCCTGTAGCGGCGTGGGACGTCATCGGAGGTAGCCGACAGGTCGCCAAGCCGAACGTGCCGAACTCTGAGGCTCACATCGTGCCGACGCACGGTATGTCGCAGGAGACGGCGTCCTTCATCTACACCCGTGAGAAGAAGACGTTCCAGCCGACGACCCTTCACTGGCTCCGCAAGCCGGGTACTGTCGCCAACCTAGAGAAGGCCGAAGAGGCTGTTCTCCGTGAGGTTCGCGACCTCAACCTCCGCGTAGACAACTACGTCGAGTGGTGTGCGTGGCAGGCCCTCACCGGCCAGATCGTGATTGACACGCCTCAGGTGCAGGCCGTCGTGGACTACAAGTTCCCGGCCTCTCACAAGCCGACTGTCTCGACCTCTTGGGCGTCCGCGACGCCTCAGCAGATCGTTGACGACGTCACCGCTTGGAAGCGTCTCATCTCCCGCGACGGTCGCGTGATCGGCAAGGAGGCTTACGTCACTGACCTGACCATGAGCCGCGTCTTCCGTGCCTTCGCTGCCGGTGCTGCGAACCTTCTGTCCGACCGTTCCAAGGACGAATACTACCGTTCTGGCACGCTTCCGGGCTTCCTCCAGATGGACTGGAACATCGTAGACTCGTACTACGATCTGGACGACGGCACCGCTGCCGGATTCCTTCCGGACGACGCCATCGTTCTGGGTAACTTCGATGAGGGTCGCCCGTTCGAGATTCTGGAAGGCCCGACCGCTGACGACGAGGCTCCCGAGGGTTACACGGGTAAGTTCTCCAAGTCGTGGAAGTCTCCGGACCCGTCTTCGCGCCAGATTCTTCTGGAGTACCACTTCCTCCCGGTCATCACCCGTCCGGAGCAGTTCGTCTACGTTGGCGACGTCGCTCCCGGCTGATCGGTGATCTAGCCCCTGAGTCGCTACCTCAGGATGTACACAGCCCTTGGCCTTCGGGTCAGGGGCTGTGTGCTTTCTACAGCCGATACTAGATACAAGCCGATCCTGCATGCTCACATGTGGGGCATTCACCGAAAGGAAGAACAATGGCTGAAGCAACCAAGAACACTTCTGTCGCAGGTTCCAACGACGACACCTCCGCTCAGGTCGATGCCGAACTGAAGGCGCGCGAGGCTGAGGCGAAGGCTGCCAAGGACAGCGACCTCTACAAGGCTGACGAGAAGCCGTCCGGCAAGTCCGTCGCTGAGGAGTTTCTAGAGGCCAACCCCGACACCGCTCAGATCGGTGTCGACGGCAAGACCCCTGTCACCTTCTTCAACCCGGCTCCGAAGGCCGTCTCGGACCCGAGCCGTTGGCCGACCCGTACCGACGACGCCGCTGAGCGCGACGTCAAGTAACACCTACCGCCTAAGAGAGATGGGAGCGCAATGAGCGCCAAGGATTTCAAGAAGCGCGAGTTTCTGAACAAGCCGTCCAAGCCGGAGAACGTCGTCACGATCAACTTCGTTGAGGACGGACTGACTGCCCTAGGGTGGTCATGGTACCGAGGCGAGACGCTGAGCATCGAGAAGGGCACCGATGAGTGGGATCGTACACTCTTCGAGAATGCAGACGGTGATCAGGTCTCGTGGATGGAACTGGACGAAGACGAGCAGGTCGAGCGCTGGGGGGATCGTTTCTTCCGCGAGGGTAAGTGGTCTGGCAAGGGCTTTGACCTGTCCGACCCCGACCTCACACCCGAGCAGAAGGCGGTCCTCGCTGCTGCTGAGGCTGAGGCGAAGGGTGACGTTGCCCCGCCGAAGAAGGTTCCCGCGCGCAAGCGTGCGGCTGCCCGTCCTCCACGTGGCTCAGTCGCTGTCAAGGACTGAACCACTCTGAACTGAAAGGTGCTCCTCAATGGCACTCACTGTCCCCGACGTCGAGCGTTTCGAGACCTACAAGGGCGAGACGTTCGACCCGACAGAGTACCCGGCTGTTGAGGAGCACCTTCAGGCTGCCACGGACCTGATGGAACTAGCCACAGGAATCCACACAGATTTTCCTCTCAACACGCTGGAGTACCGCACCATGGAGCGCGGCATCCTTGATGCTGCGTGGTACATCGGTACGTCGCTGGAAGACCGCGACGCGATGTTCTCCCCGTTCTCCACGGAACGCATCGGTTCGTACTCCTACTCCAAGATGGCGGGCGCTGCCGCGTCCAAGGTCGACACGGGCATCCCGTTTTTTGACCTCGCCATCAAGTATTTCACCGGGCTCGATGTAGGAACCTCCGTCATGGCGGTGACCTCCGAGCGCGTCATGCCCGATCAGGACTGGTACCGCGACGACCGTTGGCTCTGGCTGCCTTCAGGTGGGGGTGTCGATTGAGTTACCGTGCCATGCTGAAGCACCGCTGCACGGTGCTCCGGCTACAAGAGGCTATGGTCAACGGCATGCCCATCTACGACTGGGTGCCCGTTCGCACCAACGTGCCCGTCTTCCTAGACCTGAACTTTGTCCGTCTCGGCAAAGACCCTACGTGGACTCCGGAAGCCGGACGTCCCACCGACCGCGCGGGCGTAGGTTTTTTTCTCGGCACTGCCCCGATCCGCAACGGTGACCAGATCATCATGACCAAGGGACCGACCGGGCGCTTCTCGCTGGAGGCTGCCGTCGATGAGGCGTGGCGTCCTTCGTCCAAGCACCACCTAGAGGTCTCGGTCAAGGAGGTCTCATCTCAGTTGGATGCGGACGGTGAGTACGAAGGAGTCGGTCGCTGATGGGCTCCAAGATCAAGTCCCAAGGACTAGGCGAGATGATCGACCACTTCAAGGGTCTTCAGAAGCCGCCAGTCAAGACCATCCTCGCGCTGGAGCAGGCTCTCGCCAGCGGGTTCATCGCTACGCAGGCGCACACCCACGTCATCACGTCCTCCCTGAAGTTCTCCGGCACGACGACCTCGCACTTCGACGGGGACACATGGGAGGGCACTGTCGAGTACGGTGGTCCGTCCACAGGTGTGAACAACCCTGTGGATTACGCCATCTACGAGCGCCAGCGCGGAGGAGAGCACGACTTCATGGCTCCCTTGCAGCAGACCGAAATCGAAATGTCGTGGATCATCAAGAAGGTGGGTGACGGAGACCTATGATCGAAAAAGTCATCCCTGCTGCCGTAGCAAAATTTCTCGCGTCCGACGAGTGTCAACACCTCGTTGACACGGGTCTGCTAGGCGTAGACCGTGACGGGTCTCCATGGGTGTTCCAAGGGTCCGACGACGACCGCCCGTTCCGCGACCCGAAGGGCTCAGGGCGTGGGGCCATCGTCTTCACGAGCAATCAGACGTGGGGTGTCAACGCACACAACACAGCCGACTTCCCGCTGCTGACCGCTCTCGTCTACATGGACGTGTCCCGCAAGGCCGACGCCACTGTCCTCGCCAAGGACGGCAAGTTGCGCACTCTGGGTGCCATCGACCACATCAAGAAGGTCTTCCACGACCCCGGCAACACAGACCATCAGTGGCCCGGATTGTACGTCTACGCCTGCGTAGCGCAGAATGGGTACAGCGTGCTGGGCATCCCCGGCTCTGACAACATGCATCGAGGCTCGATCAACTTCGAAGTCTCCATCTGACACCCTAGGAGAGGGTACATGCGCATTCACCTGAAGATGCCGTTCGGCGCGTTCACGGGATACGGGCGTGACGGCATCGGGCTGTCACAGGCTCTGATGAAGCAGGGGCATCAGGTCTCGATCACACCGACCTCTGTCCACCCGCCCATCCCCATCGACGTGGCGATGCTGCTGACTCAGTACCCCGAGTACCCGCAAGACCTCACCATCCACCACGTCTCTCCCGACATGCTGGGTGTGACTGAGGAGCAGTTGAAGCGATCCTACGTCACCGTCGCGTGGAGCATGTGGGAGTTCTTCGGCTTCGGTTCCGAGGAGCGCATCGAGAAGGTCACCCCGCGACTGGAGTCCTACCCGCACGTCTTCGCCTACGACGCCACAAGCCTAGAGGCGTTCAAGACGGTGCGTACAGGTCCGACTTCCATCTTGCAGGGAGGGTACGACCCCGATTTCTGGGTCTCAGAGCACGCACGCGACTGGTGGAGCGACGAACTGCGTCTTTGCATGGCAGGAGCCCTAGGCCCGAGAAAAGACCCTTACGTAGCCGCGTACGCTGTCAAGCAGTTGCGTGAAGAGGGGATGAACGTCTCCATCACGATGAAGTGCTCCTCTCCCTACGACCTGCCGCCCCAGTTCGAGCAGGTCTTCGGAGACGGAGTCACTGCTGTACGCGAGGCGTGGACCGACGCTGAGATGAAGCGCCTCTTCGAGAAGTCGCACGCCTACATCTCCACCTCGTGGGGTGAAGGAAAAAATCTCCCGGCTCTGGAAGCAGGGACGACCGGCTGCGCTCTCCTGCTGTCTGACGTCGGTGGTCACCGTCAGTGGGCCAACTCTGACTTCGCCATCCTCATGCAAGGCAAGCGCGAAGCGCATGAGCCCAACATGGAGTCCATCCGCGTGTCGGTGGAGACTGTCAAGGAGTCCATCACGACCCTGTACGAGGGGCGCACCGCAATGCGTGAGATGGGCGTCCAAGCCTCTCGCCAGTTGCCGTCGCAGATGTCATGGGACTCTGCTGCCCACCGAATCCTCGCGGCTGTCAACGCGCTCTAGGACCGATACTACGGGTAGGAAAATTTTCCACTCACCAAGGAGCGCTGCCTGATGCATGGCACTTTCACCCTGACTGGGCGTCACACCACCCTCACCGGAGTGCCGCGCACTGGCTACGTCGTTGTCACACCCAACACGGAAATCCGCGACATGGAGGACAAGATCGTGATGGCCGGTCCGGTCACAGCGAATCTTGACACCCAAGGCGCTTGGTCCGTAGAACTCCCGTGTGACAGCCCTACCCTGAACCCGGCCTCTGGCATCGGGTACACCATCGCGTACGTGCTGGACATCAAGGTCAAGCGTCAGAGTTTCCTCGCGACAGCCGACCTGACGGGTGGAGAACTGGACGTGGTCAACCTCGTCACGGTGTCCCTACCCAAGCCTCTGACTACGGTGATCGGACCGCGTGGTCCTGAGGGGCCTGCCAGTCCTGACTCCCTCACTCTCGAAGAGGTGTCCGCACTCATCAACCGACAGGCGTACGCGGGTGGGCACTACGACGCTACGCAGTGGGCTGATTACGTCCCGAACCAAGGAGCCACCAAACTGCCGGTGCTCGGATACGGCGAGGACGTGCAGGGACTTGCATCTGGCGGTTGGGACATGACCGGCAAGGGTGGTCTGTACCGCATCTACCTGACTGCTGGGTTCTACTGGAACGACGATCCTGAGGCCACAGTCAATACCTCGCTCAGTTACGTTCTGAGACAGGCTGAGCCTGAGGGCTACAACCTGCTCGCCAACGTCTTTCCTTCGCCCGGTCCCGGTGCGGGTGCCTACTACAACTGGAAGGCAGAGCACTTCGTCCAGATTGCCGACGACGCTGGCCCTATCGTATGGGACATCTCACCCGGCGTCTTCGGTGGAGCATTCACCGGACTGGTCAGCGTCGACTTCCGAATGGACTTCGAGCGCATCGCGGGATGGCCGATCTGACAACATGACAAAGCCCCGGCTTCCTCATACGGAGCCGGGGCTTTGTGCTGTCAGGCGCGGTCGGAGTTGGAGGTGGCTTCGAACACCATGTCAGCCGGGTAGGTATCGTCCGTCCCGTCCTTGAAGTAGACGTGCACGGTGTCCTCGTACCCAATGGGGAGTTCACCCGCCCACTCCTGATCCTTGTCGACGCGACCCACGGTCTTGGTCTCCTCACCGACCACGATCATGTCGTCTTCGATCAGTTCGCTCGCGTAGGGGAAGAAGTGCATGATGTGTCCTCTCAGAACTTCGTGGCGCAGATGGGGCCGATGCCAGCAGCAACGCTGTCCTTGGCGCGGAGGGTCCGACCACACATGCAACAGAAGCCGATCTGACCGCTGAACTGGATGCCCTCTTCGAGGGTCACCTTGTGCTCCGGCAGGAGCGTGAAGATCAGACCCGACTCGTAGACGAACGAACCCTTCTTGTCCCCGTGGGCGAAGTGGAGACGCTTGGCGTACAGTTTGCCACTCGTCTTGCTGCACTGGACCTTGATGTAGACACCCTCGTCGTTGCGGTACAGGCCCTCACCCGTGACGGTGACCTTCTTGTCGTTGCTGAACGACTGGGCCAGAGCCTTCTCGACCTTCGGCTCGTTGAGCAGGACGCCGATGATGTTCGACGCCTGAACCGAGCCAATCTCCAGCAGCGGCTTGCCGTGGGTCTGGGTCTCGACGTACATCGCGCCGTTCTGGCGCTCCTGCATCAGCCTCTCGATGAACTCGACCTGCTTGACAGTCGCGGTCTTGTAGACGCCCATGATGCCCTACCTTCTCTCAGAAGCAACGCTTACAAGATCAGAGTAGGGCATCACTTGACGTCTGTCAACCGCTAGATGTGAAGCGGCTCGATGCGCTCTGCGAACCCCGGCACACAGAACTTGCAGTGTGCGTGACGGTCGTGAGAGCACTCACGCGTGTCCATCATCAGGTAGGCAGGCCACGTGGACGGCTGTGGGATGTTCTGACCACAGTCCTCGCACTCGTCGCCCTTCATGAGCAGACGACCGGCGTAGCACGACGCACAGATGTCAGGACGGACCAACTTCACCGAGCGGGTGACTTCGATCAGCGTCAGGGAGCCGTCCTCGTTGTACTCGGTGTCGCCCTTGCGCTGGTTGCAGATGCGGTGCATGCGGTCTAGGTTGTCCAGACCCCACACACGCTGCCACGGCCAGTCAGGATCATCCTTGCACTTCGACTGAGGCTTGCGGTGGTCAAGCGTTGGGTACCACGGAGAGCCGGACACGTCCGAGAACTCGTGCTCACAGCCGGGGAACTTGCACCCGTCACCGTCTCGCTCCAGCAGCATCTGCATGGCGCGGGTACGGTCGAACACGTTGATGCCGACTTCGTTGACCCGTATCGGGACGTTCCACTTCTCGATCAGGTTTTCCATGGTCTCCATAGTTCACCACCTTATATGACAAGAGCCCCAGTCACAAGGACCGGGGCTCAGAGGAAAATTTTCAGACGCGGGCTGCGAGGGCTTCCACCTCCACCATCCAAGCCGCGTAGTCGCCGCGACCAGTCTCATCGAACTTCTTCGCGTTGTCGCGCCAGACCCGACGCAGGAACTCGACCGGGGTACCCTCCCCAGCAGGACGGGCCATGTCGAGGTACTGGCAGTGCTCGTACACCACGTGGACGTCTTCGGGGTCCAGACCCTCGCCACCGTGGCTCTGTGCGACCCACTCAGCAGCAACTTCCCTGTAGTCAACGGGCATTTCAGTCTCCTCTCACCGGAACCAACAGTCTCAGTGTAGGGGACATCTTGACGGACGTCAACAGTGGATTGAGTAGAGCGGCGAGCGGAGGTCTTGATCCCCAATGGTTGCCCATCGTTCCGCTTTCGAGACGGACCCCAGCACTTGCTGAGTTCACTCGCCATGGTCAGGGTTCGTTTCTAAAGGCACGAGCCTGTTGAGCACACGCGGAGCGCGGAGGTCTTGATCCCCAGTGGTTTCCCACCCATACGGTTTCCAGCCGTAGCCCAGCACTTGCTAGGTTCACACTCCAAACTGCCGAAAACCCCCGTCAATAGGGGCGTCCAGTTTTGCACTGGGCCGGTTGCCGTTTTCGGTCTGGCGGAAGACGGAGGTCTCGATCCCCAATCGGTTTCCCGATCCAACCGCTTTCAAGGCGGTGCCTGCCACTTGGCCGGTTCGTCTTCCATCGAACTTACGTAGACCCAGAGAGAATCGAACTCCCGCGTGTCTGTGTGTAAAACAGATGCCTTACCACTTGGCGATAGGTCCATAGTTTGAGTGGCGGTGAGAATACCCGCCACTGACGGTGACCTTTTGAAGGCTTATGAGTTACCTTCGTTTCCACGACATCCCTGCCGTAGTCACCACGCCTGATCGGTTAGGCCAATCACTCCTAAGGCTACGCGCTACTCCACTGGTTTCGATTCGCGAAGGGGAGCAAACCCTCTGCTGCACTACCGCCACATGAACTGACTTCGGCTTGCGACCTAGGCCAGACTTGATTCCCTCTCCGGGGTCAAGCATTAAGGCGCTTTCACAACGTAGCCGGGAAAGGCTTTCGCTTTTTATCCATAGGGGGACTTGAACCCCCAACAGACGGTTCGATATACCGTTGGACTGCCAATTGTCCTATATGAGTGTGTTGACGAGTGATGTGCTTTCCCAGAAGTTCCGTTGGCTTTTGGCCTACAGAATGCTTCACACCACAGATATGCTTTCCTTGTCAGGTACTTGCAATCTCCTGCGCTTTCAGTCCGAATCCGCCGATCCGTGCACTGCGCGTTCATGGACACCGCCCTCGGCTGACGACCTCGGACTACTTGTCCCTCCTTACCGAAACGTCGCTCGCTTGGTGTGCTTTTACTCCTACGTGGAGTGAGGTCAGCATTCGCCATCCCTCGGCACCGCTTACGTCGCCCAACGCCACTTGACTCGTGACGCTGTACCGGCTTCGGATTGCATGGATTGCCTCTTGCGAGGTGACGGGTTGTCGTCCCGTCTTTCAGCCGACTCACGCCGACCTATACGCCATGCCGTTCAACCACTCGCTGAGTTAACATCCATCCATCAACGAATCCGGCGTAGTAGTCCGGCTTGCACAAAGAATGCTGCGTGGTTGTTAGGACTACACTAGCACCTCTCGGGGCTGCTGTCCAGTCGGAAACCGGGGAGTCGAACCCCGTTTGTCCTGTTCCCAAAACAGGCGGATTACCGTCTTCCTCGTTTCCGTTAGATGGTGAGTAGTCCTCCCGTGCCGGAATCGAACCGACCTTGGGCGGGTGGGCTTATTTACCATGCGTAGTCATTCCCTGATTCACCAGATGTCGCAAACAGGTGACTACTCACCAAGTCGGGTACGAGGGATTTGAACCCCCAGCCTCGTCGTCCCGAACGACGCGCGCTACCAAATTGCGCTAGTACCCGTGGTCGCGTTCGTTACCCCTTCGGACAAGGGACCGGACTAAATCCGGAGGCTCACCGCGTCAGCCTGTGAAGTGAGCGAGGGAATCGAACCCACGAGCATAGCCATGCACCGAAGTGTCGCGGACTCGAACCGCGCTCAACCATTACTTCACTTCCAGCGGAGCCCTGAGGTCTTGATCCCCAATGGTTTCCCATCCATCTCGCTAGCAACGAGAGTCAGCCACTTGACTGATTAGGACTCCAAGAAAAGCGAGCGACGATTACTAGCGGACTCCACAGCCCGTTTCCATCCGAAGGTAGGTCATCATCCCACCTACTTGGCTGATGAGACCAGCCGCTCTGGTGTCGAAGGTGGGACTTGAACCCACACGATCTTTCGATCACTAGCCTCTCAGACTAGCGCGCCTGCCAATTACGCCACTCCGACATAGAAGCGAGTTAGTTTGAGGGCAACTCGCGTCTCTAATCCCTCGGAGCCCGTGTCGTGCCGGGGGTGCTCCTAGTTGCTAGCGTCCTAGCACTTGTACCGATGACAGGAATCGAACCTGCACGAGGGGTTACCTCACTGGAACCTAAATCCAGCGCGCCTACCTATTACGCCACATCGGCTTGCCGTCTTTTTGACGCTGCTTCGCAGCACGCGATAACGCGAGGTGTATTTCCAGACGGTAACCTATAGTACGTACCTGAGGTCGGACTTGAACCGACACGGTCTTTCGACCACTGGATTTTGAATCCAGCGCGCCTGCCAATTACGCCACTCAGGCAAGTCGGGACTCTCTTGCACCAGCGGGAATCGAACCCTTAGAGAAAGCCCCTTGAACGGCTTGCAAACCGTCCCGCGCTCTGTACGGGAATTGAACCCGTTCCGCACCGGCTGACAACCGGGCATCTTAACCATTTGACCTACAGAGCATGATGCTAGTCGGGTGAGCGGTCAGGGAGACCTTCCCTACTTTCGTGGTGTGATTGAAGGAAGTCACACCCGACTAGCGAACTCCTCCCCACCCTCCAAGGTAGGAGAAGTTGTTCGGTCCGAAGACCGGACGTACCGTAGACGGGGCTCGAACCCGCAACCGACAGAGTGAAAATCTGCCCGCCGAAACCAGTACAGCAAACTCTACGGCATGTGAGTCTTTGTTGACTCGATACTACACCAGACATCAACTCGATGTCAATAGCGAGGCGAAGGTGGGAATCGAACCCACGTACGTGGTTTTGCAGACCACTTCCTGAACCACTCGGATACAACGCCATGGAGCCCTGTGCCGGTACCGCCCCGGCTTCCCCACCTTGGCAAGGTGATGTCTTGCTTCTATGACCAACAGGGCACACAGTGTGCTAGGAGCCGTCCCAGCCGTGAGTGTGAGTACCGCTTTGGGCGGCTACTGTACACGGCTCCTAGCAAAGAGCGGGTAGCGGGAGTCGAACCCGCGCGACCAGTTTGGAAAACTGGGATGCTGCCGTAACATCTTACCCGCGAAGTAGCCTAGACGGGATTCGAACCCGCACACACTTGGCTGAGAACCAAGCCGCCTGCCATGAGCGCTCTAGGCCATAGGATTGGCACCGGGGAGGGAGTTGAACCCTCATCTTCGCCAATCCGGTACTCCTCCCCTGCGAGCAGTTGCAACTGCTCAGGACGTCGTCGTGTCGACCAAACTCTGTCCCTACAGGATCACAGGAAGTGGGGAGACTGGAGGAATTTGCATCCTCTATCACAAGAGCCACAATCTTGCCGCGCACTACGTTGCGTTCAGTCTCAGTACCCCGCACAGGATTCGAACCTGCAATAAATCATCCGTAGTGACTTGTGATATCCGTTTCACTAACGGGGCAAGTGTAGACCTCTCGGGTACCAGAGCCTCCGAAGGGGCGGGTCTACTTCTCTGGCGTTCACTTGTTCGTGCTATCGACTATGCGTGACGACAGTCTAGCACGAGGTAGTTGTTGCTTGTCTTGAACGGGTAGTAGACTTGGATGAACCCACCCTCGTAGCGGTATCCCCATGGGGAGGTGCAGTACCATCCCTGCGGGACCGCGAACCCGGCGATGTTGCTTGCGCAACGACCGGGGTGTAGGTCAATGTGCTTGTCACCACCGTTGGTGTAGTACGCGGGGAAGTACGACCGATAGTCGCTGCCTCGCGAGTTGCAGACGGTGTTGTTCGTCACTGCGGTGACGACAGCCACTGAGGCTACGGTGGGCTGAGCAGCCTGCGCTGCTGGAGCGGAAACTGCTGCCGGGAAAAGTGCCAGCGCGAGCGTTGCCAGAATCCCGTAGATGATCTTCTTCATACGTCCCTCTCGGTCGA
>Ga0157369_10007222_pt1 | contig 12799 bp, 12 predicted proteins | sample C25metaG_FD_113461 | JGI IMG/M metagenome (GOLD analysis project Ga0157369, IMG submission 113461) | Corn rhizosphere microbial communities from Kellogg Biological Station, Michigan, USA - C2-5 metaG | ecosystem: Host-associated > Plants > Roots > Rhizosphere > Soil | place: USA: Michigan...
AGGCGGTGGAGGAGCTCCAGGAGATCAAGGAGTTCCTCGAGAACCCGAAGAAGTTCCAGGCGCTCGGCGCGCGCATTCCGAAGGGCGTGCTGCTCTACGGGCCGCCGGGCACCGGCAAGACGCTGCTCGCGCGTGCAGTCGCCGGCGAGGCGGGCGTGCCGTTCTTCTCCATCTCCGGCTCCGACTTCGTCGAGATGTTCGTCGGCGTCGGCGCTTCGCGCGTCCGCGACCTCTTCGAGCAGGCGAAGCAGGCGGCTCCCTGCATCGTCTTCATGGACGAGATCGACGCGGTCGGACGCCACCGCGGCGCGGGTCTCGGCGGCGGCCACGACGAGCGCGAGCAGACGCTGAACCAGCTGCTCGTCGAGATGGACGGCTTCGAGATGAAGGACAACATCATCCTGATCGCCGCCACGAACCGTCCCGACATCCTCGACCCTGCGCTGCTCCGCCCGGGCCGCTTCGACCGGCAGATCGTCGTCGACCGGCCAGACCGCATCGGCCGCCGCAAGATCCTCGAGGTGCACACGAAGGGCAAGCCGCTTGCTCCCGAGATCGACCTCGAGACGCTCGCGTCGGGGACCCCGGGCTTCACGGGCGCCGACCTCGCGAACCTCGTCAACGAGGCAGCGCTCCTCGCAGCGCGCCGCGGCAAGAAGATCATCGAGCAGGACGAGCTGGAGGAGGGGATCATGCGCGTGATCGCGGGGCCGGAGAAGAAGGCGCGCCTGCTCTCCGAGCACGAGCGCAAGATCACCGCCTACCACGAGATGGGGCACGCGCTCGTCGGCCACTACCTCGAGCACACCGACCCGGTGCACAAGATCACGATCGTCTCGCGCGGGCAGGCGCTCGGCCTGACGATCTCGCTGCCGACCGAGGATCGCTACCTCACGACCCGGACCGCGCTGATGCACCAGATGGCGATGACGCTCGGCGGCCGCGCCGCGGAGGAGATCGTCTTCCACGAGGTCACGACCGGCGCTGCGAACGACCTCGAGAAGGTCACCTCGACGTCGAAGTCGATGATCATGCGCTTCGGGATGAGCGAGAAGCTCGGCCCGCGCGTGCTCGGCCACAGCAACGACCAGCCGTTCCTCGGTCGCGACTACGGCGCCCAGGCCGACTACTCCGAAGAGATCGCACGCGAGATCGACGACGAGATCCGCCGCGTCATCGAGGAGTCGCACGAGCTCGCCCTCTCGGTGCTCCGCGAGCACATGGAGCAGCTGCACCGCATCTCCCAGATCCTCATCGAGCGCGAGACGATCGACCGCGACCAGTTCGAGCGGCTGCTCGCCGGCGAGGACGAGGCGACGGTGTTCCCGGACGTGGAGCCCGCACCGGCGGCTCCCGAGCCGAAGGAGGAGCCGAAGCGCGAGCGCCAGCCGCGCCCGCGCCCCTTCCCGCTCCCCGGCGCCACCATGCAGCCCCCGCCGGACCCCGCCAAAAGCTGACGAAAAGCTTGCGCTTTTCGTCAGGGTGGGCGCGCGCGTGACGCTGTCGCGCTGAGCGCTCCGGCGAGAGCGCGGTCTCGCCTCCGCGCGCGAAAGGGCTCCGCTCAGAGGGCGAAAGAAGAGCCGTAAGCTCTACCAATGCAGGGGATCGAGGAGCGGTTTCCGCGGCCCTCCGTGATGGGGGTCGTGAACGTGACGCCCGACTCGTTCTCGGACGGGGGCGTGCACCTCGATGCCGACGTCGCGGCCGCCGCCGCGCGGCGGATGCTCGACGAGGGTGCCGCGATCGTCGACGTCGGCGGCGAGTCGACGCGGCCCGGCTCGGACGGCGTCTCGCTCGACGAGGAGCTCCGGCGCGTCGTGCCCGTGCTCGAGCGGCTGAACGGCGAGGTTCCCGTCTCGATCGACACGGCCAAGGCCGGGGTGGCGCGACGTGCCTTCGAGCTCGGTGCGGTGATGGTGAACGACGTCACCGCCTTTCGCGCCGAGCCCGAGCTCGCCGAGGTCGCGGCGGAGCACGGCGCGTACGTCTGCCTGATGCACATGCAGGGCGAGCCGCGGACGATGCAGCTCGACCCGCGCTACGACGACGTCGCGAGCGAGGTCGCGTCCTTCCTCGAGGAGCGCCTCGCGTTCGCGGTCGCACACGGCGTCGCCGAGCACCGGATCTGCCTCGACCCCGGGATCGGCTTCGGCAAGACGGTCGAGCACAACGTCGAGCTCCTCCGGCGCCTCGACGTCCTGCTTGCGCTCGGCCGCCCGCTCCTGATCGGCGTCTCGCGCAAGAGCTCGCTCGGGAAGCTCGCCGGCGACCCGGCCGCCAAGGTCGGCCCGCTCGGCGCGAGCGTCGCTGCGGCTGTGGCCGCGTACGAGCGCGGCGCCACGATTCTGCGCGTCCACGACGTCCGCGAGCACGTCGACGCGCTCGCCGTCTCTCGTGCTCTGAGCCGTAGGCTCGGCGGAGGCTCACGAGGGGCGGACGTGCCGGCTTCGCAGGCGCCGGAGCGCGTATGAGCGTGACGGTCGAGCTGCGCGGCCTCCGTCTCCACGGCAGGCACGGCGTCCATGCGCACGAGAAGGAGCAGGGCCAGGACTTCGTCTTCGACGTCGAGCTCGACGTCGGCGAGCGCGGCCTCTCCGACCGCCTCGAAGACGCGGTCGACTACCGCGAGCTCGCGCGCGCGGTCGAGCAGGTCTCGGACGCGCGCTCGTACGACCTGCTGGAAGCCCTCGCAGCCGCGGTCGCCGACGAGCTGCTGCGCCGCTTCGGCGCCGAGCGCGCACGCGTCCGCGTGTCGAAGCCGGCGGTCAGGCCGGGCGGCCTCGAGGGCACTGCCGGCGTCAGCGTTTCGCGGCCGTGACGGCGAGCACGTAGCGCGACGTCGCGCTTCGCCCGGTCAGGAGCACGTCGACGTATGCGGAGAAGCCGCTCTTGCCGGCCCGCACGCTTCCGCCCTTCAGGTCGCGGCGACGTGCCCGAACGCCTTCGTCGATGCTCACCGTCTGCGGGCCCCAGATCCGGGCCGCCGCCTCGCCGCCGGCCGAGACCGAGACCCGCACGACCCTGTGCGGAGGAACCCAGATCCGGTAGATGTCGTGCGGGTCCTCCGACTGGTCGAGCGAGCCGGCGACCCGGATCGAAGGCCTGGCCGGCGAGGTGAGCGGCGGCTCGCCGGTCTGGAAGAGCCTGCGAGGCTTCACCTGGTCGACGTCGTCGTTCGGCTCGCCCTGCTCGCTCGGCGGCACGGGCGCGGCGAGAGCGGCGGGGATGTCGAGGATCCCCGCGCCTGCGGCGACGTCGAATCCGGGTGCGCCGATGTCGCGCGCGCTCTCGCGCAGCACGTCCGCGAGCTGGCTGACCGTGAGCGTCGGCCTCACCGTCCAGACCCAGGCGGCCGCCGCCGCGACGATCGGCGCGGAGAAGCTCGTACCGTCGCCTTCCTCGTAGCCGCTCGGATCCTGCGTGAGCGGCACCGCGCCGACGATGTCGAGCCCCGGCGCCGCGAGGTCGACGCTCGGAGCCTCCGTCGAGAAGGGGGTCACCGCGTCGCTTCGATCCGTCGCCGCGACCGTGAACACGTGCGGCCAGGCGGCGGGAAACGTCGGCGGGTTGCCGAGCTCGCCCGAGTTGCCGGCCGAGGCGACGACGAGGCAGCCGTTGTGGAACGCCGTCAGGATCGCGTCCTGGAGCAGCGGATCCGAACGGGTGCCCCCGAAGCTGAGGCTGATCACCCCGGGGCACGTCTGGGCGGCGGCGAGGATGCCGGCGATCGCCTCGTCGTCGCTGATCCGGTCGGGAAGGTTGCTCGCGTCGAAGATCCGGAGCGCGGCCTCCGGGTAGACGCCGACCATGCCGACGCCGTTCGCGGGCGCGGCCGCGATCGACGCGACGAACGTGCCGTGGAATTCGCCGTCTCCCGAGACCGACTGGGTGTTCAGGTACGTCGTGTTCGGGCGGCCCGCGAACTCGGGGTGGGTCGGGTCGGTGCCGCTGTCGACGATCGAGATCGGCACGCCGGGGCCCGGTGGTGCCACCCGGTCGGCGCCGACGGCGGCGAGCCACCACTCCTGTGCCTGCATCGGGTCGGGCGTCGCGCGGGCGGCGGCGGCCGCCGAGCCGCACGCGCCGAGCGCCACGAGAACCGCGACGAGAAGACGGCGACCCAAGGCTTTCCGGAGCGTAGCTAGCCTCCCGGCAGTGACCCGGGCGTATGTCGGCCTCGGCTCCAACCTGGGCGACCGCGAGGCGACGCTTCGCAGCGCGGTCGCGGAGCTCGCGGCGGCGCCGGGCGTCGAGGTGGTGGCCGTGTCCACGCTCACCGATACGGAGCCGGTGGGCCTTCTGGATCAACCTCGCTTCCTGAACGGGGTCGCCGCTCTCGAGACGACCCACGGGCCGCGCGAGCTCCTCGGCCTCCTGCTCGCGGTCGAGGCCCGCTTCGGCCGCGACCGGAGCGCCGTCCCCGCCCAGGGGCCCCGGACGCTCGACCTCGACCTGCTCGTCTACGGGGACGAGGAGATCGACGAGCCGGGGCTCCGGGTCCCACACCCACGCCTCGGCGAGCGGGCATTCGTCCTCGAGCCGCTCGCCGAGCTCGAGCCCGGGCTCGTGGTGCCGGGAAAAGGCCCGATTCGGGCCCTCCTGGCCCGGCTACACTGACCGCCATGGCGCATCTCGACGACCTCGACGAGTACGAGGCGGAGCTCGAGCTCCGGCTGAAGCGCGAGTACCAGGCCGTCTTCGGGCTCTTTCGCTACTGCGTCCTGACGCCCGATGCGACCTACCTCTGCAACAAGCTCGAGCGCACCTATGCGCCGCAGCCCGCGTACCCGTTCATCCGCCTGCGGCTCGAGGACGTCTGGGTCTGGGACAAGAACCGGCCGACGCGGATGATCCCGCGCGCCGAGATCCTCGTCACGACCGGCGACGTCACGATCGAGGAGCTCCGTGGCGAAGGCGACGAGGAGCCGCTGACCGCCGAGGCGCTCGCCGAACGGATCGGCGACATCTCACCGCGCGAAGACGAGTTCTAGGCGTTCTCGTCTAGGCTCGCCGGCGGGATGCTGCTCGCGGTCGACGTCGGGAACACGCAGACGGTGTTCGGGCTCTACGAGGGCGCGGACCTCGGGGAGCGGTGGCGGATCGCGACGGAGGCGCAGCGCACCGGCGACGAGCTCGGCGCGCTTCTCTCCGACTTTCTCGACTTTGCGGCGCTCGACGGGATCTGCCTGTCGTGCACCGTGCCGCGGCTGATCCGCGAGTACGAGCACGTCGCGGAGCGCTGGGTCAAGGCGCCGCTTCTCGTGATCGGGCCGGGCATCCGGACCGGCATCGCGGTGCAGCACGACGCGCCGCACGAGATCGGGCCCGACCGGATCGTGAACGCCGTCGCCGCGAAGGAGAGATACGGAGCCCCTGCGATCGTGGTCGACTTCGGCACCTCGACGAACTTCGACGTCGTCTCGCCGGCGGGCGAGTACGTCGGCGGCGTGCTCGCTCCCGGCGTCGAGATCTCGATGGACGCGCTCTTCGCGCGGGCCGCACGCCTCGTCAAGGTCGATTTCGTCGAGCCGCCGGCGGCGATTGGCAAGTCGACGGCGACGGCGCTCCAGTCGGGGCTCGTCTACGGGTTCGCCGGGCAGGTCGACGGGATCGTCGACGCGATCCGCCGTGAGCTCGGCGCCGAGGCGAAGGCGATCGCCACGGGCGGCCTCGCCGACCTGATCGCCCCGCATTCCCGCACGATCTCCACGGTCGACCCGTTCCTCACCCTGGACGGCCTGCGGATCGTCTGGGAACGGAACCTGTAGCCCGGTAGGACTAGCCGCCGCCGTAGACCGAGATCGGCAGGCGGTCGAGGAGGATCTCGTCGTCGCGCGCCGGCAGGTCGGCCTCGAGCTGGGCGGCGAGCGCGCCGGCGCCGGGGGCGGCAGCGAGGAGCCGGGTCACGACCTCGCCCGTCGAGTCGAGCTGCACGAGCTCCTGCTTGAACTGCTTCGGGAAGCGCCCGTGGCCGAGATACCAGCTGTAGAACTTCTTGAGGAAGCCGGAGGCGCGGCGCTCGCCGAGCTCGCGAACCGTCTCGTGGATGAAGTGGATGAGCTCGGCGGCGACCTCCTCGCGCCCCGGCTGCGCGCCGTCGCCGTCCGTGACCTCGCGGACCGCCCACGGGTTGCCCTGCGCGCCGCGGCCGATCATGACCGCCGCCGCGCCCGTCGCCGAGAGGACGGCGGCCGCCTTCGCGTGCGAGTCGATGTCTCCCGACGCGATCACGGGCACGTCGACCAGGTCGACGAGCTCGGCGGTGAGGGTGTGGTCGGCGTAGCCGGTGTACATCTGCTTCGCCGAGCGCGGGTGCAGCGTGAGAGCCGCTGCGCCGGCGTCGGCGAGCTTCGGTCCGAGCTCGAGGCAGACACGCGATCCGTTCTCGAGGCCGCGACGCATCTTCACGCTGACCGGCACCGAGACGGCCCCCGCGACGGCCTCGGTGATCCGGCAGGCGAGGTCTGCGTCCTCGAGCAGGTTCGCGCCGGCCCCCGTCTTCGTGACCTTCCGGACGGGGCAGCCGAAATTCATGTCGACGATGTCCGCGCCGGCGGCCTCGACCATCCGCGCCGCGTCGGCCATCACCGCCGGCTCCGAGCCGAAGATCTGGATCGCGAGCGGGTGCTCGTCGGTCGCGACGCGGAGGTAGCCGAGCGTCTTCTCGTTGCGGTGCTCGATCCCGGCGCAGGACACCATCTCCGAGCAGACGAGCCCCGCCCCGTAGCGCCGGCCCTGCCGGCGGAACGCCTGGACGCTGACGCCCGCCATCGGGGCGAGCACGACACGGGTCGGGATCTCGACCGCCCCGATCCACCAGGATTCCCGGAGGTCCATCTGCATCCGGGGCATCGTAGCCCGGCTCCTGTTGACGTCCATCCTGGCCCGGAGGTACCATCCGCCCCCGCCGAAGGCGGGTACCGCCCGGCCGTTTCGGCGCCGGGGTGTCGTTCAGGAGGACCGTAGCTTTGAAGGAAGTCATTCTCACGCCCGAGGGGCACAAGAAGCTCCAGGAGGAGATCGAGTATCTCTCGACCGACAAGCGCCGCGAGATCGCCGACCGGATCCGCGAGGCTCGCGAGTTCGGAGACATCGCGGAGAACGCCGAGTACGACTCTGCGAAGAACGAGCAGGCCCACCTCGAAGCCCGGATCGCGCTGCTCGAGGAGCGCCTCAAGAGCTCGCGCGTGGTCACGAAGAAGGAGATCAAGTCCGGTGAGGTGTCGGTCGGCACCAAGGTGCGCCTCCGCGACGTGAAGGCCAACAAGACCGTCGAGTACCACATCGTCGGGTCCGCCGAGGCGAACCCGGCCGAGAACAAGCTCTCGAACGAGTCTCCCGTCGGCAAGGCGATCATGGGCCGGAAGAAAGGCGAGACCGTCGAGGTCGCGGCGCCGCGCGGCAAGCTCAAGTTCAAGATCATGGACATCAAGGCGGCGTAGCCCCGCCTTCGATGTTCGAGCGCTTCACCGAGCGAGCACGACAGGTCGTCGTCTTCGCGCAGGACGAGGCGCGCGAGCTCAGGCACGACTACATCGGCACCGAGCACCTGCTGCTCGGGCTGCTGCGCGAAGAGGACGGCCTCGCGGCGCGTGTGCTCGCGACGCTCGGCGTGACGCTCGAGGGGACACGTGCGGACGTGGCGCGCGTCGTCGGCGAGGGTGAGGGGACGGTCAAGGGGCAGATCCCGTTCACGCCGAGGGCGAAGCACGCGCTCGAGCTCGCGCTGAACGAGGCGACGGAGCTGGGTCACGGCTACATCGGGACCGAGCACGTGCTGCTCGGGGTCGCACGCGAGGGAAGCGGCGTGGCGGTCCGCATCCTCGGCGAGCACGGCGTGCCGCCGCAGCGCGTCGCGGTCGCCGTGCTCGAGGCGCTGCAGGGCGGAACCGGCCCGGTCGATCCAGCCGTGTTGAAGCGCTATGCGCAGGCCTCGGCGGATCCGGGTACGCCCGTGCAGACCGAGCTCGCACACTCGGCGCTGCGCGGTCGGAGGCTCCCGCCGTTCGCACTCGGCTGGGTCCTCGGAGCCGTGACGCTCGCCGCGGGGATCCTCATCGGCTGGGCGATCTCCCACTAGACTCGCGCTCCATGCCGGCGCCGAAGCGCTTCCCCAACCGTGACGAGATCGCCGCGGTCCTGGCCGAGGCGGAGCCGCTCGAGAACGGCGCGCAGGCCGAGACGACGCGGCGTCTCGCCGGCCGCGTGCTCGCGCGGCGGGACATGGGGAAGCTCGTCTTCCTCGACCTCGTCGACCGCTCGGGGCGGATCCAGCTGCTCTGCGCGGTCGAGCGCACCGGCGAGATCGACGTCCACCTCGGCGACATCGTGGGCGCCACCGGGTCGCCCGCGAAATCGCGACGCGGCGAGCGCTCGCTGCAGGTCGACTCCCTCGAGGTGCTCACGCGCATCTCGACGCCGCTGCCCGACACGTTCCACGGGCTGACCGACGTCGAGCTGCGGTATCGCAAGCGCTACCTGGACCTCCTGATGAACGAGGAGTCGCGCCGCGCGTTCCTGCTCCGCTCGCGCACCGTCGCGGCGATCCGGCGGATCCTCGACGAGTGGGGATTCGTCGAGGTGGAGACGCCGGTGCTCCAGCCGCGGTACGGCGGCGCGTTCGCGAAGCCGTTCGTCACGCACTACGACGCGCTCGACGAGGATCGCTATCTCCGCATCGCGACCGAGCTCTACCTCAAGCGGCTCATCGTCGGCGGCCTGGAGCGGGTGTACGAGATCGGCAAGGACTTCCGGAACGAGGGCGTCTCGTTCAAGCACCACCCCGAGTTCACGATGCTCGAGTGGTACGAGGCGTACGCCGACTATCGCGACACGATGCAGCGCATCGAGCAACTCGTCGCGCGCACCGCGCAGGAGGTGCTCGGGTCGACGAAGGTCGTCTTCAGGGAGCACGAGGTCGACTTCGCCGCGCCGTGGCGTCGCCTCAGCTTCGTCGAGGCGCTCGAGGAGCACGGTCTCTGGACGCGGGACGAGGACGACCTGCGCCGGCGGCTCGAGGAGCGAGACGTCGACGTCTCGAACGACCCGACCTGGGCGAAGCTCGTCGACCACGCGCATTCCCGCTTCGTGGAGCCGTCGCTCGTCCAGCCGACGATCCTCTACGACTATCCCGTCGAGCTCTCGCCGTTCGCGCGTGCGACGGACGGCGACCCGTCGCTCGTCGAGCGCTTCGAGTACTTCGCAGGCGGCATCGAGCTCGGGAACGCGTTCACCGAGATCAACGACGCGGCGGAGCAGGCGCACCGGTTCGGCCAGCAGCAGTCGGAGCGCGCCGCGGGCGACGTCGAGGCCGAGGAAGGCGACCCGGACTACGTCGAGGCGCTCTCCTACGGCATGCCGCCGACCGGCGGCATCGGTCTCGGGATCGACCGGCTCGCGATGCTCTTCACGGGCAGCGAGTCGATCCGCGACGTGATTCTCTTCCCGGCGCTGCGCGAGCAGCAGCGCTAGCGGCTATCAGGCGACGGACTCGTCGAAGACGGGCGCACGCCGGATGTGCGCGATCACGTCTGCGAGGATCTCGTCGAGCGAGCGGCTCGGGCTCCAGCCGACCGCCCCGGTGATCTTGTCGATCGACGGCTGCCGGTGGAGCATGTCGTCGATCCCCTGCCCGTAGACCTCGTCGAGCGGAATGTGCGCGATCTCGGAGCTCGAGCCGGTCGCGGCGAGCACACGCCGCGCGAGCTCGTCGATCGACACCCGCTCCGTCGAGCCGACGTTGAAGAGGTCACCGTCGACGCCGTCGGCGTCCATCAGCGTGGTGAGCGCGCGGATCGTGTCCTCGACGTGGCAGAAGCAACGGGTCTGCGTGCCGTCGCCGTAGATCTCGAGCGGCCGGCCGGCGAGCGCGGCGGACACGAAGCGGGGGATCACCATTCCGTACTCGCCGCTCTGTCGCGGCCCGACGGTGTTGAAGAGGCGCACGATCACGCAGTCGAGCCCGCGCTCCTGATGGTAGGCGAGCGCCAGGAACTCGTCGAGCGCCTTCGACTCGGCGTACGCCCAGCGGCGCGCGGTCGTCGGCCCGTACACGCGGCGGCTCTCCTCCGAGAGCGCCTCGGGCTCGCGCCGGTCGCCGTACACCTCCGAGGTCGACGCGACGAGCACGCGCTTGCCGAACCGGTTGCAGTGCTCGAGCACGTTCTCCGTGCCCTGGATGTTCGTGACGAGCGTGTGCACCGGCTGCTCGACGATCAGCCGAACGCCGACCGCTGCGGCGAGGTGATAGACGACGTCGCAGCGATGGACGAGCTCGTTGACGACCGACGACTTCAGCACTGAGTCGACGACGAGATGGAAGTCGCGACGCTCACGCAGCTGCGCGACGTTTCGCTCGGAGCCGGTGGAGAGATCGTCGAGGACGAAGACCTCGGTGCCCTGCTCGAGCAGGCGCTCGGCGAGGTGCGAGCCGATGAACCCTGCGCCGCCCGTGATCAGCGCGCTGCGGCCTGGAGCGTCGACGCTCATGGCGCCCGATCCTAGATGCTGGTTGTTACGGAGGTGTCAGCACGCTTTCCCTTGGGGGAACCCGTCCGTGTGCCTCGAATACGTTCAGGCTATGCGCTCGCGCCTCGCGCCCTGGCTCGCCGTCCTGACCCTGACCGCGGCCGGGGCGGCCGCGGCCGCCGGCTACGGCCTGACCGCACCGAAGCGCTATCGCGCGACCGCACAGCTGCTCGTGTCCCCGGTCTCCCCATCCGACGCGACGTTCGCGGGCATCGGCGTGCTGCGCGACACGGGCGGCACGCGTACGGCCGCGGCGAGCGCCGCCGCGCTCCTCTCTTCGCCCCAGATCGTCGACGCGGCGGCCGCCCAGCTCGGCCTGAAGCGCTCGCGCGAGTCTCTGCTCGGCGCACTCGACGCACACGTCGTCGGCCGCAGCGACGTCGTCGCGGTCACCGCCGAGGACACCTCGCCCGCCGGTGCCGCGCAGCTCGCGAACACGTTCGCGAACGTGTTGATCGCGCAGCGGAGCGCGGCGTTCCAGAGCGAGCTCGCCGCGGCGATCAAGCGCGACGAGCAGCAGCTCGCCACGACTCCGGCGGCGCAGCGCTCGAACGACGCGAGCGCCGCGATCGCCCGCCGGCTCGCGACGCTCCGCGGCCTCGAGGGAGAGCAGGACCCGACGATCCGGATCGCCGGCCAGGCGGCCGCGCCGACCGCCTCGTCCTGGCCGAACGTTCCCCTGCTCGTCGGGATCGGCGCCGGGATCGGCGCCGCCGCGGGCGCGCTCGTCGCTTCGCTTCTCCTGGCCGTGCGCCGCGGCAGCAGGCGGCCTGCGGGCCCGCACGGCCTCCCGCTCTCCGACGGCGAGCTCGACGAGCTCGGCGAGCGGCTCGAGGCGCGACTCGTCAGGCGCGAGGCGGCGCTCGCCGCGCGTGCCCGCGATCTCCAGACGAAGCTCGACGAGCTTCGCGAGGCGCAGGCGGCGTCGCTCGAGACGGCGCAGGACGGGGCGGCGGAGCTCGCCGATCGCGAGCGACAGCTCGCAGCGCGGATCGCAGCGGCGGCGAAGCGCGAGGCCGAGCTCGCCCGCCGCGCCGCGGAGGTCGCGCTCCGCGAGCGCGAGTCGGTCGCCGAGCAGGAGGAAGCGGCTGCTGCTGCAGCTGCTGCTGCTGCCGAAGCCGCCGCGGTCACGGCCCCGCCGCCGCCCGCTTCGCCCGGCGGCGCGACGCGTGGACGCTACAACCTCGTCGGGCTCGAGCAGCTCGTCGGCGAGCGCGGCGGCGCCTTCCCGGAGCGCCTCGAGGAGTGGTCGTCCTATCTCTACTTCCTGCGGGAGTACGCGGCGTCGGACGGATCCCTCCCTGCGAGCTTCGACCCGCTGGTCGGCGACACGTTCGGGGAGATTCTCGCCTGATGCCCGTTTCGACCGTCCGCCGCCGGGAAGGCGCCCGTCGAAAACAGTCGAGCGGGAAGCCTGAGCTGCCGATAACCGCCCGCATGGAAGCGCCTCGGGCGACTCGGCGGCAACGGGGCCGTCGGCTAGGATGGGCGAACCTTCGACCTGCGGCCGACCAGCGGGGCCGGCTCGCATGCGACGAGAAAGGGGGGTCGAGGGAACTTGTTCGAACGCTTTACTGAACGGGCTCGTCAGGTCGTGGTTCTCGCGCAGGACGAGGCGCGGGCGCTCAAGCACAACTACATCGGCACCGAGCACATCCTGCTCGGCCTCCTTCGCGAAGAAGAAGGCCTCGCCGCCCGCGTGCTCGAGTCCCTCGACATCACGGTCGAGGAGGTGCGCGCACAGGTCGCCCGCATCGTCGGCCAGGGCGACGAGGTGACGAGCGGGCAGATCCCGTTCACGCCGCGCGCGAAGAAGGTGCTGGAGCTGGCGCTGCGCGAAGCGCTCTCGCTTGGACACAACTACATCGGCACCGAGCACATCCTGCTCGGGCTCGTCCGCGAGAACGAGGGCGTTGCGGCGCGCATCCTGCTCGACTTCGACGCCGACGCAGAGAAGATTCGCAACGAGATCATCCGCATGCTCTCGGGCCCGGGCCGCCGGCAGGGCCAGGGCGGGGGCGGCGGACCGGCCGGCGAGAAGTCGAAGAGCTCCAAGCTGCTCGACCAGTTCGGCCGCAACCTGACGAAGCAGTCGACCGAGGGCAAGCTCGACCCGGTCGTCGGCCGCCAGACCGAGATCGAGCGGCTGATGCAGATCCTCTCGCGGCGCACGAAGAACAACCCCGTGCTGATCGGCGAGCCCGGTGTCGGCAAGACAGCCGTCGTCGAGGGCCTCGCCGCGCGCATCGCGACGAACCAGGTGCCCGAGCTC
>Ga0157369_10007224_pt1 | contig 12796 bp, 13 predicted proteins | sample C25metaG_FD_113461 | JGI IMG/M metagenome (GOLD analysis project Ga0157369, IMG submission 113461) | Corn rhizosphere microbial communities from Kellogg Biological Station, Michigan, USA - C2-5 metaG | ecosystem: Host-associated > Plants > Roots > Rhizosphere > Soil | place: USA: Michigan...
CGCGATCCCGCCGATCGCGACGACGGCGCGCATCCTCGTCGGTCGCGAGCCGTTCCGCGAGCGGATCAGCGACCTCGTGCTCGACGAGCTCGAGCTGCGGCTGATGCCGATGGAGCCGCTCGAGGGCCGCGTCGCCGTCTTCACCGCGGCGCCGGCGCGCACGGATCATCTCGACGCCGTCTTCGTCTCGAACGATCTCGCGCGCCGCGACGTCCTGCACGAGCAACTCGCGACGCTCGACGTCGACACGTATCTGATCGAGCTGAAGGCGGCTGCGATCGACGTCGTCGCCGAGCACGCACTCGCGCACGGAAGGCGGGTCGTGCTCGCGCGCAACGAGCTCGTCTCGCCGGCGGTCGACGAGCGGGTGCTGGCGCTACTCGAGAGAGTCGCGGCGTGAGCGAGGCGCGGCGGATCATGCCGCTGCCGCTCGGCGGCGAGCATGGGCTTCCGTACTCGCGCGGCCTGATGGCGCGCGCGTTGATGGCCGTCGCCGTCCCGGCGGACCGCGCCTACGCGCTCGCGCGCCGGCTGGGCGACGACCTCGCATCGCGCAACAGCGAGATCGTCGAGCTGGACCGCCTCGAGGCGCTCGCCGTCGAGTCGCTCGGAGAGGTCGAGGGGAGCGAGGCGGTGCGGCAGCTGCGCCGCTACCAGGAGCTGCGCGAGCTCGAGCTGCCCGTCGTCATCCTCGTCGGCGGCGCGACCGGCACCGGTAAGAGCACGGTCGCGACCGAGATCGCGTACCGGCTCGGGATCACGCGCGTCACGTCGACCGACTTCATCCGCCAGACGATGCGCGCGTTCTTCTCGCCCGAGCTCTTTCCGACGATCCACCACTCGAGCTTCGAGGGCGAGCCGCTGATCCCCGCCTTCGAGGAGCAGGCGCGCAACGTGCTCGTCGGCGTGCGAGCGTCGGTCGAGCGCGCGCTGCAGGAGGGCTGGTCGATGGTGCTCGAAGGCGTGCATCTCGTGCCGGGGCTCGTGCCGCTCGAGCTCGAGGGCGCCATCGTCAGCTCCTGCATCCTCGAGATCTCCGACGAGACGGCGCACGCCCAGCATTTCTTCACGCGCGAAGCGGGTACCGACCGGCCGATGGCGAAATATCTCGACCGCTTCGACTCGATCCGCGGCCTGCAGGACTACCTCGTCCAGCGGGCCCAGGCCACCGGCACGCCGGTGGTCGAGAACGAGAACGCCGAGCTGGCGACACGATCGGTCGCCGAGCTCGTCCTCTCTGCTGCGGAGCGCGCATGACCGAGGCCGCCGAGCTCCCGACGGTCGCGGAGCACGTGCCGCTCGACGCGGTCTGCCTCTGCCAGTCGTATCTGCGCGCGACCGAGCATGCGGCGCTCAAGTCGGCGCGCTGGCTCGGCCGCGCCGACCAGGAGGGCGCAGAGGAGGCGGCCGCCGACGGCATGAGGGAGACGCTCGACATCCTCCCGATCAGCGGCCGCGTGGTGATCGGCTCGAGCGCAGAGGAGGGCGGCCTGCTGCCGGGCTCGATCGTCGGCGTCGGCGGCGCCGAGGTCGATCTCGCGCTCGATCCGCTGGAAGGACGCGGCGTCGTCGCGCGCGGCGGCAACGGTGCGATGTCGATGATCGTCGCCGGCGAGGCCGGCAAGCTGACGACGCTGCCGAACATGTACATGCGCAAGCTCGCGGTCGGCCCGCTCGCGCGCGGCCACATCGACCTGCAGCGCCCGGTGGCGGAGAACGTGCAGGCGATCGCGGAAGCGTTCGGCCGGCGCGTCAACGACGTGACGACCATCGTGCTCGATCGTCCACGCCATCACGACCTGATCGAGGAGATCCGCAACTCCGGCGCACGCATCAAGCTGATCCAGGACGGCGACGTGACCGCGTCGATCAGCGCGGCGATCCGCGGCACGAACGACCACCTCTCGATCGGCATCGGCGGCACGCGGCAGGCGATCCTGTCCGCGGCTGCACTGCGCTGTCTCGGCGGCGAGCTGCAGGCGCAGTTCTGGCCGACGACGCGGTCGGAGATCGACGAGCTGAAACGGCTCGGAATCGAGGACTACACCCGCCTGTTCACGACCGAGGACCTCGCTCCCGGCGAGATCATCGTCGCAGCGACCGGCGTCTCGAACGGCGACCTGCTGCGCGGCGTGCGCTTTCTCGCGGACAGCGCGCGGACGCACTCGCTCCTCATGTGCACGAGGTGCAACTGGGTCCGCTTCGTCGACGGCATCCACTTCTTCGCGCGCGAACGCCGCGAGGAAGTTCGCCTACTTGGCTACTAGAGCCAGCCCGGTGACCTGACAGTTCGGCACGTGCTCGACGGCGAGCGCGAGCAGCAGCTTCTGGAGCTGCTTCCGCTCTTCGGCCGTCAAGGGCGCGAGGAAGTCGTCGTCGAGCTGCTTGGCCATGGCGCGCATCTTGATCAGCATCTTCTTGCCGGCAGGCGTCGTGACGACGACCTGACGGCGCCGGTCCTCGGGATCGCGTCGGCGCTCGACGAGGCCCGCGTCTTCCATCTCGTCCAACAGGCCGACGAGTTGGCCGCGGTCGTAGTCGAGCGCATCTGCGATCGCCCCCTGCGTCTCGCGCTCGCCCTCCGCGAGCGTCTCGAGGATCGCGTAGTGGTAGGGGCGGATGCCCGCGTCGCTGTAGGCGTCGTGGGACTCCTCCTTCGCTTTCATCCCGAGCCGCTTGATCAGGAAGACGGGGGACGAGAGCAGCGCTTCCGGAACGCGATTCTTCATGACATCGAGAAGTGTAGCGCAGCCTACGGTTGTCGTGCTAGATTGTTGAAGCAATCAACGATCTAGGAGCTCAATCAGTGGTTCTGCCTATAAATCACATGGTCAAGCGTCCGGGCGCCGCCCTGGCGCTGCTCGTCACGGCCCAGTTCATGGTCATCCTCGACGTTGCGATCGTCAACGTCGCGCTGCCGACGATCGGCCCGGATCTGGGCTTCTCGCGGTCGGCGCTGCAATGGGTCGTCTCGGCCTACGCAATCGTCTTCGGCGGGACGCTGCTCCTCGGCGGCCGCCTCGCCGACCTGCTCGGGCGGCGCCGCGTCTTCGTCGGCGGCCTCCTGCTGTTCGCCTTCAGCTCGCTCCTCTGCGGCTTCGCGTGGTCCGCAGGCGCGCTCGTGGCCTTCCGCGCCGTCCAGGGTCTCGCGGGCGCCGTGCTCGCCCCCGCTGCCCTTTCGCTCTTGATGACCTCGTTCGCGGAAGGTCCCGCGCGCAACCGGGCGCTCGGCATCTACGGCGCTGCCTCGGGAAGCGGCGCAGCAGTCGGCGTTCTCCTCGGCGGCGTGATCACGAGCTACCTCGGGTGGAGCTGGATCTTCTTCGTCAACGTCCCCGTTGGCATCGGTGCGGCGGTGCTCGCGCCGCGGATCCTTCGCGAGAGCCGCGGGGAGCTCGGGCACAAGCACTTCGACGTCGCCGGCGCCGCCACGGTCACGAGCGGGCTGATGCTCTTCGTCTACGCCCTGACGCAGGGCGGGTGGATCGAATATGCGCTCTCGGGTCTGCTGATCGCCGCATTCGTCGTCATCGAGTCGCGTTCGCAATGGCCGTTGCTGCCACTCCGCATCTTCCGCCTGCGTGCTCTCAGTACGGCGAACGGGATCATGGCCGCGCTCGGAGCGATCACCTTCGGCGAGTTCTTCCTCCTGACGCTCTACCTCCAGGGAGTGCTCCGCTACAGCGCGGTCGAGACCGGCGTCGCCTTCAGTGCGTTCGCGGGGTCGGTCGTCGTCGCCTCCAACCTCGCCCAGCGGGTCGTGGCATGGATCGGCGTCCGCCAGACATTGACGCTCGGGCTCGTTCTCTCCGCGGCCTCCATCGCGTACCTGACGCGGCTACCCGTCGGCGCCGACTACTTCGGCGACCTCTTTCCGGCATTCATCGTCGGCGGCAGCGGCCTCGGTCTCTCGTTCGTCCCCGTGACGATCTCGAGCCTGCAGGGCGTCGGGCGGTCGGACGCAGGCGTCGCCTCCGGGCTGATCAACACGAGCCGCCAGATCGGCGGCGCGGTCGGGCTCGCGGCAGTCACGGCAATCGCAGCAGCGTCGACGGGCCACGCGGCGTCGTCGGTGTCGCTCGACCACGGCTACCAGACGGCGCTCTACGCGCTCACGGGGCTGAGCGTGCTCGCAGCCCTCGCTGCGGCGACGCTACTCCGGGCGCCGAGGCCGGCCGACCACGAAATCCCCGTCGACGTTCGACTCGAGGAGGCAGCGTGACAATCGCCGAACGCAGGGCAACCGTCGAAGCGCTCCTGGAAGAGCTGCAGCAGGTGCGGCAGCGCATCTACGTCTCGATGGCGTTCGGGGCGCGCCCGGCCGGCCTGCGCGACCTGAAAGCGGAGTTCCACAGGACGCAGCGCCGACTCGCGCACCTAAACTGAGGCCGTGGCGACCGAGACAGAGGTGATGGAGGTGCTCCGCCAGGTCGAGGACCCGGAGCTGGGCATGGACGTCGTCGACCTCGGCCTCGTCTACGAGGTCGCGGTCGAGGGCCGCAAGGTGAAGGTCGTCTACAGCCTCACCTCGATGGGCTGCCCGGCCGGGCCGCTGATCGCGCAGGACATGGACTCCGCAATCCGCCAGGTGGAGGGCGTGGAGGAGGTCGAGATGGAGCTGACCTTCGATCCGCCGTGGACGCCCGACAAGATGTCCGACGACGCGAAGTTCATCCTCGGGTTCGGATAGATCCGACGCCCGCCGCCTGCACACACCTCGATCAGATCACCACCACCGCGCTGCCGCCGACGATCGCCGGCTGCGAGGAGTGCCTGAAGACCGGCGACCACTGGGTGCACCTGCGCATGTGCACGAGTTGCGGCACGATCCGCTGCTGCGACTCGTCGCCCAACCGGCACGCACGAGCGCACGCGGCGGAGTCCGGTCACGAAATCATCCGTTCGGCGGAGCCCGGCGAGGACTGGGTCTACTGCTTCGTCGACGACGTCGCCTGGGAGGCCTGATGGACGATTCGCAGATTCACGGCAGCATCGAACGACTCGTCGCCGAAGAGCACGAGCTCTGGCAGCGCGAGTCCGACGGCACCGCCACCGACCGCGACCGCGACCGGCTGCAGCAGGTCAAGGTGTCGCTCGACCAGGCGTGGGACCTCCTGCGGCAGCGACGCGCGCTGCGCGAAGCGGGTCGCAGCGCCGACGCCGCCGACGTCCGGCCGGCCGACGTCGTCGAGGGTTACCAGCAGTAGCTATTCCGGAATCGACAGGACGATCTTGCCGAGCTGCTCGCCCGCCTCGAGCCGTGCGTGCGCAGCCTGAATCTCGGACAGCGGCACGACCTCGTCGACGACCGGCCGCGCGCGGCCGTCGGCGATCAGCGCGTAGGCGCCTTCGAAGTCGGTCTTCGTTCCCATCGTCGAGCCGAGGATCGACAGCTGCTTCCACCAGACGCGGTGCAGCGCCGCCGGAGGGTTGGGGCCGGTCGTGGCGCCGCACACTGCGACTCGGCCGCCGTACGCGGCGAGATCGAGGCTCTGCTTCCACGTCGCCTCGCCGACATGATCGACGACGACGTCGGCGCCGTGGCCGCCCGTCGCCTCCTTGACGGTCTCGTAGACGTTTCCGCCGGCGTGGTTGACCGTCACGTCGGCGCCGAGGTCGCGCGCTCTGTCGAGCTTCGCGTCGCTCGACGAGGTGACGATCGTGCGTGCGCCGAGCGCCTTCGCGATTGCCAGGCCGGCCGTCGACACGCCGCTGCCGATCCCCCACAGCAAGACCCACTCGTCGGGCTGCAGCTGCGCCCGCGTGACGAGCATCCGGTACGCCGTCTCGAAGACGAGCGGGAAGGCCGCAGCCTCCTCGAAGGTGAGGTCGCCGGGTATCGGATAGACGTTGCCCTCGGGAACGGCGATCAACTGCGCGTTCGTGCCGTCTCCGTGCTCGCCGATGACGTGGATCGCCTTCGGCGCCTCGATCCCGGGGTTGATGACGACGCGCTCGCCGGTGTCGACCCGGATGCCGGCGCCGTCCGCGCCGAGGATCCGCGGCTTCGGCACGGAGGGGAGACCCTTGCGGATCCACACGTCGAGATGGTTCAGGGCAGACGCGCGGAGCCGGATCAGCACTTCGCCCGGCCCGGCGACCGGGTCGGGCACCTCCTCGAGCTGCAGCACCTCGGGCCCGCCGTCCTCGTGGATCCGCACTGCCTGCACGTCGGGGCACACTACCCGCGTGACGATCGCGGAACTGGCCGAAGAGCTCGGGATCGACGTCGTCGGCGTGACGCGCGCCGAGCCGTATGTCGAAACCGAACGGCACATCCGCGACCGCCGGGCGCGCGGCCTCTTCGCCGACATGAAGTTCACGATGGCGCAGCCCGAGGTCTCGTGCCACCCGGAGACGCTGCTCCCGGGCGCGCGCACGGTCGTCTCGGCTGCACTGTGTTATTACGCGCCGGAGCCCGACTTGCCGGCGGGCCATGGACGGCTGCCGCGCTACACGCGCCGCGACGCGTACGCGGAGCTGCGCGGGAAGCTCGAGCAGCTCGGGGAGCGGCTCGGTGGAACGTACCGCGTGCTCGTCGACGCGAACCACCACGTCGACCGCGAAGCCGCGGCGCGCAGCGGCGTCGGGTTCTACGGGAAGAACACGATGCTGATCACGCGCCGGCACGGCTCGTGGGTCGCGCTCGGGACGCTCATCAGCGACGTCGAGCTCGAGCCGACGCCGCCGCTCGGCGTCGACTGCGGCGAGTGCACGCTCTGCATCGACGCCTGCCCCACGGATGCGCTCGACGTCCCGGGCACGTTGGATGCGACGCGCTGCCTCTCCTACTGGTCGCAAGCACCGGCGCCGATCCCGGTCGAGTACCGCGAGCCGATGGGCGCGCACGTGTACGGCTGCGACATCTGCCAGGACGTCTGCCCGTGGAACCGCGGCGTCGAAAAGCGCCGCGCAGAGGCCGATCCCGGCGAAGCGCACGTCTCGCTCGTCGAATGGCTGACGCTCGACCCGGACGAGCTGCGCCGCCGCTACGACCGCCTCTACGTCCCGCGCAACGACGGCCGTTGGCTGCGGCGAAATGCCCTCGTCGCGGCCGGCAACGTGGGCGGTGAGGCCGAGGCGCGGACCGTCGCGGCCTTCGTGGACGACGAGGACGAGGTGTTGCGCGAGCACGCACGCTGGGCACTCGACCGCCTGAGCGTGACCGAATGATCGACCGGCTCGCAGTGGAGCGGTGGGTGGCGTGGGTGCGCCTCGGCGGCGCCGCATTCGCCCTCCTCGAGGTCGGCTTCTTCAGCCTCGGCGTGCCACCCGGTTATCGACCGGCGCAGTGGTCGCTCACCGCGGCGTTCGGGGTCGGTGCGGTCGTCCTCTTCCTGCTCGCGCGCGCAGCACCGCCTGCCTGGTTGCCGACCATCGGGCTGACGGCGCTGATCTTCGACTCGACCGTCGTCGCGGTCTACGCGATGCTCTTCACGTACGAATACGGCGACCAGACGCGGTGGGCGCTCATCCTCGTGGTCGTCGAGGCAGCGCTCCGCTACGGGCTCGGCGGGGGCATCGTCCTGCCGCTCGCGCTCATCCCGTTTCTCTGGTTCAACGAGTGGTGGCGGGCGCACAAGTTCGGGCCGCCGGGATTCGTGTCCGACCGCGTGTCGTTTCCCGCCGGCATCCTGTTGCTGACGGGATTGTTCGCCGGCTGGCTCGTGCGCCGGCTCGAGCTCGAGGCCCACGCGGGCGTCGAGCGCGCCGCCGAGGCCGAGCGGCTGCGCGACGCGTTCGGCCGCCGCGTCGACCTCCTCGAGGCCGCAAACCGTTCGGCGCGCGCTCTCGGCTCCTCGCTCGACATCGAGCAGGCGTTCGGCGCGTTCATCCGCGAGGTTCGCGGGCTGATCCCGTTCGACCGCACGGCGATCGTGCTCGTCGAGAACGAGGAGGCGCGCACGATCGCAACGGCGGGCCGGGGCGCCGACACCGTCTATCCGCCCGGCAGCGCCGGACCGATCGCCGGAACGGTCCTCGAGCGCGTCGTCGCCGGCGAAGTCGTCAGGCGGCAGGATCTCGCCGAGCGGTCGTACCCCGAGGACGCGCACCTGCTCGACCTCGGACTGCACAGCGAGCTGATCGCACCCCTCCTGATCGGTGCGCGCCCCATCGGGATGATCTCGCTTTCGCGCGAGCGGGCGAACGCCTTCACCGACGACGAGGTGGAGCTCGCGGCGCTGCTCGGCAGGCTCGTCGGGACCGCGGTGCAGAACATCCGTAGCTACGAGGCCGAGCGCAGCACCGTGGAAGAGCTGCGGCGCCTCTCCGCGTTGCGCGCCGACTTCGTCTCACTCGTCTCGCACGAGTTGCGCAGCCCGATGGCGGCTGTGATCGGCGCGGCAAGGACGCTGCAGGACCGGTGGCGGACGCTCAACGCCGATCAGCGCGAGGCGTTCCTCGCACTGATCGCCGACGAGACGAACCGCCTCGCCGCGCTGATCGGCGACGTGCTCGACACATCCCGGATCGAGGCCGGGACCTTCAACTACCGCTTCACGGACGTCGACCTGTCGTCGATCGTCGTCGACGCGGTCGGCGCCGCGGCCGTCGGTCAGGACGAAGTGCGGGTGCGCGCAGACGTCGCGGACGCGCTGCCGCCAATCCGCGGCGACGCGGAGCGGCTGCGGCAGGTGCTGACGAACCTGATCGACAACGCCGTCAAGTACTCGCCCGCGGGCGACGAGGTGGCGGTTCGCGCCCGCCGAGAGAACGGGCGCGTCCTGATCGAGGTCAGCGACCACGGGCCTGGAATCCCGTTCGACCAGCAGCGGCTCATCTTCGAGAAGTTCGGCCGCGCCGACATGCCCGGAGGCTCGAAGCCCGGCACGGGGCTCGGGCTCTTCATCGCGCGCTCGATCGCAGAGGCGCACGGTGGCACGCTCGACGTCCGGTCGCGGCCCAACGCCGGCACGACGTTCGTGTTGTCGCTACCGCTTAGACCTTGACGCGCATCCGCTCGACGCCGAGCTCCTTCGCGAGCTCCTTGGCGCGGGCGGCGATGTTCCGGCGCACGTCGGCGGGCTCGAGCACGATCGCTTCGCCCCGCTTGGCGAGGATGTCGCTCTCCAGCCAGGCGTAGCTGCCGACGGAGACGTCCTTGATCCCGGCGCCGTCGGCGAGCAGCCGCGCGCCGCGCTCGGTCTCGAAGCGTGCGATCTCCTTCGTGTAGAGCACCAGCGCCGTGCCGGCGTCGCGGAGCCGTGTCGGCTCGAACTGCGGCCGCGGCGAGAACTTCTCGCGCGTCACCTTCGCGCTTCGCATGCGGTCGATGCGGAACGACTTCTCGGAGTCGCTGCCGCGGTCCCACGCGTGCACGTACCAGTACGGCAGGCGGCGCTCGAGCTGGTACGGCTCGATCGACCGCACGGTCGGCGTCGGCTCGGTCTCCTTCTGGTACTCGATCTCGACGACTCGGTGTTCACGCACGCCCCGCGCGAGCTTGGAGATGAGATCCTCGGCTTCGTCTTCGACCTGCGGCTGCGGGGTCTGCGAGAGGGCGAACTGGCCGAACGTCTCCTCGAGCTTCTTGCGCACCCGCGCGAGCGGCGTATGCGCGTCCGCGGCGATCATCGGCCCGACGTATTCGAGCGCCAGACGGATCGCGCGCGCCTCGAGCGGCGTCAGTCGAGGCGGCATCCGGAACGTGTCGCCCCACAGCTCCTTGTCGACGTGCACCGTGTCGTCACGCAGCTCGGCGTAGATCGTGTAACACCCGCCGCCGAAGTTGACGAGGTTGAGGAGCGACAGATGTTCCTCGAGCTCCTCGGGCGGAATCGAGGGGAAGCGCTCCAGCAGCTGCGACACGCGGATCTCGGCGTCCTTGTCCTCGCCGCACGCCGCGAGCAGGAAGGCGAGCAGCGCCTGCAGGACGGCGAACCGCTCGGGCGCGACCGGGCCTGCGGGCCGTTCCGCCGCCGCCTCGCCTCGCGGCTGCGGCTTCTCGCGCGCGGGCACGTCCGGCTTGCCCTCGTGGCGCTCGCGCACGCGGCGCAGTGATGTCGCGACGTCACGCCGCAGCTCGTCCGGGTCGAGCGGGACGGCGCGGCCGTCCTGCCGAAGGACCCAGGAGGCCAGCTGGGGGATGGAGGAGTACTCGGTGATGAAGACGCCGTCCTCGAGCCGACCGGTGTCCCCGTACGTGCGCTGCACCCACCAGGCGGTGTCCCCGCGGACCTCGATGCGCGCCTCACCGACGATGGTGCCGACCTGCCACGGCGGCCGCCCGCGATAGCGCTCGATGTCGAAATCGGCAGGCGTGCGGAAGTCGCGCTCGCGGCGGGTCGCGAACTTGATGTCGCCGCGAATCCGCGACACGCGGAACGTGCGGATGTCGTCTCGGTCGAGGTCGTGGCCGACGACGTACCAGACGCCGTTGTCCGGCAGAAGCGCGTACGGATTGAGGGTGCGCTCCGCGCGCTCGTCGCGTGAGATCGACCAGTAGTCGAACTTCACCGTGCGCTGCTTCGAGATCGCGCCTTCGAGCTTCGCGAGCCGCCCGGGCATCTCCGGTGAGTAGTCGGGGTCGAGCACCTCGACACTGCGTGCTGCCTCGGTCGGGGCGTCGACGAAGCCGGGGCGGCCCAGCGCGAGGTTCTGCAGCGCGAGCCGAAGCGGCTCCGCGTACGCGAACTGCCCTTCGAGGAGATAGAGCGCGGTCTGCAGCGCGGCGAGCTCCTCGTCCTCGAGCTCGAGCTGCGGCAGGAAGTACTCGTCCGACTTGAGGGTGTAGAGCTCCTCGCCGGTGAACTCGTCTCGCTGCGAGTGCAGCGGGACGCCGAGGGCGATCAGCTCGGCACGGTCGCTGTAGAACCGGCGGGCGAATGCCTCGTCCGACATCTCCGAGTAGCCCTCGACGTTCGATTTGACGTCCCGCGCCGTGATCGGACGCCGCTCCGCCATCAGGAACGCAACGAGCGAGAGCTGACGAATCAGCTTGTCTGTGTCATGCGACACCCCGTCAGCACCCTATACAGGGGTGGCTGTGGAACGTCAGTGGGGAAAAGCTGTGGAAGACCTACGCCGCGGCGCGCGCTTCGAGATGCTGGTGCGACGGGCAGTAGTCGCGTTCCGGCAGCGGCGTGCGCTGGCACGGCTTGCCCTTGCGCGTCGTCGCGCGGCAGCGCGCGACGCCCCCGTCGAGCGCGCCGGCTTCGATCTGCTCCTGGATGAACTGCACCGCTGCGTTGATCCCTTCGGACACGGCCCAGGCGACCTCCGCCTGGCAGGTGATCGGGAAGTAGCGGCGGATGTCCTGGAAGAGCGCGCGGTCCGGCTTCGCGAAATAGAGCGGGTCGGCGGCGAGGCGTTCCATCGTCTGCTCGCACGCCGTCAGCACGGCGCGGCGGGACTCCAGTTGCGAGGCTCGGTCGCCGTACGGGTCGATCATGTCCTTGATCGACCGGTAAATGGCTCGCGAGTACTGATACATACAGGCCTGCAGCTGAACGGTCCGCTCTTCGATCACTCGTGTGCTCAACTCCTATGAAGTTCCCGCGTTTTCCTGGTTAGAAGCGGGTAAAGGCGGGCCGGACGCCTCTCCTTTGCTCTGATCCTACACGTTCCCTCGCGTGTCACAAACTCAGCGATTTCGTTGCCTTTGTTGCGAACGCGAGACGCTGCCGGCCAGGCTCACCGTGCCCCTCCGCCCGCAGACTTACACCTCGACGGCGCTAATGGGTGATTTCGCGCTCGAAGGCGTCCGGGAAGCCGTGGGCATGCGCGTTCGGGACGGCGGCCGCCGCGTCGGATGCGGATCCGTAGATCCCCGAGAAGACGACGTAGTACCCGCCGTGCAGGCTCGAGTACTCGGATGAGACGAGGACGCCGGCGTTCGGGAGCCCGTTCCGCTTCGCCTGGCGCGCGCGCGCGACCGCGGCAGCGCGTCCGTTCGAGACGGGGAGCGACTCGAGCACGACCGTGTAGCCCGATTTGTTCGCGGGCCACGTCGCGAGCGCGTTCGGGTTCGCCGGCGGCGTCGACGTGGTGGCCGCGCCGGTCGAGGGTGACCCCGGCGCGGCGGGCAACGGGCCGGTGGTGATCGTCGGCTGGTTCGTCGGCACGGGCAGCGTCGCGGGCGAGGACGTGACCGGAACGACGCCTTCGGTCGCACCGGGCCCGACGGGAATGCTGTCGTTCGTCGCGATGATCGGCCGAGCGGAGTTGCGCTCCGAGCGCGCCGCGAGCGCCGTCGCCGTCGCGAGCGCCGTCAGGACGAGGAAGAGGAGCACCGGCCAGATCCAGTCGCCCGGGTACCAGGCGAAGCGCCGCTGCCACGACTGCGCGAGCACACCCACGATGCCGCGGTTGACGGGCAGCCTGGCCCCGCACTCCAGGCAGTACTCCTGCGTCGGCTCGTACGCGACGCCGCACTGGGGGCAGTAGTGCTCGGGCTCGGGGCTCACGTGGGTGCAACCGCCCGGCCGCACTGCGCGCAGAACTTCGACCCCCAGAAGAGAGGCGCGCCGCACTCGCAGCGTGCGGCCTCACGGACGCGGCTGCGCGACGCGGAGACGCTGAGAAGCGTTTCGAGCTCGCCGAGCCGCTCGTCGATCTTCGCGAGCTCGACACAGCGGTCGACCAGGAGGTCTTGGCGGAACTGGTCGCGGCGGTACATCTCGACCATCAGCCCGCCGAGGTCGCGCAGCCGCCGCTCCCGCACCTGGAGCAGGACCCGCCGCTCGCGGCGCAGCTGGCCGGCCGGCGGCAGGGCCCGGCGAACCGCGCGTGCGGCGGGAGGGGCCGCAGTGGCCTCTTCCGGCTGCGGGGCGCGGCGCATGCGCATCGCCGCAGA
>Ga0157369_10007225_pt1 | contig 12796 bp, 8 predicted proteins | sample C25metaG_FD_113461 | JGI IMG/M metagenome (GOLD analysis project Ga0157369, IMG submission 113461) | Corn rhizosphere microbial communities from Kellogg Biological Station, Michigan, USA - C2-5 metaG | ecosystem: Host-associated > Plants > Roots > Rhizosphere > Soil | place: USA: Michigan...
TCAACAGGTTGAGCGCCTGACTCGGGTCGGTGCGCACAGCGGGCGGAACGTGCACCGGCGTCTGCACCACGGGCGCTTCGGCGATCGTGCCGTGGAACGTCGAACCGACGATCACCATCAGCATCGAGCCTGGGTCGAGGTTCAAGAGCCAGCTGGTGCGCGGCAGCTTCGCGACGTCGGCCGGCTGCATCAGGTTCTGCAACGCGACTGCGGCCGCGTGCGACCCGGGCTGCGACGCGTCGTAGTAGATCTTCGTATGGAAGTAGTTCTGCGTGCCGGTGGGCGTGTTCGGCTCGAGGTTGTTCGGCGGCTGCACGGTCTTGTAGCCGCGCTGGCCGAGCTCGTACGACGCGTTCGCGGCGGCGCCGGCGATGCCATTGCCGTTCAGCACCGTGAGGGTCACGCTCGAGACGGGCGGCGCGGTCTCCTTCGGCTTCTTGCCGAGTGCCACGGTGTTCGCCGTCTTCGACTGCTGGACGTCGGGATGCTCGAACTGCGACACGGCCTGCTGCACGGCAGACGTCGGCGCGGTGACCGCGCCGTACCCCGAGAGGTCGCTGATCTTCAGCTGGAAGACGTGACCGCCCGGCAGGTCCTTTGCGAAGAACAGGTACTTGATGACGTCGTTGCCGCTCACCTTGTGGCCGCCCGCGGCGACCTCGACATCGTTCTTGATGTCGTTGACGAGCGCGAACACGTCCGTGTACGAGAAGCCGCGCGCGATCTGGTCCTTCAGTGCGCGCACGAACTCCTGCTGCCGCGCGAGCCGCACGAAGTCGGAGTCGGTGTGCCGGAAGCGCACGAAGTCGAGAGCGGCGCCGCCGGTGAGCTTCTGGTAGCCGGGCTGCAGGTTGATGTAGGCGTAGCCCGTGCCGTGCGGGTTGTAGTAGCGGCGATCGACGTCGACCCACACGCCGCCGAGCTTGTCGACGATCGCCTTGAAGCCGTGGAAGCTGACCGTGATCAGGTAGTTGATCGGGTTGCCGCCGATCAGCTTCTTCACGGTGAGCAGCGCGCCCTTCGGGCCGCAGCGCGCGTACGCAGAGTTGATGCGATCGGTCGCAATCGGCGTGTTGCCGTCGCAATAGATCGGCACCTGCAAGTCGCGCGGGAACGAAAGCAGCGAGATCGACTTCGTCGCCGGGTCGGCGCGGATCAGCATCATCGTGTCGGAGCGCGAAGGACCAGCTCCGTCGCCGACGCGATGGTCGTAGCCGAGGACGAGCGCCGTTGCCGGTGCGTTCGCGACGGGCACGTCGAGCGACTTCGACGCCTTGACGAGACCAGGCGTGTGCGCCTGCACGTCGGACACCGTCTGGTGGAACCACAGATAGGCGCCGCCCGCGATCGCAATCGCGAGCGAGCTGAGCACGACGATCGTGCCCACGAGGACGCGCCGCATGATCCCGAAGCCGCTGACCCCGTCCGGCTCGGGCTGGCGGTAGTGCGTGATCGTGGTGGGCGAGCCCGGCGGGAGAACGACCTTGCCGTTGCCGGCTGCCCCGGCGCCGCGACCAATTCCTCTCTTCAGTGTGGTCCGCATAAACGACGCGCGGCGCCCCGCTCGGAGGCGCCTGCGTTCCTAGGATAGCCCGTCCTCAGGACAGGTTCGGCGAGAGCCAGCGCTCGGCTTCCGCGACCTCGACCCCCTTGCGGGAGGCGTAGTCCTCGAGCTGGTCGCGGCCGATCCGGCCCACCGAGAAAAAGCGCGCCTGCGGGTGCGCGAGATAGATGCCGCTGACCGCGGCAGGGGGCGTCATCGCATAGCTCTCCGTCAGATCGAGCCCGACCCGATCGGCGCCGAGCAGCGCGAAGAGCTTCGGCTTCTCGCTGTGGTCGGGGCACGCCGGGTAGCCGAACGCAGGACGAATGCCGCGGAACTGCTCCCGCTTGAGCTCGTCGGTTTCCAGCTTCTCGTCCGGCGCGTACCACTCGCGTCGCGCGCGTTCGTGCAGCAACTCGGCGAAGGCTTCGGCGCATCTATCGGCAAGCGCCTTCACGATGATCGAGCGGTAGTCGTCGTGCTCTTCCGCGTAGCGCGCGGCGAGCGCGTCAGCGCCGTGCACGCCGACCGCGAATGCGCCAATCGCATCGCCGTCCGGTGCGACGAAGTCTGCGAGGCAGTAGTTGGGGCGCTCGTCCTCGTGGTCGGTCTGCTGACGCAAGAAGCAAAAACGCGTATCGGCTGCGATCACGTCGTCACCGTCGGCACGCGCGGGCCAGAAGCCGTAGACGCCGCGCGCCGTCAACTCGAGGCTGTCCAGGAGAGCTCGTGCGTCGTCGTAGAGCTCGCGCGCCGCGGGGTTGTTGAGAATCGCGGGGAACTTGCCCTTCAGATCCCACGCATGGAAGAAGAACTGCCAGTCGATGTACGGGACGAGCTGTTCGACCGTCGCCTCCACGAGTTTCGTCCCCTCGAACGGCGCGGGCGCGCGGAGGTCGTGGCTCAGCTGCGGTCGGCGTGAGCGCGCGGTCGCGAGCGACAGCAGCGGACGGCGGACGCGCTCGGCATGCTGTTCGCGCAGGCGCTGCTGGTCGGCGCGGTTCTCGACGTCGAGCGACGCGCGCCGCGACGGGTCGAGCAGCTTGGAGACGACGTCCACGACGCGACTCGCGTCGAGCACGTGCACGGTCTCGTTGGCGTACTCGGGCGCGATCTTCACGGCGGTGTGCTGGCGCGACGTGGTGGCGCCGCCGATCAGCAGCGGCAGCTCGAGCCGGCGGCGCGTCATCTCGCGCGCGACATCGACCATCTGGTCGAGCGACGGCGTGATCAACCCCGAGAGGCCGACGAGCGACGCGCCTTCGCGCTCCGCCGTGTCGAGGATCGTCTCCGCCGGCACCATGACGCCCAGGTCGATCACCTCGTAGCCGTTGCAGCCGAGCACGACGCCGACGATGTTCTTGCCGATGTCGTGCACATCGCCCCGCACGGTGGCGAGCAGGATCTTCGTCGCGCCTCCGCTCTCGGTCTTCTCGTCCTCCATGTACGGCTCGAGGTACGCGACCGCGCGCTTCATCACGCGGGCCGACTTGACGACCTGCGGCAGGAACATGCGGCCCGAGCCGAAGAGGTCGCCGACGACGCGCATACCGTCCATCAGCGGGCCCTCGATGACGTCGAGCGGACGCGACGCCTCCTGCCGTGCTTCCTCGGTGTCGGCCTCGACGAAGTCGACGATGCCGTGCACGAGCGCATGCTCGAGCCGCTTCGCGACGGGCGCCTCGCGCCAGGAAAGGTCGAGCTCGCGCTTCGTGCCGCTACCTCGCACCCGCTGCGCGATTTCGATGAGTCTTTCGGTGGCATCGCCGCGGCGATTGAAGATGACGTCCTCCACCCGCTCGAGCAGCTCGGGATCGATGTCCTCGTAGACCGCGAGCTGGCCGGCGTTGACGATGCCCATGTCGAGGCCCGCGCGAATCGCGTGGTAGAGGAATGCAGCGTGCATCGCCTCCCGGATCACGTCGTTGCCGCGGAACGCGAAGCTGAGGTTCGAGATGCCGCCCGACGTGCGCACGCCCGGACAGCGCTCCTTGATCAGCGGCAGGCTCTCGAGGAACCCGCGCGCGTAGTCGTCGTGCTCCTCGATACCCGTCGCGACGGCGAGCACGTTGGGGTCGAAGACGATGTCCTCGGGCGGGAATCCGACCTCGTCGACCAGCAGCTTGTATGCGCGCTCGCAGATTGCGACGCGGCGCTCGACGGTCGTAGCCTGCCCCTCTTCGTCGAACGCCATCACGACGACGCCGGCGCCGTAGTCGCGCACGCGGCGCGCGTGCTGCAAGAACTCGTCCTCGCCTTCCTTCAGCGAGATCGAGTTGACGACGCCCTTGCCCTGCAGCGACTGCAGGCCCGCTTCCAGCACCGACCACTTCGAGCTGTCGACCATCACCGGCAGCCGCGCAGCTTCCGGCTCTGTCGCGAGCACGTTGAGGAACGTGCGCATCGCCTGCTCGCCGTCGAGCAGGTCGGCGTCCATGTTCACGTCGAGCAGGTTGGCCCCGCCTCGCACCTGGTCAAGCGCAACTCCGACCGCAGCGCCGAAGTCGCCGCCCTCGACCAAGCGGCGGAAGCGCGCGGAACCGGTGACGTTCGTCCGTTCTCCGATCATCACGAAGCCGGTGTCCGGCCCGATCTCGAACGGGTCGAGGCCGCTGAAATGCGTCGTCGCCCGCCGCTTCGGGACATGTCTGGGGGCCAGGCCCTTGACCATGTCCGAAATCGCCCTGGTGTGCTCGGGCGTCGAGCCGCAGCACGAGCCCGCGATGTTGAGCAGGCCGTCGCGCGCGAACTCGCCGAGCAGCTCCGACGTCACGTGCGGCGTCTCGTCGTAGCCGCCGAACGCGTTCGGCAGGCCCGCGTTCGGGTGGCACGAGACGAGGCACGGCGCGCGCTGCGCGAGCTCGTTGACGTACGGCCGCATCTCGCGCGCGCCGAGCGAGCAGTTGATGCCGACGATCAGCGGGTCGGCGTGCTCGATGGATGCGAGGAACGCTTCCATCGTCTGGCCGGTGAGCGTGCGGCCCGAGAGGTCGACGATCGTGACGCTGATCCAGAGCGGCAGGTGCGGCGCGGTCTCGCGCGCCGCGGCGATCGCCGCCTTGCCGTTCAGGGGATCGAAGATCGTCTCGACCAGCAGCAGGTCGACACCGCCGTCGTCGAGACCGCGGATCTGCTCCGCGTACGACGCCTTCACCTGGTCGAACGTGTGCGTTCGGTACGCGGGATCGTCGACGCGCGGGCTGAGCGACAACGTCACGTTGAGCGGGCCAACCGAGCCGGCGACGAAACGGTCGGGGCCTGCCGCGGCGCGCGCGATGCGCGCGCCCTCGACGTTCATGTCATAGACCGCAGCCTCGAGCCCGTAGTCGGCTTGGCCGATCGACGTCGCCGTGAAGGTGTTCGTCGTCGCGATGTCGGCGCCGGCCGCGAAGTATGCGTCGTGCACTTCACGCACGATGTCCGGCTGCGTCAGGTTGAGCAGGTCGGGGTCGTTCTTGACGTCGCGCGGATGCTCGGCGAAGCGCGCGCCGCGAAAGTCTTCCTCGGAGAGCCCGCGATTCTGGAGGAGCACGCCCCAAGCGCCATCGAGGACGAGAATTCTCTCCTCGGCGATACGACGGATGTCAGCGGCGACGTCTCGGGGCATAAGCTCTTTAGGCGTTTTTTGACCCGGTCGCCAAGCTGCTTGTCAAAGTTCTCCGGGTATTGGAATCGTACAGTTCGAAGGCGCTAGCCCCTTCCCCCGACGGCCAGCTGGTTCTCCGCGTGCTTGAGCCGCTGCTCCGCCTGCCAGCGATCTCCGCCCGGCTCGCCGCGGTCGATCGCCTCGAGTTCCTTCCGCGCCGCTTCCAGCTGCTCGCGGGCGCGCGCGTCGTCGATCTGCGACGCGTCCACCGCGTCGTCGACGAGCGCGATCGCGCGATCCTCCAGCACCTGGAAGAAGCCCGGCCCGGTCGCAAACTCGAGCACGTCCGCCCCGTCGCCTGGATGCACGCGCGTCGAGCCGGCCTTCAGCGTCGCGATCAGCGGCGCGTGGCGCGCGAGGACGCCGATCTCACCCGACTGCCCGGGGACGATGATCAGCTCGGCGTCGCCCTCGTACGCCGGGCCTTCCGGCGTCACGAGCGAGACGCTGAATTTCCGATAGTCCGCCAACTCAGGCGTTCGCCATTTGCTTCGCCCGCTCCACCGCGCCCTCGATCGGGCCGACCATGTAGAACGCCTGCTCCGGCAAGTCGTCGTGCTGGCCGTCGAGGATCTCGCGGAAGCCACGGATCGTGTCCTCGAGCTTGACGTACTGGCCGGGTGTGCCGGTGAACTGCTCGGCGACGAAGTTCGGCTGCGAGAGGAAGCGCTGGATCTTGCGTGCGCGCGACACCGTGAGCCGGTCTTCGTCCGAGAGCTCCTCGATACCGAGGATGGCGATGATGTCCTGCAGGTCCTTGTAGCGCTGCAGCACTTCCTGCACACCGGTGGCGACGGCGTAGTGCTCGTCGGAGACGATGCCGGGCTGCAATGCGCGCGACACGGAGTCGAGTGGATCGACGGCGGGATAGATGCCCTGCTCGACGATCGCGCGGCTGAGTGTCGTGGTTGCGTCGAGATGCGCGAAGGTCTGCGCAGGCGCCGGGTCGGTGAGGTCGTCCGCCGGCACGTAGATCGCCTGCACCGACGTGACCGCGCCCTTATTGGTCGACGTGATGCGCTCCTGCAGCTGCCCCATCTCGGTTGCGAGCGTCGGCTGATAACCGACCGCGCTCGGCATGCGGCCGAGGAGCGCCGACACCTCGGAGCCCGCTTGCACGAAGCGGAAGATGTTGTCGATGAAGAGCAGCACGTCCTGGCCCTGGTCGCGGAAGTACTCCGCCATCGTGAGACCGGACAGGCCGACGCGCAGACGCGCACCCGGCGGCTCATTCATCTGGCCGTAGCAGAGCGCGACCTTGTCGATCACTTCCGACTCGGTCATCTCGAGCAGTAGGTCGTTGCCTTCGCGCGTGCGCTCGCCGACGCCCGAGAACACCGACACGCCGGAGTGCTCGCGCGCGATGTTGTGGATCAGCTCCTGAATCAGCACCGTCTTGCCGACGCCGGCGCCGCCGAACAGGCCGATCTTCCCGCCGCGCACATACGGCGCGATCAGGTCGATCACCTTGATGCCGGTCTCGAAAATCTCGACCTTCGGCACGAGGTCTGCGAAGTCGGGCGGGTCGCGGTGAATCGACCAGCGCTCGGTGTCGGCCGGCGGGTCGCCCTTCTCGTCGACGGGCTCGCCGAGCACGTTCCAGACGCGGCCGAGCGTCACGTCGCCGACCGGGACCGTGATCGGGCCTCCGGTGTCTTCGACCTCCGCCCCGCGCGGGATGCCGTCCGTCGCGTCCATCGCGACCGCGCGCACGCGGTCGTCGCCCAAATGCTGCTGCACCTCTGCGATCAGCACGCCGCCGTCGGGGCGCGTGATGCGGAGCGCGGAATTGATCTCCGGCAGCGGGCCGGTGAAGACGGCATCGACGACGACGCCCTTGATCTCGAGCAAACGACCGGTTGTGTCTGCCACTACTGCTCCTGTGCGAGTGCGGGGGACGAGGCACGGCGCCGGTGCGTGATGCGTCTCAGCCAGCCGCGCAGCCGGAATGTACCCGAAGCTTGCTTTCTTTCGATGCCCCAGCGAAGCTCCGCGCGCCTCAGACCTGCCGACACACGGTCGGCCTGATCGAGGCTTCAGACATACGAGCTGACGGGTCCCGCCATCATCGGTGCACAGACCTCCCTCTCGGGGAGAACGTTACGTTACGGCGAGGTTCAGTCGACTTCGACGACGCGTCGCAACGAGTTGAAACCCGTTGCGACGGGCCGCAGCTGGTGCGCGCGCACCAAGCGCATCGCCGCGAGGTCGCCCCTCGCGGACTCGACCGTGGCGTGCCCGCGGGGAACTCCCGGCCCGGCGCCGGCGATCACGAACGCTGCCGCTGCGGCGGCTGCGGCAGCCGCCAGCGAGCCCGACGCAGCGAGCATCGAGGGGCGTAGCCGCCGAGGCAGGTCGAGCCGGAGCGGCTGGGGCAGCGGGACGAGCGGCGCCTCACGGAGGAGCGCCGTCAAGCCGTTCAGATCGGACGCGAAGCCATGGCATGCGGCGCACCGTCCGAGGTGCCTCCTGAGGGCAAATCTCTCGAACTCCGACAGAGCGCCGTCCAGTTCCAACGAAACCAGGCGCCGAGTCCGTTCACACCGGCTCTCCCTACTGCGCATTTCCTCTACTAAGACGATATCGGCGTCAAAAGTTAGTGATTACTGCTGTGGCGATCGTCCACCACCGCCCCGAGCACGACCAGGATCACGCCGACGCTGATCAGGAGCGCAGGCAAGTTCAGAGCTTCGCGATGCTCGTCGGCGGTGGCCCAGCGAACGCTTCCCCCCATCCAGCGCCCAAAACCGATGAAGCCTGCATCGCCCTTGCTGCGGACCGGCGGCCGCACGGCGATCAGGACGCCGAGACCGAGCAGCAGCGCACCCAAGGCGTAGAAGCCGACAGCGAGGCCGCGGCGAACGTCCTCCTTCGCGGCGAGTGCGATCAGCAGCCCGAGTGCTGCGGCGCCGCCGGCACATACGCCGACCACCGCTGCGAACCGGCGCAGCGCGCCGAGCAACATGACTACGCCGGGACGGCCCGGCCGCGGCGCATCTCTTCTTCGCTCAGCGGCCAGCGCTCGAGCGGGTAGTGGCACCGGGCAAGGTGACTCGACGGAATGCCTGCGCGCGACACCAGCTCGGGCGGCTCCACGTCGCAGTGCCCTTCGACGAACCGCGGGCACCGCGTATGGAACCGGCACGCAGACGGCGGGTTGATCGGGCTCGGGACATCACCTTCGAGAACGATCCGCTTCCGATTGCGGCCGACGTCGGGATCGGGCACCGGCACCGCCGACAACAGTGCACCCGTGTACGGATGCTTCGGGTCGTTGTACAGCTCTGCCCGCGTCGCCGACTCGACGATCTGCCCGAGATACATCACGAGCACGCGATCGGAGATGTACCGCACGACGTTGAGGTCGTGCGCGATGAAGATGTACGTGAGGCCGAACTCGCTCTGGAGATCCTTGAGCAGGTTCAGGATCTGCGCCTGCACCGAAACGTCGAGCGCCGAGACCGGCTCGTCGCAGACGATGAGCTTCGGGTTGACCGCGAGCGCGCGTGCAATGCCGATGCGCTGCCGCTGCCCGCCCGAGAATTCGTGCGGGAAGCGGTTGTAGTGCTCGGGGTTCAAGCCGACGACCTCGAGCAGCTCCTGCACGCGACGCTTCACCTCGGCGGGCGTCCCGATCTTGTGCACCTCCAGCGCCTCGGCGACGATGAAGCCGACGCGCTTACGCGGGTTGAGCGACGCGTACGGGTCTTGGAAGATCATCATCATCTCGCGGCGATACGGGCGCATCTCCGTGCGCGACAACTTCGTGATGTCGCGGCCGCGATAAAGAATCCGCCCGCCCGTGGGCTCGAGCAGTTTCATGATGCAGCGGGCCATCGTCGACTTGCCGCAGCCGGACTCGCCGACGACGCCGATCGTCTCGCCTTCACGAACCGTGAAGGAGACGCCGTCGACCGCCTGAACCGCCGCGGACTGCCTCTGGAAGATCATGCCCTGGCTGATCGGAAAGTACTTCTGCAGATCTTCGACGACGAGCAACTCGTCGCCCGAGGCGCGGGACTCCAGAACCATCTCCGACTGTGCTCCGGTCATCACGACACCCCCGCAACTGCGCCGAGCAAACGAGCAGCTTCCTGCTCCTTCGTCGCCTCGTCGAGGTGACATGCCTGGAGGTGGTTCTGGTCACCCGGAACGGGCTTGAGCTCGGGGTCGACGGTGCGGCAGATCTCCATCACGTACGGGCAGCGCGGATGGAAGCGACATCCCGACGGAGGACGAAGCAGCGACGGCGGCTGGCCCGAGATCTGCGCGAGCCGGTCGACGTCGGTGTTCAGCCGAGGCAGCGAGCCCATGAGACCCCAGGTGTACGGGTGGTGCGGGCTGTGGAAGATGTCGTCGACGCTTCCGCCTTCGACGACCTCGGCCGCGTACATGACCACGATGTCGTCTGCGATCTCCGCGACGACTCCGAGGTCGTGCGTGATCATGATCACGGCACTGTTGTACTCCGCCTGCAGCCGCTCGATGAGCGCCAGAATCTGCGCCTGCGTCGTCACGTCGAGCGCGGTGGTCGGCTCGTCGGCGATCAACAGGTCGGGGTTGTTGATCAGTGACATCGCGATCATGACGCGCTGCCGCATGCCGCCCGAGAACTGATGCGGGTAGTCGTCGATGCGCCGCTCGGCGCGCGGGATCCCGACCTGCTTCAGAAGCTCCAGTGCACGCGCGCGCGCCTGCTGCTTCGACATGTCGGAGTGCAGCTGCACCGCCTCGACGAGCTGCTTGCCCACCGTGTGCACCGGGTTCAGGCTCGTCATCGGGTCCTGGAAGATCATCGCGATCTCGTTCCCGCGCAACTCGCGCAGCCGGCCCGGCTTCGCGGTGAGGAGATCCTCGCCTTTGAAGAGCGCCTCACCCGAGCTGATCGTGTTCCGCTTGGCGTTCAGCCCCATGATCGTGAGGCAGGTCACGCTCTTGCCGGAACCGGACTCGCCGACGATGCCGAGCGTCTCGCCCTTCTCGATCGAGAAGCTCACACCGTCGACCGCCTTCACGACACCGTCGCCGGTCGAGAAGTACGTCTTCAGATCCTTGACTTCAAGGAGTGCCATTGGTGGCGTCCGTTTCCCTTTCGCTCAGCTGAGACGGATTCGAGGATCGATCCAGGCGTACAGCAGATCGACGATCAGGTTCATGACGATGATCGCAGTCGTCGCGAACACCAGGATGCCAAGAACCGTGGGGCTGTCGTAGGTGTTCAGCGCCGAAACGGTGAAGAAACCGAGCCCGTGCAGCGAATAGACGTTCTCGGTGAAGACGGCACCGCCGAGCGCAAGGCCGACGTCCATGCCGAGCATCGTCACGACCGGCAGCATCGCGTTCCGAAGAATGTGCGAGAACATGACGCGGGACTCCGGCGCGCCTTTCGCGCGCGCGGTTCTCACGTAGTCCTCGTTCATCGTCTCCATCACGTTCGCACGGATCATTCGGACGTAGACCGCGGCGAACAGAATCGCGAACGTCAACCATGGGAGCAACAGGTGGTAGGCCCACTGCACCGGTCCTCCCGGCTGGCCGACCAGCGGATGGAAGAAGTTCGCATAGTTCGCGATCGGCGTGATGTGCAGCCTGTAGCCGATGAGGTAGGAGAAGATCAGGCCGAGCCAGACGGGGTGTGCGGAGATGCCGATCAGCACGCCCGTCATCGACAAGCGGTCGAGCACCGAGCGCGGCCGAAGCGCGCTCAGGATCCCGACCGGCACTGCGATCAGAAGCCAGATGACCATGCCGCCGAGCACGAGTGACGCGGTCTGCGGCGCGGCGCTCGCGACGATGCTGTTGACGCTCTGGCGATTCACGAACGACTGGCCGAGATTCGGCGACTTGAGGTGCAGGCCGTGATGAAGGCTCAGCGGCATCAGACGGCCGAGGAAGCGGAGGTACTGGACATACAGCGGCCGGTCGGTGCCGAGGTAGTGCGCGACGCGCGCGACCATCGCCGCGTCGCACGCCTTCCCGCAGGCTTCCTTCGCGGGGTCCGCGGGGATCAAATAGAAGAGGACGAAGCCGATCACGGTGACCGCCAGGAACAAGGCGACGGCCCAGATGAGACGGCGGATGATGTAGCGGATCACGTTTGGTGTCTTCTGAGGTGAAAGGTGTGTGAGCGCCGGCCGAAGCCGGCGCTCACACGTTCATGCTTGGTCGTTTCTTCGACCCCTCGTTACTTCAGGTAGAGGGTGCCGAGGTCCATCGAGCCCCACGCCGGGTTGTAGAGATACCCAGCGGTCTTCGGGCCGATGAAGTCACGCACGTTCCGGTTGTCGATCGGAGCCCACGGAGCGAAGTTCTTCATCGTGTAGATGTCGAGGTTGCCCCATGCCTTCGAGCGAGCAGCACCAGAGGCTGCGTTTGCGGCATCGATCTTCTTGTTCACCGTCGCGTTGTTGAAGTACGCGAGGTTGTTGTTGTTCGATGCCTGGATCGTACGACCGTCCAGCAGGATGTGGAAGAAGTCGTAACCATCCGCGTAGTCCTGGTACCAACCAGCGAACATGGCGTCCATGTCAGTCCCCTTGACGCCCGCGGCCGTGTAGATCGCGTAGCCGACGAACGACTTGGAGGTGACGTTGCACCCCATCTGCTCGAGGTTGTACTTCAGGATGCCCGCCTGCGGCGTGCCGACCGGACCGGTCGCGTACCACAGGTTCACGTTTCCGCAGCTGCTGGAAAGTGACTTCGCCTTGGCCGGAACGGCGCCGGCGATCGGGTACAGCTTCTGGTTGTAGACCCCACCAGTCAGCGACTGCGGGAGGATCTCGGTCGTGCGCTTACCGCCCAGCGACCCACGGACGCGAAGCAGCGCCGGCCGGTCGATTGCGTAGTTGACCGCCCTGCGCGTTGCCGCGTTCCCGAAAGCGCTCCGGGTCGTGTTCAGCGCGACGTAGTCGGTCTCAGGCGTCGGGTGGACGAAGAACCGGCTCTTGTTGACTCCGTACTGCTGAGCCAGCTGAGCTGCCGCCGACGGGTTGTCGAGGCCGGACGGGTCAGCAGCGTACGTGCCGTCGGAAACCTGCAGGTACGTCTGCTGCGCGTTCGTGTTCATCGTCATGATGATCGTCGAAGACCGGTGCGGGCGAGTGCCCTTGTAGTACGGGTTGGCCTTCAGCACGATCTGCTGGTTCACCGTGCGGCTTGCGATGTAGTACGGGCCGGCACCCGGAAGCGTGTTGACGCCCTGCGGGTTGACCGGGGTCTTGCTCAACTCGATGGCGCAGAAGAACGGCATCGCGAGCTTGTCGAGCATGCCGCCGTCACGCTGCGAGAGCTTGATCGTCAGCTTGCTGCCCTTCGCCGTGACACCAGCGATCTTCGTGGCCTTCTTGTTGACAACGTTGTCCCAGCCGACGACGTCGCTCATGAACGCGTTCACGGGCGAGTTCATCGAGGGGTTGGCGTCACGATTCATCGCGTCGACGAAGCTCTGCGCGGTGACCGAAGCCCCGTCGCTGAACTTGATGCCGGGCCTGATCGTGAACGTGTAGGTCTTACCGTCGGCGGAGATCACCGGCAGACCGGTCGCGGCCGAAGGCGACAGTTCCGTGCTCGCCTTACCACCCGCGTCCGAATAGTCGATGAGCTTCGCA
>Ga0157369_10007227_pt1 | contig 12794 bp, 12 predicted proteins | sample C25metaG_FD_113461 | JGI IMG/M metagenome (GOLD analysis project Ga0157369, IMG submission 113461) | Corn rhizosphere microbial communities from Kellogg Biological Station, Michigan, USA - C2-5 metaG | ecosystem: Host-associated > Plants > Roots > Rhizosphere > Soil | place: USA: Michigan...
AGCGCCAGCACAGCCAGCAGCAGGGATCCGGCCAGGGTGCGCAGCTCGGGCAGCCGCCACTCGCGGCGCAGGTTGCGCAGGGCGAGGCGCAGGAGCTTCATGGTTGGGCTCCTGCTCTAGTTTCAGAGCGGTTTCGTGCCGCTGCCGCGGCGCGAGCTACTTCTCTTTTGCGTGCCCAAAAGAGAAGTAGCCAAGAGAAAAGGGCACCCCGCGGAGGCGCCTGCCGGGCATCCTGCCCGGCAAGTGCGTGAGTCGTGGCCGGGCTTTTCGAGCGGGCATCGTGCCCGCGCGAAAAGGCGAGTCCATCCTTGGACTCGCCCGCTGCGCGGCCTTGTCGTCCCCGCCTCACCGCCGCCGAGGGGCCCCGGAAGAGCAGGCGCGCATCGTGCGCGCCAGAAGCCGGAGCAACAGGAAAGCTGCGCGCTGCGGTTGTCTCCCTCCCCTGCGTGCAGGGGAGGGCCGGGGTGGGGTGCTGTTGCTGTTGCCTCTGCGCGCAGGAGCGCGCTGCTTTACCCGGGGCCCCTATGGCGCGGCGGGCGGGTGGAGGAGAGTCCGTCAGGATGGCCCGAATGGATTCGGGCCAGTTTTCCGCCGGCACATGGACGTGCCGTCGGAAAACCCCGTAACCCGTCCGCGCACCCGGAAGGCAGGATGCCTGGAGGGCGCGCCATCGGGGTGGCCTTTCTCTTGGGTTACTTTCTCTTTGGCCATTCAAAGAGAAAGTGACTCGGGCGCCGGCAGGCGCACGAAACCGCTTTGATGTCACGCATCGTGGGAAGACAAAAGCACCCTCTCCCCCCACCCCTCTCCTCGCTCCCCAAAGCCGGCGCCATCCATGGCGCCTCTCCGCGTACCCGCAAGCTGGCGAGGGGAGCGCATGCGATCTCTCCTGAAAACGGGCGTTGGGGGGAAGGTGTGCGCTCATGCGTTCACCGCCGCGACCGGCGCCAGCACGCGCCCCTCCTCCAGCTCGATGCGCCGCTGGCAACGCGCGGCGAGCTGCGCGTCGTGGGTGACCAGCACCAGGGTGGTGCGGTGGTCGCGGTTCAGCGCGAACAGCAGGTCGGCGATGTGGTGGCCGGTGCGCTGGTCGAGGTTGCCGGTGGGTTCGTCGGCGAACAGCAGGCGTGGGCCGTGCACGAAGGCGCGGGCGATCGCCACGCGCTGCTGCTCGCCGCCGGAGAGCTGGGCGGGGTAGTGGCGGCGGCGTACGGTGAGGCCCACCGCTTCCAGTGCTGCGCGCGCTTTCGTGCGGGCCTGCGCATCGCCTTCCAGTTCCAGCGGCAGCATCACGTTTTCCTCGGCGCTGAGCGCGGGCAGCAGATGGAAGGACTGGAACACGAAGCCCACCAGGCGTCGACGCAGGTCGGCGCGCGCTTCCTCGTCCAGCGTCTCCAGCGCATGGCGGTCGAGGCGGATGCTGCCGGAACTCGGCGTGTCCAGCCCCGCGAGCAAGCCGAGCAGGGTGGTCTTGCCCGAGCCGGAGGCGCCGACGATGGCGAAGCTCTCGCCGGCGGCGACGTGCAGGCTCACGCGGTCGAGGATCTGCAGCCGCCCCTCGGGGCCGTCCACCGACTTGCTAACATCGTGCGCTTCCAGGACAAGGTGGGGCGTGCCGCTCATGCGTCGTTTCCTGTGCTTGCTGTTGTGGCTGGCCGGTGCCGTCGTCGCGGTGCAGGCCGCGCCCGCACGTACCGTGCTGGTGCTGGGTGATTCGCTGTCCGCCGCGCACAACATTGCGACGGAGCAGGGCTGGGTGCATCTGCTGGAAGTCCGTCTAGGCAAGATGGTGCCGCCTTGGGTCGTGGTCAATGCCAGCATCAGCGGCGAGACCTCGTTGTCCGGGCGCAACCGCCTGCCGGCGCTGCTGGCGACTTATCGACCGGGTGTGGTGGTGATCGAGCTGGGCGCGAACGACGGCCTGCGCGGCCTGTCGCTGAACCAGTTGCGCGACAACCTCGCGGCGATGGTCTCCGCGGCCCAGGCCACGCACGCGAAGGTGCTGCTTTTGGGCATCGAACTGCCGGTGAACTACGGTCCGCAGTACCGCGACGGCCTGCGCGCGGTCTACGCCGATCTGGCGCGGCAAAAGCACGTGGCCCTGCTGCCCTTCCTGCTCGACGGTGTGGCGCTCGATCCGGCTCTGATGCAGGCCGACGGCCTGCATCCGACGGCGGCCGGGGAGCCGAAAGTGCTGGAGAACGTGTGGCGCGAGCTGCAGCCCTTGCTGCGCCCTTGAGCTGAACGTTTCCAGGTGGTTTTCACGCTGTCATCACCGCATGCCCGGTTAGCTCTTCACATTTGTGAAGCCACGCGGGAGGAGCGACATGAGCGGACACGACGAGCAGGCCGGCCTGATTCTGCTGGTGGAAGACAACCGCCAGATCGCCGAGACGGTGGGCGAGTTCCTGGAGCGCTGCGGCTATTCCGTGGACTACGCGGCCGACGGTGCCAGCGGGCTGCACCTGGCAGTGACCAGCAGCTACGACGTGATCGTGCTGGACCTGATGCTGCCCGGCCTCGATGGCCTCGAGGTTTGCCGCAAGCTGCGCCGCGAGGCGAAGAAGGCCACCCCGGTGCTGATGCTCACCGCCCGCGACACGCTGGAGGACAAGCTGATCGGGCTGGAAGCCGGCGCCGATGATTACCTCGTGAAGCCCTTCGAGGTGCGCGAGCTGGAGGCGCGGCTGCGCGCATTGATCCGTCGCGACCGCCGCCAGGTCTCGGCCGAGGTGCTCAACGTGGGCGACATGACGCTGGACACCGCCACGCTGCGGTTGACCCGTGCGGGGCAGGAGCTCACCGTGTCGCCGATCGGCCTGAAGCTGCTGGCGATCCTGATGCGCGAATCGCCGCGCGTGGTGAGCCGGCGCGACATCGAGCGCGAGATCTGGGGCGACATGCTGCCCGATTCCGACACGCTGCGTTCGCACCTGTACAACCTGCGCCGCGTCATTGACAAACCCTTCCCGCGGCCTCTGCTACACACCATCCATTCGGCCGGCTACAGGCTCGCGGATCTCGACGCGGAAGTGGCCACGGCTGCCCACATGGCGTGATGCGCGAACGTAGATGAATGCGAAAGAAGTGGATGGCGCGGCGATCTTCCGCGCCGGTGCCTTCCGGCGCCGCATCGCCTGGGTGTTCTCGCTGCAGTTGGTGGCGGTGGCGATCGTCTGCGTGATGGGCGCCTACGACCAGGCGCCGCTGCCGGCGGCGATCGCGGTGATCGTGATCGTCACCGGCCTTGCCTGGCTGGCCACGCGGCGCGAATGGCGTTCGGTGAGCGCGCTGGCGCGGCTGATCCGCGAGTGGCACGACGGCCTGTCCGACCCGGCCGCGTTGCGCCCCGAGCGCCTGCCGCAGGACGCCGACGCCGATCTCGTCGCGCTGGCGTACGGCCTGCACGGCTTTGCCTCGCGCATCGCCGATTACGGCCAGCGCGAACGCAACTTCACCCGCGACGCCAGCCACGAGTTGCGCACGCCGCTCACCGTGATCCGCATGGCGGTGGACATGCTGGCCGACGAGAATGGTCTCAGCGAATGCGGGCGTCGCTCGGTGCGGCGCATCCACCGCGCCACGCGCGAGCTGGAGGCACTGGTCGAGGTGTTGCTGATCCTCGCGCGCGAATCCGATCCCGGCGGCACCGCCGAACGGTTCGTGGTGAACGACGTGCTGCGCCGCGAACTGGAAACCGCGCGCGACCTGATGGCCGGCTCGTCGGTGGAACTGCAGCTGGAGGAACCGGCGCGCTTCGCGCTGCATGCTTCCGCGCGCGCGTTCTCGGTGCTGTGCTGGCAACTGATTCGCGATGCCTGCCAGCATGCCGATACGGGCCGTGTAGTGGTCACCGTGCTGCCCGGCGCGATCACCGTGAGCCATGCGGCGGCTGGCGCCGCACCGGTCCGCGCAAGCGGCGCCGGCGACGAACGGCTCAGCTTCGAACTGGCGATCGCCCAGCGCATCAGCGACCGCTTCGCCTGGCCGCTGGAACTGCATGCGCCGGGCAAGCCGGGTGTGGCGCGCGTGCGTTTCCCGGAGACCTTGCCGGCCGCGGCTTGAGGTGCACCGCGGGCAGGAGCGCACCCTGTCCACAAGGGACTTCACTTCGGTCGTGCGCGATTTGCTCCGGTGCTTGATCGAAGCCAAGAGCATTCGCGCACAGGGTGCGCTCCTGCAGGTTTGCCGCAGTCGTGATTACTGCTTCAGCGCGGCACCCACCGCGAACACGCAGCCGGTCTTCGCCTTCACCTCGTCCAGCGTCACGCCGGGGTTGAGTTCGACCAGGGTGAGGCCCTTGCCCTTGGCCACTTCGAACACCGCGAGGTCGGTGATGATGAGGTCCACGCATGCCTTGCCGGTGATCGGCAGCTCGCACTGCTCCTTGATCTTCGGGGAACCGTCCTTCGCGCAGTGCTCCATCAGCACCACCACACGGCGCACGCCGCTGACCAGGTCCATCGCACCGCCCGGGCCCTTCACCATCTTGCCGGGCACCATCCAGTTCGCGAGGTCGCCGGTGGCCGAGACTTCCATGCCGCCGAGGATGGCCAGGTCGATGTGGCCGCCGCGGATCATCGCGAACGAGTCGGCGCTGGAGAAGAAGCTGGAGCCGGGCAGGGTGGTGACGGTCTGCTTGCCCGCGTTGATCAGGTCGGGATCGATCCGCGCCTCGGTGGGGAACGGGCCGATGCCGAGCAGGCCGTTCTCCGACTGCAGCACCACATCCATGCCTTCGGGAATGTAATTGGCCACCAGAGTCGGGATGCCGATGCCGAGGTTCACGTAGAAGCCGTCGCGCAACTCCTTCGCGGCGCGCTGCGCCAGCGCGGTGCGCATGGGGTTTTCCTTGCCGGTGTTGGCGCCGGCGATGGTGCGGAACTCGATGCGCTTCTCGTACTTCGCGCCCTGGATGATGCGGTCGACGTAGATACCCGGCACGTGGATGTTGTTCGGGTCCAGTTCGCCCACCTCGACCAGGTGCTCCACCTCGGCCACGCAGACCTTGCCGCAGGTGGCGATCATCGGGTTGAAGTTGCGCGCGGTCTCGCGGAAGACGAGGTTGCCGAGGCGATCGCCCTTCCACGCCTTCACGATGGAGACGTCGGCACGGATCGCCTCCTCCAGCACGTAGTCCTTGCCGTCGAACACCTTGGTTTCCTTGCCTTCGGCCAGCTTGGTGCCGAACGCGGTGCGCGTGTAGAAGCCCGGGATGCCGGCGCCGCCGGCGCGCAGCTTCTCGGCCAGCGTGCCCTGCGGCGTGAGGTGCAGCTCCAGCTCGCCAGACAGCACCTGGCGCTCGAACTCCTTGTTCTCGCCCACGTAGGAGGCGTAGACGCGCTTCACCTGATGGGTCTTCAGCAGCGGCCCCATGCCGAAATCGTCCACGCCAGCGTTGTTGCCCACGATGGTCAACCCCTTGGTGCCGGCTTCCAGCAGCGCGCCGATCAGGTTCTCGGGGATGCCGCACAGGCCGAAGCCGCCCGCCGCGATCGTCATGTTGTCGAACAGCAGACCGTCGAGAGCCTTCGCCGCGCTTGCGCAAACCTTGTCCATTGCCGTGCCTTCGTGCAGGGGAACCAGCTGCCAAGGATACGACGGATTGGCGCAGGGCCGTCTCGTACCAAGGTCGCAAGATGTTTTCCTCCCTCTCCTGCGCGTCCCAAAGGGACTTCCTTCGGTCGCGGGGGAGGGTCGGGGTGGAGTGGCTCTTGCGGTCAGGTTTTACCCTCCCCCTCCGGCCTCCCCCAGCTTGCAGGGGGAGGAGCAAATCGCGTCGACCCGGGCGATGAGCTTGACGTCGGCATTTACGCATGTAAACATTATTTCACTTACACATGTAAACGGTGACGTCATGGCAATCAGCGAAGCCGAGGCGGTGGTGATGGAAGTGCTGTGGCGCGCGTCGCCGCGCAGCGCCGAGGAGATCCTCGCCGAGGTCGGTCCGGTGCAGGACTGGCAGGAGGGTACGGTGAAATCCCTGCTCAACCGCCTGTTGAAGAAGAAGGCGGTGAAGGCGGAGAAGGATGGCCGTCGCTACCTCTACATGCCGCTGCTGAGCCGCGAGAAGTACGTCTCGCAGGAGAGCAAGGGCCTGCTCGACCGCCTGTTCGACGGTCGCGTGGCGCCGTTGGTGGCGCATTTCTCCGAGCAGCGCAGGCTCACGAAGAAGGACATCGCCGAACTGCGCAAGCTGCTGAAGGAGCTCGACGATGAATGAGCTGTACCTGCCGGGTCTTGCACCATTGGCGGCGGCATGGGCAGCCCGCGGCTGGCTGGCGCTGCTGGCCTTCACTGCGGCGGTGCTGGTCGTCGCCGCGCTGCGCAGGCCGTGCCGTCGCTGGTTCGGCGCCGAGCGCGCGTTCCAGCTGTGGCTGCTGCCGCCGCTGGTGCTGCTGGCCAGCCAGCTGCCACATGCCGCGGCGTCGGCGCCGTTGCCGCCGCTGGTGTACACGATCACTTCGGCGGCGGGCACGGTGGCGCCGCAGGCGGGCGTTGCGAGCGGTTTCGACTGGCGCGTCGGGGCCATGCTGCTGTGGCTGGCCGGTGGTGTCGCCGTATTTGTGCTGGCCGCCCTGGCGCAACTCGCCTATCGGTGTCGGCTGCACGGCGCCACGCCGATGGCTGATGCGCGGTCGCGCCGGCCGGTGCTGCGCGCCACCCGTATCGATGTCGGCCCGGCCCTGGTCGGCGCATGGCGCAGCCGCATCGTGCTGCCGGCGGATTTCGCCGAGCGCTACGACACCATCGAGCAGGCGTTGATCCTCGCCCACGAGGACGCGCATGCGCAGCGCGGCGACGGCTGGTGGTGCCTGTTCGCGCAACTGCTTGCCGCGCTGTTCTGGTGCCACCCGCTGGCGTGGTGGGCGCTCGCGGCGCTGCGCCACGACCAGGAGCTGGCCTGCGATGCTGCGGTGCTGCGCGGGCACGGCGCGCAACGCCGCAGCTATGCGAACGCGATGTTGAAAACCCAGTCGGCCGCGTTCGCGCTGCCGGTGGGCTGCGCGTGGTCCCCTCGTCATCCACTTACGGAGCGTATTGCCATGTTGAAATCAGCTGCACCGAACCGCCTGCGCCGCAGTGCCGGTATGGTCGCCGTCTGTATGCTGGCCGTGGTCGTGGCCGGTACGGTCTATGCCGCCAGTGCTCCGGCAAATGCATCGATAGTCGGTGCCGCTGTCAGCGAGTACCAGTTGACCATGAAGTTGAGTGCCAATGATGGTCATGCTGGACAGCAAGGTGATTGGAGAATGGGGCTGTGCATGAAGCCCGGCGAGACTGGTTCTGTGCGCGTAGGTGACAGGACGATTGATGCTACGCCGATCCCCGAGGGTGATAACCGGCTCCGCATGGATTTGGTTGTGATGGAGGGTGGCAAGCGGGTGGCGAAGCCTCGGTTGCACGGTGCGCTCGGCGAGACGCAGCATGCCGAGGGCAAGGGTTATGCCCTCGACGTCACGCCGATGGCAGGTTGTCCGGCGCGTGATGCGAAGTCCAAGTCCTGATTGTTGACGGAGGGGAGGCCCTGGCGTCGCGGCTCGCTATACTTTCCCCGTTGTCCTCAGGGAAAGAGTCCCGTGAAGCCGCGCCGCCTGCTGCCTGTCCTTGCCGCCCTCGGAGTCGCCACGATGAGCCACGCCGCCGTGCCGCCCGTGCTGGTGATCCACGGCGGCGCCGGGGTCATCAAGCGCGATCTCACGCCGGCGAAGGAGAAGGCGATACGCGCGGCGATGACGCAGGCGCTGCGGGAGGGCTACGCCCAGCTCAAGGCTGGCAGGAGCGCGGTGGATGCGGTGAGCGCGGCGATCGTGGTGCTGGAGGACGACCCGAACTTCAACGCCGGCAAGGGCGCGGTGTTCACCCACGACGGCCGGAACGAACTGGACGCGGCGATCATGGACGGCGACAGCCGCCGTGCCGGCGCGGTGGCCGGCGTCGAGCGGATCAGGAACCCGATCCTGCTCGCGCGCGCGGTGATGGAGAAGACGCCCTACGTGATGCTGTCCGGCCGCGGCGCCGAGACGTTTGCGCAGAGCATCGGCATGCCGCTGGTCGATCCCTCGTATTTCCGCACCGAGGAGCGCTGGCAGCAGTTGCAGAAGGCGCTCAAGGAGGACGCCGCCGGCAAGCCGCACGCGGACGAGGAAGCCGCCAAGCACTTCGGCACCGTGGGCGCGGTGGCGCTGGATGCGCAGGGCCACCTCGCCGCCGGCACCTCCACCGGCGGCATGGTCGACAAGCGCTGGGGCCGTATCGGCGACTCGCCGGTCATCGGCGCGGGCACCTACGCGAACAGCGACTGCGCGGTGTCCGGCACTGGCTGGGGCGAGTACTACATCCGCACCGTGGCGGCACACGCGATCTGCATGCAGGTGAGCCAGATGCGCGTGCCGATCAAGCGCGCCGCGGCGGTGGTGATCAACCAGGAGATTCCCGCGCTGGGCGGCAACGGCGGTGCGATCGCGCTGGACGCGCACGGCAACATCGCGATTCCGTTCAACACGGACGGCATGTACCGCGGTTGGATCGACGCCGGCGGCGTGCCGCACGTGGCGATCTACGGCGACGAGGACGACGGCAGCTCCGCGCCGCCTGCGCCGGGCGCCAGCACGGACGACGGCGACGACCAGCCGTAGGAGCGCACCCTGTGCGCGAATGCCTATTGGCTTCGATCAGCGCCGGGGCATTCGCGCACAGGGTGCGCTCCTACAAGAGCTTTTGCAGCTGCGCCGCGGTGAGTTCGCCGCTGATGCCAAGGCGGCTGCCATCGGCCCGGATGACTTCGGTGCGTGGCGTCTCGCCGCCCCAGTCCGGGTCGAGCAGGTAATCGAGCCGCTCGGGCGAGGCTTCGGCATAGGCGTGGGCCGGATAGCTGTCCATGTGCATGGCCTCGAGACGTGCCGAAATCGCCACACCGTGCGCGATGCTGTCAGTGGCCACGGTGACCAGCTCGATCTCGCGCGGGTGCGCGCGCTGCAGCTTCGCCAGCGCCTGCATGTTCGCCTCGCAGTAGGCGCAGTCCAGCGCCCACACGGCGAGGATGCGCACGCCGTGTGCAGGCGGCTTGAGCAACGCGGGGATCTCCGCGGCAGACAGCGGCGCCAGCGTGCCGGCATGGGCGCCGGCCGGCAGCGTCAGGGCAAGCAGGGCGGCGAGGACGAGACGGCGCATCACGGCGCCTCCGTGGGAACCAGGCGGAAGCCGTCGGCGGTGTTCCACGCCACGAAGGCGCGGCCCTGCCAGGTCAGCAATTGCGGCGAGCCCACGGCGGCGACGGAGTGTGCGATGGTGCGCGGCGCGGCGAAGTGCAGGCCGCCGTCGGTGGAAACGCGCAGCATCAGCGTGTAGCCGTTCGCGTCGACCTGGTTCCAGGCCAGCCACACGGTCTTGCCGTGCACGGCCACGTCGGCGTGGCTGGCGCCGGGGCCGGCGAGTTTCAGCAGGTGTTTCGGCGGCTGGCCGGGATCGAGCTGGCCATACCAGATCGCGGGGCCGTGGCTGGCCTCGTACCACACCGCATGGCGCGTGCCGTCGGCGCCGATGGCGAGGCCCGGGCCTTGCTCCGGGCAGGCGGCGATGCGCCAGCCGCTGAAGGTGGCGCGTTCGGCGTGCACGGGGGCGTCGTCGGTGGGCAGCAGGGCGAACGCGTGGTCGCGGATGTTGTCGCCGTAGACGCCGCGGAAGAATGCCGCGACCTCGCCGTCCGGCGTGCGCGCCAGCGCGATGCGGCAACACTCGCAGGAGTTGTCCATCAGCTTGCGTTCGGGTACGAAGCTCTGGCCGGCGTCGCTCGACCAGCTGTAGTACACCGCGGCGCCGAGATAGGGCTGGCCCTTGGCCTTCGCCGCCTCCAGGCCGCGCTTGTCGATCCAGGCGATCACCACGCGACCTTGGCCGTCCACCGCCAACGCGTCGAAACGGTGGGTGATCTCGGCGCGGTCGTGGTGCACGGTGATCGGCGTGCTGAAGTGTGCGCCGCCGTCCAGCGAACGGGCGAAGCGCACGTAGCCGGTCCACGGCTTCGCGCGCGGCTGCGACCAGCTCACGTAAAGCTCGCCTTTCGGGCCGAACGCGATCTTCGGCCGGTTCTCGCCCGAGTCGTAGATCGGTTCGGCGACGGCGTTGACGTCCACCGGCGCGCTCAGCGTCTTGCCGAAGTCGTCGGACCGGCGCAGGCGCACGTGGCCGTCCGCCGCGTCCACCACCCACAACCGGCGGTGCGCGTCGAAGGCGGCGCTGGCGCCCAGCGCTGGGCCGCGAGGCATCTTCATGCCGGGCATGTCGTGGGCGAGGGCGGCGGAGGACAGCAGGCAGAGCAGGGTGAGGATCAATTTGCGCATGGCGTCGGTCTTGGTTCGTTGCTCCTCCCCTGCATGCCCCAAAGGGACTTCCTTCGGTCGCGGGAGAGGGGAAAAGCGAGAGCTACAACTCCCAGTGCAACTCGCCGAACCAGGTGCGGCCGGCGTAGGGATGGTAGACCCAGTAATGCTCGTTGCCGAGGTTGTCCACGCCCAGCGACGCGGTCCATTGCGGCGCGAAGCGCCAGCGCAGTTTCGCGTCGGCCACGGTGAAGCGGCTCACCGCGCCGTAGCTGTCCACGAAGTCGATGTTGTCCAGCGTGCCGTACTGGCGGCCGGAGTGGCGCAGGCCCAGCGAGGCATCCCAGTCCGGCGCGAAACGCCAGTCGGCGAACAGGCTGGCGCGCAGGCGCGGGATGCGCGGGAAGGCCTTGCCGTCCGCCGCCGGGAACTGCCGGTCACGCAGGGTGGTCGCCTGGTTCCAGGCGGCGCTGGCGGTGAGGTCCACGGGAGCGCCGCCGATGTCGGTCAGCGCCAGCTCGCCCTCGACGCCGCGCGTGCGCACGCTGTCGATGTTCTGCACGCTGGTGACCGGCACCGGCAGGGTGATGTCGGTCTGCGTGTACAGCGTGTCGGCCACGCGGTCCTGGTACAGCGACACGCGCCAGTGGCCGTGCGGCAAGGTGCGGATCAGGCTGAGGTCGCTGGACCAGTCGCGCTCGGGTTGCAGGTCGGGATTGTTGTTGACGATCGCGTTGCCGGAGACCGAGCCCTGGAACAGTTCCTCGACGGTGGGATAGCGCACCGCCTTGCCGAAGGACAGGCGCAGTTGCCAGTCGGCGGCCACGTCCCAGTTCAGCGCGGCCTTGGGCGAGAAGTCGCTGCGGCGGCGCGAGGGATAGCCCAGTGCGGTACTGGCGGAGGCGCGCAGGCCGTCGTATGCGCGCCACTGTTCCCAGCGCCCGCCCAGGGTCAGCGCCCAGGCTTCGGCGAAGCTCCACACGTCCTGCAGGTAGAACGCGCGCGTCTGCGTGCGGCCGGCGTAGGCGCTGACCAGCGGGCCGTCGGCGGGGCCGCGCCAGTCGCTGGCGGCGCGCACGCGCGAGGTCAGCCGGTAGCGGTCGAGATGCGCGCCCGCATACAGCCTGTTCTCGTCGCCCAGCGGACCGGAGCTGCGCAGGTCGAGCGTGCTCCAGCCGGAGCCGTCCATGTCGGCCACCGAGCCGGGGCCGCTCCGCGCGCTGATGGCGGACGAGCCGGCCGCATCGTGTTCGAGGTTGTGCCGGTAGTCGTAGCGGCTGGCCACGGCATCCCAGTGCCAGCCGTTGTCGAGATGGCCGGCCAGCTCGGCGCCGTAGAGCACGTGGGTCTGGTCGAAGGCGCTGGGCGCGAGTCCGCTGGCGGGCAGGCTCCAGAGCTTGCCGCCGGCGAGGATGCTGCCGCCGTACACCGGTTGCCCCGCGGTGTCGCGGATCAGGCTGCGGGTGGCGTCGAACGCGCGGTTGTGCCACCAGCCCAGCGAGAACAGCGCGTTGACCGCGGGCGTGATGTCCACGCCTACCTGCAGGGCGACCTGGCTCTGCCGGGTGTGCTCGATGCTGTTGGCGCCGTAGACCAGCCGCGGTGTGCCGTTGGGGTTGCGGTCCGGCGTGGCGCCGTCCACCGGCACGGCGGCGGCCGCGTTGCCGCCCGCCTTGGCGGTGGCGTACTGCATCGGCTGGCCGTGGTTGTCGAGCTGGTTGAGCGCGAGCAGCCAGCGCCAGCGGCCCTGCCGGTCGCCGAGCTGGGCGGCGAGGCGGTGGCCGTCGTAATGGCCGCTGGCGCCGTAGCGGTCGCCGTAGTCCTGGCTGAAATATTGCGCGTCGGCGCTGGCGACCAACCGGTCGGGCAGGCGGGTGTGGATCAGTACCGTGGTGCCCATCGCGTTGCCGGGATACAGCGCCGAGTACGGGCCGTACAGCACGTCCACCGCGCCGATTTCGCCGGGCGCCACCATGCCCCAGCGCGGCGCGCCGTCCCAGTTGTTGCTCATCAGGTTGGAGAGCAGCAGGCCGTCGACGTAGAGCAGGCTGCGCGCGCTCTGCAGCGTGCCCGAGTTGCGGCCGCTGAGGGTGGCGTTGGGATCGCCGATGTAGCGCTGGCGCACCTGCAGGTTCGGCGCGTAGCGCAGCGCGTCGGCGCTGTCGACCAGGTTCTGCTGTTGCAGGCGCTGGCGATCGATGTGCACGGTGACGCTGGGCGTGTCCAATACGGCGGTGTCGCTCGCGTGCACGTGTACCGGCGCCAGCGTGGTGGATTGCGGCGGCGTGTCGGCGCATGCCATGCCGCTGGTGGCGGCCAGCAGCAGCGCGACGGGGAAACGGACGTCCATGCGATAACCCTTGACCATGGTCCAAGGTTGCCCAGCTTAGCCGCCTTCCGTGACGACGACAGATGGCGCGTTGTCGCAGCCGCCGCCGGTCAGCCCTCGCCGTCGGGCCGTTCGCGCACCGG
>Ga0157369_10007228_pt1 | contig 12793 bp, 8 predicted proteins | sample C25metaG_FD_113461 | JGI IMG/M metagenome (GOLD analysis project Ga0157369, IMG submission 113461) | Corn rhizosphere microbial communities from Kellogg Biological Station, Michigan, USA - C2-5 metaG | ecosystem: Host-associated > Plants > Roots > Rhizosphere > Soil | place: USA: Michigan...
GAGGATTGTTTCGGCGGTGTCCCTGTCCTGCTGCTGATCGGCGCAGTAAAGCAGCGTCTGAAACGTCCGGCTGGTGAAGTCGCTCTTGTCGATGCGCGACAGGAGATTGACGGCCTTCTCGCATTTTCCTTCGGTGGCCAGGGCATAGGCGAGCGCCGTTGCCACTTTGGGGTCGTCGAGCGATCGATCCGCGCCTCCAAGCAAGGGCTCCAGCTCTACAGCTCGGCGGTGCTTCGCAAAGGCACGGACGAGCGCAAGAAGCGTCCTCTTCGGAAGCTTGCCGCGTTCCGCGCTCGAAAGCTCGTTCAAGAGCGCCAGCGCTTCGTCGACTCTTTCCTTGTCCGCCAAGAACTCGAGCCGGTCCTGCTTGGTGCGGGCGCCATGGAGCAGAGACAGCTCTCGCGCCTTGATGTCCGCGCGCCTCAGTATGCTGCTGACCCGCGCGTCGAGCGTGACCGCCTCGCCAGCCCACTCATGGATCTGCCTGACCGCCTGGAGGCCAGCATAGCCTTTGTCCTTGGCTGCGATGAGCCGCAGCGCGGCTCGGCTTTCGGGGCTGTCGCCACATTGCTGTGCCCAGCGGAGCAAGTCGTTCTTCAAGTTCCGGTCGTCCGGCTTCAGCGAAATCGCGGCGCACATCTCCTCCATTGCCGCCGGCCATTGCTTCCTTTTGGCCAGCTTCATCGCGCGGGAATGGTGATCACCATGGCTATTGCCAGGCGTTGCGCCCCCGTCGCTGTCAGTGGATTGCATAGCTGGGGCTTAAGTTATCGATACCGCGCCGCCCAGCGCAATGTGGCTTTGCCCAGCACCTGGCTGAAGCTGTGTCGCATCTTCTTTGAGCAGCGGCCGGCCCTTGCCTCGTCTTTTGCCGGTTCAGGAATCGCCCGGCCGCTGTCGGCCGGCGGGCTTCCAATGCTGATTGCGCAGGCCCAGCGCATCAAGCCAGTCGAGCAGCATGTGGAGCCACTCCACGCGGCGGTCGGCGAGGGCGGGCCAGGAGAGCAGGCCGCCGATCCACGGCAGGAACGGGTTGCGGCGGCAATAGGCCCATAGCTCGACCCGAACGGATCCGCGGGTGGACGTCCCCCGGGCATGGAAGCCGCATGTGTCGACGATCACCAGCGTGTTCGCCGGCACGCAGAAACGTGTCGGCTGCGGCAGCCCGAGCTGCTCGAGCTCATGCGGCTTGATCCGCAGCGACCCACGCTGCGAAAGCGGGTCGCCGTCCGCGAGCACGTCGACGCTCCTGCGCCGCTCCCACGCGATCCGCTCGGGCGAGAGCCGATGGGAGCCCGCGACATAGGTCAGCGGCCGGCCCTGCTCACCGACGTCGGTGAGGAACAGCCACGCCTTGAGCGACGGGTGAAAGGTGTCGCAGTGAAGTTCGGTCTGCGGATCGGGATGCGCCTCTGCGCCGGCCGCGGCGATCGTCTGGATGTAATAAAGCGGTCTCGCCCGGGTGCTTGCGCCATAGGCGATCAACGCGCGCCACGGCGCGCTTCGGAGAAGATTCGAGAGCGTCGGGAAGCGGCGGCCGATCTCCGGCCCGAACGGCACGCGCCGCGTGATCGTATCGCCCTGCCTTTGCGATCGGCATTCGATCTCGGTCGTCAGGACGGCGCGCTGTACCGCCGCGAACTGTTCGGGCGGAAGGACGTTCGGGACGACCACGAAGCCGTCGCGGTCAAATTGTCGGCGGAACGGCTCGGGCACGTGGCGGGCAAGGCGGGCCCGTCGCCAAGCGGCGAGCGCATGGGCCGCCTTCAGTCGCCAGACGTGCAGTCCGGCGCGGTTGAGCGCGGGCGATCCCAGGATCGGATTGTCCCTGAACGACTTGGCGCCGGTGAACAAAGCGAGGAACCAGAAGGGCGCGCGCCACCAACGCAGCAGTGCCGCTGCGCCCTGCATGGCGTTACGCTCGGTCGAGCGGCCTGCAAGCGCCGGCGAACGGGAGCTGACGTCTTTAGCGACTGCGTTGATTGCACTTGGCTGATGCATCTTCGCCGGCCTCTAGGCTCGCACGGGGGCAACTACAAACCGCCGCGATTTTCGGGAGACCAACGATCTTCCCGCTCTTGGCGGTGCGCTCGAGAAGCGCTTCCGGCGCTCGAACGGAGCAGCTCGGCTCCCGGCTAAGCCCGTGAACCCTGTTGCGTTCGGACTCGCAGGCAAAAAAAGAGGGCGGACCGAAGCCCGCCCTCCAATTTTTGCCGCTAAGCCGAAGCTTAGCCGCGCTCGCCGCGCTCAACCGGAGCAGGCGGAGGCGGAGGCGGAGGCGGCGGTGCCGGGCAGGTGCTCGTCACCGGGATCACCGATCCGTCCGGGCAGGTCTGAGTTGCCGGCGGCGGCGGGGGCGGCGGCGGCGGCGGAGGCGGCGGCGGAGCCGCGACGCTCGCACCGAACATGTAGCCGATGCCGATCAGGCCGGTCACAGTGTGCGTGTGATCGCTGTAACGCGAGTAGCGGCCCTCGAGGCTGGCATAGAAGTTGTTGCCGAACATCTGGTCCACACCCGCGCCCCAGACGTAACCACCGGTGTTGAAGTGGTGGTAGTAGCCGGGAGCCTGGCAGGCATTGCCGCCGCACGTGCCGACGAACGGCGTGAAGCGCTTGCGCTGCTCATTGTTGACGTAGCCGAGCTTGCCGTAGACCAGCGTGGACGGGGTCACCATCACGCCGGCGCGGGCCGCAATGCCCCATTCCTGGAAGGTCTTGTGGTCGACGAAGCCGGCGCCGTCGATGGTATGGACTTCAGCCGGAGCCCACCAGAACGTGCCTTCGCCGCCCAGGACGAAGCCGCCCAGGTCGAAGTCGGCACCGGCAGCCGCACCCCAGCCGATGTGGCTGTCGTGGTCGCCGGCGGCGTTGAACTGGCTGTAGCCGACCTGGCCCTCAACCCGGAATCCACGGAACGCCTGCGCGTTCGCTTGACTGCTTAGCCCGAATACAAGTGCTATCGCGGTCAAAGCCCCTATGTGCAAACGCTTCATGATTTACCCCTTTCTGCTGCGACTTAAGAACAACGATTGGATGCCAAGGCCGTTATAACTCATTCGACTCCGTCAAAGAAACGACTTTGTTGTTGGCAACCGATGCCTAGCGAGACGCAGAAGGAGCCGCCAGGTTCCAAATCGGTCGCATTGTGTGGCGAATGTTGCGTCCGGGCAACAGAGGTGCCGCTCTTCGCGCGAATCCGCGGGTGACCGCTCTGAATCCGTGACAAATCCGACCACCTTCGAACAAATTTCGTCTCCGAACTCGCTCGAAAAGGGCCTTATCGTGGTTTCGCCGCGGACAGTTTCGCGACCTCGCGCGCGGCGGTGGGGGGGGCGATGAGGATATCGTCGCCGTCCACCACCACCACCAAATTGTCGACGCCGATCATGTGAACTTTCGGCCCGTCGCTGTCGACGAGGACGTTGGTGCAGTCGACGAGCTGGGCCGGGCCGCGCACCGCGTTGCCGGCGGCATCCTTCTCGCGCATCCGGAAGAGCGCCTCCCAGTTGCCGACGTCGGACCAGTCCATCTCCGCCTCCACCACCGCCGCCCGCTCGGTGTTCTCCATCACCGCATAGTCGAGCGATTCCGGCTCGATCGCGGCAAAGCTCTCGCGCTCGGGGAAGAAGCGCTTTCCGGCCAGCTCCCCGCGCGCGGCGGACTGCTCCACCGCCGCGGAGAGCGACGGGCGAAAATTGCGCAACTCGCCAAGATAGTCCCCGGCCCGAAAGGCGAAAATGCCTGCATTCCAGGCATATACGCCCGAATCGAGATAAGCGGCCGCAGTCTCTGCGTCGGGTTTCTCGACGAATTGCGCGACGCGGAAACTGCTCCGGCCAAGCGGCTCGCCGCGGCGAACGTAGCCGAACCGCGTGTCGGGCTCGCTCGGAGTGACCGCAATGCACGCCAGCCATCCCTCGCCAGCGAGCCTTGCCGCCTCGCGAACGGCTTCCCGGAACGCCGCGACGTCGCCGATGTGATGGTCGCTCGGGCAGACCAGCATGACCGCGTCCTGATCGAGGCGCAAAGCAGCGAGCGCGAGCGCGGCGGCGGTCTGCCTCGGCTCGGGCTCGACGATCACCTCGGCAACCTCGAAGTCCTTCGATTGCGCTTCGACCAGCTCGAGGTGGGCGGCGCCGGTGACGATCAGGGCCGGGCCGAACATCGGATCGCCGGCGCATCTCAGCAGGGCTTCCTGGAACAAAGTCCGTTCGCCAATCAGCGGCAGGAACGGCTTGGGCATCGCCGGGCGGCTGCGCGGCCACAGCCGAGTGCCGCTTCCTCCGCAAAGAATGACGGGCGTGATCTTCTGCTCGGCCACTAATGGAAACTCCAAACCGGAGGGCCGGATAACCGACTGCGGCGTGCTTGCAAATGCGCCACGGCTGACGGCTTCGAACCGCTCATCGCCCAAGAGAAATGGCTAATTCAACTTTCATTTCGAGATTTCATTTTCGAATTCATAAATAAAACAGCAGTAGCCGGGCGATCGCTTCGGCGGGAATGACTGCCAAATGACACGGTCAGTCCCGCACCGGTTCGCGACATCAACCGGTTCGGCGGCGCAACGGACTGACCGAAATCGCTTTCGAGCTTGAACATGGGCTAGAACGGGAGTTATTGCCGGTTGACAGCCTCGGGGGAGAGGCGAACAGGTGCAACACCGGCTCGGTACGTGCTATCGCGTCCTTGATCCACGAGGTTACAGGCGTTGGATCCGGGCGGGGTGCCGGTTGGCCGGCATGGTACAAGGGGTCCATAATGAGCTTACAGCCTGTCCGGACGAGTCCCTCACGCGAATCCCTGCTCAAGCGCGGCGCAGAGGTCATCAACGCCGAAGCCGACGCGCTCCGGCTCCTTGCCGGTTCGCTCCAGGAATCGTTCGTCCAGGCGTGTGAAGAGATCGCGGAATGTTCAGGCCGCGTGATCGTCAGCGGCATGGGCAAGTCGGGTCACATCGCGCGCAAGTGGGCCGCGACGATGGCCGCGACGGGAACGCCAGCCTTCTTCGTTCATCCGGCCGAGGCCGCCCACGGCGACCTCGGGATGCTGGTCCGCGGCGACGTGCTCGTGATGCTTTCCAATTCGGGCAACACCGCCGAGATCCTGCCGCTGCTGCGTTACGCCGAGAAGATCGGGGTCACGATCGTCGGAGTGGCGTCGCAGCCGGATTCGGTGCTGCTGCGGACGGCCGACGTGAAGATCTGCCTTCCGAAGCTGCGCGAGGCCTGCCCGGCCAATGTCGCGCCGACGACCTCGACCACGCTTCAGCTCGCGCTCGGCGACGCGATCGCCATGTGCCTGATGGAGATCAGGGGATTTTCGCGCGACGGGCTCAAGGCGCTTCACCCCGGCGGCTCGCTCGGCCTGCGGCTCACGCCGGTGGGCGACATCATGCACGGGCCCTCGCGGATGCCGCTGGTCGGCCCGGACTCGGAGATGCGCGAGGTCATCCTGACGATGACGTCGAGCGGCTTCGGCATCGCCGGAGTGGTCGACGCGGCATCGCGCCTCATCGGGGTGATCACGGACGGAGACATCCGGCGTCACTTCGACCAGCTGCCGACGGCCAAGGCCGAAGACGTCATGACCTGCAGCCCGAAGACGGTCCTGTCGACCGTGCTTGCCGAGGAAGCGCTGCATTTCCTCAACGAAAACAAGATCACGTGCGCGTTCGTGATTGCGCCCAATGCACCGGTCAACACGCACGTTCCGGTCGGAATCATCCACGTCCATGACTTTCTCCGTCTCGGGCTCGGCTGACCGAGCTGCCGCCGGCGAGATCCGGAGGCTGGTGCCGCGGGCGTCGACCGGTCCGCGGCATTGGGTGAAGCTGTGGCTGCGCATCCAGGCGGACGCCTTGCGTTTCGATCCGCTCGGCTATCTGCAGGCCGTCGCGTGGAGGGCCCGCGGGCTCAGGGTTCGGTCGAAGAACCGGATCGCCGGGCTCGCCGGCCGTTCGCCCTGGGCCTATCCTTTCTGGATTGCGCGAAGGGAGCCGCGGACCGACGGGACCGGCCAAGATCGCCGCGACGAAGACCTTCCCGTGATCCAGACGATCATCGACTGCAGCAATGGCAGCGACGGCATCCGCGAGACGCTCGCCTCGCTACCCGAGGGAGCGCGGCCGATCGTCGTCGGCGGGCAACCCATCGGTGACGTCCTCCACATCCGGAGCATCGACGAGCTCGCCAGGCATATCGACGCGCCCGAGTTCTGGCTGTGCCCGATCCCGTGCGGCGATCGCCTGGCGACGGGCGCGCTCCACGCCTACGCAGTCGCGGTTGCCGGCGCCGGGGACCTGAACGCGGTGTATGGCGACGACGATCTGCTCGACGGCAGCGGCGCGCGGGTCGATCCGCATTTCAAGCCGGACTGGAACCCCGAGCTGTTCGAGCACCACGATTTCGTTACCGGCGCGTCGGTGATCAAAGTGCGCGAGGAGCAGCTGTCGGACTTGCCCAAGCACGAATGGGCGACGGCGCTGGTCGACGAGGCGGTCAATCGCGGCCCCGCGCCGGTCCACCTGCCGTTCGTCCTTCACCATCGCAGGCAGCGGCCGCAGCCGATCGTCCCCGAAAAGCCGGCCGAAGTCAGCCTCCGCCGCGAATGGCCGTCGGTCACCGTCATCATCCCGACGCGCAACCGGGCCGACCTGTTGCGCAAGTGCATCGAGGGCGTTCGGCAAACCCGCTATCCGAGGATGGACGTGATCGTCGTCGACAACGAGAGCGACGATCCTGAGGCGATCGCCTTTCTTGCGGAGGTGAAGGCCGGCGGAGCCGAAGTCATCCCGGTGGCCGGGGAGTTCAACTTCTCGCGACTGAACAATATCGCTGTCGGCTGCGCCAAGGGCGAGCTGCTCTGCTTCCTCAACAACGATGTCGAGATGCCCGAGCCCGACTGGCTCAAGTTGCTGGTCCGCCAGGCGCTGAGGCCCGGGATCGGCGCGGTCGGCGCCCGGCTTCTCTATCCCGACGGGACGGTTCAGCACGCGGGCGTTTTCACCGGCATCGGCGGCGGCGCCGCGCACGCGCACCGCTTCGTCAGCAAGGACGAAGGCGGCTATTTCGAGCGCGCCCGGCTGCCCCAGCGCGTGAGCGCGGTCACCGGCGCGTGCCTTGCGGTCTCGCGCGAGAAATTCCTCGCCGTCGGCGGCTTCGACGAAGAGAATTTCCCTGTCGCCTTCAACGACGTCGACTTGTGCCTCAAGCTCAACGAGCGCGGCTGGCAGTCGTTCTACGAGCCGCGAGCGACGCTGATCCACCACGAGTCAAAGTCGCGCGGCAGCGACCGGCACAAGGCGAACAGGGCGCGGTTCGCGGAAGAGCTCGCGGCGCTCAAGCGCAAATGGCGCACCGACGAACGGCCTGACCCCTTCCATCACCCGCATCTCAGCCCGTTCTGCGAGCAGTTCCTGATCGCCGTCTGAGCATCGTGAGGCCGCTCGAGCTTCCAACGGTCACCCTGTGCGCGGCGACATCCACGAATGTCGACGCGACGATGGCGGCCATTGCAGCCAGTTCGGAGCAGGTTGTTTTCGGCGACGTGCTGCTTTTGACCGATTCAGCGGCCGTCGAGAGCCTTCCCGGGGGGCGAATCGAGCGAATCGCGCCGTTGCGCTCGTCGGCCGACTATTCGCGATTCGTCCTCGGCCGGCTGGCAGACCATGTGCGCACCGACCATTGCCTGCTGATCCAGTGGGATGGGTTCGTGATCGACCCCGCCCAGTGGGACGAGCGCTTCCTCGAGTGCGACTATATCGGCGCGCCGTGGCCGCAGTTCGGCGACGGCCACGACGTCGGCAACGGCGGATTCTCGCTGCGCAGCCGAAAGCTGCTCGAGGCGTGCCGAACCCCCGGCTTCAACCCGTCGCATCCCGAGGACGTGGCGATCGGGCGGGTCAATCGCGACTATCTGGAGCAGGAGCAGGGAATCGTCTTCGCGGATGGCGAGACCGCCGCCCGGTTCGCCTTCGAGCGCTCCGCGCCGGCCCGCCCGACGTTCGGCTTTCATGGCGTTTTCAACATGATCCCGCTGCTCGGCGCGGACCGTTTCTGGCGCATTTATCGCGGGCTCGACGACCCGAGCACCGTGTTCCACGATTATCGGCTGCTGATGCGCCAGCTCGGGTCCGGGAAAGGCGCCGCGAGGCGACGCTTGGAGCTAAGCGCGGACTTGGTCAGGTCATGGGCCGCGAAGGGCCGGCGCGATCAGCCGTAGGCCTTGATCCGGATTCCTTCGACCCGCTCCGACGCGAGGTAGAGATCGCGCTCCTGGAGCCAGAGCTCGGCGAAGTCGCAGTCCTGCCACTCCTCGAACCACGGGCCGCCATTGGTGTAGTGGATCACGCGCGGAGTGGTTTCCGACTTGGGATATTCGCCTTCGAGGAAGTTCCAGTCGATATCGAGCGCGCCGATCGCGGAATCGTCGCTGACCCATTCGAAGCGGTGGAGATAGGAGGCGGTCGCGCTGTTCACGACGGCCGGCGTCAGCGCCTTCACGTCGGGGTGGGCGCAGTTGAAGATCATGAAGGACGACCAGTTCTTGCGCGGGTAGACCGCCTGCGGCTTGCCATCCATCTTGACCCGATAGGCCGGCGTATAGTCGTGCTGGACGCAGTAGACCGCCTTGCTCGGGTCCAGTCCTTCGAGGACGGACGAGACGTCGGTCGTGAACAGGAAGTCGCAGTCGCAGAACATCGCCCAGCCGGAATCGCCGGCGAGGTAGGGAGTGAGGAACCGGGTCAGCGAGAATTCCGTCGATGCGCCGAGATCGTGGGGACGGGTGTAGAGGCACAGCTCACGCAAGACGTTCTGGCGGAGCGGGATGACGTCGACGGGCTCGCGGGCGTGGCGGAGGATCGAATGACGGCAGACTTGCCATGCAATGTCTTCCCGGCTGTCGTACCCAACAAAAACCTTAGTACGCATGGATCCCCGATCCCCCATAATTCCCATCTCTATCAGTCACTTGACAGCCCGGCCTCGCGCGTCGATGCACTGCTTCCATTAAAATGGCAATCGATTTCGACCATGCGACACTACACGGGCGGCGCTTTCGATATCAACGATTTTTCGTTCCAGGCGCCCGATCCGAGCTCCGATGTGGCTCCGCCGCCGCACTGGTCGAAGCGGCCTTCGACGAGCCGAATCGAGGGTCGCGCGGCGGTTGACGGGACTGCCGGCGGGCGGACGATCGGGCAAAGAAGCAAGCGCTTGACGCCGGTGCCGCACAAGGCTTTTGGCGGGTCGATGAACGATCGGCGACCCAATCGGCGCGTGCTTGGACGCGTGACGGCGCTGATCGGATCGGCGCTCGGCGTCGCCGCGTTCATGGCCGAGCGCAAGCGGAGGCGGCTTCGCGAGCTCGATCTCGTCGAGAAGTCCGGGCTGTTCGATTCCGAATGGTATCTGCACGCCTATCCCGACGTCGCCGAGGCGGGAGTCGACCCGCTCCACCATTATATGAGCGTCGGCTGGCGCGAAGGGCGGGACCCCGGGCCCGAGTTCGCGACCTCATCCTATCTCAAGGCCAATGCCGACGTCGCGGCGGCGGGCGCGAATCCGCTGCTTCACTTCGTCGAGTTCGGGCATCAGGAAGGGCGCGGGTCATCGACGCACCGCCCTGCGCCCAAGCCGTTCACCCCGCCCGCCGGCGGCTTCGGCGCCGCCGCTCCGTGCGTGTCCTTTGCGCTGGCCGACGAGGCTCCGATCCGCTGGACGCGCGGATACCGGCTGCGTCCCCGGGCGGACCTTGTATCGATCGGCGATTGCGTCGTCGGCTATGCGCCCGACGAGGCGATCCGGGCAGAGCTTCGATCGTCGTTCGCGCTGCTCCACGCGCTGTCCGGCGAGGGCGCGGCGGGGGAGGGGCGGCCGGCGATGCCGCAATCCGGCGGCCGGCTGCTCGACGCCTGGTTCGTCAACGCCGCGCAATTGCGGACGCGCTGGCACAGCGACGACTTTCCGGTCGTTGTTCGCGCCTTCCAGCACGACCCGCTTCGCGAGGGCATGCTATGCCTCGTCGGAGAAGGGCTGGTCGCTTCGCCGGTCGACGCGGTCGATCTCCACCTTCGCAGCCGGTTCTACCCCGTCCTGGTGGTTTTCGCGGGGGCCGACGGGACTGTGAGAGGCGCGCGGATGCTCGCCTTTCCATCGCTGTGCCGCGGCGGGACGCATTATCCCGAGCTGCTCCACTCGAGTGAAATCCACGCCGGGAACGCCGGGGAGCTGCTGGCCGAGCGGCTTCTGCGGCTGTCCGACGGCGAGATCAGCCCCGCTGTGGGGCGGATCGAGGTCGAGATCGGCGGCGGCGACGGACGCGGGCAGCTGTTTCAGCCCGACCTGCAGCAGTGGCTCGGCAAGGTTTTCAAGATCGGCGTTGCGCCGGCCGGGGCGAGCAAGTCGCGCGCCGGCAAGTTCCTGGCGAAAGCGGTCGCAATTCCTCCCTCGAGCGAGAGCCGGAAGAGCGGCGCGACCCTGAGGATCGGGCATGACATGATCCCGACCATCGCCGCGCTGGTCGAGCCGGAGCGTGCGGGAGAGGGCGCCGCCGCCGAGGCTTTCCCGCCGTTCCTCGTCGCGGGATGGGACGCTCGAGAGCCGGTCGTCGCGATCGAGTTCCCGCCCGACGCGCGCCGCTCGGCGGCGCGTTGGCCGCGGCTGGTGCAAGGCCCGGGACGGCCGTTGCCGGAGAGCTTCCCCGCGGCGGCGATTGCCTATCCGGCGCAACGCGACACGAGCGATGCAACATTGCTCGTGCCGATCGCGGACGCGGCGCCGCCGGCCGATGCGCGTCCGGCGATCACCTGGGTGGTGGACAGCCGAGGATGGCCCGACGGCGGGCTTGCGTACGCGGTCCACGCCCTCTCGCTGCAGAGCGGCGGGGCGGGCGATTGCCTTTCGTTCGTCGGCGCCCCCGACGCGCTTGCCCAATCCACCGCGCGCGAGAGGATTGCGGGGGCGGTCAATTCGTTCGACACGATGGAAGCGGCGATCGCGGCCGCGCAGACCCCCATCGTCGGCTTCGTCGGACCGGGCGTGCTGCTCCACGACACGCGGACCGCGGCGGCGCTCGCCGCTTTGCTCGGCGACGAGCAGGTCGCGACCGCCTCGGCTGCAATCGTCAGGGTCAACCAGTCGGGCGCCAACTGGCACGCGGCGATCGCCGACGGGGGCGCGTTCGTGACCTCCTCGGGAGCGAAGCTCGGGCGGAGCGAGCGGGAGGCGATCACCGCTTTCCTGTGGGGCACGAGCTATCCCGTGTCGCTTCCGGGGCGGCACCTGTGGCTTGCGCGCAAGGCGTCGCTCGCCGAATGGCTGAAGCCGTCGCGCGGACAGCCCGGGAACGCAGTGCACGTCTGCTCGTCCGAAGTGAGCGCGAGCCACGTCGGCAAGGAGTCTCCGGCGCAGGTGCCGCCGTTCGTCCCTCGAGCAGCCGACGAGCGAGCGACACGCGTGCGGGCGTTGCTCGGATGAGGATCGTCGTCCTCGTTCCGTCGGAGGCGTACAGGGGCTTTGCGGGCGCGCGCATCCGCTATGACCGGATCGCGCCGGACCTCGCTCGACAGGGCGTCGAGCTGGCGCTGGTCGACATCGGCAAGTTCGACCCCGAAACCGCCGATTGCGACGGGATCGTCATCAGCAAGTGCCACGACGCCCGCGCGCTGGTGGCGGCGGCGGAGCTTGCGCGACGCGGCAAGATCGTCGGCGTCGACCTGTTCGACGATTATTTCAGCCAGTCGTCCGACAGCCGCCTGATCCGCTACCGCAACTGGCTCGCCCAGCTGCTCCCGCTGTGCGGCTTCGCGCTGTGTTCGACCGAGGCGATGGCGGAGATCGTGGCGCAGTACCGAAAAGCGCTGCCGACGCACGTCATGAACGATCCGGCGCCGTCCGAGAGCTTCGCGAGCGCTTTAGCGAGCGCGGAGCGCAAGCTCGCGGAGGCGCGCGACAGCAGGCAGATCCGGCTCTGCTGGTTCGGCGTTGGCGACAATCCCTATTTCCCGGTCGGCCTCGCCGACCTGGCGTCGTACGCGAGCGTGCTTGCGATGCTGTCCGCGACCGGCTTCGACGTGCGGCTCAAGGTCGTGACCAACGAGCGGGCGCTGTCCGCCAACGGCCTGTCGATGCTGACGCGGCTGCCTGTCAGGACCGAGATCGAGCAATGGAGCGAGCAGGCCGAGCAGGACGCGCTCGGAGAGGCGTTCACCGCGTTCATTCCGGTCAGCGCACAGCCGTTCAGCGTCGGGAAGTCGCTCAACCGGGCGGTGACCGCGCTTTCGGCGGGATGCCAGGTGCTGTCGGCCGGATACCCGCTCTACGAAGCCCTCGATCCGCTCATCTACCGCGACCCGGCGGTGCTCCTGCGCGACCTCGAGCGCGGCACGATGCGCTTTTCGGCGAAATCGCAGTCGAGGCACCGGCGCGTGCTCGAGAGCTGTGCGTCGGCCGAAACCGAAGCCACGAAGCTCGCGGCGTTCCTGAAGGGCCTGGAGCCGCAATCGTCGGGCGACCCCCGGGCGCTGTGCCTGATCCATGGCCATTCGACCCGCCTCGAGGCGCATAGCTTCGTCCGCCAGGCCAACGGCCTTTCGGTCGCGAGCCCCTATTGCTCGGCGCCCTTCGACTTCGACGTCATTTTCCGCGGCGCGCCGTCCGGGCTGTCGATGCTGGTGAGCAAGTCCGCAGAGGGACGGCTGCTGCCCGGCGTCCGGGAAAGGACCCGGCCGGGCGAGCGGATCAAGGGCAGGCCGTATCTCCAGATTGCCGGCTTCGGCGGTGCCAATGGC
>Ga0157369_10007232_pt1 | contig 12789 bp, 9 predicted proteins | sample C25metaG_FD_113461 | JGI IMG/M metagenome (GOLD analysis project Ga0157369, IMG submission 113461) | Corn rhizosphere microbial communities from Kellogg Biological Station, Michigan, USA - C2-5 metaG | ecosystem: Host-associated > Plants > Roots > Rhizosphere > Soil | place: USA: Michigan...
CACATCGCCAGCACCCACGCCGGCCCGTGCCGGTCGACGGGTGGCGGATCCGGAAACTTCGGCATCGGCCGTCCCGCCGCGTCAATGTCATCGCGGCCTATCCGCAAGTTCTCACCGCTCTCCCCCGCATCGCCGGCTGCCCCAGCACCTCGGTCCACCCGAACGCCCTGAACAGGCCTGCCAGGTGCGCCGTTGGACCCTGCGTCCTTTGTCGATTTAGCCATGTATCGGTGAGCCTCTCTGGCGATGAGCCGATGGACGGACGTGTCGCCCTGCCGTCATGCCGACGAGTCGAGAACTCTAGGGCCCCGGATCGCATCCGAGCAACCTGAACCCCGATACCGCAAGGAAATCGTCGCCACCGCGACGCTGCGTCGATCCCTCACGCGAGCGCACGTGGATGAGCCGACGCGTACACCTCACGCAGCCGATCGACTGTGACGAGCGTGTAGATCTGCGTCGTCGTCACAGAAGCGTGCCCCATTAACTCCTGCACCACCCGCACGTCCGCACCACCGTCCAGCAGATGCGTGGCGAACGAATGCCGCAACGTGTGCGGCGAGATCGCGCCGGTGAGTCCGGCACGCTCGGCTGCGGTGCGCAACACCGACCACGCGCTCTGCCGCGACAGCTGCCCTCCCCGCGCGTTCACGAAGACGGCCGCGCGCGCTCGCTTCGCCGCAGCGCCGACACCACCGGCGTTGCCAGCACCGCCCGAAGCGCCGGCAAGCAGCGATGGCCGCCCCGACTCCAGATAAGCCACGAGTGCGCGGCGAGCGAAGCTGCCGATCGGCACGATCCGCTGTTTGGACCCCTTGCCGAAGAGCCGCACCACGCCAGACTCGAAGTCGACGTCGTCCACGGCAAGACCGACCGCCTCCGAGATGCGGGCGCCTGTTCCGTAGAGCAGTTCGAGCAACGCGCGGTCGCGCAGCTCGCGAGGTGTCCGGCCGCTCCCGGCGGCGTCCAGCAAGCGTTCGACGTCCTCGACGGGGATGGCCTTGGGTAACCGGCGTGCCGGAGTGGGCGGCCGGACGGCTCCTGCGGCGTCCGCATCGACCGTGCCCTCGCGGACGGCGAACTTGTGCAGCCCGCGCACCGCCACGATCGTGCGCGCTGCGGAGGTGACGCTCAACGGCGGGTGCTGCTCACCGCCCTGCCGCAGAACCGCCAGAAAGTCGGCGACGTCGCGCTCGCTCACCTCGACGAGCGAGCTCTTCCCTGCTGCTACGAGGAATTCGAGGTACCGGCGCAGATCGCGGCGGTAGCTCATGAGCGTGTTCTTTGCGAGCCCGCGCTCCACCGCAAGGTGGTCGAGATAGCCGCGCACCTGTGCCTCGAGAGGCAACGGCGGGTCGGAACTCATCGCGCCGGACACCTCCCGCAGTTACCCGCCAGCCCGCGGCTCGGGGCCGGCCCGCTTCAGGCTAGGACGTCGGCGAGCGCCGCGGCGTCGAGGTCGTGCGCCTGCGCGACGGGCACGCTGGTGACTTGCCCGTCGTGCACGTTGAGGCCCAGCGCAAGAGCGGGATCGGCGCGACAGGCCTCGCGCCAGCCGCTGTTGGCGATCGCACTCACGTACGGCAGCGTCACGTTGGTCAGGGCATACGTCGAGGTATGCGGCACCGCACCCGGCATGTTGGCGACGCAGTAGAACAGCGTGTCGTGCACGCGATAGGTCGGCGCGTCGTGCGTCGTCGGGCGCGACGACTCGAAGCACCCGCCCTGGTCGATCGCGATGTCGACGAGCACCGCACCGGGCTTCATCCGCGCCACAAGATCATCGCGCACCAGCTTGGGCGCCTTCGCCCCGACGACGAGCACAGCGCCGATCACCAGGTCGGCGTCGATGCAGGCCTTCTCGATCTCGTACGCGTTTGAGGCGACGGTCTGCAGATGGCCTTGGTAGATGCGGTCGGCCTGCCGCAACTTGTCGATGTTGTTGTCGAGCAGCAGCACCTCGGCCTGCATGCCGAGCGCGATGGCGGCGGCGTTCATACCGGCCACGCCGGCACCGAGCACCACGACCTTCGCCGCGTAGACGCCAGACACGCCGCCCATCAAGATGCCACGCCCGCCGGCCTCCCGTTCGAGGCAGCGTGCGCCCACCTGTGGCGCCATCCGCCCCGCAACCTCGGACATCGGCGCGAGCAGCGGCAGCGCGCGATCGGGCGTCTGCACGGTCTCGTACGCGATCGCGGTGGTGCCGGACTCGATCAGCGCATCGGTGCATTCTCTGGAGGCCGCCAGGTGCAGGTATGTGAACAGCACCTGGCCCTTGCGCATGCGGTGGTATTCCTCGGCGATTGGCTCCTTGACCTTCAAGACGAGGTCGGCAAAGCCCCACACGTCGTCCGCTGTCGGCAAAATGCCTGCACCTGCGGCTGCGAAGTCTTCGTCGGGTATCGACGAACCGACTCCGGCGCCTCGTTCGACCACGATCTCGTGACCGAGCCGCACCAGCTCGTGCACGCCGGCCGGCGTGATCGCCACCCGATATTCGTGGTTCTTCACTTCACGCGGTACGCCGATCTTCACGACGTGCTGCCTTCCGCTTCGTTCGGACGGCGACGGGGTGTTGCGCCGTTACCGAGAGCGCCAGGGTGCCGGCACCATTGCCGAGTGTAGGCGTGCCACGCGCTTCTCGATCACGCCGACACCACAGGCGAAAAACACCAAGAGGGACGACGAACGTCAGCGCGGCCGGCTGTTGCTGCGAAGCCAGGGCGCGCCGGCCGGCCGGGGAGGCGCAACCGGCGAATCGCCGAGCAGCACGTGCGCGGCCGACAGGATGCCCATCACCGCGAGCGGGTTGTGCAACCGGCCACTGAGGACCGCATCGCGCGCTTCGTGGAGCGGCAGCCAGCGGGTTGGCATGTCGCGCTCCTCGCCTTCGCCGACGTGGCGCTCGTCGCCGTCAACTTCCGTGAGATCGCGGGCCAGATAAATGCGCACCGCTTCGTCTGACCCTCCGGGTGAGGAGAAGGCATCGACCAGCACCGACCACGTGCGGGCTCGATACCCTGCCTCCTCGAACAGCTCGCGGGCGGCAGCGTCGAGCGGGTCTTCGCCGTCGACGTCGAGTAGCCCTGCCGGCGGCTCCCACAACAGCGCCCCGACCGGGTGCCGGTACTGCCGCACGAACAGCACGCGCAGCTGCTCGTCGACCGCGATGATGCCAACCGCCCCGGGATGAGTGAGCACATCGCGCTCGACCTGCTCGTCGCCGTCCGAATCACCCAATTGCACCAGGTCAGTGCGTACGCTCCACACGTGTCCGGTGAACCGGGGCGTGCTGCGAACGACGCGCCGCTTGACCGCCGCGTCTGCGAACTCCTCGCTCATGCCGAAGCGACCGGCTGTGCCTCCGGCACGGTGACGGTGTCAGCCGGCTCGCTCCACGCCGTCCGCGCCAGGGCAGCCGCGATCAACCCGCGGAAGAGCGGATGCGACCGCGCGGGCCGCGACCGAAGCTCGGGGTGCGCCTGCGTTGCTACGAAATAGGGGTGGACGTCGCGGGGCAGTTCGACGAACTCGACAAGCCGGCCGTCCGGCGAGGTGCCGGAGATGACGAGTCCCGCGGCCTCGAGTTGCGCCCGGTAGTCGTTGTTGACCTCGTAGCGGTGGCGGTGGCGTTCTTTGACGTAGGGCTCGCCGTAGACCTCACGCACGATCGAGCCTTCGAGCAGCTCCGCGGGGTACAGGCCGAGGCGCATGGTGCCGCCCATGTCGCGCTCGCCCGCGACGACGTCGCGCTGGTCGGCCATGGTCGCAATTACCGGATACGGAGTGGCGGCGTCGAACTCGGCCGAGTTGGCGTTGTCGAGGCCGGCGAGATTGCGCGCGGTCTCGATCACCAGGCACTGCAATCCGAGGCACAAACCCAATGTGGGAAGCAAATTCTCGCGCGCATAACGAAGGGCGCCGACCTTGCCTTCGATGCCGCGGACGCCGAACCCGCCCGGGATGAGCACACCGTCGACGCCGGACAGCGCCTTTGCCGCACCCTCGGGTGTCGAGCAGTCGTCGGAGGGCACCCACCGGATGTTGACTCGCGCGTCGTTGGCGAAGCCGCCGGCCCGAAGCGCCTCGGTCACCGAGAGATAGGCATCGGGCAGGTCGATGTACTTGCCGACCAGCGCGATCTCGACTTCATGTGCAGGGTGATGCACGCGGCGCAGCAGGTTGTCCCACTCGGTCCAGTCGACGTCACGGAACGGCAGCCCGAGCCGCCGTACGACGTAGGCGTCAAGCCCTTCGGAGTGCAGCACCTTGGGAATGTCGTAGATGCTCGGTGCGTCGACGGCAGCGATGACCGCTTCCTCGTCGACGTCGCACATGAGGCTGATCTTGCGCTTGACGTTCGCGGGGATCGGTCGGTCGGCGCGGCAGACGACGGCGTCCGGCTGGATACCGACTTGGCGCAACGCCGCGACCGAGTGCTGCGTCGGCTTGGTTTTCAGCTCCCCCGAAGGCCCGATGTAGGGCACCAGCGACACGTGCAGGAAAAACACGTTGTCGCGCCCGACCTCGTGCCGTACCTGGCGGGCCGCCTCGAGGAAGGGCAGCGACTCGATGTCGCCGACCGTTCCGCCGATCTCGGTGATGACGATGTCGACGTCCGCACCGCCCATACGCCGGATGCGCGACTTGATCTCGTTGGTGATGTGCGGAATGACCTGCACGGTGTCGCCGAGATACTCGCCGCGGCGCTCCTTCGCGATCACGGTCGAGTAGACCTGGCCGGTGGTGACGTTGGCCGAGCCGTGCAGGTCGGTGTCGAGGAAGCGTTCGTAGTGCCCGATGTCGAGGTCGGTCTCAGCGCCGTCGTCGGTCACGAACACTTCGCCGTGCTGGAACGGGTTCATCGTTCCGGGGTCGACGTTGAGGTACGGGTCGAGCTTTTGCATCGTGACCCGCAAGCCACGCGCCTTGAGCAGGTTGCCGAGGCTGGATGCCGTAAGCCCCTTGCCGAGCGAGGAGGCGACGCCCCCGGTGACGAACACATGCCTTGTCTGCTGCGGCGTTGCCAAGAGGGAGCTCCCGTGGTCCGGTGTCTGAGCTTCAGACAGTCGTTTGCCGGTCTGACTGGCGCCAGACAGACGATCGGCCGGTGCTCGAGTGGTTCTCGAGACCGGCCGGAGTTGCGCTATCCACGGACTCTCAGCGTAACAGGCTCGGCGGCGGTTCGGGCACTCCGCCGTCCGGGTGGGCCGGCACCCGTGGCGAGGTCGTCGCCACGACGACTGCCATCGTGGCCGGGAGGACGACGACGGCAGCGAGCGCCGGGATCACGATGCCGGAGTCGTTGAGCACCGCCCCGACGACCGACATCACGAGCAGCGCGACGAGTGCCGGCCGCAGCACGGCGACTCGCGAGAAAGCGACTCGCAGCAGCAGCGGCGGCCGGCGCACCCACCAGATCGCCACGATCACGAGCAGCGGGATCAGCAGCGTGAGCGCGCTGTAGACCAGGAGGTGCACGTCGGCGAGCGCCTTGCGGCGAACGATCGACCACGCGCCGCCATGCAGCAGATCACCCACGAACCGCCCGAGGTGGGTCTGATGCGCCGGGGGCCGGGCGTAGTCGACGAGCGCGAACAACACAATGACCGCGATCGTGCCGAGCGCGACCGCGAGGGCCTTTCGCCAGGAGACCCGCGCGCCCGCAAGCAGGAATGCGAGCACACCGAACGCGGGCACCAAAGCCAGTACACCGCCGACGTCGCTCCCCCAGGGCGGCGCCCCGTCAATCGCGACGGCGATGACACCGACGCAGGCTGCCAGCAAACCTGGTCGTATCCATAACGAGTCGGGCCGCGCCGCTGGGGCCTCGCGATCGGCACGCCTCGCCGCCGGATCGATGCCGGTCGCGGCGAGCAGCGCGCCGGCCGCGTAGACGCCGAACGCCACGTTGCCGATGCCCGCGAACCGCCCGGCGACGAGCGGCGAGTAGCCCGCCATCGTGAAGATCTGCAGATGGGCGCCGGTCACCAGATCGAGCCCGATGACGACGAAGGTGATCGTCCCCACAGCGGCCGCGAGGCCGAGCGGCCGCCGCTTCCAGATCCACCCCTCGAGTGCGACCGCGAGCCGGGTCGCCGCGGTGGCCGCAACGACCACGGCGAGCGCGAGCACCGGCAACGGCTTCGGCGAACTCCACCACGACACGATGCCGGCAAGGAACGAGGCGGCGGGCAGCAGCGCGCACCAGGCGCAGGCCAACGCCGCGTTACGTGCCAGCCGGTCGGACGGCCCCGGGCGCGCGCTGGCGCCGTCGTCCGCCTTCATCCGGCGCCGGGCCACCCACCACGCGAAGGCGGACGACGCGACCATCAGCGCGACCAGCGTGACCCAAAACGGCACGATGGCACCGCCCTGGCGCTCGGCGGCGACGTCAAGGTCGGCGAGCTTCTCGACCTCATCAGCAGTGCTGCCACTCGACGGGCGGCCCGACGACCGCCACGGCTGGCCGATCATCGATGCGGGTATCCGGTCGCCGCGCAGCGACAGAATGGTCGGCGCGACATCGACGAGCTGCACGAACGGCGGACGTCGGGTCGACGCGCTCACGAGTGCGTCGTTCGCGAAGTCGTCGCCGTGCGCTAGCGCGACATGCAAATGCGCCTTACTAGCGCCGCTCTCCGCGACCCCGACGATGAGGAGGACCGCATTCGCCGGGGCGTTCGCCATCACCGATGCAACGATCCCGTCAATGGTCGACGGGGTCGCCGCAATGAGCGTGACCGGGCATTGCTGCAAGAAGGCCGGCTCGCCGGCGGCTGCACCGACGTCGTCGCGATAGTGAGCGACCCTGCCCTGCCGATCCGCGGCGCCCAGCGCAGCGTCAGCGCCGGCAGCCGACACACAACCGGTGAGCGCATCGGCGAGCGCGCCGAGTTTTGTGTTGTCGTCGCGATGCGCATTTTTGGTGTAGGCGTCGGAAAATCCGGCCACGACGGCGCCCGATCCAGCTGGTTGCACCTGGAGCTTCGAAGCGACGCAGTGTTTGCCCGAGACGTCGCGCGCCTTCGCTCTGTTGCCCGCACCGAGCGTGAGCCAGCCGTCGGCCGCGCAACTGACCGGGTCGGCAGCCTTCACCGAGAGCGAGCCCAGCGCAGACTCACCGGCCAGCTTCCAGAGCGTGGGCGTGCGCGCGGCGTCGACGTCCGACCACAGCAGTTGTGTTGTGCCGACGACGATGACGTCGGGCGACGCGGGCGCGGCGTTGGCCGCCGGCGCCACCCCGACAGCTCCCGCAAAGACGCACGCCAAGCCGCACACGAGTGCGCAGCCCAGCTGCGGCATCGGGCTCACCGCAACACTCGTTCGTAGTACGCCGATAGTTGCTCAACAACGTCGGCGTCCCGCGGTAGCCCGGCGGCCCGCGCCAGCGCCCTGGCCGCTAGGTCGTCTGCGAGCGCGGGGTCGTCGACGACGCGCTCGATCGCCACCGCGAGGGCTTCGGCATCTCCGGATTCGACGAGCATCGCCGCATCGCCGACCAACTCGGGAAGCCCGCCGACCCTGGTGGCGACGAACGGCTTTCCCGCGGCGAGTACTTCAGCCGCGGCGAGGGGCCAGCCTTCCCAGCGGCTCGGCATCACAACGACGTCGGCGGCAGCCAACAGATTCGCGACGTCGTCGCGGTCGCCAAGAAGCCGGACGTGGACACCCGTCGTCTCGATCTGCCGCTCGAGATTGCTCCGCTCCGGGCCCTCACCCGCGATCGCGATCGTGATTTCCCGCCCCCGCAAGGCCGTGACGGCCTCGATCAACACGTCGAACCCCTTCTGGCGGTGAAGCCTGCCGACCGCGAGCACGAACCGCTCGCCGTCCGGAATGCCCAACGCCGCACGGGTTGATGCACTATCACAGGTCGGCTGCTTGACGGCTGCCGCGACGAGCGCACGACCCACAACGGCCGGCCGTAGCGACTCGACAAGATCGGGACTCACGACCAGCACGGCGTCGGCAACGCTCCCCAACCGCCGCATCACTAACGTGAGCAGGCGCGTGCGAAGACCGCTGCCCAGGGCCGCGTTGTGCAGTGTCACAACCAGAGCCGGACGACGCCGAGCGGAGCCGGCTCGGAACCGACCGAGCGCCACCGTGCTCACTATCGCGGCCCGCAGCCCGTGCGCGTGCACGATATCTGCGGCCCGAACATAGCGGCGCAACCGTAACGCAGCGCGGAGCGCGACGATCGGCCGAAACCCCGACGAGATCTCCACCGGCCGAAATCGCACGCCCGCGTCGGCGTCGAAACCGAACTTCGAGTTCGTCGAGGCCGGCCCCAGTACCGCCACCTGCTGCCCACGCGAGACGAGACCACGAGCGACCGCACCGACATGGCGCCCGACCCCGCCGGTACTGGTGGCCAGCACGAGCGCGATGCGCTGCTCAGCCAACGGTCTCACCGCCGCGAACGCCGGCTTGCCCAAAAAGCCTGTTACGTAGGCGATTTCGTTCCTGTGCCGGCTCGAACGCCATCGCGATGGCGACCGCTCCCGCGATGGCGATTCCGCCGGTCACCAACGCGACGACCACCGACACACCGACGGCGTGCTGCCCGATCGCCCACACGACCAGCAACCCGAGCCCGAGGCCGACACTGCCGCCTGCCATCGAGCCAGCCAGCGTGCGACGAATGCCGGCAAGCGCATGCCCGGTTGTTGCTCGCGCGATCCCCGCGACGAGCAACGCACCCGCAAGCGTCATGCCGATCGAGTTTCCGATGCCCAGCGCGACCACTCGCCAGCGCGCCGAGAACGCCGGTACTAACGCAAGGTCGGCGATGATGACGACGGCCCAGCCGGCACAGATGGCGACGGCGGCGAAACGCCATGCCTCGACCGCATAGAGGGCACGGCCCAGATACGCGACGAGACCGTAGCCGATGAGTCCTGGCGCGAAAGCCGCGAGAGTCCAGGCGAGCGCCACCGTGTCGCCATTGCCCGGCACCCGCAGGGCAAGAACCCTCGATGCGGGTACCGCTGCGGCCGCCAAGGCTGCTGCCGCGGCCGCTGTTGCGATGACCACCATCCGAAGGCCCAATGCGGTCGCGGTTGCGAACCCCTCGCGATCACCGACATCGATGCGCGCCGACAATCGCGGAAACGCGCTCGTTGCCACCGGCACGGCGACCACGGACCACGGCACCAAGAACACCGCCCACGCCAGGTTGTACAAGACCAAGGTGCCGCCGTCGCCGCGGTGCGCGAGCCGCAGCACCACGGCAACCGATACCTGCTGTGCCGCCAAGGTCACGGCTCCGGCAACGGCAAGGCCCGCCACTCGGCGTCCGACTGCATGCGGGAACCGCAGCGTCGGCCGCAGCCGCAAGCCGAGCCGCGCCACCGGCCACAGCATCGGGCTCGCGAGCGCGACGACCCCCAGCGTTGTGCCACCGGCCAGCACCAGCTGCGCATGCAGGCTCACCGTGTCGAGGTTGTGGCCCTGGTGCAGCGCCCCATAGAGCAGGTAGGTGCCGATCACGATCAGGCTCGAGACGAGCGGCGCAGCCGCAGGCCCGAGAAAACGCTTATGTGCTTGGAGAATTCCGGTCAGCACCACGACGAGCGCATACACCACGACCTGCGGCATGAAGACCAACAGCATGCGACTGCCGACGACCAACTCGGCGTGACGATCGCAGTCACGGCCCGCCGATCCGATCAGCAGGTCGATGAACGGCCGCGCCAGCACGAGTCCGGCAATGGTCACCGGCACAGCAACGAGAAATGCCCATGAAAGCAAGGCGGACGCCGTGCGGCTGGTCTCGTCCGTATCGCCACGTGCGGCCGGGCCGGCAAGAACCGGCACCACCATGCTCGCCAGCGCGCCGCCGGCGACCACCTCGAAGACGATGTTCGGCACCGTGTTCGCCGTGACGTAGGCATCGCCGAGGCAGGTCGCCCCGACCGTGCGCGCGAACGTCACCGTGCGCCCGAACCCGACCAGGCGGCTCGCCGCCGCAACCCCGGCGATACTGAGCGCGGCCCCGACGGCACCGGCCAACCACGCGCGCAACGCGTGGCGCTGCCGAAGCTCAGGCATCGGCACGGTCGGCACGGTTGGCACGGTTGGCAATACCACCAAGACGGTCGAACCAGCGAAGGGGCGGCGACGCGTCAATCACCTTGGAAAAGCTGACGACTTCACTCGCGGCCGTCAACGCGACCACGACCCCTAGCGCCCCGTAGAGCCGCCGGGCGGGTGCGCCGGCCGCAAACGCGACACCGGCCAGCGCGCCGAGGCAGTTGGCGCCGGCGTCGCCGAGCATGGTGCGCTCGTGCAGGTCAGGTGCGAGCAGACCGGCCGACGCGCCAGCGGCGGCCGCCCCGATCCGTCGTCCGGCTGAACAATCCTTTCGTGCAACCAGAACCGGCGTCAGAGCGACCAGCGAAGCCTTAAGCGTGCGCCCTGGTCGCAAGTCGAGCAGGTTGGCAAGGTTCGCCGAGCCAGCCACCAGCAGGCCGCCCGCTACCCGCCGCGACCACGGCCCGTCGACCGCCAGCAGGCCGGCGGTGAGCCCACCAACGCCGATGCCGGCAATTTTCACTGTGCCGGTGGTGATTTCTCCGCGGCACAATGCACCGAGATGGCCGCGAAACCCGCGGGCCGCGCCTGATCCGCGCGCATCGTCGAGTGCCCCCGCCACAGCAGCGGTAGCCCCGGCGAGGGCGGCAGCAGCGCGCAACCGCGGCGCAATTCCCGAGTCCAGGAGCACCGCCGCAACGGCGGTCGTCGACAGGGCGGCTCCGCCGGCGAGGTCGACGACCGCGCCACGGTAGTTCTTGCGCTTCCAGCCAGGCCGGTCGGAGGTCGCCCGGGCGAGGCGGGCGTACAGCAGCCGTGACGCGGCCGCGGTGGCGACTGACCGGATCGCGACGCCCTGGGCCGATGGCGTCACGGGCTCGACAGGCTCGGCGGCAGCGGTGGCGTCGGCGTCGGGCCCAAACCGGCGGTCGGCAGCAGCGCCTGCGCGCCCTGGCCGCTGCCGTACTGTCCGGCCGTTCCGGCGGCGCCCGGCGTCAGTGCGAAGACCATCGCGATGCGACCGGTCGCCAGGTCGGCGTTGTCGACAGCGGAGATCACCTTCGACAGGGAGTCGTCGGCCCGCACCTGAGCCACCAGCCCACCCGCATCGGCGGATCCGACGGGACCTACAACGACCGTGCGGGACCCATCGCGCTGCAGCGCAGCGATGAGATCGAGCAGCGATGTGTCGGGTGCCGGCGACGCGGTCGGCTGCTTCGCCGGCGCCGTAGCAGCCACTACCACAGCCAGATCGGCGAACTGGCTCGGCTGTTGGTCGAGCTTGAGGAATCCGGCTTTCGTCAGTCCAGCAAGCACTTCTGTACTCGTGGTATCGAGCGGTCGCGGCGCGCCGACTACCGGTGAATCGGTGACGGTGACCGCGGCGTCACTGACCGACGTCGGCGATCCCGAGCCTGACGGCGACGCATGTGCCGACTTCGCTGCGGACGACGCCTTCGCTGACGATGGCTTCGTTGACGACGATGACGCCGACGACGGCGTGGTGCCATCCGGGGTCGGCGACGTGCTTGCGGTGTTACTGCCGACCAGGGCCGAGGCGAGGATCGCGGCCGCCCGGGCGGGCACGTCGCCGGCCGCAGTGGGGTCGAACGCTGGTGTGCCCAATGTCTTCAGCAACTCATCGAGCGTGGCCGCCTGTTTGGGATCGTCGTAGTTGCTTGCGATGTCTACCTTCGCGGTGACCGTGGCGCCTGCGTACGTCAGCGTCTTGACCGCCGCGTCGCGCACGCTCTTCGGCGCGTCCGGAACACTGATGACCACGACCCGCTCACCGCTCAGCTTCCCGGCGACCACCGTGGGCTCAATCGCCTGGGCGAAATTCTGGTCGTTCGAGAGTTGGTTTTGCTGCTGCTGGTTTTGCGCCCGCAAGTCTTGTGCTTCCTTGCGCAGGTCGTTCGTCTGCGTCTTCAAGTTGCTCAGCACGTCACCCGACAGCACGTTGGTACCGAGCACGATGCCCACGGCGAGCGCGAGAAAGACCGCCACGATCGAGACGACGTGATACTTGAAATCGATCATTCGCTAGAACAACCCCGTGAACCACGACACGAAGGCATCCCATTTCGCACCGATGATTGTCATGTAAACCTGCCCGACCGGTGACAGCGCGACGACGACGCCGAGCGTGAGCAACGCCGCCAGTACCAGCACGAACAGAGAGGACGTCGAAATCCGGCTGCGGTACAGCCGGCTCACGCCTTTCGCATCGACCAGCTTGCCGCCGATCCGCAGCCGGGTGAGAAACGTGCTCGCCATGCCGGATCGGCCCTTGTCGAGAAACTCGACGAGTGTCGCGTGCGTGCCGACGGCGACGATGAGGCTCGCGCCCTTGTCGTCGGCGAGCAGCAATGCGACATCTTCACTCGTGCCGGCGGCGGGAAACACGACGGCCGCAAGGCCGAGTTTCTCGACCCGTTCCAACCCGGGCGCGCGGCCGTCGCGATACGCGTGCACCACCACCTCGGCCCCGCAGCAAAGCGCGGCGTCGGAGACGGAGTCCATGTCACCGACGATGAGCGCAGGCGTGTAGCCCGCCTCGAGCAGCGCGTCAGCGCCACCGTCTACACCGACCAGCACCGGCCGGTACTCCCGGATGTACGGCCGCAGCACCACCAGATCCTCGCGGTAGTGATAGCCGCGCACGACGACGAGCACCTGCTTGCCCTCGAGGTCGGTCTTGATGTCGGGAACTCCGACGCCGTCGAGCAGCAGGTCACGTTCGCGGCG
>Ga0157369_10007233_pt1 | contig 12786 bp, 12 predicted proteins | sample C25metaG_FD_113461 | JGI IMG/M metagenome (GOLD analysis project Ga0157369, IMG submission 113461) | Corn rhizosphere microbial communities from Kellogg Biological Station, Michigan, USA - C2-5 metaG | ecosystem: Host-associated > Plants > Roots > Rhizosphere > Soil | place: USA: Michigan...
GAAGCCGCCGAGGACGGCGCCGCCGGGGCTGTCGATGCCGCCGAGCAGTGCCCCGGCGAACGCGTAGAGCAGGATGCCGCCCATCATGTTGGGCTCGAGGAAGACGGTCGGCGCGACCATGATTCCGGCGATCGCGCCGATCGCCGCGGCGAGGCCCCAGCCGAGCGCGAGCATCCAGCCTACGCGAATGCCGACCAAGCGGCTCGACACCGGGTTCTGCGCCGCCGCGCGCATCGCCAGCCCGAGCGGCGTGAAGCGGAAGAAGACGAACAGCAGCAGCAGCACGACGAGCGTGATCGCCATCGAGCCGATCTCGTGCGACGACATGAAGCGGTTGCCGAACAGCGGCTCGGCCGGAAACGGGCTCGGAAACGGCTTGATCGTGTAGGTGAAGATCCAGCCCGCGATGCTGTTGAAGATGACGAGCAACGCGATAAAGACGATGACGACGGCGAGGATCGGCGCGTTCTCGACCGGCCGCACGATGATCCGCTCGACGGCGACGCCGAGCACGAACGCGCCGACGACCGTGATCGCGAACGCCACCCAGTACGGCATGCCGACCTGGATCAGCGCCCAAGCGATGTAGGTCGCGAACATCGCCATCTCGCCCTGCGCGAAGTTCACCAGATGCGTCGCCTGGTAGATCATGACGAGCGCGAGCGCCAGGCTGGCGTAGATGCCGCCGGTCGCGAGGCCCGAGAGGATCTGGTGGAGCAGCTCGTTCATCGCCGGCTCGTGGCGCTTCAGTAGCCGAGGTACGAGCGACGGACCTGCTCGTCGCTGCGGATCGCCTGCGCCGACCCCGACATGACCACGCGCCCTGTCTCGAGCAGGTAGGCGTGGTCGGCGAGCGCGAGCGCCATCGCCGCGTTCTGCTCGACGAGGAGCATGCCGATCCGCTCGCTCTGGTTGATCGCCTTCAGGATCTCGAAGAGCTGCTGGACGATCAGCGGCGCGAGCCCGAACGACGGCTCGTCGAGCAGCAGCAGACGGGGCCTGAGCATCAGCGCGCGCGACACCGCGAGCATCTGCTGCTCGCCGCCCGAGAGCGTCCCTGCCTGCTGGCGCCGCCGCTCCTTCAGGCGCGGGAAGTACGCGTACATGCGCTCGCAATCGGGGCCGATCTCGGCCCTGTCCTTGCGCGTGTGCGCGCCGAGGCGGAGGTTTTCCTCGACGGTGAGATTCATGAACGTGCCGCGGCCGTCGGGGACGTGGCCGACGCCGCGGCGCACGATCGCCTCGGTCGCGAGGCCGTCGATGCGCTCGCCGGCGAGCCGCACCTCGCCGCTCGTGCGGATCATGTTGCAGACCGCGCGCAGCAGCGTCGTCTTGCCGGCGCCGTTGGCGCCGAGGACCGTCGTGATGCCGGCCGCGCCGACCGCGAAGTCGATGCCGTGCAGCACCTTCGTCGGCCCGTACTGCGCCGCCAGGCCGCGCACTTCGAGGAGCGCCGCCGCCGAGCGCTCGACGGCGGGCGGCGGTGCGAACGACGCCGACGCAGCCTGCGTCGTCTCGGCGCTCAAGCGGCGACTCCCAGGTAGGCACGGACGACGTCGTCGTTGGCTTGCACCTCGGCCGGCGTGCCGTCGGCGATCTTCCTGCCGAAATCGAGCGCGACGACGCGGTCGGAGATGCGCATGACCATGTTCATGTGGTGCTCGACGAGCAGCATCGTCAGGCCGAGCTCGGCGCGGATGCGCCGCAGCAGATCCATCAGCGTCCCGACCTCCTCGTGGTTGAGGCCGCCGGCGGGTTCGTCGAGGAGCAACAGCTTGGGCTCGCTGGCGAGCGCGCGACCGAGCTCGACGCGCTTCTGAGTGCCGAACGAGAGGTCCATCACCGCGACATCGGCGACCGATTGGAGGTCGAGCAGCGCGAGCAGCCGGTCGACTGCGGCGCCGAGGCGGGCTTCTTCGCCGCGCACCGACGGCAGCCGCAGCGCGTTGGCGACGTAGCCGCTTCGCGTCCGCGCGTGACCGCCGAGCTTGACGTTGTCGCGCACGCTCATCGTGCGAAAGAGCGCCAGATTCTGAAAGGTGCGGCCGATGCCGAGCGACGCGATGCGGTGCGGCGGCGTCTCGAGGAGCGACCGGCCCTCGAATGCGATCCGCCCGTCGCTGAACGTGTAGAGGCGCGACAGGCAGTTGAAGAGCGTCGTCTTGCCGGCGCCGTTCGGGCCGATGAGGCCGACGATGTGGCCGCGCGCGACCGCGAACGACACCCGGTCGAGGGCGACGATGCCGCCGAAACGGACCGACACGTTCTCGACCTCGAGCAGCGGTGGTTCGATGGGCTGGCCCCGGCGCGTTCGAATGCGCGGACGATAGGGCGGCCGCCCGCGAAAGAAACCGGGGCTTTGCCCTAGTCGGCGGGCGCGGCGATCCGCCCGTCGGCTAGTGCTTTGCCCTAGGTCGCCGACGAACGGTGTCGCCCCGCGCGCTCAGTGCGCCTCGTCCCAGTTGGCGCCGACGCCGACCTCGGCGACGAGCGGGACCGCGAGCGTCGCGACCGCGGCCATCGTTCGCGGCAGCGTCTCGCGCGCCCAGTCGAGCTCGGCCGCGGGCACCTCGAAGACGAGCTCGTCGTGGACCTGCATGATCATCCGTGTCGCCCGCCGCTCGCGGTCGATCAGCTGCTGCACCGCGATCATCGCGAGCTTGACGAGATCGGCGGCGGTGCCCTGCATCGGCGCGTTGATCGCCTGCCGCTCGGCGGCGCTGCGCCGCGGCCCGGGCTTTCGGATCTCGGGCAGATGGACGCGACGGCCGAACAGCGTCTCGACCCAGCCGCGCTCGATCGCCTGCGCGCGCGTCTCGTCCATGTAGCGCTTCACGCCGGGATAGCGGGCGAAGTAGCGCTCGATGTAGGCGGTCGCGGCGCTGCGCTCGATGCCGAGGTTCTGCGCCAGGCCGAATGCGCTCATGCCGTAGATGAGGCCGAAGTTGATCACCTTGGCGAAACGACGCTGCTCGTGCGCGACGTCGGCGAAGGCGACGCCGAACACCTCGGCCGCGGTCGCGCGGTGGATGTCGACGTTGCTGCCGAACGCGGCGAGCAGGCCCGCGTCGGCGGAGATGTGCGCCATGATCCTCAGCTCGATCTGCGAATAGTCCGCCGACAGGATCGACGCGCCAGCGGGCGCGATGAACGCCTCGCGGATGCGGCGGCCCTCGGCGGTGCGGATCGGGATGTTCTGCAGGTTCGGATCGTTGCTCGAGAGCCTTCCCGTCACCGCGACCGCCTGCGCGTACGTCGTGTGGACCCTGCCGGTCTCGGGGTTCACCATCAGCGGCAGCTTGTCGGTATAGGTGCCCTTCAGCTTCGAGAGGCTCCGGTGCTCGAGCAGTTTCCCCGGCAGCGGGTAGTCCGCTGCGAGCTCCTGGAGGACGTCCTCGTCGGTCGACGGCGCGCCGCTCGCCGTCTTGCGGCCGACCGGGAGCCCGAGCTTGCCGAACAGGATCTCGCCGATCTGCTTCGGGCTGCCGAGGTTGAACGGCTGGCCGGCGATCTCGTACGCCTCCTGCTCGAGCCTCGCCATCTTCTCGGCGAGCTCGCCGCTCTGCGCGGCGAGCAGCGCCGAGTCGATCAGCACGCCGGTGCGCTCGATCCGCGCGAGCACGTCCGAGGTCGGCATCTCGATCCGCCGGTAGAGGTCGGCGAGCTGCGGCTCGCCTTCGAGGCGCGGCCAGAGCGCCTGGTGGACGTGCAGCGCCATGTCCGCGTCCTCGCACGAGTACGCGGCGGCGCGCGTGACCTCGACCTGCGCGAACGGAATCTGGCTCGCGCCCTTGCCGCAGACGTCCTCGTACGTCAGCGCGGTGCGGCCGAGATGGCGAAACGCGAGGCTCTCGAGCGTGTGCGCCTTGTGCGCCTCCCAGACGTAGCTCTCGAGCATCGTGTCGTGGCGGTAGCCGCGGACGTCGACGCCGAGCCGGGCGAAGACGTGGCTGTCGTACTTGACGTTGTGCGCGACCTTCGCCTTCGCCTCGTCCTCGAGCCATGGCCGCAGTCGCCCGAGCACCGCGGCGAGCGGCAGCTGGTCGGGAGCGCCGGCGTAGCTGTGCGCGATCGGCACGTAGCACGCCTCGCCGGGCGCGACAGCGAGCGAGAGCCCGACCAGGTTGGCGCGGATCGGATCGAGCGAATCGGTCTCGATGTCGATCGCGGCGAGCTCGGCGGCCTCGACGCGCGCCGCCCAACGCTCGAGCGCCTCGCCCGTCGTCACCGTCTCGTAGTTCTTGACGATGTCCTCGGACGGGATCGCGTCGGGGACCTCGATCGCCGGCGCCGCCGCAGGGGGGATCGACGCGAGGCGCTGCGCGCCCGCCGACGCGCGGCCGAACGACGTCTCGAGCTCGCGGCGCATCGCCTGCAGCTCGTAGCGGTCGTAGAACGCGAGCAGCGCGTCGACGTCGATCGGGCGCAGCGTCAGCGCGTCGAACTCGGGCCAGCCCATGACGTGGCCGGTGAGGTCGCAGTCGGTGACTACCGTGACGAGCTTCCTGCCCTGCGGCAGCCAGTCGACGACGCGGCGCAGGTTCTCGCCGACGACGCCCTTGATCGCCGGCGCCGCGGCGATGACGCCCTCGAGCGAGCCGTGCTCGCTGATCCACTTCGCGGCGGTCTTCGGCCCGACCTTGTCGACGCCCGGGATGTTGTCGACCGAGTCGCCGATCAGCGCCAGGTAATCGACGATCTTCTCCGGCGGCACGCCGAACTTGGCGCGCACGCCGTCGGCGTCGAGCCGCTCGTTGCTCATCGTGTTGATGAGGACGACGTTGTCGCCGACGAGCTGCGCGAGATCCTTGTCGCCGGTCGAGATGACGACCCGGAAGTCGCCCTTGGCGGCCATGCACGAGATCGTCCCGATCGCGTCGTCGGCCTCGATGCCGGGCACCGTCAGCACCGGCCAGCCGAGCAGCTTGATGCCCTCGATGATCGGATCGATCTGCTGCGCGAGGTCGTCGGGCATCGCGGTGCGCGTCGCCTTGTACTCGGGATACCAGTCGTCGCGGAACGTCTTGCCCTTGTCGTCGAAGACGCACGCGCCGTGCGCCGCCGGATACTGCTCGCGCAGCAGCTTCATCATCGAGACGACGCCGCGGATCGCTCCGGTCGGAAAGCCAGCCTTGGTGCGCAGGTCCGGAAGGGCGTGGTAGGCGCGGTAGAGGTAGCTCGAGCCGTCGACGAGCAGCAGTGTGCGATCCACCATAGACAAGACATTGTGAAGCAACGTCTCGACACGTCTTCGCGCTCGCCCGGCCTAGAATCGGCGCATGCAACGGTGTGCCTTGCTCGCGCTCGCGACCGTCGTCGCCGGCTTTCCTTTCGCTGCGGCGCGCGCCGCCGAGGCCGCGCCGTCGGCGCCCCCGCCCGCGGTCGCGGCATCGGCTCCGCTCGCCGACGAGACCGCGCCGGTGCCGATGAAGGGCGGCGAGCCCGCCGTCCAGCGCACCGTGATCGAGGACAAGGGAGCCAAGATCGAAGAGCTGCGCGTGCGCGGCAATCTGCAGAGGATCGTCGTCACGCCGAGAGGCCCGGCGCCCGGCTACGAGGTGTTGACCAGCGACGGCTACCACCCGACTGCCGACGATCCGGGCACCTCGCGCGGCTCGGCCGGCAAGCGCGTCTGGAGCGTCCTTCGCTTCTGACGCGCGGATGGCGGTCTACACCGAAGTCTCCTTCGACGAAGCGGCGGCGCTGGCGGCGAGCGTCGGCCTCGGCGAGCTCGTCGCGCTCGTGCCGTGCGCCGGCGGCATCGAGAACACCAACTACTTCGCCGACACCGCGAACGGCCGCTACGTGCTGACGCTGTTCGAGCGTCTCACCGCCGACGAGCTGCCCTTCTATCTCGCGTTGATGGAGCACCACGCCGAGCACGGCCTGCCGGTGCCGCGGCCGTACGGCGGCGCCGACGGCTCGCTCGTCCTCGCGCTCAACGGCAAGCCCGCGGCGATCGTCGACCGGCTGCCCGGCGCCCACCACCTCGCTCCCGACGCCGCCGACTGCGCCGCGGTCGGCGCCGTGCTCGCGCGCATGCACCTGGCGGCGCGCGACTTCGCTCTGTCGCAACCGAACCTGCGCGGCCTCGCCTGGTGGGAGGAGACGGTTCCGGTCGTGCTGCCGCACCTCGACGCCGAGCGGGCCGCGCTGATGGCCGACGAGCTCGCCTACCAGCGCCACCTGGCGTCGTCGTCGGCGTACGCGACGCTGCCGCGTTGCGCGATCCACGGCGATCTCTTCCGCGACAACGTCATGTTCGTCGACGGCACGCTCGCCGGCGTCTTCGATTTCTATTTCGCCGGCGTCGACACGCTGCTCTTCGACGTCGCCGTCGCGATCAACGACTGGTGCATCGACCTCGACAGCGGCCGCCTCGACGAGGACCGCGCCGGCGCGCTCGTCGCCGCCTACGAAGCGCTGCGCCCGCTTGCGCACGCCGAAGTGCGGCTGCTGCCCGCGCTCCTGCGCGCAGCGGCGTTCCGGTTCTGGCTGTCGCGCGCGTGGGACCTGCACCTGCCGCGCGATGCCGTCGTCCTCACCGCGCACGACCCGGCGCACTTCGAGCGCATCCTCGTGCAGCGCCGCGACGAGCCGTGGCATCCGCCGCCGCGGCCGCAGCCTTCGCCATGAAGCTGCAGCTCGTCGCGCCGCGCCAGGGCTTCGTCTGGGTGCAACGCGCGTTCCAGGTGTGCGCGCGGCAGCCGCTCGGCTTCGCGGCGCTGTTCGCAACGTGCATGTTCGTCGTCCTCCTGCTCGGCATCGTTCCGGTCGTCGGCACGGCGCTGGTGCTCGCGCTGCCGCCGGCCGGAACGCTCCTGTTCATGATCGCGAGCCACCGCGCCGTCGAAGGCAGCACCGCGATGCCGGGTTCGATCGCCGAGCTCGCCGCAGCGGGACGCTCGCATCTCCTCGCTCTCCTCAAGCTCTGCATCGCGTACGCCGCCGCGTTCTTCATCCTGTTCTGGATCGCCCGGCTGCTCGACGGCGGCGCCTTCGATGCGTTCGTCACCTCGCTGACGAGCGAGCGCACAGCCGCCGACACGACGGTGGCCAGGGCCGCCGATCCGCGCGTGCAGCTCGGCCTGATCCTGCGCCTGACGTTCGCGGCGGCGCTCTCGGTTCCGTTCTGGCACGCGCCCGCGCTCGTCCACTGGGGCGGCCACGGCTGGGCGAAGTCGCTCTTCTTCAGCAGCGTCGCGGTGTGGCGCAACAAGGGCGCGTTCAGCGTCTACGGCATCGCCTGGCTGGCACTCTGGATGCTGCTCGTGCCGATCGCCAGCGTTGCAGTCGGTATCCTCGGGCCCGAGCGCTTCGCGCTGGTCGCGACGCCGCTGACGCTCGCCTACATGACGCTCTTCTGCGCGAGCTTCTGGTTCACGTTCGCCGATTGCTTCTCCTCCGACGACGCCGCGCCGGCGCCCGACACAATCGATTCCACGACTCGCTCCACCGACAGAGAGGACGGAGACCCGCCATGAACAAGGTCGCCATCGTCACCGGCGCAGGAAGCGGCATCGGCCGCGCATCCGCGCTCGCCCTGCTGAACGCCGGCTACCACGTCGCGCTCGCCGGCCGTCGCAAGGACGCGCTCGAGGCGACGCGCGCGGCCGCAGGCGACGCCGCCTCGCGCGCCCTCGTCTGCCCGACCGACGCCACCGACCCGGCGCAGGTCAAGGCACTCTTCGCCGCGACCAACGACGCCTTCGGCCGCCTCGACGTCCTCTTCAACAACGCCGGCACGGGCGCGCCGCCGCTGCCGCTCGAGGAGCTGACCGTCGCGCAGTGGCAGACGGTCGTCGACATCAACCTCACCGCCGTGTTCCTGTGCACGCAGCAGGCGTTCGTGCTGATGAAGTCGCAGACGCCGCGCGGCGGCAGGATCATCAACAACGGCTCGATCTCGGCGCACGCACCGCGCCCGTTCAGCTCGCCGTACACCGCGACCAAGCACGCGATCACCGGCCTCACGAAGGCGACGTCGCTCGACGGCCGGCCGTTCGACATCGCGTGCAGCCAGATCGACATCGGCAACGCCGCGACCGAGATGACGGAGCGCATGAAGAAGGGCGTGCCGCAGGCCGACGGCAAGCTCGCGGTCGAACCGACGATGGACGTGCGTCACGTCGCCGACGCGGTCGTGCACATCGCGAACCTGCCGCTCGACGCCAACGTCCAGTTCATGACGATCATGGCGACCAAGATGCCCTTCGTCGGCCGCGGCTGAGTGACAATGGTTTGATGGCCACGACCAACATCCATTTGATCGGCGGCGAAAAGGGAGGCGTCGGCAAGTCGCTGATGGCGCGCGTCCTCGCGCAGTACCTGATCGACCGCCAGCTGCCGTTCCTCGGCTTCGACACCGACCGCTCGCACGGCGCGCTGATGCGCTTCTACTCGGCGTATGCGTCGCCGATCGAGATCAACAAGGTCGAATCGCTCGACGCCATCGTCGAGGCGGCGGTGGACCAGCCCGGGCGGCGCATCCTCGTCGACCTCGCCGCGCAGACGCACGACTCGCTCGCCCACTGGATGGACGAGGCCGGAGTCATCTCGCTCGCCGACGAGATGGCGATGAAGATCTACTACTGGCACGTGATGGACACCGGCAAGGATTCGGTCGACCTCTTGCGCCGCCTCCTCGATCGCTTCGGCAGCGGGCTCGCCTACGTGCTCGTCCGCAACCAGGTGCGCGGCAACGACTTCAGCACGCTCGAGCAGTCGGGCGAGCAGGCGCGCGCGATCGCGATGGGCGCGAACATCGTCTCGGTGAAAAAGCTCAACGAGCACGTCATCCAGCAGATCGACGCGTCGAGCAGCAGCTTCTGGCAGGCGAAGTCCGACAGGGACGCGACCGGGCTCGGTCTGATGGACCGCCAGCGCGTCAGGATGTGGCTGCGCGATGTCTATCGCGAGATCGACGACGTCGGCGTGTGAGCCGGTCGCGATCGCGCGTGTCGCCGGACGCCGGCGTTTCCTGAGCGGCGCCGCCGCCGCGCTCGCCGCGCCGTGCTCGCGCGCGGCGCGAACGCCGCCGACGTCGATCGCTTCGCGCTCGGCGTCGCGTCGGGGCAACCGCGCGCCGACAGCGTCGTCCTCTGGACCCGGCTCACCGGCGAGACGCTCGGCGAGCGCGTCTCGGTGCAGTGGGAAGTCGCGAGCGACGAGCGCTTCGTCGACGTCGTGGCGCGCGGTGACGAGGTCGCGGAAGCCGCCTGGGCGCACAGCGTGCATGCCGAGGTCGGCGGGCTCGCGCCGGGACGCTGGTACTGGTATCGCTTTCGCGCACTCGGCGCGCAGAGCGCAGTCGGGCGCACGCGCACGGCGCCGCCCGCCGACGCCGCGGCGACGCTGCGCTTCGCGATCGCAAGCTGCCAGCGTTTCGACGTCGGCCACTACGCGGCCTGGCGCGACGTCGCGGCGGCGTCGCTCGACCTCGTCGTCTTCCTCGGCGACTACATCTACGAGTCGGCCGAGCGCAAGAACCCGGTGCGCGGCGGAGTCGGTGGCGAAGCGCTCAGCCTCGACCAGTACCGCGCCCGCTACGCGACCTACAAGAGCGACGCGTCGCTGCAGGCGGCGCACGCCGCGGCACCGTGGCTCGTCGTCTGGGACGACCATGAGGTGTCGAACGACTACGCGGGATTGCGCGGCGAGAACCTCGCGGTCGACATGCGCGCCCGGCGCACGGCTGCCTACCGCGCCTACTGGGAGCACATGCCGTTTCCGCGCGCGATGCGGCCGATCGACACCGAGATGCGCATCACCGGCCGCGTCGACTGGGGTCGGCTCGCGCGCATCCACCTGCTCGACGATCGCCAGTACCGCGATCCGCAGGCGTGTCCGAAGCCCGGCCGGGGCGGCTCGAACACGCTGCTGCTCAATCAGTGCCCTGCCCTCGCCGATCCGGCGCGGACGCTGCTCGGCGCCGAGCAGGAGGCGTGGCTCGCCGACGGCTGGGACCTCGAGCGGCCGTGGAACCTCGTCGCGCAGCAGACGCTGATGGCGCGCGTCACCTGGCTCGACCCCGCGATCGGCGGCGGCGCCTACTGGACCGACGGCTGGGACGGCTACGCGCCCGCGCGGCGCCGTCTCCTCGCCGCCGTCGCGGCGAAGAAGGTGCCGGGTGTCGTCGTCCTCGGCGGCGACGTCCACAGCAACTACGTCGCCGATCTGCGCGTCGACTTCGACGACGAGCGCTCGCCGGTGATCGCGAGCGAGTTCTGCGGCACTTCGATCACGAGCCTGCCCGGAGTCGCGCAGGCGCGCATCGACCAGGCGCGCGAATACAACCCGCACCTGCGCTACGGGCGCTCCGACGAGCGCGGCTACGTCCGCTTCGACGTCGACGCCAAGGAGCTGCGCGCGAGCCTGCGCGTCGTCGAACGGCCCGCCGATCCCGAGAGCAGCGTCGTCACCGCCGCGCGCTTCATCGTCGAGGCCGCACACCCGGGGCCGCGCGCCGCCTGAGCGCAGCGGCGAATCAGAAGAGGCCCGCCTTGTCGGCGGCGCCGAGCACCAGCCGCGAGAGGTCGGCCATCTGCGCGTCGAGGTCCGCCGACGGCGGCGACGTCGCCTTCGCCGTCCAGACGAGGCGGCCGTTCGAGACGTCGGTGACCCGGCCGTTTCCCGAGTAGCCGGCGGTGACGCGGCCGCCGCCGACCGGCGCCGAGACGCCGACTCCGACGCTGCTGCTGCTGCCGAAGCCGAAGCCGCCGATGCCGATCTGAACCGGCGCGCTGACGTCGTGCACCGCGACGGCGACGGTCATCACCAGCAGCGCCTTCGCTCCCGATTCGCGCGCTGGCGCGAGCAGCTGCGAGTCGATCGAACGGTCGGTGACGATCGGCGTTTCCGGCGGCACGAACACCGGCGTGGCGCCGCGCGCGGCGACCTCGCCGGCGAGCCGGTCCTGGCAGATCTGGCGGACGACGAGCTCGGCGGCGTCGCAGGCGACGAGGACGCGCGCGCCGCGAAGCAGGCCGGGAGCGGCCGCCGGGTCGCTCCATTGAGCGTCGAGCTGCGGAGCGCTGGCGCAGCCGGCGGCGAGCGCCGCGACAACCGCGATCGAGGCGCCGCGCGGGCGCATGGGGCCGGTCCATCGGTGCATGGTCGTGTCTCCTCGGCCCGCCGAGCGCCACCGCTCGGGCCGACCTGATGCAGCTTAGCAAGCCGTTCGTCGGCCTGCACCGTGACATCCCTCTCGTGTGCGTGTCGTTGCGCGCGAGGCCCGCTGCTAGCATGGGCGAACAAGAGAGCTGAGGGAGGCAGGGATGGCCAGCGCATCGGACGACAACCGTTTCGCACCGCCGCTCGCGCACGTCGAGGACGTCGCCGATGCAGGCACCGGAGCGCTCGCGGGGCGCGGGGTCCGCCTCGTCGCTGTCCTGCTCGACGGCGTCTTCGCGGCGCTCGCGTTCTGGCTGATCTCGCTCGTCGCGCCGCTGAGCTGGACGCCGGCGCCGGGGGTCAGCCTCGCCCGCTTCCTCGTCATCAACGGCCTGGTCGGATTCGTCCTCTTCGTCGTCCTCCACGGCTATCTGCTCGCGACGCGCGGCCAGACGATCGGCAAGATGCTTCTCAAGGTGCGCATCGTTCGCAGCGACGGCTCGCCCGCGTCGCTGACGCGGATCGTCGGCCTGCGCTTCCTGCCCACGACCGTGATCTCGCTCGTCCCGGTCATCGGCGGCCTGTACGCGCTCGTCGACTGTCTCCTCATCTTCCGCGAGTCGCGGCGCTGCCTGCACGACAACATCGCCGACACGATCGTCGTCAAGGCCTGACCACGGCGACGCCGCGAGCGATGTCGGCCACGCCGGAAGCCCCGCGCCGGCTCGACACCCGCTACGCGGCCGAGACGCCCGAAGGGATCGCGCTCGCGCTGCGTCCGGCGGGGATCGTTCCGCGCTTCTACGCATATCTCGTCGACCTCGGCGTGCGCTTCGTCGTCTTCTTCTTCGCGATGCTCGTGCTCGCCCAGCTCGGCAGGTTCGGCGCCGGGATCCTGCTCGTCCTCGTGTTCCTGCTCGAGTGGCTCTATCCGGTCGTCTTCGAGCTCGGGCCGGGAGCGGCGACGCCCGGCAAGCGCATGGTCGGCCTCGCCGTCGTCATGGACAGCGGGCTGCCGGTCACACCGGCCGCGTCGTTGACGCGCAATCTTCTGCGCGCCGCCGACTTCCTGCCGTCGTTCTACGCCTTCGGCGCGCTCGCGATGCTGTGGCGACACGACTTCAAGCGGCTCGGCGACCTCGCCGCCGGGACGCTCGTCGTCCACGTCGAGCGCGCCGGGTCGCATGGCGCGGCGCCGCCGCCAGCGCCGGCGCGCGCCCCCGCGGTGCCGTTGCCCGCCGCGGCGCAGGCAGCGATCGTGGCGTGGGCGGGTCGCGTGCCGAGGCTCACCGAAGCGCGCGCCGACGAGCTCGCCGAGATCGCCGTCCCCGTCGTCGCGCCGCGCGCGATGCGCGGGGACCGCGTCGCCGCCCTCGTCGGCGTCGCCCACTGGCTGCTCGGTCGCCGATGACGCCGCTGCAGTTCGAGGCAGCGCACGGCGCGACGTGGAGCGAGCTCGAGGCAGCGCTCGGACCGGCGCCGAAAGGAAAGCGCAGGCAACCCTCCGACCGCGCTCGCATCGCGTCGCTCTACCGCGCCGCGTGCGAGCATCTCGCGCTCGCCGAGGCACGCGAATATCCGGTGTGGCTGATCGAGCGGCTCGAGGCGCTCACCGCGCGCGGCCACCAGCGGATCTACCGCGAGACCGACTTCGGCCTCGACAAGCTGCGCCGC
>Ga0157369_10007239_pt1 | contig 12777 bp, 18 predicted proteins | sample C25metaG_FD_113461 | JGI IMG/M metagenome (GOLD analysis project Ga0157369, IMG submission 113461) | Corn rhizosphere microbial communities from Kellogg Biological Station, Michigan, USA - C2-5 metaG | ecosystem: Host-associated > Plants > Roots > Rhizosphere > Soil | place: USA: Michigan...
CGACCGCTTGCGTCAGCGCGTTGATCTGCTGCTGCTGCTTTTTCAGCGCCGCCCTTTGTTCCTCGATCTCTTTGATTTGAGCATCGAGCTGGCGCTGAGTCTTGTCGAGCTTCTCCTGCTGTTGCTTGAGCTGTTGCTGGAAGTCGAGCAGGTTTTTGTACTGAGCGTCCGCACCGGCGGCGGTATTACTGTCGGCAAATGCATTTGTCGGCCCAAGAGCCAGACCTGCGGCCAAAACACTGCACGCAGCCGAATAGGCTACCAAATAACGCACGGTGAACTCCCCCTTTTGGGCAGTCGTCGAGTGATCTTTACTCGATCTGCCGCTTGAAGCCCGAGGTCCCGATTTCGAGCCAAAGAATAACCAGACGGGTAATTCTATCGCTAGCGAAAATTGCACCCGAATAGGATAGTCCAGCTCTACTGTGGCAGTCGGATCACACTGCAAACGCTTTTTGTTACAAAGAAGAGAACACCGCGGACTAGAATTGTTTTTGACTGTACAAGGGCTTACCGGGGAAAAGCGATCTTGCGACAAGGGCGGCACGCCCGACGGCGTACGGAATCTGCCACGACGAGAAATTCTATGTTAGGTAGATTTCCCTTTGCCGGCTACGGCCGGGCTATCGAATCTGAATGTTGATCCGATTCGTCCCGCCCTGTCCCGCGGGGGCCACTGGCGCCGCCGTTTTCAGCTCATCCCAAAGGATGATATGCGGCGTCGCTTGGGGAGAGGGAGAAGTCTGCGCGATCGGGACGGTAAAGGCGGCGCCGCCGCGCTGAGCAGCGAGCTCATTCTGCCCTACGGCATCGCGCTCGCCGAAAAGCGCCGCCACCGAGAGAGAGTTTGGCTGCAGCGCAATACTAGGGGCGATGACGGTAATGACGGTCGCGCGTGGCCGTTCATCGGCCCAGGCGGGAGCCGACAGCGCCACCAGAGAAATGGCCGTCCAGAGCCAAAGGCGCCGGTGCGATTTTCTTATATCGTCTCGGCGCCGCGATCCTAGGGTCGGGTTATCATTCATTGGCTGCCTTCAACTGATGACTAGTGATGTATCCCGGCGTTCATTTGCATCGTCTGGATCAGCTGATTGGTTCCCATCGTTTGGCGCAGCGCGTTCACGAGACCTTGGGTCGAAACGTTGAGGGTCGTGATTTGAGCCAAAGCCGTGTTGTTCGCGGAATTCTGGACGAGGCTCTGGATGCCCTGATTGGAGAGCGTCACCGCGAGATTGCTGGCCCCATCGTTGATGGGCACGTTCGGCCTAATCACATTTGGAATTGATGGCAAAGTCGTCGTCTTCCCGCCGGCGGTCTGTGTGATCGTGAAGTTGTTCTTCACAAGATCGACATTCACCTGGTTGATCGGCGTCGTCAGGTTGTTGACGAACTGCTGGACCTGCAGGCCGAAATTGACGGTGACGCCGTTGGCAAGCGCGAAACCGCCGCGAAGCTTAGCGAGTTCCGCCTTGCTCAGCACCGGTTGAGAATCGAACGCCGTCAGACGCTCGACCGAGCGAGCATGGGCCGGTGCGCCGAAGACGAGCAATGCCGCCGCAACCGGTAATGCCGCGATGCCGCGGTAGAGCGCGGATATACGGCCAAGGCGAGCGGAGGATTGCCATTTCTTGAACATTCCGTTCTCCTGCTACCTACATAAAGGAACCTTACCGACCAAACCTAGAAGACGTTTTGCGCATGCAACGACAACAGCATGTTGCTGAGATTCGCACCGTTTTGCGCCAAGCCGATCGGCGCGCGCGGTTGCGCCGCCCAATCCGAAGCGCGATTGAAGCTCGCGCGTGCTTTCTGCGGGTCATTGAGGATGACGAAAAATATCCCGTTCCAGTCCTTTTCGAACTCGGCAACGCTGAGCGCACGCGTGCCAAGCGCCGGATCGGCGATAAGGACGCGGCCGTCCTTCAACCCTTCGACGATCACGAAATGCATGTAGCCGCCGAAGTTCAGCAGCACCAAGCCGGGCACGTCCGCTTGAAGGACGCGACTGAGCGTCGAGCGATAGCCATTTGATTGGAGGCCTTGTCGCGCCAGATATTGCTGCATGTCCAGCATCGAAAAGCCGTCTTGCTGGATCTTCTGCTTGTCGCCGTGCTCCCACATGTCGGAGAACACGGCTGTCTCCTTGGTCGGAATCTCGTAATGGTAAGAGAGTAGCGTCGCGAGCGCGGCCGAGCCGCAGCTGAAATCGTATTTCTGACGGATCACCGTGCGATATTTCAGCTCCTGAAACGTCGTCAACGGGACGTGATAGGCCCCACCGCCGCCATAAAAAGTCAGCTGCCCGGCATTGGCCGAGCGCGACGGGATTCCCGATGCTATGCCGATCGCCATCAGCGAAACGATGGCAATCGAGAACAAGCTTTTCCGCTGCGTCTGCATGTTATCCCCTAAGGACCGACAGATAACCGATACGGCTTCTTTCCTGGGCGCTATTCAGTGCAGATCCGCGTTGATGGTGATTTGCGACTGCATCACGACGTTGTTGCCGTTGTTCTGCAAGACGTTGAAGAGGCCAGTTGAGCCACTCACCGAGCTCATATTCTGGCTGTTGTTGTCGCCGGTGATGGCGAGGTTATGGGTGACCACGCCGTTCGGGCCGCCCTCGCTCCCGCCACGCTGTCCGGCAAGAATGTCCTGCGAAACACCTTTGTTATTCTCGGAGAGCAGCGCACCGAGATCGTCGGCGAGAACAGAACCTGTCGACGCGAAAAGAGCCGTTGCGGCAGCGACGGCGCGAACAACGGAGAAGGCGCTGTGAACGCGCATAAAAACCTCCTGGCAGCTACTTTTCCAAACGCACTTGACGATGCGGTCCCCAGAGCCCCGAAGGCCCTGGGGTGCATCGGTAACGAAGGTACTTACTTGCCGATGACCGCGGCCACCGTGTTGCCGGCCTGGAGCATCGAGTTGTTGCCGTTGTTCTGGCTGATGTTGTAGAGGCCAGTCCCGTTGAAGTTGGACAGCGAGTTCGACGACCCGACCGCGGCGCTGGAGCTGATCACGTGTGCGTACTCGTAGTGGCCACCGCTGCTGCCCGATTGGCTGTGCTGCCCGCCGCCGGCGGACTTCACGAGAACCTCCTTCTCCGTGTTGGCCGCGCCGACCGACACGTTGCCGAGAACGAGCGCGCTCTGGTTGCTCGCCGCCAGGCTAACGTTGAGGACGTCATTCGAGCTCGAGCATGAGCAGTTGAGGATCGCGCCGAGCGTGTTCTGATCCTGCAGGATGCTGTTCGCACCGTTGTTCTGCTGGATGTTCACGAGGCCCGCGCCACCGATGCCAGTGATGGTGTTCGTGCCGACAGTGCCCTTGGCGTAGTTGAGGACGACGGCGCCCTCTTGATTAGACAACGCAACGGCAATACCGACGTCGGTGTTGCCCGGATCATGGCTGTCATGACCATCGTGTTCGCCAGCAAGTGCTACGCCGCTCACGCCCAGCCCAACCACGAGGGCCGAAGCCGCAACTAGAAGATGGAACTTCACTGCTAATCTCCTTCGTTAGGGTTCGGTCTTCCGACCGTTCAAAAATGGCCGTTGGATTTCACGTGATCCTGAGCACACGCAGTCTCCGGTCCGGCATGTCCCTGAGCAGCAAGGCGCGTGCCAAGGCGCGCGCTACGAAGAAGCCGCGGATTTGTGCAGTTTTTTACGTGGCACGCTGCCGATTGATTCGTGTCTCGTGTTAAGTGTGCGCAACCCGCGTAACACCACGTGAAACACTAGGTGCGAAACACGCAACGGAACACGCGCGTGCAGGCGTTGCTATCACGATGATCAAAAGAAAAAAGGGCCCGCGATATGGCTTATCGCGGGCCCGAAGAGGGAGCGCTATTGGGGGTAAAACGCTCCTGGGAGGTTACTTCAAATGCGCTATATCGGCCGGTGCGTGTCGAAATTCGCTTAGGGCCGCATTTTTGTCGAAACCGTGATTCAGGGCCCAGACGGCGGCTTGCGTTCGATTGGATACGGCGATCTTCGCGAACACCGCTTTCATGGCGACCTTTACCGTCGACTCCGCGAGCTGCAGCTTGTCGGCTATGACCTTGTTCGGATAGCCGGCGACGAGATGTTGCAGGATATCGACATCTCTTCGCGTGAGTGTATCGATACGCGGTCTTTCCGCCCGCTCCAAACGTGTGCCCACGCGGGCGATCTCGCGCAACATGGCGATCGGCAAGATACACTCGCCTTCGGCGATCAGCCGAAGCTGGCGAAGGATGACCGGTGTCGGGCTTGCCTTGGTCAGATACCCGGAAAGGTTCGCATAGCGGCAAAGGACGAGCCAATCGGGATTGAGTGTATCGGCAAGTAACACGAGGTACGCGTGCGGGAAAACGCGGCGCAGTTCGTCGAACCAGTTCCGATGGAAGACCTCCGGTTCGCTCGGAACCTCGATGAGGATCAACTTGGGGTCTGGCGGCGACATCGCGCCGATCGCTTTAATATCGGGTCCGGCGCTGTGCACGAAAAAGCCGCCACGCTCCAGAACGAGAGAAAGTGCCTCCCGCTCAAGGATCGATGCCGAGATTAGCAGGACATATGGCTGCGGCGATGCCGCCGGCGCGCGTTGACCCGTTGCCGGCCGGATCTCCGGTCTTATACGGCCACCCACGATTGATCCGCTTTCGCTCATTTTGTCGGACTCGCTTTCGTGCGTTGTTTCCCAAAAGGTCATCAGTGGTGGCCTCCGCTCAATAGGGAGGTGAAGGACGACAGCGATGCGACGGACGGTGCGGAAATCGAAATCGCCGATGCCTGCGTCATCGCGGGCGACCCGACAGTCATCGACGAAACATTTGCGATCGAGCCGCCGCACGGAATGATCACGAATTCGCCGCCATCACCGGGCGGCGGCGCCGAGTGAAGGGAGATAGAGGTCAACTTCGTGGAGGCGCGATCCGGATCTAAGCCGCCGCCGGGCCGACATCCGGAATAGGCGTGATTATTCCAGCCCGTGCCGTTGGGATAGAGATCGGCATAGATCTTGTCGGAACAGAGATATCGCAAAGAGGAATCGAACGCGCCCGCGGCGCTTTGATTTTGCAAGACCCGATTGGCGAGCTCTGGCGTTTGCGAATAGATATCCAAAGCCGCGAGCTGGCTTCGCGCCGTTGGCGCCGCCGCCGTGCTGAACACCCACTCGCCCTTTCCCGACTGCGTTGCGAGCTCGGCAACCGTGAGTACGGCCCCGAAGCTGTCGGCAATTGTTGCTGACGAAGACGCCGTAGCCGGCGCCAGATCGAGCGAAGGGACCGCGGCTTGCGCAGAAGAAACAAATCCCAGCAGTGTTGCGATTAAAACGACGATGGTGCGGCGACGGTAACGCGTAGGCATGACACTTTTGTCGACGACAGACATGTTGTGATCCTCTCGGGCATGCAAACGCACACTGCGTGCCAGCAGCGGAAGACCACGTTATCCGTTTTGAATTTTGTCGTCGGACCATGCGCTTAGAGGACGATGCTGGATTGGATCGATAAGCACCGCGGCCGCCGGGCGCGGCCTGGCGTGTTACTCGGGCGCAACACGGGTGTTTCATGCCCGTGTCGCGGCGGCGCAACACGACACATGTGCGATGCAAACGGATAACGCGCGATTGTTGGAATTGTCGCGTTGCGCATCGCAGTCCGCAATACCAACGAAAGCTCAATGGGATAAAGCAAGTGGGATATCGATGCTCGAACACCGTGTGAGCAATAGTGCCGAAGGAAACAGTTAGCGCAGAAAGCAAGTGGCCCGCTTCTTGCTGATCTCCTTTCGCGACATCACAAAGGGGATGGGGGAGGCTATGTTCGATCAGACGAAAGCTACCAAGCTCGATCTACCGACGACGACCCGTCGTGATACAGCGAAGCTCGAGGCGGCTAAGGCGCCGATAGCGTCGCCGCTTTTCACGAGGCTGATGACCAGCGTCAATCGCCGGCGCCTCGGGCTCGATCGTTGCTATTTCCAATTGGTAAGCGAGATCGCTGAGTTGCTCAGCGATGAAGAAGTCGCGCTTCTGGCGCTCTATCTCGCGCCGCCGCTCACGGTCGGCGTTCCCTCCGAGGAGCACCGCCTGGCCTTATCCATTATGCGCGAGCGCCGAAAGGGGATGGCCCATGCCTGATGCTTCGGCGACAGCCATGATTCGACGGATCGCGTTAAAGCCAGCAGATCTCGCCGCGTTCGGCCTGCTGGCGCAACGCATGATCGCCGCGGGCCTCTGGATCTCCGCCAATCGCTCGCATGACATTCATTGCGATTGCTTCGAGATCGAGATCGACGCGATCTCGGGTATTGCGCTCAGCATCGGCGTTCTCGCCTCGGGCCGCTATTTCTATATGGATCACCGGACGAGCGCCGTTCATCTCAGCAATGATCTCGAAGACGTGCTCGCGCAAGCCGGTCTCAGCTTCGTGGAGTGAGTGCACGCCGAACGCTCGCTGACAACGCGTCGTCCGGAGGGATTTCGAACCAATAGCGATCGAGATATCCCTCGCCATCCAGGTCGGGCTGGAATCCGATCAATTGTGGCCAGCCGTGACGACATACCCATTGATAGGCGGAGAGCCCGCTTCCCAGATTCGGCAACGGCCTGTCGATATCGGGAAACGCGCGGCAGAATTCGATCGCGGCCCGCGCCGGCACGCGGCTCATGCTCGGCTTTTGCTCGCAGGGCATGCCGAGCCCGATACTGCAGGCCATGATCGCGCCGCCCGCGCAGCGCCACGCCACCGGCGAAAGCGCACTCTCCGAGGTCGCGACCTGCATTTTCATGCGCTTGCCCAAAGAGAATTCGATCCATTCGGGCACGGCAGGACCGATATAGCGCGGATCAGGATGATCGATCGTGTCGACAGCCGCGCAATACGCGACCGGATCGAGATAGGTAGCGGTGGCGGTCTCTGTCGAGCAGCCGCTGAGAGCGGCAAAGATGCCGAGCCCGATTATTACCCATAAGGAGTAACGCACGATCATGCGCGGCGCTCTTGTAGCTAGTGCATCGTTGTAGAGCCGATTTCCGACACATCCCTCGTTCGGGAGGTTTAGGATGACGCGGTTCAAACGGCAATCGCATTCGGTATCCTGATGGACGGCAAACGCGCCTGTGCCGCGGCGGAACATCTGACCCGTCGCAGCGTCTTGGTCGGGGCAGCGGCGCTCGCTGCCGCCGGGCCCGCTTATGCTGCGCCTTCCGTTCCGAAGCTGGCCGGTTATGTCGGCGATTATTTTCCCTTCGACCCGCCCCAGACCCTTCCGCCGATCACCTTTGCCGGCCCGAACAATGAGCGGCATGCCCTGACCGAGTTGTCGGGGAAGGTCGTGCTCTTGAATTTTTGGGCGACGTGGTGCGCGCCATGTCTCGCCGAGCTCCCCGATCTCGATCGACTGCAAGCGCTGTTTTCGCGTGATCAATTCGTCGTGCTCGCCCTATGCGAGGACGCGCAAAGCATCGCCAAGGTTCAGACTTATTACGCGCGTCGCAACGTCGCGACGCTGGGCGGGTTCATGGATCCACTCGGCAGCGCGTTGCACGCCTACGCCGTGCCGGCCTTGCCGACCTCATTCATTCTCGACCGCACAGGTCATGCCCGTGGCATTCTGCCCGGCGCCGCTCCATGGGCTTCGCCCGAGGCAAGGGCGCTCATCACTTACTATCTCGGCGAGAGCCGTAGCGGCAGCGCGTAAGGACGTCGCTCAGAAATCGTCGTTCGCCACGAGTCCCAGATCGGATTCGGGCGTCAGAGGATCGAGCGTCGGCTGACGACTATTCATATTCGCGGATGCCCGTCGGTGCTTTGTCATCCAGATCGCAGCCTCGGTGCGATTCGACGCGCCGAGCTTCCGCAAGACATTCTTGATGTGCACCTTGATCGTTGCCTCGGACAGACCGAGCTCGCGCGCGATGATCTTGTTCGACTTGCCGTTCTGCAAAATCTCGAGGACTTGCAGCTCGCGGAGCGAGAACGTCTCTTCGGCCACGGCCGGCTCATCCTGCGTCGGCTCCGTCTCGTTCGGGAAGGATGATGCGATGAGCGAGTATGGAAGAACGCTTTCCCCCATCATGATCAGATCGAGCGATTGGCGCAGCACTTGCGGCGGCGAGCTCGATAACAGCCAGCCATCGAGGCTTGAGCCGAAGATCGCGTTGAGCGTCTTGAGTGGCAGGTTGACGCTCGGCGAGTAGCAGACGATCCGTGCATGCGGATAGGCGGACCGCAAGGTTTTGAGCCGGTCAATGAGCTCAATGCCGAGCGCGACCCCCATCAAGACGAGAGCAACGTTCCCCGCGGGTTGCTCTACCGCCGATCTAACGCTTTCGCGCTCGAATACGATACGGAAAGGTGTATCGGCAATCATCGCCTTTAGCCCTTCGCGGACCAAAGTATGACGACTGACGATCAGGACCGAGAGTGCAGAGACCACTGAACCGGTATTGTCCGAGCTGGAATTGTCCATGAGAAGCCCCCTCCAAGCGTGCATGCATTAGGAAAACGGATGAGGACGAACACAATCAGGTAAAACCCGCAAAGCGGCACGTCGCTGCAAGTCAACTCGCCGACCACTGACGATTCAACAGATTTAACTTTTCGTAATGTTTCCTTGGTTTGCCACTATTACTCTGTTTTAGGGAGATTGATGCCATTGTCGGGTTCCTTTTCCCTTGGAACGGGATCACCAAGTTAACATTCACGGAAGCGTGATCACGCCCCACGCGGGACCCCTAAACTTCCAGGCATACGGTGTGTTGCACGAGTTTATGCGTATTATTTGTCGATTATTGGTCGTCGCCAAAAGGATTACGACTTTCGGATTAGTCGTTTGAGCAGCCCCAGCGCATCGGGTGACAAGTTACAGTGCAAACGGGCTTTTTATCAGAAAGTGTTTTTCGCAGAGAACAACCGCTCTTACGTTTCTCTGCACAGATGAACTAAAGGCAATAGATGATTTCTTACAGACTTTATCTTTTTGCGCAGTCGCACATTCTGACGGATCAGGCTTTTTACGCCGAGAATGATGATATCGCATGCAGCATCACGGCTCTCGTCGCCGAGAATTGCTCCGATCGGTGTCACGGCTTCGAGCTCTGGAAGGGGACGCAACTCCTCATGAAGGAGAAATCGCAGCAGGCGAGCGAGGTCCTCGAAAGAAGGCGAGAAGCGAGCACAGATGCCCAGAAGCCGCGCGACGAAGCCAGTGATACGCGGCGTAACATGCAGGAAGCCGTCGAGTCGTCCGCTGTCGCGGTCGCACAAGGGGCGATAAAATTGAACCCCGAATTGGACCGCAGCGACAAACTGCATGCCTGGCTGAACGAGGTCCGCAGCCGGCAGCGCCTGAGTTAGCCCGACATCGCCGCCTGGCCGTGCGGGATCAGAAAACTCAGTCGCGCAGTGCCGGCCTGACCTTGCCGGCGAGCAGCTCGATCGAGCGCGCAACCCGTTCATAGGGCAACCCACCGATATCGATCTGCGCGAGAAACCGGTCGTGGCCGAATAATTCGCGCTCATACCCGAGCTTGTCGATGATCTCTTGCGGGCTGCCGACGAAGATCGGTCCATGCGGCGCAGCGCGTGTCTCGAACACATCGCGCGGCACTTCGCGCGAGAAATAGGGCCGCGCGGCATGCGACGAGAAATAAGCGCGGTAGTAGGGATAGAACTCGTCACGTGCGGCTTGCGAGTCCGGCGCGACATAGCAATGGGTCGCGACCGCGACCCGCCCATTCTTGGGATCATGGCCCGCCGCGGCAAAGCGCTGGCGATACTCCGCGATCTGGCCGGCGAAATTCGCCGGCGGTTGCGAGATATTGGCGAGCACGATCGGCAAGCCATGATCCGCGGCGCGGCGCGCGCTGTCGGCGGTGCCGCCGACGCCGAGCCAGATCGGCAGCCGGCTCACCGGCCGCGGCGAGATCTCCGCGTCTTTGAGGGCCGAGCGGAAGCGGCCTTCCCAGGTGACCCGGTCATTGCGGTCGAGCTGCAGCAGCAGTTCGAGCTTTTCGGCAAAGAGCGTGTCGTAATCCTCCATCGCCGCGCCGAAGAGCGGAAAAGATTCGATGTAAGCGCCGCGCCCGGCGATCATTTCGGCGCGGCCGCCCGAGAGCAGATCGACCGTCGCGAAATCCTGGTAGACGCGGACAGGATCGAGCGTCGAGAGCACGGTGACCGCGCTGGTCAGACGAAGGCGCTGCGTGACGCTGGCGATCGCCGCCATCACCACGGCGGGCGAGGAAATCGCGACGTCGAGACGGTGATGCTCGCCGATGCCGAAGACATCGAGCCCGCCTCATCGGCGAGTTTCGCCGCCGCGACGATCTCGGCATAGCGCTCGCGCACCCCGGCGGTGCGCCCCGTCTGCGGATCGGGTGTGATATCGCCGAAGGTATAGAGACCCAATTCCATCGCTTGCCCTCATCCGCCTGCGCGTCCGCCGAAACGCTATGCGGCGGCGAGCCACGCCGCAAGGGCACGCGCTATCGTCTTCATCCGCCGCGCCCACGAGGAGGTGGCCGAAAATATTACGCAATCTTAACCGGCCTCCCCTACCCTTCATGGCCTTTATTCTTTGCCGATTGATCGGAAACCGATGAACACCGTCACCGCCGCCGAGCTTGAGCAAATCCTGCTGAAGCAATTCCGCCGCTTCGAGGGATGCGAAACCATCGAGCAGGTCACCGTGATTTCGCGGCGCGGCGGCGATTGGATTATCGGGACGATCCGGCGCGGCCTCACCGATCTCACCCTGGCGCGGCATGGCGCACAGATGCTCGAGAAGCGCTATCGCAATCTCTATGAAGTCTCGCAGGAATCTAAGCCACCGCCCTTCCTGTGACGGCGGTCCGAGCATGCCCGCGTGAGGGCCTGACGCCCGACGGAACGGGTTGATCGTCAGGCCTTTCGCGAACGACAAGCTCGAGTACGAGCCGGCATATCGCCGGTTTCATCGCTTTTCCTCAGGTCAATTCCAGCGCCATATGGGCGTTAGACTGGATAGCGGGCGCTAGCGCCAAGCCGGACCATCCCGCCGGCGCAGCGGGCACTCGCTATGAGCAATGCGCACTGCGACGACTCAATGCCCGGGAGCTGAACGAGCCATGAAGACGATCACCTACGCAGCCGCTTTTGTGATCCTGGCAGCGACGGCAGCCTGTGAAGAGCAGCAATCTAATAAGGGAGCGACGTCTCCCAATACGGCGGCACAGCAAAACACGGGCACCGCAGCCCCGCCCCCCGGTGGCGTGCCGCCGGCACAAATCCGCCAGTTGCGCGAAAACGTGCTGACCAATCAACGATAGCAAGGCCCGCCCGCAAGCCTGCGCGAATGTGATTCCTTGCGGGCGCTCGCTTCGCCTGGTGAGCGAGCGAGCGCCATCGCTGTGACTTACGGCGAGATTTCCTCGAGCACGCGGCCGCGCGGCTCGATGGCGAGGAAGGCCGCGACGAAGCCGAGCCAGCCGACAATGCCGAAGATGAGGAACAGGCCCTTGATGCCGAAGCTCGGTAGGAAGTAGCCGACCATCAACGGGCCGATCGTCGCCGCGATGCGCAGCCAGAACGTCGCCCAGCTCGTGCCGAGCGCGCGCATGCGGGTCGGATAGATCTCCGCCGTATAGAGGTAGATGCTGAGGCAGATCGAGGCGAGCCAGGTAAAGCAGAACGACACTGCGATCACGACGGCAATCGCGGATTCGGCGCCGACGATGCCGAGATAGACGAGCGGCAGACCGACCAGGAAGAATGCGCCGATGAACCACAGCCGGCGGCCCACGCGATCGATCAGGAGCGCGCAGATCAGCGTGCCGGCCAAACCGCAGACATTGGTGATCAGCGAATAATTGAGCGCCTGTTGCAGGGGTACATTATATACCGTGCGATAGAGCGTCGGCAGCCAGGTCTGCATGCCGTAGCTGAGCAGATACGACGCGATCCACAGCACCCAAACGAGCAGCGTGCGGCCGAGATAGCGGCCTTGGAACAGCTCCAGCCAATGGGTGCGCTTGCCGCCCCATTCGGCCGCGACCGGCACCGGCGGGGGCAAAGCGACGGTGCCGTTCTTCGAGACGCGGCGCTCGATCTCGGCGAGATTCTTCTCGGCCTCATCGATCCGGCCGCGCGAGGCGAGCCAGCGCGGTGACTCTTGGCAGAAGGGCCGCAGCACGGCCGCGACCGCCGCCGGAACGACGCCGATGATAAACATCCATTCCCAGCCGAAGCGCGGCACGATAAACGCGCCCGCCATCGCCGCCAGCACAAAGCCGACCGGGAAGATCATCTGGTAGAGGAGATAGGCGCTGCCGCGGCGATCGGCGCGGGTGATCTCGGTCACGTAAGCGGCGGCAACCGGTACCTCGCCGCCGAGGCCGATGCCCTGGATGAAGCGCGCCCAGAACAGCTGGTCGTAATTCGTCGTGAAGGCGCAGGCGAGGCTCATCACCGCGAAAAGGACAATCGTCCATTGCGCGGTGGTGACGCGGCCGTAACGCTCGGCGATGACACCGCAAGCCAGCGCACCGATCGCTTGGCCAGCATTGCCGATCGCGATCAGCGAGCCGATCTGCTGCGGCGCGATATGCCAGGCGCCGACCAGCACTGGCAACACATAGGCGAGCGCCAGCGAATCGAAGGCGTCGAAGAAGATAGCAATGCCGAGCAAGGTCGAGACCCGGATATGCCAGGCCGAGATCGGCAGGCGTTCCAACCGCGCCGCGATCATCCGCTCGGCGCCAATCGACTGATCCGTCATGAAGCGTTCCCCCCGTGGTAGCTGA
>Ga0157369_10007240_pt1 | contig 12774 bp, 10 predicted proteins | sample C25metaG_FD_113461 | JGI IMG/M metagenome (GOLD analysis project Ga0157369, IMG submission 113461) | Corn rhizosphere microbial communities from Kellogg Biological Station, Michigan, USA - C2-5 metaG | ecosystem: Host-associated > Plants > Roots > Rhizosphere > Soil | place: USA: Michigan...
CCTGGCCGGCGCGAACGGCGCGCACGGCGCCAACGGCAAGAGCGCCGCGAGCGAGCCGGCCGCCCGGTGGAACGGGGCGCGGGCGGCGACGTCCGCCGGCCGGGGCGGCCCCATGGACGGGATGATCGGCAGCATCCCGCCCAGCCCGGAACTGCTCGCGGCGGTGGAGGCGCTGCCGGCGGCCACCGCCAGGCCAGGGGTGGACATCACCCAGGCCCGGGCCGCCGACCGGCGCTTCACGCTGCGCAAGCTGCTGAAGCCGCTGCTGGTCGCACTGGTCGCCGGGCTGATCCTCGATGGCCTGGACACCGCGGCGAACCTGGCGCTGCCGGCCCTGGTGCGCGGCGGCATCGACCACGGCGTGACGGGCAAGGCGCTGTCGGTGGTGCTGCTGATCACGCTGGCCGGGCTGGGCATCGTGGCCGCCGACTGGCTGGTCAACATGGCCTCGGCCCTGGTCGTGGGGCGCAACGGGGAGCGGCTGCTTTTCACCCTGCGGGTGAAGATCTTCGCCCAGCTGCAGCGGCTCGGGCTGGACTACTACGAGCGCGAGCTGTCGGGCCGGATCATGACCCGCATGACCTCGGACGTGGACGCGCTGTCCACGTTCTTGCAGACCGGGCTGGTGACCATGATCAGCTCGCTCCTGACGTTCTTCGGCGTGCTGATCGCGATGCTGATCATCAACGTGCGGCTGGGGCTGTTCGTCTTGTCGATCATGCCGGTGCTGATCGTCGCCACCGTGATCTTCCGGGCCAAGGCCTCCCGCGCCTACAACGAGGCCCGGGATCGGGTGTCGGTCGTCAACGCCGACCTGGCCGAGAACGTGGCCGGGCTGCGGGTGACCCAGGCGTTCCGCCGGGAGGGCGAGAACCGGGCCCGCTTCGCCGACCGCTCGTCCTCCTACCGGGAGTCGCGGATGCGGGCGCAGAAGTACATCTCGCTGTACTTCCCGTTCGTGCAGACGCTGTCCACGGTGGCCGGCACGATAGTGCTCCTGCTCGCGGTGGGGCAGGTGCGCTCGGGGGCGCTGACCACCGGCGCGCTCATCGCCTACCTGCTGTACATCGACATGGTGTTCGCGCCGATCCAGCAGCTGTCGCAGGTGTTCGACGGCTACCAGCAGGCCGCGGTCGGGCTGTCGCGGATCGGTGAGCTGCTGCGGCTGACCACGTCGGTGCCGCCCGCGGACGCGCCCTCCCCGGTGCCCGCTGACGGGCTGTCCGGGCGGATCGAGCTGCGAGACGTGCGGTTCTGCTACGGGACCGGGCCGAACGTACTGTCGGGCGTGTCGTTCACCGTCGCGCCGGGCGAGACCGTGGCGCTGGTCGGGCAGACCGGGGCGGGCAAGTCCACCATCGTCAAGCTCATCGCCCGGTTCTACGACGTCACCGGCGGCGCGGTGCTGGTCGACGGGGTGGACGTGCGCGCGTATGACCTCACCGCCTACCGGCACCGGCTGGGCGTCGTGCCGCAAGAGTCCTACCTGTTCAGCGGGACGGTCGCCGACAACATCGCCTATACGCGGCCGTCGGCGACGCCCGCCGAGATCGCGGCGGCCGCGCGGGCGGTGGGCGCCGACGACATGATCGCCCGGCTGCCCGGCGGGTACGGCCACCTGGTCGGCGAGCGGGGCCGGAACCTGTCGGCCGGCCAGCGGCAACTCGTCGCGCTGGCCCGGGCGCAGCTGGCCGACCCCGACATCCTGCTGCTCGACGAGGCCACGGCGGCGCTCGACCTGGCCTCGGAGGCCCTGGTGACCCGGGCCACCCGGCAGCTGACCTCGTCGCGGACCACCATCGTGGTGGCCCACCGGCTGACCACGGCGGCCCGGGCCGACCGGATCGTCGTCATGGACCACGGCCAGGTCGCCGAAGTGGGCACCCACGACGAGCTGCTGGCGCACGGCGGGGTGTACGCGGGCCTGTGGGAGGCCTTCGTCGGCGACGCCGAGTACGCCGCCTGACGCCCCGCCCCGCGGGGGGCCCCGCTACTCCACCGCCGGCAAGGACGGTCCCTGCAGCAGGGCGCCGCCGTCGATGGGGTAGACGCCGCCGGTCATGAAGCTGCCCGCGTCGCTGGCCAGCAGCAGCGCCAGGCCGCGGATCTCCTTCGGGTCGCCCATCCGGCCCAGCGGGATGACGGAGTTCCAGCGGTCCTCGGCCGCGGCGCTCGTGGGGCCCTGGCCGCCGATGCTGGTCTTGAACGGGCCGGGCGAGATCGCGTTCACCCGCACGTTCCAGCGGGCCAGGTCGTGGGCGGCCTGCTTGACCAGGTTGATCACCCCGGCCTTGGCGATCGCGTAGGAGTACGGCACGAACGGGTCGTTGCGCATCCCGGCGGTCGACGCGGTCGCCACGATCGAGCCCGACCGCTGCCTCCTCATCTGCCGGGCCGCCGCGCGGAGCGTGTAGACGACGCCGTGCAGGTTCACGTCGATCAGGGCGTTGTAGTCGTCCAGGCCGAACTCATCGGCCACGCCCGAGGCCACCAGCGGCGGGGTGCCGCGCGCCACGCCGGCGTTGGCGAACGCGATGTCCAGGTGCCCGTGCTCAGCGACGATCTGGTCCGCGAGCGCGTCCACCGCCGCCCGGTCGGCGACGTCGAGGACCGCCGCCGACGCCGACCCGAGCTCGGCGGCGACCTTCTCCGCGCCGAACTGGTCCACGTCGGCCACGACCACGTGCGCCCCGGCGTCGGCCAGGATCGCCGCGAACGCGTGCCCAAGCCCGGACGCCGCGCCGGTGACCAGGGCGACCTTGCCCCGGACGCTGAACAGGTCCTCGATGACGGTCACGTGCTACCTCCCTTGCCCGCGGTCAGGCGGACCGCTTCTTCTTGAAGATGCGGTCGCGGTTCGCCTTCGGGATCGTGACCGCCGCGACCAGGGCGACGCCGTAGAAGATCTGCTGGTAGTAGCTCTGCGTGCCGAGCAGCTGCAGCCCGGCGGTGCCGGTGGCCAGGAAGTAGACCGCGATCAGGGCGCCGAGAGCGTTGATGCGGCCCGGCTTGATCTGGGTCGCCCCCAGGAAGACCGCCGCGAAGGCCGGGAGGATCAGCGTGCTGCCGGCCGGCGGGTCGACGGTCCCGTTGGTGGCCGCGTAGGCGATCCCCGCGATGCCGGCGATGCCCGCCCCGAGGATGAAGGCCCAGGCTCGCTGGCGGTTCACCCGCACGCCGGTCAGCCGGGCCACCTCGCGCGACTGCCCGATCACCAGTGCCTTCTGCCCGACCGGGGTGAAGCTGAGCACGTACCAGACGACGAGGAAGATGGCCAGGCCGTAGTAGAACTCCAGCGGGATCGACAGGAAGTCGTTGTTGAAGACCCAGTCCGACAGGCTCGTGGAGACGATCCCGACGCTGTTGTTCCCCGAGATGATGTAGATGACGCCCTGCACGATCGTCATCGTGCCGAGCGTCACGATGAACGGGTCGTTGTCGAAGTAGACCACGAAGAAGACGTTGACCAGGCCGACCACGAGCGCCGCGCCGATTCCGGCCAGGCACGCGAGGACCACGTTGGTCCCGTGCTGCACGTTGACCACGGCCAGGGTCATCGCGGACAGGCCCAGCGAGGAGCCGAGCGACAAGTCGACGAAGTCGCCCATGATTGTCGGCAGCAGCACGGCCATCACCAGGATGAACAGCACCGCCTGGGAGCCGAGGATGTTGGACAGGTTGCCGATCGACAAGAAGGTCGAGGGTATGTCTATCCCGAACGCGGTGACCATGGCGGCGAACACGATGACGATCGTGTAGCGCGACAGCCCCAGGCGCCGCACCGCCGACCGCCTGGCCCGCTGCGGCGGCTCCTTCTGGCGGCCGGCTTCGGGCGGAGCGGCCGCTCCGTGCGGGGCGCTCATCTGACCTCCCTGATCTGCCGCAACGCGGCGGTGGTGATTGCGTCGTCGCTCAGTTCTTCGCCGGTAAGCGTGGCGACCGGCCGTCCTTCCGACAAGACGATGACCCGGTCGCAGACTTCGGCGAGCTCACCGAAGTCCGTCGTCACCCACAGCACCGCCATCTGGCTCAAGGCGGCGGCCGACTTGACGAACCGGTAGATGTCCTTGCGGGCGCCGACGTCCACTCCCTGCGTCGGCTCGTGCAGCAGCAGCAGCCGCGGCCGGGCGATCAGCCACTTGGCCAGCAGGGCCTTCTGCTGGTTGCCACCGGAGAATGTCGCGGTGACGGCGTGCGCCTGCGGCGGCCGGATCTCGAACCGGGCGATGGCCTCGCGCGCCAGGCTCACCAGCTCGCCGCGGTGGAAGACGCCACCCCGGTAATGCTCGTCCTCCACGAGCATGACGATGTTCTCCCACAGTTCGAGCTGCTCGCCCAGCCCGAGCACGTGGCGGTCGGCGGGGACGAGGGCGATGCGCTCGCGCACGCTGCGCTGCGGGCTGAGCCCGCCGATGCTCAGCGCCTTTCCGCCCAGGCGCAGCGTGCCGCGGTCAGCCTGGCGCGCGCCGAACAGCAGGTACGGCAGGTCCTCGGCACCGGAGCCGATGAGGCCGGCCATGCCGAGGATCTCCCCGGCGCCGATCTCGAACGACAGCCCCGTCAGCCGCCCGTCGACCAGCTGCTCGATCGCGACGCTCTCACCCCCGAGCGGCGCGTCCCCGGGACCGGGCGAGATCACCGGGGCCAGCTTCGCCGCCGCCCGCGCCTCCTCCGCCGGGGCGCTGGCGGCCGACCGCGCCGACGTGCCGACGATGAGGTCGACCAGCGCGGCCTCGTCGTAACCGCCCGCGGCCACGTCGGCGACGACCCGGCCGTCGCGCAGCACGACGACCCGGTCGGTGATCGAGCGGACGGCGACCAGGTCGTGCGAGATGAACAGCACGCCCGCCCCCTCCGCCACGACCGCCCGGATGACGTCGAACAGGTGCTCGACGTCCTCCTCGGGCAGGAACACGGTCGGCTCATCCAAGACGAGCACCGAGTGCTTGTGGCCGCTGCGCGTGCGGTACCGGCGCAGGTCCTCGGCGGCCCGGACGATCGCGAGCCGCGCCTGGTCGACCGGCGCCAGCTGGCCGGTGTGCTGGTCAAGGTCGAGCCGGACATCGTAGCGGTCCAGGACGGCCGCGGCCCTCTTGTGCTCCCGCAGCCAGTTGATCGGGGACCACGCCCGCGCGCCGCCGGTGATCCGCTGGCCGAGCGTCAGGTTCTCAAGGACGGTCAGCCCGCCCGCCAGCGCCAGGTTCTGGTACACGAAGCTGAGCCCGATCTCGCTGGCCTGGCCGGGGGCCAGCGGCAGCGGGACCTCCTCGCCGCTAACGAACAGGCGGCCGCCGGGCTCGGGGTCGTGCACTCCGGACAGCACCTTCACCAGCGTCGACTTGCCCGAGCCGTTCTGCCCGACGAGCCCGACCACCTCGCCCTGGCCGATCCGGAGGTCCACGCCGTCCAGCGCCTGGTTGCTGCCGAAATCCTTGGAAATATTGCGCAGCTCGACCGCCGGGGGGGCGGATGCCTGCTCACCGACAGACAAGCCATCGCTCCTTTCCTGCTACGGGGGAAGCCCTGCGGGGCGGGGCACGCGCCCCGCCCCGCGGGCTTGGTCAACAACGCCGCACACCAGGCAGCGCTTGGTCAACAACGCCGCACACCAGGCGAGGCCGACCGGTCAGACCTTGCCGACCATCGCGCCGTTGAGCGTGGCGGCCGCGGTCAGCGCGCTGCCCGACAGCGCCGGCAGCCCGAGCAGGTCGCGGAAGCCGTTGACCCAGTCCGTTCCCCACCCGCCGGTGGTGAGGACGTCGACCGCGTTGTCCGGGGTGACGATCCGGTTCGGGCCGATGGCCTTGTCGTAGGGGATGGGATCCTGCTTCCCAAGCCCGCGGGCGGCCTGCAGGAACATCAGGTAGCCGGTCCACGGCGGGTAGCCGCCGATGTCGCTTTGGATGATGCTCTTGCCCGGGTCGGCGGTCTGCAGCTTGACGAACGGCGTGCCGCCGCCGAACGCGAGGTACGTCTTCACGCTGCCGCTCTTGTGCGCGGCCTGGATGCCCGCGAGCAGGTAGGTCAGCATGCCCGCGTAGAACGGGAAGATGACGGTCGTGTCCGGGTTCTGCAGCAGCGCGGACGTCGTGGCGCTCGCGATCTGGTTAGTCCAGTCCGGCACCTCGACGTTCACGTCGGTCACGGTGCAGGCGGGGCAGGTGGCCGTCAGCTCCGCGCGCAGCGCGTCTTCCATGGTCTTGGTAGCCGGGGTCGCCTTGGAGACGACCGCGATGGCCTTGAACGGCTGGCCCTGGTGCTGGACGACCGCCTGGTCGGCGGCGAGCTTGGCGTCCAGCGCATAGGTGTCGACGTTGTTGTAGGTGATGTTGGCCGCCGCGGCCTCCGCCTGGGTCGCCCCGTAGCTGGACACGACGATCCCGGCCGCGATCGCCTGCTTGATCGCGGGCGCGCTGGTCGACGGGTCCATGGCGCACCCCATCGCGATCGCGTCGTAGTGCTGGTGGATCGCGTTCTCGATGGCGGTGTTGTGCTCGGCGGTCGTGCCGTTGTTGGCGAAGATCGTCGGCTGCATGCCGAGCGCGGTGGCGATTGACGCGACCGCCTGGGCGATCTCGGTGCACGCGGCCAGCGCGCTGACGCCCGGGATGATCATGATCTTCTTGCCGCGCAGGTTGGAGGTGTTCGCTACCTTGTCGCCGTAGTTGGCCGCGTAGTCGCTGAAGCTCGGCACCTGCGCGGCCTTGTTCACCGCGTCAGACAGCGCGGACAGGTCCGCGCTGCCCGAAGACGACGCCGAGCCGCCTGATGACCCCGAGGCCGCCGGGGCAGAACTGGCCGGAGAGGAACCGGAACTGGAGTTGCTCGATGAGCAGGCCGCGAGCATGAGCGCGGCCGCGGTTATCGCCAGCGCGGACGCGATGCGCCTCGCGCGCGGGATGCGGGACGCGCCGCGCGCGCCTCCGCCAAGGCTGGAGCCGTGTCTATAGCTGATCATGCACCCTCGCAGACTGCTTGATGCTCGCACCCCGCCAGCCTGGGCCGGCGCCGGTGCCGCCTGATAGCCATCAAGCTGGTGCCGGCAGCCAGATATGTCAATTGTGGCTCACCCCAAAAATGGGCTGCAACGATCACGATTTCGTCAATATCAACGAAGCGGATTCGCGTCATCACCCAGGTCTATCAGGTAACCGGATATCTGTGGCCAGGGACAGTGGCGGGCCGCGGGAACCCGCCGGCCGGCACATTGTCAGCTCCCAGGAGCCGATTTACGCTGGCGCTGTGCTCAACGACACCAAGCCCAGTGCGGCCGTCTTGGAACGCGGGCGCCACGCGACGGACGCGGAGCTGGCCCGCAAGGCGGACTGGATCCGGCTGAAGACGATCGAGCTGGTCGGGCAGGCGGGCCTCGGCCACTACTCGTCCACCTTCTCCTGCGCCGAGATCGTGGCGACGCTCTACTACCACGTACTGCGGCTGGATCCCGGCTCCCCCGGCTGGGCCGACCGGGACCGCTTCCTGCTCGGCAAGGGGCACGTCGCCACCGGGCTGTGGCCCGTCCTGGCGGACCTGGGCTACTACCCGCCGGACTGGCTGGGGCAGTTCGGCAAGGTCGGCTCGCCGCTGAACGACCACCCGAACATGAAGCTCGCTCCGGGCGTCGACTTCTCGTCGGGGTCGCTGGGGCACAACCTGTCGGTCGGGGCCGGGATGGCCATGGCCGGCCGGATCGCCCGCCGCGACTACCGGACGTTCGTGCTGACCGGCGACGGCGAGCTGCAGGAAGGGCAGGTGTGGGAGGCCGCGATGGCCGCCTCGCACTACAAGCTCGGCAACCTCGTCGCGATCATCGACGCCAACGGGTTCTCCGGCTCCGGGCCCACCTCCGAGGCGATGAACATCGAGCCGCTGGGCGCGCGGTTCGCCGCGTTCGGCTGGCAGGTCAAGGAGATCAACGGCCACGACATCCCCACGCTGCGCGCCACGTTCGCCAGCCTGCCGGACCCGGTCACCGGCAAGCAGCCGGTCGTGATCATCGCCCGCACTAACAAGGGCCACGGGCTGGAGATGTTCGAGAAGCAGCCGCAAGCCTGGCACCTCGGCCTGCTCACCGACGAGCAGCGAACCGACGCCGTCGCCGAGATCACCGCGCGGATGGAGCTGGCCGAATGACCGAGACGCACATCCCCGCGCAGCATCCCCAAGACCCGGCCCCCGCCCCGAAGATGGTCGACGTCTTCTCCGACATCGAGCGGGAGACCGCGTTCAAGGTCAACCCGGCCGGGTTCGCGGTCACCGAGCAGGCCGCCGCCGACGACCGCATCCTCACGCTGACCGCGGACCTGGCCAACACGCTGGCGGAGTTCCGGGAGAAGTTCCCCGAGCGCTACATCGAGCTGGGCATCGCCGAGACCAACTCGGTGTCGTTCGCGGCGGGCCTGGCCGCCTGCGGGTACGTGCCCTACATCTACTCGATGGCGCCGTTCGGGGTGCTGAAGACCGCCGAGCAGCTGCGCACCGACGTGGACTACAACCACCTGCCGGTCCGGCTGGTCGGGCGGCTGTCGGGCCTGGCGATGGGCTACTTCGGCACCAGCCACTACGCGGTCGAGGACATCGCGATCGCCCGCACGCTGAACAACACGCTGGTCATCGCGCCCGCCGACGCCGCCTCCACGGTCGCCTTGATGAAGCTGGTGGCGACCACCGACGCGCCGGCCTACATCCGGATCGCCGAGGCGCCCGAGCAGGTCTACGCTGTGCCCCCTGACGACATCGCGCCGCGCTTCGAGATCGGCAAGTGGCCCCGGCTGGCCACCGGCGGGCACCTGACGATCGCCGCCCACGGCATGGGCGTCGGGCTGGCCGTGCAGGCCGCGCGGCTGCTGGCGCAGCGCGACGGGATCGAGGCGGATGTCTTCGACGCCGCCTTCCTGCGGCCATTCGACGAGGCCGCCCTGGCGCAAAGCGCGGCCAAGACCGGCAAGGTGCTCACCGTCGAGGACCACAGCGTGGTCGGCGGCCTGGGGTCGATCGTCGCCGAGACGGTGGCCCGCCACCGGCTGAGCGCCGACCTTGGCCAGGTGGCGCTGCCCGCCGTGGACCTGGAGGTCGGCGTGCCCGCCGAGCTGTACGAGCACTACGGCCTCACCGTCGCCGGCGTCGCCGCCAAGGCCCGCGACCTCGTCAGGGGAGGACCAGCGTCATGAGCGAAACCCGGGAGCGGCTGCTCGACCCCACTGGCGAGAGCGACCTGGCCACCGACACCCAGCTCCGTCCCCGGCTGAGGTCCCTGCGGGGCCTGCGGGTCGCCCTTCTGGAGAACACGAAGCCGAACGGAGCGGTGCTGCTGCAGCATGTCGGACGCGAGCTGCAGGAGAACTACGGGGTCCGCGAGGTCCGGATGTTCCGCAAGGGCTACTTCGGCACGCCGGTGGAGGAGAGCGTCGTCCAGCAGATCCTGCGCAATTCCGACTTCGCCGTCGCCGGGATCGGCGATTGAGGCTCGTGCAGCGCGGCCAGTTTGGCCGATGGGATCGTGCTGGAGCGGGCTGGCATCCCCGCCGTCAGCATTTGCACGGACGCCTTCCGGGCGTCCGCCGGGGCGATGGCGAAGGTCATGGGCTTCCCGGAATTCGAGTACGTGGCGGTGCCGCACCCGGTCGCCAGCCGGACCGAGGAGGAGATAGCCGAGATGGTCCGCGCGGCCATGCCGGAGATCATCCGGATTCTCGGCGTCACCGGATAACGGCGCCGGGCGAATAGCGGAGCCAGGGAATAGGCATCGCGGAATGGAGCGGGTCGTGACGACTGAACCACCGGTCCTCGGGGAGGCCCCGCTCGCCGACCCGCCTGTCATCGATGGCGCTGAGGTCCGGCGGGCCATGGAGTACTACGCGGACAAGGGCTGGACCGACGGGCTGCCGGTGGTGCCGGTCACCGAGAGCTACCTCAAGGAGTTCCTGGCCACCACCAGCCGGGACCCCGCCGAGGTCCTCATCCCGATGCCGCACATCAACAAGAACCTCACCGTCCGGCTGGCCGCGATCAACGCCGCCCTGGCCGGCTGCCTGCCGGAGTACTTCCCGGTCGTGGTGGCCGCGTGGGAGGCGTTCCGCGCCGACGGGATGGTGACCCGCTCGATCTGGCAGTCGACCACCGGCACGGCGCCGTTCATCGTGATCAACGGGCCCGTCCGCACCCAGATCGGGGTGAACTGCCGGGGCAACGTGTTCGGCTCGGGGTTCCGGGCCAACGCGACGATCGCGCGGGCGATCCGGCTCGGCGCCATCAACGGCCTCGGGCTGAAGCCCCACGTGCTGGACCAGGCCACCCAGGGCACGCCCGCCAAGTACATGTGCTGCATCGGCGAGAACAAGGAGGACAGCCCGTGGTCGCCGCTGCACGCCGACCACGGGTTCGCCGCGGCCGACAGCGCGGTGGCCGCGACGGTCATCCGGTCGGTGCTGCACGTCGAGGCGCGGCACTCCACGGCGCCGGAGCAGCTGGCCTTCGACTTCGCCGACTCGCTGTGCCGGACGGGCGCCCTGGTGCGGCCGCTGGCGGCCGGGTACATCGTGCTCAACCCCGAGCACGCCCGGCTGTGCGACCGGGCCGGCTGGTCCAAGGCCGACCTGAGCCAGGCGATCTACGAGCTCGGGGTCAAGCGGTACGGCGAGCTGCGGCGGGCCGGCAAGGAGGCCATCTCCAGCGGGACGCACTGGCGGGTGCCGATCGAGCACCCGGAGGCGCTGCCGCAAGACGTGCTCGACGACGAGGCGCCGGTCCGGCTGATCGCCGCGCCGGAGGCGGTGCACATCGTCGTCGCGGGCGCGCCGAACGCGGGAGTTTCCTCGGTCGTGGAGACGTTCACCCGACTAGACGGTCCCCCCGCCTATGCCAAAGTAGAGGAGATCCCGAGCAAATGAGCCAAGACGGCCCCCAGGACCTTAAGGACGCCCTGCAGCCGCTGCGCGACGTGCTGACCGGTGACGGTTACGACCTGGACTGGGCGCTCAGCCCCGCCAACACGGTCGCGGTCAAGGTCATCGCCGGCCCGGACGCGTGCGCCGACTGCCTGGTGCCGCAGCCGCTGATGACCGCCATCTTGTCCGACTCGCTCAGCGCCACCCCGTACCAGCTGGAGTCGATCGAGCTGCCGGCCGGCTCCCAGCACGCCTGAGCTCATCGGGCATGCCTGGGTCCATCACCGAGCCGGCCCGGAGCACTCCGGTCTACGGCGAGTTCGACGTGGTCGTCGTGGGCGGCGGCCCGGCCGGCCTCATGGCCGCCTCCGCCGCCGCCCGCAGCGGGGCATCCACCCTGCTCCTCGAGCGGTACGGCTTCCTCGGCGGCGCCGGCACGGCCGGCGGGCTGTCCACGTTTTGCGGACTGCACGCCCGCACCTACGGCCGCGACATCCGGGTCATCCGGGGCATGGCCGATGAGCTGCTCGACCGGCTGGTCAAGCTCGACGGCCTCAACCAGCCGCACCTGACGATCGCCGACGGCATCGCGGCGCAGGCCTTCGACATCTCCGCCTACAAGATCGCCGCCGACGAGCTCGTCACGGGATCCGGGGCGCGGATCTTGTTCCACGCGATGGCCGTCGGCGCGGTCATGTCCCCTCCCGGGGGGTACGGGGGGCCGTCCCCCCGGGAGGCAGCAGCTGACGCCTCGATCGCGGCCATCCTCATCGAGTCCAAGTCCGGCCGGGCGGCGGTGCGCGGCCGGTTCTTCATCGACGCCTCCGGCGACGGCGACCTCGCCGCGTGGGCGGGCGTGCCCTGGGAGAAGGCCCCGCCGGCCGACGGGATGATGTACCCGTCGCTGATGTTCCGCATCAACGGCGTCGACGTGAACGCGGCCGGGCCGGCGCCCTGGCGGACCGTCGAGCGGCTGATGGACGCGGCCGAGCGGGCCGGCACGCACACCTTCCCGCGCAAGAAGCCGATCGTCCGCCCGCAGCGCAACCCGCTGGAGTGGCGAGCCAACCTCACCCAGCTGCGCCGGGCCGACGGCGGGGCGATCGACGGCACCGACGTCGACGACCTCACCCGCGGCGAGCTCGCCGGCCGGCAGCAGGCGCTGGACGCGTTCACGTTCATCCGGGACCGCACGCCCGGCTTCGGGGACTCCTACATCGTGGACATCGCCCCGCAGATCGGCATCCGGGAAACCCGGCGCATCATCGGCCCGTACCAGCTGAGCGAGGAGGACGTGCTGTACTGCGCCGACTTCGACGACACCATCGGGGTCAACGGGTGGCCGGTGGAGGCGCACGTCGCCGGGTCGGTTGAGTTCCGCTGGCAAAAGCGCGAGCGGGGCTTCAACCAGATCCCCTTCCGCATCCTGCTGCCGGGGAACGTGCCGAACCTCTACGTAGCCGGACGATGCGCGTCGATGACCCACGGCGCGCACGCGGCGGCCCGGGTGACCGGCCCCTGCTTCGTCATGGGAGAGGCGGCGGGTACCGCCGCGGCGATGGCGGTGGCCTCCGGCGTGCCCGGCGACGCGGTCGACGTGCCGCGGCTGCAGCGGAAGCTGGAGCTCGGCGGCACCTTCCTCGCGATGGCAGCCGGCAAGACACACGACCTCACGATCGGCAGCTCGACCGGCAGCATCGCCCGCGCACTCGCCCACCCTGTCGGCGCGGCGGTCTGGGCGGGTGCCTACATGGAAATGCTCAGCGTCTGCTTCTTCCTCGCCTTCGCTGTCTGGGCCGCAGAGCGCCTCGGCGGCGGCCTGCTCGGCTCGATCATCAAGCTCGCCGCCGCCGCGGCTGCCGGCGGCGGCATCGCCGCCCTCGCAATC
>Ga0157369_10007243_pt1 | contig 12769 bp, 10 predicted proteins | sample C25metaG_FD_113461 | JGI IMG/M metagenome (GOLD analysis project Ga0157369, IMG submission 113461) | Corn rhizosphere microbial communities from Kellogg Biological Station, Michigan, USA - C2-5 metaG | ecosystem: Host-associated > Plants > Roots > Rhizosphere > Soil | place: USA: Michigan...
TGATTGGGAGCACCGGCGACCCGGTGATGAAGATAGCGAAGCTGGCCGCGCGCATCGTTCGGACCGGCAAGAGCCGACACCGGCGCGACCGCACGAAGCGTCAGAGGCGTGATGGCATGCGGGGCCAAGCGATAGCTCGAAGTCATCGACTCGAGGCTGGCGACGGTGGTGCGGACCCGGTCCGACGCGATCATCGGCGCGTTCGGGGCCGCCGCGGGGGCCATCGCCGGCGCAGCGGTCAGTGGCGACGCTTGGAAGCCGCCGAACACAGCGGACCCCGATGCGGGCGCGAACTGCGGCGAGCGCCCCAGCCTCCACCCCTTGGTCAACATGGCCGCGACCTTGAACACCAGCAGCATCAACGAGAGATAAATGATCGAGGCGACGAGGATCGACACAGCGGTCTTGAGGGGAATCTCGGCGCCGTTCTCGCCCAGACCGGCAATCATCGGACCGATCGCGACCAGCGCTCCGCTGCCCATGACCACGGTCAGCAGCGGCACGAGGGCGAAGGTCGCGACGCACTTCAGCCAGCCTTCGAACAGCCCGCGGGTCCCTTCGAACAGGGCGAGGACGATGAACACGGGGCCCAGGATCAGCAGCGCCGCCAGCGCGAGACGGCATACGACCAGCACGCCGACCGTCCCAAGCAGCAGGATAAGCGCCGCGATCGACAGAATGTTGGCGGGGGAGGCGAATCCCGGCGTTGCAGCGGCAACACCCGGCGTAATGTTGCTCACCGCATCGTTGATGGCCGCGAACATGCCGTCGAGCTGCTGCGCGAACAGAGTGGTCGCCGAGCCGCGGGAACCGACCAGCACGCTGGCAACTTCGTCCGGAGCACCCGTCGCGAGGTTCCACACGACCGACTGATAAGCGATCCATGAAGTTGCGAAGGTGAGGACCAGTCCCAGAGTCATCATCCGCGGAGTCAGCACCGAAATGCGCAATGCAGAGCGACCGGTGAGCAGGTTGAAAGCCAGCAGAGCAATATACAGCGTGAGAATGATCGTCAGCGCCGCCTGAAAGCTGCCGTGAGCACCGAACAGCCGCCCGAACGACACGCTGGTCGCGTCGTTCGCCAAGCAGTCGACCTTCGACAACGCGTCGGCGACTCCCGATGGCCCATCGGCCCCAAAGGGCTGGCACTGGCTCATTCGGCGGCTTCCAGCCAATAATCGTCGCCCGCCGGCGTGCCGGGCCACGGCGAGCGGGTCAGCATCGGGTACCAGACCGACGGATCGTCACCGACCGCCGCACGAATCTCGTCGAGGCGTCGCACACTGGACTCGCGACCCGACAGCACCGTCAGCATGTCGGGCATTCCGTTGAGATCGAGCCGGACGACGATCGACCGATTCGCCTGCCGCACCAGGAAGCAGCGGCTGTGGGCCGGGAGCGAGCGGATGAACTCGAACTCCTGTCCGCTGAGGCCGAAGCCCTTGCAATAATGCTCCTCGCGGGCCTTCTGATTGGGCATGAAGATCGCGGTCGCGGTCTGCTCGACGATCGCCGAAGCGATCGAGCTATCGAGCGCGTCGGCCGCCGACTGGGTGGCGAAGCCGATCATCGCATTGCGCTTGCGCAGCGTCTTCATCCAATTGCGGATGCGCGCCGCGAACATCGGATCATCGAGCGCCTTCCAGGCCTCGTCGATCAGGATCATGGTCGGAGCACCGTCGAGGCAGTCCTCGATCCGATGGAACAGGTAGAGCAGCACCGGCGTGCGCAGCCGGCGATCCTCGAGCAGCTCGGTCATGTCGAAGCCGAGAACCCGGCTGCGGAAATCGAGCTCGTCCTCGCGATTGTCGAACAGCCAGGCGTGCTCTCCCTCGAAAATCCACGGGTCAAGGCGCGACGGCAGATCGCCCGGTTGCGGACGGCGTCCACCGGCGAGCAGGTCGCGAAGGAAGCGGAGCCGCCGAAGCTCGGCCCCGTGCGAGAAAATCTCGTCGATCGCCTTGGCGATGGCGGCCTCTTCCTCCGCGCCGTTGGCTTCCACGAGCACCGACAGCCAGTCGCGGATGAACGCCCGGTTGAGGGCGTTGTCGGGCAGCTTCAGCGGGTTGAACCCGGTCGGTGCGCCGCGAGTGATCCGCTCGTAGCGGCCGCCGAGCGCACGCAGGAAGATTTCCGACCCGCGGTCCTTGTCGAACAGGATCGTGCGGGGCGAGAATTTCTGCGCCTGGGCGGCGAGGAAGTTGAGGACGACCGTCTTGCCTGAGCCCGACGGGCCGATGATCGTGAAATTGCCGAGGTCGCCTTCGTGGAAGTTGAAGAAATAGGGGGTTGCACTAGTCGTTTCGAGGACGCTGACGGCCTCGCCCCAATGGTTTCCGCGAGCGCGACCGAGCGGGAAGCCGTGGAGGGAAATGAAGCCGGCGGCATTGGCGCTGGAGATCAACGCCCGGCGCACGACGAACTGCTCGTTGCCGGGAAACTGGCCCCAGAAGGCCGGTTCGAGGTTGACGTCCTCGCGAACTCCAACTGCGCCGATGTCCGCCAGTGTTGCAGCCACGTCGGCCGTGGCCGCTTCGAGAGTCTCGATAGAGCCGCTGCGGACGAGCAGGCTGAGGTGATGGTCGCCAAAGGTCAGCTGGCCGGCGCCGACGGCGTCCCGCGCGGCGAGCATCTCGGCGCGCTCCGTCGCAGCGCCTTCGTCCGCGCTCCTAAGACGGCGGAGGGCAAGGTCGATCCGCTCGCGCGCGGTCTGGCGCTCGATCGGAGCGAAGCTCTCGGTGATCACCAGCTCGTGCGGAACGCGGAGCAGACTGTCTAGCAGGCCGGCGCGGCTGGCATCGGGGTATTCCTTGATGCCGAGAATGCTCGCGAAACCGCGGCTCGCAGGTCCGCGCACCTCGATCGCATCGAGTCCGAAGCTGACGCGCGAATAAGGGATATGCTGACCCAGGTCCTGCTCCGGCCGGGGCAGGAGCACGGGCCGCATCTCACCATTGTACAACGCCGACAGGAGCTCGAGCGGCTCCGAATAGACGCCGGTCTCGTTCTCGTAGGTGCCGAGCACTCGCACTCCATAGGCTTGCAGCGCCGCACTAAGTGCCGCGGTGGCGGAATCGAGCTCGAGCGCTTCGCCCGCCGTCGGCGCTCCGACCTGCTTGCCGTTTCGAAGCTTGCTCAACCGTTCCGGCAGGCCCGCCTTCCCGCGCGGCGGCCGAATGACGATCGTCAGGAACTGCTCATTGAGGAACAGCCGGCCTTGCCCTAGCTGCTCCGTCCAGCGACGGTCGAGCTCGGCCGAGAAGGGATCGGGGTTCTGTGCGCCGAGGTCGACCTGGACCCGCCGGCGAATCAGATGGTGGTATAGGACCGCCTTGGAGTTAAGCGCGCTGCGGAGGAGGACGTCACGAACACCGAGCATGTGGTTGAGGACATCATCGTCCTCGGTCTCGAACGGGAAGCCGGCGAGCCGAATCGAGCGCATCAGCGAGCCGTCGCGCAGGCGCAGCGTCGAAGGATCGACGTGACAGGCGTAGGGAAGGCGGTCCCCGGCGCGGGCTTCCGTCTTGTTCCATGCTGCCGGTCCGAACCATTTGGTCATTGCTTATACTTTCCTCGATCGGCTCACGGGGCGTAGCTGTTGCAGCCCCAGCGCTTCCAATTCCTTACCCGCGGGCAACGACTGACCTTGGTGATCCACAGGTCGAAGATCCGCGGCTCGCGAAGGCAGGCGAAATAGCCGATCACGTGGACCGCCAGCGCAACGGGAAGCGCAAGGAAGCTGCGCGTGATCAGGAACGCCTCGGTGGTGACCGCGGCGTTGATGATGAAATAGCTGTAGGTCACGCCCGCAAACATCTGCGGTCGGGTCAGCGCGCGGAACACGGGCGACCTGCCTAGCGCCATCTGGGTTCAACCCGCTGCGGCGGTGGACTGGATGCCGCTGACGATCGCTCCGGCGCCGAATAGGATGAAGCAGCCGATGATGACCGTGGCCCCGAAACGCCAGTTCATCCGACCGGTCAGCATCATGAAGCCGACCATCGCCACGGCTATGACCGCGACCGCGGTCGCGACGTTGCCGAGCAAGGTTCCCTGAAGCCACATCAGCGCGCTGACGATCGGCCCCGAACCTTGCGGGTTGACCTGTCCGGCGGCGGCAGCGGCGGTGCTCAGGGCTGCGCCGGGCAGTGCGGCGAGGCCGCGGTTGAGTTTCATTGTTGTCCTCCCGTTGTCGTGCTGGCGACGCGGCGCACGATCGACGCCACGTAGTTCTGGGTTTCGGCGATGGCCGGGATTCCGCCAGCGCTGCGCACCCGACCGGGGCCGGCGTTGTAGGCGGCAAGTGCCTTTTCGACGTCCCCGCCGAACTCATCAAGCAGCAGGCGAAGATATCGCGCTCCGCCGACCAGATTGGCGAGCGGATCGGCGGGGTTGACGCCGAGCTGCCGCGCCGTCCCCGGCATGAGCTGGGTAAGACCCATCGCGCCCTTGCGCGACACGGCCCGCGGGTTCCACCGGCTTTCCTGCCAGATCAATGCGGCAAGCAGCGTCGGGCTGACGTCGGCGGCCCCAGCGGCAAATTCGACGGCGTCGGCATATTGAGAAGGGATCCGAGCCGAGCCGGTGGTCGTGACCGCCGCCTCCGGAATATTCGGTGCCCGCACCTCCTCCGCGCGACCGTTCCCGGTCGCCTTGACCACCGTCCAGCGGGCCGCTCCAGAGCCGCCGCGGACCCTGACCGTGCCGTCAGGTGAGATGTCCATGACCTGAGCGCCTGCAGGCGACGCAGCGAGACCGGCGGCGACGCAAAGCGCCGCAACGGCAGGGCGCAGAACGCGCCTGTCACCAAAAGTGGCAGCAAGCCACCGAAGCGAAATTACGAGTACCAATTTCCACCGACCCCCAGGCACGAGACTTACTTTTGCACGGTCGGGAGGATCGGGGGAGATAGTTAATATTTGTTTACGATAAGACGAATTGACAGAGAGATTCGCACATGGGTTGAGAGAGAGGAGGAAAAGGTTACGACGCTGCCGCGAACCGACGACTTGATTTAACGTGATATGAACCTGCAATACATCTTCGGATTTGCCTTTTGTCGCCCTGTTTCCGGGCGGTATAGTCGAGCATCGGAGCCGGTCGGCTCCGCTCGCCTTTCGAGCATTCAGGAGTCCGCACGATCGTTCGCCCGGTGATTCTTTGTGGAGGGGCTGGAACGCGGCTGTGGCCGGTCTCCCGCCAAGCTTTCCCCAAGCAGCTGCTTCCGGTGCTCAGCGATGAATCGCTGCTTCAGCAGACCGCCCGGCGCCTGTCGGGCGCCCGCTTCAGCCCAATGTTGGTGGTGAGCGGCGAGGAGCAGCGCTTTTTCATCAAGCGCCAGCTTGAGGCGATCGGGGCCGAAGTGGAGGCAATGCTGCTCGAGCCGATAGGCCGCAACACGTCAGCGGCGGCGGCGCTGGCGGCGGCCTGGCTGAGCTCGACTGGGCCCGACGAGCTGATGCTGCTAATGCCTTCGGACCACGTCATCGCAGACCGCAATGCGTTCCTCGCCGCGGTCGAGGACGCGATCCCTCATGCCGAGGACGGCTCCATCGTCACGTTCGGCATCAAGCCGACCGAACCGAACAGCCAATATGGCTATATCGAAGCCGCCGAACGCGGTTCGATATCCGATGGCGCTTCGTCCATCGCCCGTTTCGTCGAGAAGCCGAGCCCGGAAAAGGCGGCGGAATATCTCGCGACCGGCCGCTTCTACTGGAACGCCGGAATCTTCCTGCTGAAGGCCAGCACCATGCTCGACGAGATGCGCCAGTTCCTACCCGACAGCGTCGACGCGATCATTCGCTCGGTCGCCAGTTCGACCCGCGACGGACCGTTCGTCCGGCCGGAACCCAAGGCGTTCGCTGCCGCCCAAAACATCTCGATCGACCACGGGATCATGGAGAAGACGGACAGCGGGATCGTCATTCCCGTGCAGATGCAATGGTCCGACGTCGGCTCGTGGGACGCAGTGTGGAAGCTCAGCGACAAGGATTCCGACGGAAATGTCACGCTCGGGGACGTGGTCGCGATCGACAGTCGCGATTCGCTGTTAAGGAGCGACGGCGGTGCGGTGTTGGCCGCGGTCGGCCTCGACAGGATGGCGGTGATCGCCGTTTGCGACGCCGTGTTTGTCGCGCCACTCGACCGTGTCTCGGAGGTCAAGAGGCTGGTCGAGGCGCTGAAGTCGGCTGACCGCGAGTGCGTCGAGCTGCCGGCGAAGGTGGCTCGGCCATGGGGATCCTATGAGCGCGTCGCTGAGGGTTCGCGCTTCCAGGTCAAGCACATCGTCGTCGACCCGGGCGAAAGCCTGTCGCTCCAGATGCACCACCAACGCTCGGAGCATTGGGTGGTCGTGCATGGCTCTGCCGAAGTGACCGTCGGCGACGACGTCAAGACCCTTCAGGAAAATGAGTCGACCTTCATCCCGGCGGGCACGAAACACCGCCTCGCCAACCCGGGCAAGGTCCCGCTCGAACTCGTTGAAATCCAGTGCGGTCCCTATCTCGGCGAGGACGACATCGTCCGCTTCGACGATCTCTATGGTCGGGCGAATCAGGCGGAGAAGACGGAAGAGTAAGGTCCCTTGCGTTCTCCAAGGTGACGCTCGCCCCATCAGAGGCCATAACGTTCGGGTCGTGATCGGTTGGATATCGCGGCACGAATCTGTGAAGTCGCCTTCGCAGCGTGTTTCACTGAAGCCCAAGCTTACATGCGCCGATTAGACAGGAACATGGTCGGAGCTCATGTCATTACGCCAGTCTGGGAATCGCGACGCCGCGCTTCCAGACGGCGTCGATGTTCTTGACGTCATCGATGCTGCGCGTGGATCGCCGTCGACCAATACGAGATCGGCTCGCTTGCCGACCCGGATTTCGCCGCGATCACGCTGTCGCAACCCGACTTCCGAAGGTGGTGAGAGGCAAGAGCAGGATTCCAGCGCAAGCTTGGACCGCTAGCCGGCGCATCGCATGACCTTCGGTCACAGGAAAACGCCGTCCGAGCCACAGCACGAGAGGGGGTTATCGTCATCCACGGCAAAAACCCCGCCAGGACGAACAAAAAGGTATGGGTCCAGGGAAGCGACCGGCCGGCCATTTCCTGGAGGAGATAGGTCGGAGGCGTCCAGGCAAGGGCAATGAACAGCCAGGCCGGTATAATGGTCGCCGCGGACAAAAGCCGTCTCTCAGCGCGTGCAGCTGCAGGATTGTCGGAACCGCTCGTCGGAGCCATTCGCCATAACGTTGGTCCATGCCTCACTCCCACTCGATCGTCCCCGGCGGCTTGGACGTATAATCGTAGACCACCCGGTTGATGCCCTGCACCTCGTTGACGATGCGGGTGGCGACACGGCTGAGGAAGGCGGCATCGAACGGGTAGATGTCCGCCGTCATGCCGTCGAGCGAGGTGACGGCCCGAAGCGCACAGACGCAATCGTAGGTGCGATAATCGCCCATCACGCCGACCGTCCGCACGGGAAGAAGGACGGCGAACGCCTGCCAGATGGCATCGTACAGCCCAGCGTTGCGGATTTCCTCGAGGTAGATGGCGTCGGCCTTCCTCAGGATGTCGCATTTCTCCCGCGTAACCTCGCCCGGGATGCGGATCGCGAGGCCAGGGCCCGGGAACGGATGCCGGCCGACGAATGCTTCGGGCAAGCCCAGCTCCCGCCCGAGCGTACGCACCTCGTCCTTGAACAATTCGCGCAGCGGCTCGACCAGCTTCATGTTCATCCGCTCGGGCAGTCCGCCGACATTGTGGTGACTCTTGATCGTCACCGACGGACCGCCGGTGAAGCTGACGCTTTCGATCACGTCGGGGTAAAGCGTGCCCTGGGCGAGGAAGTCGGCGCCGCCGACCTTCTTCGCCTCCGTCTCGAACACGTTGATGAACTCGGCGCCGATGAACTTGCGCTTCGCTTCGGGATCGGTGACGGCCTCAAGGCCGCCGAGAAAATCCGCGCTCGCGTCGACGTGGACGAGCGGAATGTTGTAGCTGTTGCGGAACAGGCTCACGACCTGTTCGGCCTCCCCGGCCCGCATCAGTCCGTGATCGACGAACACGCAGGTCAGCTGGTCGCCGATCGCCTCGTGGATCAGCACCGCGGCGACCGCGCTGTCGACACCGCCCGACAGGCCGCAGATCACCCGGCCCGTGCCCACCTGCTCGCGGATTTCGGCGATCTTGGCGTCGCGGAAGCCCGCCATCGTCCAGTCGCCCGCGCAGCCGCACACGTGGCGGACGAAATTGGCCAGCAATTTCCCGCCGTCGGGCGTGTGCACCACCTCGGGGTGGAACATGAGCGTATAGCGCTTCTCGGCCTCGTTGGTGGCGATCGCAAACGGCGCGCCTTCGGAACGGGCGACGACTTCGAAGCCGGGAGCCAGCGTTTCGACCCGGTCGCCATGGCTCATCCACACCTGGTGTCGGTCGCCGACGTTCCACAGCCCGTCGAACAATGCCGACGGCGCCACGATCTCGATGAAAGCCCGGCCGAACTCCTTCTGATCCGAGGCGACCACCCTGCCGCCGAGCTGCTGGTGAAGCATCTGCTGCCCGTAGCAGATGCCCAGCAGGGGAATTCCGCTGTCGAACATGTTCTGCGGCGCCCGCGGGCTATTCTCCCACATCACCGATTGCGGACCACCCGAGAATACGACGCCCTTGGGCCGCATCCGCTCGAATGCTGTGCCGGCGGCGGTGAACGGCACGATCTCCGAATAGACGCCGGCCTCGCGAACGCGCCGGGCGATCAACTGAGTCACCTGGCTGCCGAAATCGACGATGAGGATCGATTCAGTGGGCTGGAGCGTCATGGCGGGCCGATAGGGAGGCCGCGGCGAAGAGTAAAGTTCACGCCGCAAACGCGAATGCGCCGGAGCACGCGGGCTCCGGCGCATCGGCCCGATCGGACGATCAGCCGCTTCTAGTAACGGCTATATCCGTATTGCGAATAATCGTAGTTCCACGGCGTGTAATTGCCGTAGCCGTAATTAGGCTGCGCGCGATTGATGCTGACGTCGGTGATGTATCCACGATAGTCGACCCGGCAGCGCCAGGTCAGGTCGACCGGCGATTGCCCGGCGTAGCCATAAGCGCCGGCGCGGCCGCTGTTGGCGACCCCGCGCACCACCACGCCATCCGCGCGCGGCTCGACGCGGCTGATGCCCAGCACCCGGCCGCCGGCATAGCCGTACCCGTTATAGCCGTAACCGGCGGCGCCGCCGAGCCTTGCCTGAACGGCGCCGGCGCACTGATTGGTGGCGGCCTGGGTGTTGACGCCGTAGCCACTGCCGTAGCCATAACCGTAGCCCGGCACCTGGCCGACGACATTAGCTCCGTAGCCGTAACCGTAGCCCGGATAATATTGCGCCATCGCCGGAGCGGCGCCGGAAAGGGCAGCGAGCCCGACGCTACCCGCCAAAATGATTTTCAAAGCCTGCATGGCCGTGTCTCCAATAGTCTCGTTCCCACACCTGTCGAGCGCAACGCTCGACGCGGCATTTCGGGCCTATTCACAAGGCCTTGCACCGTCCGTGAATCGTTTGTTTGCTGCTATTCAGGGTTCAGTCGGTCTCGACCAGGGGGTCCCAGCGCCGGAGCTTGCGTTCGCGGTGCCACAGCTCCATCGGCCGGTCCTCGCGCCAGCCTTCGGCGACGGCGAGCGCGGCCTCGTCATCCTCCGCCTCGAATTCGCGGAAATGATCGATGTGACCGCTGAAGCGGTGCATGAAATAGAGGCGGTAGTAACGCATTGCTCCACACCCCCCGGCATGGAGCAATCCTTATACCACGGGGGGAGGCGCGGAGCGAATCGCTCCGCCGGCTCAAGCGGCTTCGAACGCTTCCTCGTTCATTGCCGGTCCGGAGTCCTGGCCCTTGGCGGCGGTGTCGCGGTCGACGAATTCGATCACAGCGATCGGCGCGGCGTCGGACGAGCGGATGCCCGCCTTGATCACCCTGGTATAGCCGCCGTTGCGGCCCGCGTAGCGCTTGGCGAGCACGTCGAACAGCTTGGCGAGCTGTGCATCGTCCATCAGCCGCGCCTGGGCGAGGCGGCGGTTGCTGAGGCCGCCGCGCTTGGCGAGCGTCACCAGCTTCTCGACATAGGGCCGAAGCTCCTTCGCCTTGGCCGTGGTGGTCGTGATTTGCTCATGCTTGATGAGCGCTGCCGCCATGTTGCGGAACAGGGCCGCGCGGTGGCTGGAGGTGCGCTGAAGCTTACGGCCGCCGACACGATGGCGCATGGGTCTAATCCTTCCGTTCGTCAGAGGACCGTATCAGGTATCCCCAGCCGCGCAGCGCTTGGGGCGGCTGCGCATTTGCCCAAATGACAACGGCGAGCGCTGACGCCCGCCGGACTGCCGGCTCTCAAGCGGAAAAAGGCTGGTCAGTCAAGCGGCTCGGGGAGCTTTGTTCCGCACCACGGACAGTAAAATATAACAATCATACCTCCGCCAGCATCGTTACGGATCATCAATCCGTACTGCTGTGAACGCCCCCAATAATCGACCAAACAATCGGGGCAGTCACCCCGATCTGGGTGGATGTCACACGTGTTTCCCACATTATGACGCATCATCTCGCAGCAGTGCTTCTGCACTAGTGGTGGCGCCCCATCGTGCTCCTAGCCAGCCGCACGACCAGCACCGTCAGATGTCGATGGGTCGAGCCATGGTAGACCGATGTCGCATCCAGATCGCGGCACAGTCGGCGGTGGGCCTCGCCGAGGTTGTGATAGGGAACGCCCGGCAACAAATGGTGCAAGGCGTGGTAGCGCAGTCCGACCGGCGCCCACAGCGCCGGCAGGGTCGCCGGCGGCGGAACGTTGACGCTGTCGAGGAACTGGGCAGTGACGCTCATCGGCTCGCCGTCATTCTCCCACAAATGCGCGACGAGCGTGCGGATCTGATTGAGGAACATCACGCCGGAGGCGACGGCCAGGAATATCCCGAAGTCGCGCACCGGGATTACACCGGTCGCGACCATCGCCAGAAGCGCGATCGCCCAGACGCCGCACGCCGCCTCCTGCCACGCCCAGTCCCGGGCGAACTCGCCCTCCGGCCTGGGGCGAACGAACCTGGGATTGATCTGGAGGCCTGAGTAACGGCCGACCACGACGCTCCGGAGCTTCGGCGAGAGCAGCGACAGCGGCGCGAGGATGCCGAAGCGGATCAGCATCCCGATCGGCGCCAGGGCGGCGGCGATCAGGAACGTCGGCAAGGTCCAGGGGTGCATCAAGGCCAGCGGCAGATATTCCGGATCGTCGGCGGTGCCGTAATAGCGCTTGGCGTGGTGCTGGTTGTGGACGCCTTCGTACATGAAGCTCGGCACCATCAGCGGCACGCCGACGATCAGGTTCCAGGTAAAGCGGAAGCCTTTCACCGAGCCCTTCTTGATGTGCGTCAACTCGTGGATGAAGGAGCCGGCGCGGTAGAGCGCCAGCACCGAGACGAGCGCCGACCCAACCGCCAGCCAGGCCGGATGCACGAACATCGCAGCGAACAGCCCAGCATAGCCGAGCAGCGCCGAGCCGATCATGTCGGCCCAGTAAATGCCCGACTTCGGCAGGTTGAGGTCGCGCGTCAGGTTCGCGGCCGCCTTGAGCATCGCGGCATCGTCCCTGGCGCGCGCGGCGCCAGGCGGCTGTGAGGCCGCGCCGGTGCGTGTCCGCTCGAGGGTTGCTGCGTTGCTCATCGATAATGGCTTAGGCTTGCTCTCTTGCAGGAGATAGTGGCGCCAATTGGGCGATTTAAGGTTCACTGGCGCTGAACGGCCTGAGGCGCTAGCCCGTGATCCATGAGCAGCGCGCCCATCTCCATCCGCCCGGTCCGCACCAAGAAGGACAAGAAGTCCTTCGTCGACTTCGCCTGGGAGGTGTACAAGAACGATCCCCACTGGGTGCCGCCGCTGAAGGACGAGGTCGACGGCCTCATCACGCCGGGAAAGAACCCGTGGTTCGAACATGCCAAGGCTGAATTCTGGCTGGCCGAACGCGGCGGCAAGGTCGTCGGGCGCATCAGCGGACAGGTCGATGAGCTGGTGCAAACCCACATGGGCCAGGGCATCGGCAACTGGGGTTTCCTCGACGCGCTCGACGACGAAACGGCGCACGCGCTGATCGAAACCGCCGAGGATTGGCTGCGCCGGCAAGGCATGACCCAGGCGCTCGGCCCGATCAGCCTGTCCATCTGGGACGAGCCGGGGCTGGAGATCGAAGGATTCCAGCAGGACCCAACGGCGATGATGGGACATCACAGGCCTGAATATCGCGGCTGGATCGAGAGCGCCGGCTATCAGAAGGCCAAGGACCTGCTGACCTATGAGGTCGATATCGCCCATTGGGACGATCCGAAGATCAACCGCCTGATCGCCATGGGCGAACGCAATCCGCGCATCCGCATCAGACAAGTCGACAAATCGAAGTTCGACGAGGAAGCCCGGATCATCCTCAACATCCTAAACGATGCCTGGTCGAGCAATTGGGGCTACGTCCCCCTGACCGAGGCCGAGATTGCCTACGCCGGCAAGAAGCTGAAGCCGATCATCTACAATGAGCTGGTGCGGGTGGCCGAACTCGACGGCGAGCCGGTCGCCTTCATGATCACCATCCCCGACATCAACGAGCTCACCAAGGACCTCAACGGCGAACTGTTCCCGTTCAACTTCATCAAGCTGTTGTGGCGGCTCCGGAAGCCGCGCACCCGCCGGGCGCGGGTGCCGTTGATGGGCGTCGCCAAGAAGCTCCACCAATCGCGCCTCGCCAGCA
>Ga0157369_10007246_pt1 | contig 12766 bp, 7 predicted proteins | sample C25metaG_FD_113461 | JGI IMG/M metagenome (GOLD analysis project Ga0157369, IMG submission 113461) | Corn rhizosphere microbial communities from Kellogg Biological Station, Michigan, USA - C2-5 metaG | ecosystem: Host-associated > Plants > Roots > Rhizosphere > Soil | place: USA: Michigan...
CTACACGGCCCGTGTCCACGAGCTCGCGGACGACCGCGTGCGGTTCCTCGGCGGAGTCTGGGACCAGCGCCTGCTCGACCAGCTCTATGCCAACGCCTTCAGCTACCTGCACGGCCACTCGGTCGGCGGGACGAACCCGTCGCTGCTCCGCGCGATCGGCGCCGGAGCCCCGACGCTCGCCTACGACGTCGTCTTCAACCGCGAGGTGCTCGGCGACAGCGGCGCGTACTTCACCACCGAGGGGGATGTCGCCCGCGTCGTCGAGGCGGCGGAGGCCGACCCCGACGGGCACCCCGGACGCCGAGCTGCCACCCGCGCCCGCGCCGCCGGATACGACTGGGACGACGTGGCCGACAAGTACGAACTCCTCTGCCGCGACCTCGCCGATCGCGTGCAGGTGCGCGCGAGGCGACCGCTCACCGTCCAGCGCGTCGGGTCCGCCCCGCGCCTCACCGGCGAGGCGGTGGAGTCGTGACCGGCGGAACGCTCGACGGCTCGACGACCCGCGAGACCTACGGCTCCGTCCTCCGCCGGCTCGCCGCCGCGCAGAAGCCGGCCGCCCGCAGCGCTCCCGCCTACTCCCGGTTCGTCAACCGCCGGCTCGGCCGGTACCTGACGGCCTGGGCGTACCGGGCCGGCCTCACCCCGAACGGCGTCACGGCGATCAGCGCCGCGTGGACGTTCGCCGCCCTCATCCTGCTCGTCGTGTTCCCGCCGTCCTGGCTGCTGGGCATCGGCGTCGCGCTCATGCTCCTCATCGGCTACGCCTTCGACAGCGCCGACGGCCAGCTCTCCCGGCTCACCGGGCGCAGCAGCCCGGCGGGCGAGTGGCTCGACCACATGGTCGACGCCACCAAGGTGGTCAGCATGCCGCTCGCCCTGCTCGTCGGCTTCTACCTCCACGGTACCGTCGCCGTCGGCTGGCTCGTCGTACCCCTGATCTCCGCCGTGGTGGCGTCCGTGCTCTTCTTCGGGATGATCCTGACCGAGCAGCTGCGCCGCCGCTCCGGCGCCGTGCCGCTGGCGGAGGACCTGCCCGGCAGGCCGTCGTGGCTGCGCGCCGTCCTGGTGCTGCCGATGGACTACGGGGTGCTGTGCGTCTCGTTCGTCCTGCTGGGCTGGCTGCCCGGCTTCCTCGTGGTGTACACGCTCATCGTGATCGCCACCGCACTCTTCCTCCTGGCCGCAGCGGTCAGGTGGTTCCGCGAACTCCGCACCGAAGGGAGTCCATCATGACGCAGGGACACGAGCCGGAGGACACGTCCGGCCCCACCGAGCCCTCCCGGAACGCAGCGGGTTCGAGGCGCAGGCGCGGCTGGCTCATCGCCGGCGGCAGTGTCGTCGCCGCCGCCATCGTCGCCGCGATCGTCGTCGCCGCCGTTCATGGGGCCACGCCGCAGCCCGGCAAGGGCGTCGCGAACGCGCTCGACCCGGTCGCCACTCAGCTCGCGCACCCCTCCGACACGCCGTCGTCGACGCCCTCCTCAGGCGCGACGGAGGCGCCGAAGGCCGCACCGTCGACGCCGAAGCCCGGCACGCTCGACGCCCGTTACGGAGGCATCGTGGCGACGACAGCTGCCGTGGCGCAGAACGTGAAGACCCCCGGCGGCCTCACGGCCAACGTCACCTCCGTCGAGTCGTACACCGCGACCGCGAAACGGCCGGGCGAGGTCAGCGGCCCCGCCGTGAAAGTGACCCTGAAGCTCGTCAACGGAACGAGTTCCGACTTCCCACTCACGACTGCGACCGTCAACGCGTACTACGGCTCGGCGTCGACTCCGGCATCCCCCGTCGCGGGCGACCCGGCCGCCAAGCCCTTCACCGGGACTCTGAAGCCGGGCGCCACCGCCACCGCCGTCTACGTCTTCACTGTCCCGGCGGACTCCGCGGACGCTGTGACCCTGACCCTCAGCGACCAGGCGGGGGCCCAGCTGGTTGTCTTCAAGTGACGGCACGGGATGGACGCCGTCTAGTCGCGGGAGGGCGGGTGGTGCCTAGGATGGCCTCACGGCGGATCGGGCGAGAGGAGCTCCGATGAACTCCAAGAAGTACGGTCAGGCGTTCCGGAGGTTCTGGTACGTCGTGGTGATAGCGACGATCGTCGGCGCGATCGCCGGGTACGGGCTCTCGCAGCTGGCGACGCCGGTCTACACGGCGACCTCCTCTCTGTACTTCTCGCTGAGCTTCGCCGGCACTGCGACCGATCTGAGCCAGGGCGGCACCTACACGCAGAACCAGATGCTCTCGTTCGCGCAGCTCGCCGAGACGCCGGCTGTGCTGCAGCCGGTGATCGACGATCTGAACCTCGGTGAGACGCCGAGCCAGCTCGCTGACGCGATCACGGTGAGCACGCCCCAGAACACGGTGATCCTCCAGATCGCCGTTTCGGACACCAGCCCGAAACGCGCCGCCGCCATCGCCAACGCAGTCGCTGCCAACCTCAGCAGCACCGTCGAGCAGATCGCGCCGAAGGGCGCGACGGGCAAGACGACCGTCACTGTGCGCATCATCGCTCGAGCGCCCGTTCCACAGTTCGCTTCGGCGCCCAACACGCGGCTGAACGTGCTCTCCGGCCTCCTGCTCGGCCTCATCGTCGGTGCGCTGATCGTCGTGCTGCGCGAGACGTTCGACACACGCGTGCACAACGCCGAGACGGCGGTGGAGGTCGCAAAGGCTCCGCTCGTCGGCTCCATTCCCCGTGAGCGGGGCGGCCATCGCGGTCTCGTCCTCGTCGATGCACCACTGTCGGTCGGCGCGGAGGCATATCGCCAACTGCGCTCGAACCTCGAGTTCGTCACGCTCGGTTCTGCGAACCGTGCGATCGTCGTGACCTCGTCGGTGCCGGGCGAAGGCAAGTCGATGATCTCGTCGAATGTCGCTCTCGCGCTCGCCGAGACCGGACAGCGCGTGCTGCTGATCGACGCCGACCTTCGCCGGCCGACGATCGCCATGTACAGCGGGCTGGCCGGGGGAGCCGGCCTGACGTCGGTGCTCGCGGGCCGAGCGGAGTTCGACGAGGTCGTGCAGCGCTGGGGAGAGGGCGAGCTCTACGTGCTCGCGTCCGGGCCGATCCCGCCGAACCCCAGCGAGCTGCTCTCCTCGCGCAAGATGGCGGACCTGCTGGCGCGGCTGCGCACGGAGTACGACACTGTCGTGATCGACACGGCCCCGCTCGGCTCGGTGGCCGACGCGTCCATCCTGGCGCGACAGGTCGACGGCGCCCTCGTCGTCGTCGACCGGACGCAGGTGCGTCGACAGCAACTCGCGCAGACGATCGACTCGCTCGAGAAATCCGGCGCCGCGGTTCTGGGCATCGTGCTCAACCGCATCCACACTCGTGCTCAGCGGGGCGCGTACTACGTGACGGAGACGCCGTCGCGACGCATCGGCCTCCCCACCCGCAAGAGCGGCGAGCACGAAGCGTCCGCCGCGCGATCGAGTGGCAGACCGGTCGACGAGCCGGCGAAGGACTCCCACCAGGGTCCCGCCGACGTGCCGGCAGAGCCGGACGTTGTGGAGACCGAGGCGATCGCCCCCGCTGACGGCGAGCCGGCGTCCGAATCGGCCAGGACGACCTCCTGATCGCCTGCTCCTAACGGAGCTGCGGGATCGACGGATCGGGTTCCGGGGCGCGCTTCGGGATGCCGATGACGCCGATCTTCATCGCCTCCGGCATCAGCTGGGTCGTCGCGGCGAGCCCGGCGACGAACCACACGAAGATCGAGTACTGCGTGATCAGCGCCACCGTGGCGAAGGCCGGGATCTGTGCGACGAGTGCCACGGTCGCGGCGGTCGCCTTGCCGCGCAGCACCAGCAGAATGCCGAACACCAGCGCCACCACCACGGCGGCGAGCACTATCACGCCGTTGGTCAGCCCGGTGAGGATGAGCTGACTGTCGATCGAACGGAAATTGCCGAAGTACAGGGTGCCCGCCGAGTTCTTCTCGGCCGAGCTCGCCACGCCGATCGGGTTCATCGTGCCGAAGAGCTGGGTGAGGTCGCCGCGGTAGTTGGCGCTGTCCGTGGCCTCGGAGCCGGCGTCGTCGAAGACCGAGATGACCAGCGGGAACAGCGCGGCCGACGCGATGACGACGATCGTGACGAGGGTGATCCTGGCGCGCCGGGAGATCGCGTCGCGCATGAAAAGGATGGAGAGCATGACGCCGAGCAGCGCGCACACCATCCCGATGCGGCTGAACGTGAACACCGTCGCGACGAGCATCGCCAGGGCCATACCGACGCGGATCCAGAACCGGAACGGCGATGCCAGTGTGATCGGGATGGCCATCGCGAGACTCGCGCCCAGGGCGATCGAGTGCCCGAACGCACCCTCCGCGCGGGGGACGCCTCCCCGCGACTGTATGGAGCCCCAGGCGGCGTACAGCGAGTTCGGTGACTTGATCAACACGAACGGGTTGAAGTGGGTGAGCCCCTCCACGATCGCCAGCAGCGCGACGATCGTGAAGCAGACCGCGATCGCGCCGTGGATCCACAGCGGGTCGACCTTCAGCGGCGCCACCCGGCCAACGATGTAGCCCGCGACGAAGTACGTCACCACGATGATGGCGGCGCCGAGTGCGATGCCGGCGTTACCGGTGAACAGCGAGCAGATCGCGCACACGACGACCAGTGTGATCAGCCCGTCCATCCAGCTCAGCCGGAAACGCGGGACGGGGATGAGTGCTGCGACGACCAGGAAGCCGGCCGCGGTCGCCGGGGGAAGGTAGTAATTGCCGTTGAAGCCCACCCCGAAGCCCAGCCAGATCGGCACGAAGCAGATCGAGACGATCCACGAGGCCACGGCGAGCCGCGGATACCGGTGGAGCACGACGAAGCCCAGCGCGGCGATCGCGACCGCTACGCAGATCAGCAGCGTCTTGTCGAGCATCGGCGCGGAGAGCGGGCCTGCTGCGAGGTCGGCCGCAGCGGGAACGACCACGGCGCACCCCCTCCCGGTCAGCGTCCGAGCGGGCTGAGCCTGAGCGGTGCGCCCGCGGAGCGTGAGCTCAGTGTAGCCGCGCGGACGAGCTCTGCGATGCGCCGCTGATACGACTCGGGACTGTGCCGTTCCTCGGCCGCCCGGACGTCGTCGTCGAGCTGCGCGGCCGCCTCGGACCAGCGCTCGACGGTGCGCTGGAGGGCGTCCGCGATCGACACCGCGTCGCCCGGGCGCACGGTGACGGCCGTGCGGTAGCCATCCGTGGCCTCCAGGAGCCCGCTCGTCGCACTGGCGATGACGGGGCGGCCGCTCAGGATGCCTTCCACAGCGGTGTTGCCGAACGGCTCGTCGGCGACCGACGGCACCAGCACCACATCGCCGGCGCTCAGGTAGTCCCACACCGACGGCTGGAAGCCGACGAACGAGACCCGGGACTGCAGCCGCTTCTCGTCGACCTTGCGGCGCAGGTCGCGCTCGTACCACTCGTAGCCGGGGAAGACGGCGCCCACCAGGTCCAGCCGGGCGGACACTCCGCGGCGCTCGAGCTCGGCGATCGCGTCGATCGCGACATCGACGCCCTTGCGCGGCGAGAGCCGTCCGATGTACGTCACGCGCAGGTCTCCGTCGATGGCGGCCCGGGCGGGCTGCCGGTGCTCGGGGCCCGGCACGGCGTTGTAGACGACGGTCGTGCGGCGGCCGAGCGACGGGTAGGCGCTGCGCAGCACCTCCACGCTGAATGCACTGTTGGCGATCACCGTCTGCGCGAGCAGCAGCGGCGCCGAGAGCACCTTCTTGACGATCGGGGAGGCCGTGCCCTCGCCCTCGTGCACATGCACGACGACGGGGATGCGCGCGAGCCGCGCCAGGCCGATCCAGAGCGGGATAGTCACGGTGTTCACGAACACCGCCGCCGGCCGCTCCCGGCGGAGCAGCGCCCCGCCGCGCCGCAGCCCGCGGAGGGTCGTGGCGGCGAAGCGCACGAACCCCCGCGGGCGGAGGACGCTCTTGCGGACGACCGGGGCGGGGCACAGCTCCACCCGCGCCCCCCGCCGCCGCAGCTCGGCGATCAGGGGGCCGTCGGCCGGGACGGTGACCAGCACGTCCCAGCCGTCGGAGAGGAGGCCGCTGACCGACTCGAGGAGCACCCGGTCGGAGCCGTACAGCTCCGAACCGGGGTGCGCCACGAGGATGGCCGCGCGAGGCGACCGGGTCACGGTACCGGGACCACCGCGAAGTTGTCCCAGCGGGTGACCACCGGGGTGGTGGTCGCCGTGCCGGACAGGTATGTCCGCAGCCCGACGGTGCCTGCCACCTGGAGGGCGGCGGTCGAGTCGGTCGTGCTGAGGGTCCACGCGGTCGGCTCGGTGCCGGAGGCGAGCCAGACCTTGGCCCGGATCGTCGTCGGCGAGGTGCCGAACACCTGTACCCGCATCTTCAGCTGGTCGGTCGGGTTGACGACGGTGAGGCCGGTGATGTTCGCCGCCGTCAGCGTCGTCGATCCCTGGAGCAGCTGCAACTGCACCGCGCCTCCCGCCTTCACCCAGACCCGGCCCTCGTAGTCGGCGCTGCCGACCATCCTGCCGATGCCCGAGTAGTAGATGCCTCCGCCGGTCGCCGCCGAGTCGGCGGAGATCGTGACCGTCAGGTCGGTGCGGGTCGAGGTCACGGACGGCAGGGTCGCCGTCTTGGTCGTGCCTGCCGCCGCGCTCTGCTGACCCAGCCCGTTCGCCGTGCTGAAGCTGGTCGCGCCGCCCGAGAGCGTCCACGCCCCGCCGGTGTCGGCGGTTCCCCAGCCGTTGGTGGTCGAGCGCTCGAACGCGTCCTGCGCGAGGGCGCTGGTGACCGTCACCGACTTGGTGGCCGTCGCCGTCGCACCCTGGTTGTCCGTCACGGTCAGGGTGACCGTGTAGGTGCCGGACGTCGCGTAGGTGTGGTTCGCCGTCGCACCGGTCGCCGTTCCGCTGTCACCGAAGTTCCAGGCGTAGGAGGCGATGCTGCCGTCGGGGTCGCTCGATGCGCTGCCGTTGACCGCGACCGCGAGGCCCGCGGGTGTGGCGGTGAACGAGGCGACCGGCGGCTGGTTCGGCGGCAGGGTGGTGGTGACCTGGTGCTGGACCTGGTTGGTCGCTCCGGCGTTGTCCGTCACGGTGAGCGTCACGGTGAAGGTTCCCGCCGTGGCGTACGTGTGGCTCGCCGTGGCTCCCGTGCCCGTGGCTCCGTCACCGAAGTCCCAGGCGTAGGAGGCGATCGTGCCGTCCGGATCGGACGAGGTCGAGCCGTCGAACGACGCGGCCAGGTTCGTCGCAGAGCCGGTGAACGCTGCCACAGGGGGCTGGTTCGCCACGACCGTGATCGGGTTGGTCACGCTCGTCTGGGCACCCTTGTCATCCGTCACCGTGAGCTTGACCTGGTACGTGCCGGCCGAAGCGTAGGTGTGGGTGGCCGTGGAGCCCGTTCCCGTGGAGCCGTCTCCGAAGTCCCAGGCCCACGAGGCGACCGTTCCGTCGGGATCGGACGACGTGGTTCCGTCGAACGAGGCCGCGAGGTAGGTCGAGCTCGAGGTGAACGCGGCCACCGGAGGCTGGTTGGGCGGCGGTGCGACGACGCTCACGCCCTGGCTGGTCGTGTTGGTCGCGCCCTGGTTGTCGGTCACCGTGAGGGTGACGTTGTAGCTGCCGCCCTGCAGGTAGGTGTGGCTGGCCGTCGCTCCGGTCGCAAGGGATCCGTCACCGAAGTCCCACGCGTAGGAGGCGATCGTGCCGTCGGGGTCGGACGAGGCCGAGCCGTCGACGTTCACCGTCAGCTGAGACGTGTTCTGCGTGAACGAGGCCACCGGGCTCTGGTTGGGCAGCGTTCCGCTGGTCGCCAGGCTGTAGTGGTTGATCACGTCCGGCGCCGAGAGCACGGTCGGGTAGACCGCCGCCTCGTCCAGCGTCCCCTTGAAGTAGGGTCCGGTGGAGCCCCAGGTGTTGTCGCCGCCGATCCGCCAGTAGCCGGTGTACGCCTGCGCCTGCGTCTGCGGGTTCGCACCCACCAGCTGGCCGTCGACGTAGAGCTTCATGCCGTCCGGCCCCTGAGTCGCCACCGCCTGATGCCACTGGTTGTTGTTCAGCGGGTTGGGCGAGGTGATGGTGTTGGCCTGGCCGGTCCAGGTGCCGAACACGATGCGTCCGTCGTCCTGCATGTAGACGTGCCGGTCGTAGTTGCTCGACAGACCCGTCTTGGCGTCGCCGAACCCGATCAGCTTGCCGCCCTTGGTGGTACTGGTCTTGAACCAGATCTCCTCCGAGTAGACCGACGGGTTGGTGGCCGGCGTGTTGCTCACCACGATGCCGCCGTTGGAGCCGGAGACGTTCGTGTTGAACGTCCACGCCTTGTCCGTGGTCCCGGGTAGGACGCCCGAGACCCCCTTGGTGGTCGTGGTGCCGGAGGCCGTGCCGCTGGTCGCGTAGGCATCGGAGCCGTTCGCCGTCGTGCCGGAGGTCTCCTCGAGGCGCCAGTAGATGTCGGGCGACTCGTTGTAGACCGCCTGGCCGTAGGCGTCGGTCGGTGCGGCCTTCAGCGGGGAGGGCCGGCCGGTGGCGATGTACTGGTTGGTCACCGTGGTCTTGTCGAGCACGGTCGGGTAGAGCGACACCTGGCCGATGTCGCCGGCGAAGTAGTTGCTCGCCGGCTGGTTGGTCCAGCCGCCGATGTTGTCTCCGCCGACGCGCCAGTAGCCCTGGTAGCTCTGGCCGCTGGTGACATCGGTGCGGGCGCCGGCGGGCTTGCCGTCGAGGTACAGCCGCATGCCGTTGGCTCCGAGCGAGGCCACCACCTGGTGCCATTGGCCGTCGTTGTAGCCGGTGCCGGTGCTCAGCGTCTGCACCGATCCCGGATAGACGCCGAAGAAGATGCGGCCGGAGTTGTCCATGTAGACGTGCCGGTCGTAGCTTCCGGAGAGCCCGGTGTTGGCGTTGCCGAAGCCGATGATCTTGCCGCCGGAGGTCGAGGTGGTGCGGAACCACGCGGAGACCGTGAACGTGTCGGGGCCCTGGATCGCCGTGGGAGTCACCGCGAGGCTCGTCGACCCGTTGAAGGTCGTGGCGTTGACCCCGGCCACGGGGCCTGCTGCGCCCTGTGTCGGTGCCGTCTCCTGGAGGTCGGTGAATCCGACGTGGTCGAACGCGACCGTGGATCCGCTGGCCTCGTCGAGCGGCCAGTAGGACGAGGCGCCCGCCTGGGTCACCGAGTCGGCGTACGGGCCTCCGCTGTTCGTGGCGGCTACCGTCACCGCGTTGGTGTCACGGGAGGTCGTGTTTCCGAACGGGTCGTAGACCCTCACGTGGTAGATCGGATGGCTGCCCGGTGTGAGGCCGGAGTCCACGAACCCGATCATGGGACGGGTGTAGAAGTTCGAGCGCACCGTGGTCTGGTACACCGGCGTGGTGCCGGCGTCGCGGTAGACCTTGTACGTCAGGAACCCGTTGTCGTTGTCGTACGTGGCCGCGAAGCTGACGCGCACCTGACCTGCGTTGAACGACGCGGCGGTCGGTACCAGCGGGATGCCCTGCGGGCCGACCTTGTTCGGGGCGGCCGACGACAGCGCGAACCGGGTGAGGCCCTGCTGCTGGATGCCGTTCACCGTCGGGAACTCGCCGCCGTAGACCACGTACTTGTCGTTGCCCGCGACGCTCCACGTGGCCTGGCTCTGGCCGGTGAAGGTGCCCACCGTCCACGACGGGAACCAGTCGAGGAGCGACGGCGAGGGGTTCCCCTGCCAGTTGTAGTAGCCGTACGGGTCGGCCGTGATCGTCCCGGTGGCCGCCTTGCTGAAGGCGATGGAGTTGTGGAACGTCCAGGTCGGGCTCGTCTGCGGGAAGCCGCCGATGTTGCCGCAGTAGTGCGGGTGGCCCGCGACGTACAGGGCGTTGTCGGCCTGCGGGAAGATCGAGTAGGTGTCGCCGTGGCAGTCCTCGATCCAGTTGATAGCGCCGGTGTTCGGGTCGGCTGAGAAGCTGCCCTCGAGGTTGCCGCCGGCACCGTACACGTAGCCGGATCCGTAGACACGGTCGTTCGTGGTCTGCAGGGCGGTGATGCTCGCCTGGGTGCCCGCGTTGCGGACCAGCTGGTTCGCCGCGAACGGCAAGATGGCCGCCGTGTTGGCGTCGACCGCGCCGAGGCCGTAGTTGGCCACACCGCCGAGGTTCTGGAACCGGCCGCCGACGATCAGCTTCGAGCCGTCCTTGGTGAGCGCGAGAGCGTCCACCGGGGCGTCGGCGTTCGCCTGCCAGTTGAGGGTCGAGCCGTCCGCCGCGCTCACCGCGCCGACGTAGGCGCGGGCGACGCCGTTGATCGTCGACGCGTCACCACCGGCGTACACGGTCGTGTTGGAGGCCGCGACCGCCCTGGTCTCGGACTCCATGATCGGCTTGAACGAGCTGATGATGGTGTTGGTCGCCGTGGAGAAGGCGGCGAGCCGGTAGTAGCCCTTGCTGTCGATCGACGTGAAGTCGCCGACGACGTAGATGCGCGAGCCGTCCGGCGACGCCGTGATCCCGAGCGCCTGCGCGTTCAGGTTCGGCGCGAACGGCAGCAGGGTGCCGGTGGTGATGTCGTACGCGAGGAGGTTGTTGCGGGGCGTCTCGTTGGTGCCCGCCGGCGACCCGTAGGGCCGTGCCGAGGTGAACTTGCCCGCGACGTAGACCGTGTTGCCCACGACCACCTGGGCCCAGACGACGCCGTTGATCTGAGGCGTCGGCAGCACGTCGTCGGTGACGGTGACCGGGGTCGACGGATTCGTCGGATCGGGTGGGGCGCTGTCGGCTGCAGCGGGCTGGGCGATGGCCAGCCCCCCGAAGACGAGGCCGACGGCCGTGAGGACGGCAGTCAGTATGCCCAGCGAGCGAGCGCGTGGGCGGGATTCTGTACTCATGACAACCTCGGTGTCTGTTCGGTCGGGAAGGTGCTCGGGATTGCGGTGCGAATACCGGGGGCGCACCTAGTACGCCCCCACGGGATGTGTCAGCACCTTGACGGTGCGCCACATGATGACGAGGTCGCCGGTGAGCGACCAGTTCTCCACGTAGTAGAGATCCAGGCGGACGCTCTCCTGCCAGGAGAGGTCCGATCGTCCGTTGACCTGCCACATCCCGGTGAGTCCCGGCTTGATGTACAGGCGCCTGTGCACGTGGTTCTCGTAGCCGTCGACCTCCGCGGGGAGGGGCGGCCGGGGGCCGACGAGACTCATTTCGCCGAGGAAGACGTTGAGGATCTGCGGCAGCTCGTCGAGCGAGTACTTGCGCAGCACGCGGCCGACGCGGGTGACCCGCGGGTCGTCATGGAGCTTGAACAGGAGGCCGTTGCCCTCGTTCTTGTCCTGGAGCTCGGCCAGCCGCGCCTCCGCGTCGACGCACATCGACCGGAACTTCAGCATCCGGAACCGCTCGCCTCCGCGGCCGACGCGCTCCTGCGAGAAGATGATCGGTCCGCCGTCGTCGAGCTTGATGGCGATGGCGACTGCCAGGAAGATCGGAGCGAGCAGGAGCAGCGCGAGGCCGGAGGCGAAGAAGTCGAAGGCGCGCTTGAGCACGTGCTTGCCGCCCTCGAACTGCGGGATCTCCACGTGGATGAGCGGGAGGCCCTCGACCGGCCGGAAGTGGATGCGCGGCCCGGCGATGTCGGTGAGAGGCGACGCGAGCACGAGCTCGGTCGCGGTGCCCTCGAGCTTCCACGCCAGCCGGCGGACGAAGTCGCCCCCGCTGAGCGCCCGGCCGGCGACGATCACAGTGTCGGCGCCGAGCCGGGCTGCCGCCTCCGCGACCCCCGACAGGTCCGAGACGACGGGCACCTCCCTCTCGGGGGAGGCGATGCGGCGGCTCAGCTCCGCATCCTTCTTGGCGCCTTTCCGCTTCCCTGTGTCGAGAGCGGCACCCACGACGTTGTAGGCCGCTCCCGACTTCTGGTGGATCTGGCGCACGACGGTGTCCACGTCGTCGTACCGGCCGACGACGAGTGCTCGCGAGAGGTAGTGGTCGAACATCCGCTGCCTGATCAGCCAGTGCCGCCACAGCCACCGCGAGAACAGCACGCCGCCCATCCCGAGCGGGAGGGCGAGCACGAAGTAGCCGCGGGCGATGTCGACCTTGCCGACCAGGAAGAAGATGGCGAGGAGGCCGAAGGTCGTGGCGGTCGCGGCGACCACCCTCCGGTACTCGATGACCCCGACGCCGACGACCCGGGAGTCGCGGGTGTGGTAGGCAGCGAGCGTGAACATCCAGGTCAGGGCGATCACGAGCGACACCGTCACGTAGTCGATCCGCAGGCCTTCGCCTGACGTGGTGGGGGTGTCCTCGAAGCCGAAGCGCACGAAGATCGCGCCGATGGTGCTCGCCAGGATGATGAGCGTGTCGGTCGCGATCAGGCGGAAGCGGTAGTGCCGCGCCCAGCTTCGCTCGGACGTGAGCGGGCGCACATGGCTGTGGCCGTTGTGCGCCAGTGTCGCCAGGCGCGGGCGGAGGACGGTCATCATGCGTCCTCCGTCCGGAGTGTGGAAGAGCCGACGGCGGCTTGGGGGAAACCGTGGTCTCGAACGGATTCACCGCCGCCGACTCCGTTCCGCGAGGGACGGCCCGTGCCCGTCAGGCACCGGGCACCCCGGATGGGGTCGAGTGCGTGAGGCGCTCGGTGCGATCGTGTCGGGTTCACGGGTCGTCCCTGGGTTCGGGTTGGTGCGTTTTCGGGTGGTGTGATCCGGTGAGGTCGCTCCGAGCGGGCTTCGGGTTGTTCTCCTGCAATAAAGTGATTGTTCCTCACCAATTCACAAAGGTGAGAATACATCGTTTTCTC
>Ga0157369_10007248_pt1 | contig 12765 bp, 11 predicted proteins | sample C25metaG_FD_113461 | JGI IMG/M metagenome (GOLD analysis project Ga0157369, IMG submission 113461) | Corn rhizosphere microbial communities from Kellogg Biological Station, Michigan, USA - C2-5 metaG | ecosystem: Host-associated > Plants > Roots > Rhizosphere > Soil | place: USA: Michigan...
CGTCGACGACGACGGTGGCGCCCCTGACACCGATCGGCGAGCCGTACCCGGCGACCGCGCCGATCCCGGTGATCTCCTCCTCCGTCATCGGTCGCAGGTCGCCCGCCTTGACGGCGTTGGCGAGCTTGGTCTCGTTGAGCTCCATGTCGCCGCGCACGATCGCCACGATCGAGTCGACAACGAGGGAACCGTCGGTCTGCTCCCGCTCCGTCGCCATGAACAGCGCCTTGGCCGTCCGGCTCGCGGGGATGTCCAGGAACGCGACGAGGTCGTCGATCGTGGTGGTGCCCGGGGTGGCCACCTTGCTGATCGGCAGCGCCTCCGGCCGGTCCGGCTCGGGCTTGCGTACGCCGGCGATCTGGCGGTTGGCCGCGTACCCGCACCCGTCGCACAGGACGAGCGTGTCCTCACCGATGGGCGTCGGGTACATGAACTCGTGCGCCATGCTGCCGCCCATCATGCCGACGTCCGACCCGACCGCGATCACCGGCAGGGCCAACCGGTTGAAGACGTTGAAGTAGGCCCGGTACTGGGCGCGGTACTGGCGGTCCAGCCCGGCCTCGTCGGCGTCCAGGCTGTACGCGTCCTTCATGGTGAACTCGCGCACCCTCACCAGTCCCGCTCGCGGACGCGGGTCGTCGCGGAACTTCACCTGGAGCTGGTACACCAGCCTCGGAAGGTCCCGGTACGAGCTGATCTCGCTCCGGCACAGGTCCGCGACGACCTCCTCGTGGGTCATCGCCAGTACCATCGGCCGGTCCCGGCGATCGGTGAAGCGCGCCAGCTCCGGACCAACCGAGTGGTACCGGCCGGTCGCCTTCCACACCTCGGCCGGCTGCACCACGGGCATGGACAGTTCCTGCCCGCCGACGGCCTCCATCTCCTCCCGCAGGATGCCCTCGATCTTCTTCAGTGAACGCCAGCCCAGCGGAAGGTAGGAGAAGATGCCCTGCCCGAGCTGGCGTACGAAGCCGGCCCGTACCAGCAGCTGATGCCCTTCGGCCTCGGTCCTCCCCGGCGCGGTCCGCAGCGTCGCGCCGAACAGGTTCGACATTCTCATCCGAGGATCGTACGCAGCGGTTGACGGCGGCCCCGCTCGCCACTCGCGGAACCCCTCCGGCGGGTCGCTATTACTCCTCGTTCGAGGGGGTGCGCGGGCAAATCCACGCGCTGCACGATATCGGCGGATCGCTGCCCGCAGACTATCCATTCGTCTCCGGCGAGCGGCCCGGGAAACGGCCATGTCCATCGTTCCGAGGAGGCCCAATGTCCCCACGAAGAGTTCTGGCAAGCGTGGCAATCGCGTTGACGGTGGCCGCCGGCCTCGTCAGCGTTCCGTCGGCTGCGTCGGCGAGTCCCGCCGCGCCGGCGGTCCCGGCGGGCGCCACTCTCCTTTCCACCAAGTCCGGTCACTTCACCCGGGCGTCCGGTCAGGCAAACGTCGTCACGCCCAACACCCCGGACCGTGACTGCACCGCCAATGTCTCGATCTACCGGATCGGCTCGATCATCTACGGCTCGATCTCGGCCTCGTGCCCGTACATCGTCAGCAGCATGCGGCTCAACGTGAACCTGTACCGCAGCCGTTGGTACGGCTGGGAAAGCGTCGGCAGCCCGGCGGGCGAGACGTTGAACAACGTCAGCTTCGACATAGTCAGGGCCGCCTACGGCTGCGCCGGCACCGGTACGCACGACTTCGAGGCCTACGGCAGTGCGTTCATCGTCTACCAGGGGGCTGGATACTCCTTTAGCGACGTCGATGAAATAGACAACCAGAGCTGTTAAAGGACCGTGCCCGACCGGATCAGAGAGGTCGGAAGAGCGTATCCCGATCGCCTCTATCCGGTCGCAGCAGCCAGGGCTGCGGCATCCAGCCAGCGACCCGCACCCGCCGGAGGGTCTGACCGGCCTCGCCATACGCGGTGATGGCGAGGCGGCGGACCCTTCGGCGTGGGGCGAAAACGCCGATGCGGCAACCCGCGAATGTCGCCAGGCCGAGCATCGCGTGCATGCCCGGGCAGTCCACGGCCACACCGCCGACGGATGGGCAGCCGGCGAGTACCACCCAGTTGACATGCCCCATCAGGCGGGCCGGCCACAGTCGGGTCCGACCCGGCCGGAACGGTTTGAACACTCGTCGCGCGAGTAGCGAACCACCGCTGGAACTGGCCTGGACCGTCAGATGCCCCGGGGTGACGCAGGTCGGCTCCAGGAACATCACGTCCCACCACCGGTCAATCCCGTAGGCAACGAGGCTCCTTTGATCGAAGGTACCGGCCCGGACCTCGACGAGGCCGAGTCGGGTCATGCAGGTGGCGAACGGCTGGAGCGATTCGACGTCAATGCCCAACTGGGTCGCGCGATCCTCCGGCGAGGGTGACACGGCACACCTCCTCCGCGGAGTTGATGCATTGCCGCCCGGTCCGCCGCGGCGGCCATCCCTCGAGCAGTCCGGAGCTGTAGCAGCAGGCGACCAGGGCCGCCCGGGTCGAGACGTCGAACCGCCGCATCGCCGCCTCAACGTAGGACGCGACGGTGTAGTGACTCAGCGAAAGCCCTTCGCCGACCTGGTGATTCGAATGGCCGGCGGCGACGAGTTCGACGACGTCGATTTCGCGAACGGTGAGGTGTTCGGCCTGGCAGCAACATCCGGTCGCAACAACCATCGGTGTCAACCCCCGTAAGTTGATTCGGGAGGGGACGATACCGGATGACGCGCGGCGCGGAGTGCCCTTCTTCGATGCCCTGAACCGCGGCCGCTGCACCGGGACGACCAGTTCGCGTCCGAGGCCCGAGTTGGACCCGTCAGCCCCACGAGAGCAGGGCGCCTCGCTCGTCGTAGGTGGCCGCCGGTCCCCAGGTGATCTCCCAGCGGTTGCCCTCCGGATCGGCGATGAACGCCGACCGCCCGCCCCAGGACCGGTCCGTGGCGCCGGCTACGGGAGTTGCGCCGGCGGCGACGGCCGTGGCGAAGGCGGCATCTACCTCGTCGCGGCCCTCGACGGTGCAGGCGAGGGTGACCCCCGACCACCCGGTCGGCTCACCGCTGCCGGGCGCGGCCTCGGCGGTCAGGTCCGCCATGGGGAAGAGCGCCAGCATGACGCCGCCGAGGAGGAACCCGGTCCAGGTCTCGTCGCCGGTGGGCAGCTCCGGCCAGCCCAGCGCGCGGTAGAACGAGCGCAGGCGGGCCATGTCACGCGCGCCCAGCGTGATGATGGACAGCCGGGCAGGTATCTCGGTCACGGTGTGGATCCTGCCAGGGTCGACGGCGGTACGGGCCGGACTCGGCCGATTCGGTACCCGGCACCGGTCGGCCTGTCCTCCGACCGGCGCCGGGTACCGCAGTTCAGCCCTTGTTGGCCCCGAGCGTCAGGCCGGACACGAACTGCTTCTGCAGGGCGAAGAAGACGATGAGCGTGGGCAGGGCGACGAGCACGGAGCCGGCCGCCAGCAGGTTGTAGTCGGTGAAGAACTCGCCGCGCAGGTTGTTCAGCGCGCTGGTGATCGGCAGCTTGTCGCCGCTGGTCATGAGTACCAGCGCCCAGAGGAAGTCGTTGTAGATCCAGGTGAACTCCAGGGTCGCCAGCGCGCCGAGGGCGGGCCGGGTCAGCGGGAGGATCACCTGCCAGTACTGGCGCCAGAGGCTGGCTCCGTCGACCGCCGCCGCCTCGGTCAGCTCGGTCGGGATGGTCTGCATGTAGTTGTAGAGGACGAACACGCAGAACCCGGTCTGGAACGCCACGTGGATGGCGATGACGCCGAGGTACGAGTCGTACAGCGTCTCCGAACTGGAGAGGAACGTCGGCAGCGGGATCTTCGTGTACGCCGTGTAGAGCGGTGTGACCATGACCTGCGGCGGCAGCAGGTTTCCCGCGGCGAACATGATGAGCAGCGTCTTGCGGCCCGGGATCTTCACGCGGGACAGCGAGAACGCCACGAACGAGGCGAAGAACAGCACCAGGAAGACGGACGGCAACGCGATGATCAACGTGTTGCGGAAGTACTTCGGCATGTCCCCGCTGGACCAGGCCAGGCTGTAGTAGTGCAACGACAGGTGGTGGGGCAGCGAGAAGTACCCGTACTTGGCGGTCTCCGCGTACGGGCGCAGCGAGGCGTACACGGCCAGCAGCAGCGGAGCCAGCCAGCCCAGGGCGACCACGGTCAGGAAGACGTAGAGCACCACCCTGGCCGGACGCAACGGCTTGCGGTTGCGGTTCGGCGCCCGCCGGTCGGCCTCCACGACACCGGCGGGCGCTGTCGTCGTCGCGGTCACTGTCGGTCCTCCCGGATGATCTGGGTGAGGTAGGCGATCACGAAGCCGATGGAGGTGGCCAGCAGGATCACCGCGATCGCCGAGCCGAAGCCGATCCGGCTGGCCTCGCCGACGATGTTCGCGGTCACCAGTACCGACAGCAGTTCCAGGCCGTTGCGACCGGAGTTGATCGCGTAGACGATGTCGAAGGCCCGCAGCGCCTCGATCACGGTGATGACCACGACGATGATGTTGATCGGGCGCAGCGTCGGGAAGACCACCCTGAAGAAGGTCTGCCGCTCGTTGGCGCCGTCGATGACGGCCGCCTCCTTGAGCGCCGGATCGACCGCCTTCAGGCCGGCCAGGTACAGGATCATCACGTATCCGGCGTGCCGCCACACGGCCGCCACCAGTACCGCCCAGATGTTGATCTTCGAATCACCCAGCCAGTCGATCGGGTGACTCCCGCGGCCGAGCAGCGAGTTGAGCACGCCGTAGTCCCGGGAGTAGATGAGCTGGGCGATGAATCCGACCACCGCCAGGGAGAGGACCACCGGCATGTAGAAGATGCTCTGGTACACCCGGGTGAAGCGGATCTGCTTATCCAGCAGCACGGCGAAGAACAGCCCGAGCGGGGTGGCGACCAGCCCGAGCACCCCGAGCCACAGCAGGTTGTTGCGCACCGCCGTCCAGAACGGCAGGTAGATCGTGAAGATCTGCTCGTAGTTGCGTAGGCCGACCCACTTGATCGCGGTGACCCCGTTGTAGCTGGTGAAGGAGAGGCCGATCGATGCCACCGTGGTGGCCCAGATCAGGGCGAGGTCGAGGAGTACCGGTATCCCCAACAGGACCACCAGCACCGGGATGTCGCGGCGACTGAGCCGGCGCAGGCGCCGGCGCCCGCGGACCGGTGTGGTCTGCGGGGCCGGCGTCTGCGCCTGCGCCGTGATAGGGGGTGACGTCACAACCTGACCTTAGTTGCCCGCGGCGTAGATGCTCTTTGCCTGAGCGTCGACGTTCTTCAGGAGCGAGTCAATGTCGCCGGGGGTGTTGATGAACTGCTGGAAGGCCGGAATGGCCACGGTGGAGGCGAAGGTGGGGTTGCTGTCCCGGTCGAGGAACTGGGAGATCTGCTTCGCGCCGCCGATGAACGTGGCCGCCTTCTTCTGGATCGCGTTGTACCCGCTGGCGTCGGCCTGCTTGTTGGCGCCGACGTCGCTGGGGTCGCTCTTCAGGTAGACGTTCTGGGCGTCCGCGCTGCCGAGGAACTTCAGCAACTCCTTCGCGCCCGCCACGTTCTTCGCCTTGTGCGAGACCATGAAGCCGTCGATCGGCGCCTCGACCGCGTCCTGCCCGTACTGCGAGTCGACCTCGGGGAAGGCGAAGAAGTCGAGGTCGGGCAGGTCCGCCGGCTGGAACTGCTGGGCCACGAAACTGCCGAGCAGGTACATGGCGGACTGCTTGCTGACCAGGCCCTGGGCGGCGTCCTGCCAGGTCCGGCCCAGGCTGCCGGGCTGGTGGTACGGCAGCAGTCCGGCCCACAGGTCGAAGACGTTCTTGACCTTCGGGTCGGTCCACGACTGCTTGCCGGCCATCAGGGCGACGTGGAAGTCGTACCCGTTCATGCGCATGTTCAGCTGGTCGAAGGTGCCGAACGCCGGCCAGCCGTCCTTGTCCGCGAAGCCGATCGGTACCATCCCGTCGGTCTTGATCTTCGCGCACAGGGTCTTGAACTCGTCGATCGTCTTGGGGATCTGGTAGCCCTTGGCCTCGAACACGCTCTTGCGGTAGAACAAGGCCCAGGGGTAGTTGTAGAACGGAACGAAGTACATCTTTCCGTCCTGGCCGGTCGAGGCCTTCTTGAACGCGTCGCTGTAGTTGGCGCCGATGGTCTGCCAGACGTCGTCGATCGGGGTCGCCAGACCCTGCGCCGCGAAGTACTGCATCCGGAAGCCGGCGAACCAGGTGAACACGTCGTCCGGGCTGCCCTGCAGGTACCGGGTGATGTTCTCCTGGAACGAGTTGTGGTCCACGGTGTTGACCTTCACCGTGTACCCCTTGTCGGACTGCATCTTGGCCATCACGTCGGCGATCGCCTTCTTCGGGACGTCGTCCGAGTAGTTTGACCCGAAGGTAACGTTCTTGTTGGTACTGCCGCCCGAGCCTGAGCCCGTGTCACTCTTACCACAGGCCGCGAGGGCCGCCGGTACAGCGAAAGCGCTAGCACCCGCCAGCGCCCCGCGCAAGATCGAACGACGCGATGTCATCGGAAGACCGCCCGGGCGGTCAGCAGGGGACCGTGACATTACCCCTCCTACGTTCGGTATTGGCGGATTGCGTTGGAGGTTTCCAACGCAACCGATCAATAATCATCACACTTCAGCGCTCGGCGGGTCCTATGTCAAGAAGGAGCGTCAGCTTCTTTTCGGGTCCGTGACAATCCCGTGTCCTGCGCGGCGGCGCGCACGCCACCCGAACCCGGGCACGACCGCCGCGCTCCCACCTGGCGGTACCGCCGGGGGCGGCCACGACCGCACGGCTGTCTTCTCTTGTTGCCTATTGGCGATTCCGGGCGGCGCGCCGTCGGGTCGGGCGGGTAGACGCTTCGATTACGGGTGTTATCAACACACAGCCGGACAGCCTCCGGAAGAACGGCAAACGGTGTCTACTGTGGACAGTTGGTGCGCCGGAAACCGTGACCGGCCCCGATCACGAACACACACGGACGCCCGAGCACGCGCAAACGGGCGATCGGGCCCAGCGGGCATTGCCGAGCCGTTCCGCCTGCCGCACAACGCCTCTGGCCGGCGCATTGCCCGTGGCGACGGTACGGTGAGATCACCCATCGGGCGGCCCCTGGCGGGGCCGATCGTGAGGAGACGCGCACATGACGATGGGCAGCGCCGAGGGGCGCCCGCACGAGGCGACCGCCGCGGATGTCTTCGCTGTCGACCCGGAGATCGGACGTGATCTTGCCAGGGTGGACTGGGGTGCGACGCCGCTCGGACCGCCGGCCGGCTGGCCACAGAGCCTGCAGACCGCGGTGAGCATCCTGCTGTCGTCGCGGTTCTCGATGTGGATGGCGTGGGGACCCGAGCTCACCTTCTTCTGCAACTCCGCCTATCGCCGTGACACCTTGGGCCGGAAGTATCCGTGGGCGCTGGGCCGGCCGGCCAGCGAGGTGTGGGCGGAGATCTGGGGTGACATCGGCCCTCGGATAGCGACGGTACTGACCACGGGACAGGCGACGTGGGACGAGGCTCTGCTGCTGTTCCTGGAGCGGTCCGGGTACCCCGAGGAGACCTACCACACGTTCTCCTACAGCCCGCTGCGGGACGACGACGGCGCGCTGATCGGCATGCTGTGCGTGGTCAGCGAGGACACCGACCGGGTCATCGGCGAGCGGCGGATGGCGACCCTGCGGGACCTGGGCAGTTTCGGGGCCGAGGACAAGACGCTGCTGTCGATGCTGTGCGGGGCCATGGCCCAGGCGCTGCACCGCGCGTACGCCTTCGACCAACAGCGCGAGGTCGCCGTCACGCTGCAACGGTCGATCCTCGGCACGGTGGTCCTGCCGCCCGGGTTCGCCGCGCGGTACCAGCCAGCCAGCCGCCCGTTGGAGGTCGGCGGCGACTGGTACGACGCGGTGGAACTGCCCGACGGTCGCATCGGCATCATGGTCGGCGACTGTGTCGGTCGGGGACTGCCCGCCGCCACCATCATGGGCCAGTTGCGCAGCGCGGGTCGCGCGCTGCTCCTGCGGGCCACCGGCCCGGCCGAGGTGCTCACCGCGCTCGACCAGTTCACCGCGCTCCTGCCCGGCGCGACCTATACGACGGCGCTGTGCGCCATCCTCGACCCCGACGGAAACCTGGTCTACAGCGGCGCCGGCCATCCACCGGCGGTGCTCGCCCTGCCCGACGGGCAGACCGTTCTGCTCACCGAGGGGCGGGGGCCGTCCCTCGGCGTGCGGCTGCCGGCGCCCCGGACGCAGGCCACCGCCGTGGTCGCGCCCCGCGCCGTGCTCCTGCTCTACACCGACGGGCTCATCGAACGCCGTCGCCACCCGCTCGACGAGGGCATCCGGCGGGTCGCCGACATCGCGCAGGACGGGTACGAGCTGCCCGTCGACCAACTCGCCGACCGCATCATGCACGAGATGACCGGCAGCGGCGGCGGTTCCGACGATGTCGCACTGCTGCTGTACCGCCACCCGGCACCCTTGGACATGTCCTTCGCCGCCGAACCCGGCGAGCTCGCCCCGGCCCGGGCCGTCCTGCGCGCCTGGCTCGCGCGTACCGGCGCGGGCATGCCGATGGTGCGCAGCGTCCTCGTCGCGGCCGGCGAGGCCTGCGCCAACGCGATCGAACACGGTCACCGCGATACTCGTGGCCAGGTCCGGCTGATCGGGCGGGTGGTGGGAGAACTCGTACACATCACCGTCACCGACACCGGCCGGTGGCGGCCCGAAGCGGCGGACCCGGATCCCTACCGCGGCCATGGCCTCAACCTCATGCGCGCCCTGATGAATCAGGTCAAGCTGAACACAGATGTCAATGGCACCACCGTCGAGATGTCCACGAGGATCACACAATGACCGCCATGCTGCAGATCACCACGGGTCGCGCACCGGACGGCAGGCCACAGTTGACCGCCATCGGCGAGATCGACCTCGGCAACGCCGACGAACTCAGGCGGGCGCTGGCCGACGCCGTCAGCCCGGACCAACGGCTGCTGGTCGACCTGACCCGGGTGGACTATCTCGACAGCGCCGCGCTGGCCGCCCTGTTCGGCCAGGCCGACCACATCGACATCCACATCTCGCCGCTGAACGAGTCGCTGCTCACCATCAGCGGCCTCACCCAGGTGACCAACGTCCGGGTGATCCCGCCGAGCTGATCACCGCAAGGCCGATCAATGCTTGGCGGCGATGCTCACCGTGGTGCCGTCCGGTCCGGTCTCGATGATGGTCTTCGCGGTCATCCGGTGCACCAGCCACAGCCCGCGGCCCTCCAGCGCGGTGTCCGGCGGCGGTTGCGGTGTACGGCCCCGGGACGCGATCGCGTCGGGGATCCCCGGCCCCTCGTCGCGTACCTGGCACCAGACGGTCTCGCCGTCGTACCAGACGCGCATGGTGCCCCGCCCGCCACCGTGGCGTACCGCGTTGATGGCCAGCTCGTTCGCGGCGAGGACGAGGTCGTTGAGCCCGTCGCCGGCCAGCCCGTGCGCCAGCGCGAAGCGCTCCACCGCCTGTCTCGCGGCGGCGAGCGAACCGATGTCGACGGTGCACTCGACGGCGGAACCGGAGAAGGCCGCCGGTCTCAGCTCGGACACGGTCGCGACCCCTCCGTTGGGGGCAAGGTGCGCCGCAGCGCCACCATGGCGATGTCGTCGCTGGCGGTCTGCGGCCCGACGTCGTGCAGCAGCCGGCTGGCGAACGCCTCGAGGTCCGGCTCGGCCCGGGTGACGGCGTCGACCAGGCGGGCCAGGTTCACGTCGATCGACTCGGTGCGGGTCTCGACCAGGCCGTCGGTGTAGAGCACGAGCAGGTCGTCCGGGTCGAGGGTCAGCGCCGTCTCGGTGGGCGGCCGGGTCTTGATGCCGAGCAGGGGCGACGCTCCGGGTACCAGGCGCACGCCGTCCCGGGTACGCAGCACCGGCGGCGGGTGGCCGGCATTGGCGAGCTGGGCGCGCCCGTCGGCGAGGTCGATCGCGACCAGGCACATGGTGGCCGTCTCGCCCGGCATCAGGCGGCACATCAACGAGTTGAGCCGGTCCAGTACCCCGGCCGGCGAATGCCCCTCGGCGAGGTACGCGCGGGTGGCGTGGCGCACCTCGGCCATGATCGTGGCCGCGTGCAGGGAGTGGCCGCCCACGTCGCCGACCGCGACCATCAGCGCGCCGTCGAGCTGGACCGCCTCGTAGAAGTCGCCGCCGATCTCGGCGGTCTGGCTCGCCGGCAGGTACCGCACCGCCAGGTCGTACCCGGGAACCGCCGGCAGCTTCTGCGGCAGCAGGCTGCGTTGCAGGGTCAGCGCCAGGTGGTGTTCCTGGGCGTACATGCGTGCGGTGTCCAGCGCCGACATCAACTGCTGCCCGAACAGCATGAGCACCGGGTTGCCCGGCAGCGCGGCGGCGGCGGCGACGGCGACGTACAGGGGTGGCCGGTCCACGCGCGAGCGCAGCACGAGCACCCGCAGCGGGGTGCCGTCCCGCCAGCCGGCGCGCCGCCAGAGCGTCGCGGCCTCCTCGCGGATCGTGAGGCCGACCGGCTCGTCGTTCACCGGGGCCGTCGACACCCGCACCACCCCGAGTTTGCCGGGTTCGTCGCAGGTGGCCACGAGCCGGGCGCCGTCGTCCCCGGTCGCGACGATCGCGATCGGGGACTGGAGGACGGCCGCGCCGCCCGTCGCGGCCTCGATCAGGACGGCGCGCTGGGTCGTCGTGGCGGCCAGCTTGAGGCCGAGCCGGGTCAGCCCGGTCAACTGTCCGGCGAGCCGCTCGGCATGGCTGCGGGCCTGGTAGTAGCGCAGGATCGAAGCGGCGGTCGCGAGCAACTCGTCCGGATCGATCGGCTCGACGAGGTAGGCGTCCGCACCGCCCTGCAGCCCCTGGGTACGGTCGACCGCGTCCACGGCGGCCGCCGACACGTGTACCACCGGAATCGCGTCGTGCCCGTTGCGGTTCTTGACCTGCCGGCACACCTCGAAGCCGGTCATGTCGGGCAGCCGCACGTCCAGCACGACGAGGTCGATGCCGCCGGCGGCCACCCTGCTCAACGCCTCCGCCCCGGTCGCCGCCTCGAGCACCGTGAAACCGCCGCGTCGCAGCCAGTTCGCGAGCAGGTACCGCTTGGAGGTGGTGTCGTCGACGACGAGCACGGTGTTCGACGGTGATCCCGGCTCCGCCGCGGTCATCGGGCGTCCACCGGCGGTATCGTGCTGCGGACCACCTCGCAGAGGTCGTCCAGCGTGCTGCGGGACTTGTCCAGCACGGCGGTGACGTGCCGCGCCGTCGTATGGTCGTCGAGGTCCTCCGGGTAGGCGCTGCACACGATGACCGGTACGTCGACGAGCCCGGAACTGGCCGCCAGAACGTCGAGCACGGCGGCGCCGTGCTGCTCGGCCAGGCGCAGGTCGAGCAGGATGAGGTCCGGCGGGTGGGCCTCGGCGGCGGCCAGCCCGGTGCGCGCGTCCGGCGCCTCCACGACCGTGTACCCGCCGGCCCGCAGCACGCCCGCGGCCGCCGTCCGGAACCCGCCGTCGTCGTCGATGACCAGCACGCGGGTCGGCCGGGGCCCGACCTCGCCGGCGACGTCCACCGGCAACCGCACGGTGAAGGTGCTGCCCCGGCCGGGCTCGCTGTCCAGCGCGATCGAGCCGCCGAGCAGGTGTACCAGCCGGCGCGCGTAGGGCAGGCCCAGTCCGGTACCGGGCGAGTTCGCCTGCAACGGGTTGCGTACCTGGTGGAACTCCTCGAACACCCGCTGATGCTCATCCTCGGGGATGCCGATGCCGGTGTCCTCGACGATCAGGGAGAGGTCCCCGCCGTCCTCCAGCCGCCCGGTGAGGCTGACCGTACCGGACGGGGTGAACTTGATGGCGTTGGTCAGCAGGTTGCGCAGCACCTGGGAGAGCATGACCGGGTCGGTGTGCACCGGTCCGGTACCGGGGTCCACAATGGACAGTTCAGTCTCCTCGGACCGGGGTACGGCACGCAGCGTGCCCCGCAGGGTACCGAACAGCTGCCCCAGGTCCACCTCCTCGCGCTGCGGTACCAGCCGGCCGGACTCCGCCTTGGCCAGGTCGAGCAGTTCATTGATGAGGGTGAGCAGGTTGTTGGCGGACCCGTCGATGAGACCGAGCTGGTGGGTCTGGTCCTCGGTCAGCGGGTCGGAGTACGGGTCGCGCAGCAACCGGACCAGGCCCACGATCGACGTGACCGGGGCGCGCAGCTCGTGGCTGACGTTCGCGAGGAACCGCGACTTCGCCTCGCTGGCCTCGCGCAGCTGCGTGGTGCGCTGGTCCAGCTCGGCGTAGAGCGCCACCACTCCGCGGTTGGTCGCCTCCAGCTCCTCGGACAGCTCGGAGTACAGCGCGACGACGCCCTTGTTCGTCTCGGCCAGCTCCTCGCCCCGCAGCAGCAGCTCGTCACGTTGGCGCTGCACGTCCTGCAGCGCCGCGAGCAGTTGGCGGTTGTGCTCGGCGAGCTCCTCCAGGGGGGTACCGGGCCGCAGCTGCCGCAGCTCGGTCCGCATCGTCTCGATGGCATCCGGTGTCGGCAGCCAGGCACGGTCAGGCAGCCGGCGACCGAGCAACACGGACATGCCCGCGCCGTCCCGCATCACGTCCCACTCGTCCATCAGCCCTCTGGTAACCCGCACCGCCTCGACCACCGTGTCATCGGCCGCCCCGCCGGAGCGGGCGGTGATCCACAGCAGCGCTGGCCGGGTACCCGGCTGGGGCGCCGACGAATCCTCCGAATTCCCGAGCAGGAAGTCCACGGTCACCGAC
>Ga0157369_10007250_pt1 | contig 12762 bp, 13 predicted proteins | sample C25metaG_FD_113461 | JGI IMG/M metagenome (GOLD analysis project Ga0157369, IMG submission 113461) | Corn rhizosphere microbial communities from Kellogg Biological Station, Michigan, USA - C2-5 metaG | ecosystem: Host-associated > Plants > Roots > Rhizosphere > Soil | place: USA: Michigan...
CTGTCCGAGCAGATGCCGCAGGAAGAATCCGAACGTCAAGCGGATGTTCAGCCGCGCTCGCGCATCGTCACCAAAGGCTGGCTACGCGCCTCGATGCGCGCGATCGACAAGAAACTGTCGCGACCGCACGCACCGCATTACAGCCACACCAAGCCGCAGATGCTGACGCCGAACCGGGTCTATGAATTCACCGTCGCGGTGATGCCGACGGCCTATCGTTTCAAGACCGGCAGCCGCATCCGGCTCGAGCTGGCGAACGGCGATTCAAGCGTGACGGAAGGCGTGTTCTCGCATTTCTACACGCCGGACAAAGTCGGGCGCGACACTATCCACCACGATGCCCGCCATCCCTCGCGGCTGCTGTTGCCGGTGATGGACGGATGAGAGAGGGCGCCGGCCGGGCGGGACGGATGGGGGAAGCGAACCGCCCAGCCTTGATGCCCTAGCAATTATTTAGGCATCAGCACCTTATCGACAACCAGGATGACGCCGTTGCTCTGATAGACATCGGCAATCGTCACCTTCGCGGTGTTGCCCTTTGCGTCGGTGATCCAGAGGTTCTTGCCGCTGCCGGTGACCGTCAGCGTGTCGCCTTCGACGGTCTTGAGCGATGTGCGGCCGCCGCCGTGCATGATCTGCTGGTCGAGCGTCTTGGTATCGAGACGGCCGGGCACGACGTGATAGGTCAGCACCTTGTCGAGCGTCGCCTTGTTCTCGGGCTTGAGCAATGTATCGACCGTGCCCGGTGGCAGCGCGGCGAAAGCGGCGTTCGTCGGGGCGAAGACGGTAAACGGCCCGGCGCCCTCGAGCGTGTCGACGAGGCCGCCGGCTTTCACCGCCGCGACCAGCGTAGTGTGGTCTTTGGAATTGATCGCATTCTGAATGATGTTCTTGTTCGCAAACATCGGCGCACCGCCGACCATCGGATTGTCTGCGGCGAAGGCGGAACCGGCGATGGCGAAACCGATCAGCGCGGTGGTGCCCAAAGCTTTGAGGTCGATCATGATGGCTCTGCTCCCTAGCGACCTGCCGCGGGCATCGGCCTGCCCGTTGCCAGCGCGGCTGTCATCTCGTCTACGGACCGATTTCTTCGCCGGATGCAGCGCGCATCCAAAAAAGCATCCGAAAAGTGATTGGGCGCGTAATCGTTGATAGAGCCCGGTAGACACGCGACGCATTCCGCGCCACGGTACCGCGCGGGGATGGGCTTAAGGCCCAGGGATATGAGCGACGCCCAGGCAATCGGGCTGACTTCGACCGCGACGCTGATCGAAGCCGTTGCGCGCGGCAGCCGTCCGGCGCTGAAGCGGCTATACGAGCTCGAATCGCGCCGCCTCTACGGCATTGCATTGCGCATCGTGCGCCGGCCAGAGGTTGCCGCGGACGTGCTGCAAGAAGCCTTCATCCAGATCTGGCAGAACGCGCAGAGCTATTCGCCCGAGCGCGGCGCCGGCGGCGCCTGGCTCACCGGTATCGTGCGCTTCCGCGCGCTCGATGCAGTGAGGAAGCACGGTCGTGAGGTGCTGTCCGACGATCCGAGGCTCGGCGATGAAGCGCAGGAGCCCGACGTCGTCGAACGTCTCGCCACCCAGGCCGAGGCCGGCGCGTTGAGGCGCTGCCTCGGTCTGCTCGACGATCAGCAGCGGCGTTGCGTCACGCTGGCTTTCGTCGACGGATTTTCCCATGCGGAGATCGCGGAGCGTCTCGCGGCGCCGCTGGGCAGCGTCAAGAGTTGGGTGCGGCGCGGATTGCTCGCGCTGCGGAGCTGTCTTGAATCATGATTCCCGAAGACCACGAAGAGCTGAACGCTTTGGCCGGCGAATATGTCTTGGGTGTGCTCGAGCCCGCTCAGCAGCGCGAGGTCCAGGCCGCGCTCGCGAGCAATGCCACGCTGCGCGACGCCGTCGCGTTTTGGGAGGAGCAATTGCATCCACTGTCTTCGCTCGCGGCACCGGTGGACCCGCCTGCCGATCTCTGGAACAAGATCGAAGCGCGGCTCGATCAGACGCCGCAAGCCGGCGTGACGCGCTGGTGGAACCAGCCGGCGCCGTGGCGCTGGGCGACCGGCGGCTTTGCGGCGGTGGCCGCGGCGCTACTGCTCTATATCGCGCTCGGCGGTTCGCCCGCGGCGCCGAACTACGTCGTGATGTTGCATTCGCCGCAGCAGCAGGATCAGACGAGTTTTGTCGCGACGGTCGGGCGCGACGGTCTTACCATCCGCACGGTTGCCGCGGCGCGCCCGCCCGCCGGCCGTGCTTACGAACTCTGGGCGATCGCACCCGGTGCGAGCACGCCGCAAGCGATCGGCGTTATTCCGGAAAACGGCGTGCTGCGCGTTGCCTCGCTGCCGCCGGATGTGCGGCTCGGCGCGACCTTGGCGATCAGCGTCGAGCCGCCCGGCGGCTCGCCCGATCAGCACAAGCCGAGCGGCCCGGTGGTCTTCGTCGGCGCGGTTGAGTCTCTGTAGCTAGTCTAGTCATTGCCCGCCGCCTGCTGCGCCGTGGGCAGCCGCTCGCCTCGCGGCGGCAGCGAGGGCGAGAGCTGCTCCAACAGCCGGCCACGTGCAACGATCTGCGCATCGATGGTGCTTGTGGTGGCCATGATTTCCTCCCTCGGCACCGGCTTACGGCGCCGTATCCTCGGAGGAAAAGGCTATCGTTCAAATCACGTCATTGCGAGCGTAGCGAAGCAATCCAGGGAATGGTAAGAGCTTGGATTGCTTCGTCGCCTTTCAGGCTCCTCGCAATGACGATGGCATTTAAGCAGCGCTCAGCATCGCCGCGATCTCGTCGACCGTTTTCACTTCGGCGAAGACGCGCTGCATGGTCTTGAGCTCGGCCTCATGCGTGTCGCGATGCACTTCGGCGACCGCGTCGCCGGCGAGGATCATGCGGTAATTGTGCTCGACGCCGCCGCGCACCGTGGTCGAGACGCAGACGCAGGTGGTGACGCCGCAAACGACGCAGGTCGTCACGCCGAGATTGCGCAGGATCGTGTCGAGCGGCGTGTTCGAGAAGCCGCCGAAGCCTTTCTTGACGACGAGATGCTCGCCGTCTTTCGGCTTCAGCTCGTCGATGATCTGCGCGCCCCAGGTACCTTCGGTGATGAAGGTGCGATTGCTCGAGAGCGAGCCGCGCGTCGCGCGCCAATAGGGGAATTGCGCGTCCGAATAGTCGGGCTTCAGGACATGTGCGATATAGACGACCGGCCGCCCGGCCTTGCGAAAAGCGGCGGCGAGCTTTGCCGCTGGACCGACGGTGCCCATGAGGAAGGGCAGGTCGATCTTCGCTTCGGGATTCTCGCGCGCGCGATGCGCGAAGCCGCCTTCGGGATGAACGAAGTCGTTCTGCATATCGACGATGATCAGCGCCGAGGTTTTGATATCCGGGCCGGCGGGCAGGGGCATGTCTCTCTCCTTCAGGCTCCGATGATCTTTACGCAAGCTGCGAGTTGACCGGCAAGCTTGTCGCGCTCGCCGAAAAGCTCGTCCGACGGCCGATTGGCGATCCGGCAGACGAGCGCGCGGTCGACCAAATCGAGATCGATGCCCGGCTGCGGCTGCGCGTGCAGGAACGCGACCGCGTCGTCATTCGACGCCATGCGCCCGACATGCCAGCTATAGAGGAAGCGCGCGGTGTAGAGCAGGGCACGGATGTAAGTCCTGCGCGTCACATCGTCGAGCGCGGTCAGCACAGTGACGCGCGCGATTTGCTCGCGCCAGGAATCGAGCGGCTGGCCGCGCAGATAGGCGCGCACGTCGTCGAGGCTCGGCCGTGGCGGCGCGGTGCGCTCGCGCTCGATGAGCGGCTGCGCATGATCGAGATAGTCGAGCCGGTCGAGCGTCGGGAAGCGGCCGATATTGAAGCCGCGATCGGTCCAGAACAGCGACAGCTTGGGCGCCAGATCGGGTGAGAATTTCCGCGCATGCTGGCGCATTGCTTCGATCTCGATGGGCGTCACGCCGTTGGTCGAGATCAGCCCGACATCGATATCGCTGTAGCGTGTGCTGAAGCCGCCATGGGCGAGGCTGCCGATGAGATAAAAGCCGAGGAGCCGCTCGCCGAGCTGCTCCTGCCAATAATCGGCGATCCCGCGCGCGAAGCCGCGCGCGTGCTCGACCGCCGCCGTGTCGCTCAATGTTCGGCCTCGATCTTGGCGAGCTCGGCCTTGAACGCCTCGAGCACTTTGGCGCCGTCGGGCGTGGCCTTGACCCAATTATCGTTGAGCGGCTCTAGCTTCTTCTGCCATGCCGCGGTCTGCTCCGGCGTCAGCTCGACGATAGTGCGCTTGTCGCCACGCGCGATGGTGGTGTCCTTGCCCACCTTACGCTCGCCATCCCACCACGCGCCGAAGGCACGGCTTTGAGCTTCGCCCGAATGCTTGTCGAGTACCTTCTGCGCTTCGGGTGACAGCGAATCCCATACCGCTTTGGTCATGAACATCATCGCCGTCGATGTACCGAGCCGCGTGTCGACATGATAGCTCGTTACCTCGGCGAGCTTGAACGGGTCGAAGGAGGTCCAGGCGACGGTGGCGCCATCGGCGGTGCCGCGCTGAATCGCCTCATACATCTCGCTGAGCTGGATCGAGAGCGGCGCGCCGCCGGGAAGCGTGATCGCTTCGGCATTCACCTTCGAGGCGACCACCAGCTTCGCGCCGCCCAGATTGTCGAGCGATTTCAGCGGATGCGACATATGGATGCCCGAAGGCGTCAGCGCGATGATCATCAGCGGGTGGAGATCGGCGAATTCGTTGCCCAACACACCGGCTTTGTAGAGCCGCCACAGCGCTTGCGAGCCGTCGGCCGCGCTTTTCGCCATGAAGGGTAGGGTCGCGACATCGGCACGCTGGAACTTGCCGGCGACCGTGCTCAGCAAGCCCCAGGAGATCTGCACGACGCCGGTTGTCACCCGGTCATAATAATTTGCAACGCTGGCGATGGCGGTGCCATCGCGCACATCGATCTGGATAACGCCTTTGCCGTCTTGGTTGATTGCTTCGGTCCAGGGATGGAGGAATTGAATATTGAGACGTGTCGCCGGCGCGTTGGTCGTTGCGAACATCAGCGCGCGTTCTTCGGCGTGTGCGGCGCCTGCGGCCAGCAAAGCGGCCAACAGGGCACTCAATCGCAGCAGCGATCCCATAAATATCTCCTCCCTCGCGCGCGGGTTGCCGCGTCGCGTCGTATTATTCTAGCGGCCGGCGTCGCCGAAGCGCTATTGGTGCCGCGCTCGTGGGCAGGAGGTTAGTGACGCGAGAGGCCGGTCGTGTCCGGTAGAGAGATGATTGCCGCCTCGATCAGGCTGGCGGTCTTTTCACGATGTTGGCTCAGCGCCTCGCTTCGGGCATAGCGCAACAGCCGATCGAGAGCGAGGTAAGGCGCAAGCGGTTCCTGGCCGGGCTCTGCACCCTCGGCGGCATCGAAATCATCTTCAGTATTCAAGCTCATTATCTTCCCCACCACCCCCGAGTGACACGATTATGCGCCGAAGCTTCATCCGTCTGGGTCATTCAAATTCTATATCAGGTCATTCTAATCAGCAATAAGCGTCCGCGCACCACTTTGGTGCGATTGTCCATAAGGAGTTCGCAATTCGTGTGAGCACCCATGTTGCCGCTCTCGCGCGGCGAGCCCACCGCATCGAGACAACACGGAAACATAGTAAATACGCGGTCTCTTAAGGGGCCGGCTATTCAGCTTCGCGCTTGAACGGCGAGAGGCCTTCTTCGAGCGCTTCCATCTCGCTCTCGATCGCGCGCCGCTCACGCTTGCAAAAATCAGCGACGGCGCGCTCGAAGCCCGGGTCGCGAATCCAATGGGCGCTGTAGATCGGCGAGGGAAGATAGCCGCGCTGGATCTTGTGCTGGCCTTGGGCGCCGGCCTCGACGCGCTTCAGCCCACGCTTAATCGCGAAATCGAGCGCGCGGTAGTAACACACCTCGAAATGCAGGAAGGGGTAGTCGCCATTGCAGCCCCAATTGCGACCAAACAGCGTGTCGCTGCCGACGAGGTTGAGCGCGCCGCCGATCCAGCGCTCGCCTTTGCGCGCCATGATCAGCACGACCTTATCTGCCATGCGCTGGTGCAACAGCGTGAAGAACTCGCGCGTCAGATAGGCTGAGCCCCATTTACGATCGGAAGTCGACATATAGAAGCGGAAGAACACGTCCCAATGGGCGGGCTTCAAAGCGTCGCCGGTAAGAGTCTCGATCTCGATCCCGCCATCGAGCGAGTCACGGCGCTCGCGCCTGATCTGCTTGCGCTTGCGCGAATTGAGTGCCTCGAGGAAGTCGTCGAAGCTTTTATAGCCGTCATTCTCCCAATGAAATTGGCGGCCGATGCGCTGCACGAAGCCGGCTTTGCCGAGAAGCTGCCATTCGGCTTCCGGCATGAAATTGACATGCAGCGAGGAAACTTTGCGTGCCTTGGCGATCTCGATCATTGCCGCGATCAGCGTGTCGCGAATCTCGGGATCGGCCGCCGGATGCAGCAGCAGTCGCGGCCCGGTCGCCGGCGTGAACGGCACGGCGGCGAGCAGCTTCGGGTAATAGCGACCACCGGCGCGCTCATAGCCCGAGGCCCAGCCGTGATCGAAGATGTATTCGCCATAGGAATGGCTCTTGAGATACATCGGCGCCGCAGCGAGAATGCGCTTCGCATCGTCCTCGATGATCACATGCTGCGGCAGCCAACCGGTCTCGCGCGTCGCCGAGCCCGATTCCTCGAGCGCCTGCAGGAAGGTATGGCTGACGAAAGGATTGTCGGCGCCGGCGCAGTCATCCCAGGCAGCGGACGGAATGGTGGAGAGATCGTCGACGATCCGGACCGTCAGCCGCTCGCCGCCATCGGCCATCTAGCGCACCTCGAGCACCACATCGACCTCGACCGCGGCGCCGCCGGGCAGCGAGCCGACGCCGACCGCCGTACGCGCGTGCCGCCCGGCATCGCCGAACACGGCGACCATCAGATCGGAGGCGCCGTTCACCACTTGCGGCTGATCGACGAAATCCGGCGCCGCGTTGACGAAGCCGCCGACTCGCACCACGCGCACGACACGGTCGAGATCGCCGTCGAGCGCGCGCTTGGCTTGTGCCAGGAGATTGAGGCCGCAGAGCTTGGCCGCCTCCTTGCCTTGCTCGATCGAGATCTCGGCGCCGAGCTTACCGACGAAACGGCGCTCGCCATTCCATTGGCAGATCTGGCCGGAGAGAAAGAGGAGATTGCCGCTGCGCACGGCCGGAACGTAATTGGCCATTGGCGAGGCTGGATTGGGCAATTCGAGCTTCAGCTCGGCGAGTCGCTGGTCGATCTTTCCAACCATGGCTTTCTCCGATGAAAACGGGCTATGGCATCATAGAGAGATGCCGCGCAGAATGTCACTCGTCCCAGCTTTTCAACGGTACCGGTCTCGATGTTGACGCGTCTGCTTTCGATCGCCTTTGTCTCCGTCGTCCTCGCTCTTCCGGCGCATGCTGCGGCGCTGCTCGATGCGCCAATCTCGTTCAGCGCGACGCGCACGGTGACGATCGACGGCAAGCCCTATACCGGCTTGATGTTCCACGAGCCCGGCCGCGAGCGCGACGAGCAGAAGCTGGGCGCGATGGAGATGGCCTTCATCCTCGACAGCCAATCGAGCCAGGGCTTCCTCGTCGTGCCGAGCGTCAAGACCTATGTCACCTTTCCCTTCCCACCAATGCTATCGGCGCTGGTCGATGCCGAGATGGAAAAGCAGAGACCGCTGGGTGAGGAGACGGTCGATCACATTCCCACGATAAAATATCGGGTCGAGAAGACCACCTCCGACGGGTCGCATGGCGAAGGCTTTGTCTGGGTGAGCAAGCGCGGCGTGCTGATGCGGCTCGACGGGGTCGTAACCTCGCCCTCGGGGCACAAGACCAAGATCGCGATGAAGCTCGCCGATTTCAAAGAAGGCCCGCAAAGGCCCGAGCTTTTCGCGCCGCCGGCCAATATGAACGAGCTGCCCTTCCAGGCGCTCGCGCCGCTCCTCAACGGCATCATCATCAAATAAAAAAACCGGCCATCCGCGAACGGATAGCCGGCTAGTCAACTGCGCGTGGCCCCTCGCCGTAGGCGAGGGTCATTCGGGTTTAGGCGCGCCCGGCGGGCATCATCCCCGGCCTCACGATTAAAATCTTTGTCACGAAGCCGGAGGGTTACGAGGCCGGGTTGGGCGCGACCGCAGCCTCGCTATGCGTCGCATGGCGCAAGTTGAACAGAGCGATCGCGATCAACCCGATCACCGCCGGTAGGACGTTGGTGATAACGACATTCGACGGGGCGAAAGCCGCGCCGACCAGCGCGCCGCCGACCGCCGGGCCGATCACCGCGCCGATACGCCCGACGCCGAGCGCCCAGCCGATGCCGGTGGCGCGGATCGCCGTCGGGTAGAACATCGCCGAAATCGTGTTGAGCGAGCCTTGGCCGCCATTGACGCAGCATCCGACCAGGAACATCGCCACCAGCAGCACCGGCGTGTTGGTGAGCGAGACGGCGGCGACACAGATGGCGACGGCCGCCGTGCCGTAGCCGGTGGCGAGCACTTTCGGCAACGAGCCGATCTTGTCGGCGAGCCAGCCCATGGCGAGTCCGCCGATGCATCCGCCGATCCCGTACCAGACCGTGACCGTGATCGCGACGGTGAGCGGCTGCCCAACCTCACGCAGCAAGGTCGGTAGCCAGAAGACGAGATAGGTCAGGATGAAAAGATTGGCGACGAAGGCGATCCACAACAGCAACGTTGGATAGGCGCGCCCGTCGGTGAAGAGCGCCTTGACGGTGACGCCGGTGATCTGCGGCTCGAGCGTGAAGCGCGTGCCGGTCGGGAAATTCCGGTCCGGCACGATGCGCCGCATGATGTCGCAGACGCGATCCATCGATTTGCCAGAGAGCAATAGATAGCGCACCGACTCCGGCAGATAGATCACGACGGCGATGATCGCGAGCAGCGGCACGATGCCGCCGATATAGAAGGTCGACTGCCAGCCCCATGTCGGGATCAGGATGTTGGCGAGGATGCCGCTGACGATCGAGCCGAAGGCGAAGAAAGCGGCGGTGCTGTTGACGAGCAGGGCACGCCGGCGGCGCGGCGCGTATTCGAGGACATAGGCCGTGACGTTGGGCAGCGTGCCGCCGAGTCCGAACCCGGCAAGGAATCGCAGCACGACCAGGCTGGTCACCGTGTGGCCGAGTGGCGTCGCCAGCGAGAACACTCCGAAAACCGCCATCGGCCAGATGATCGCCTGCTTGCGGCCGATCTTGTCGGCGAGCATGCCGAAGAAGAGCGCACCGAGCGTCAGGCCCAAGAGCCCTGAGCTGAAGATCGGCCCGAGCAGCGCCGGGCCGAAGCCGAGATCCTTCGCCATCACCGGCGCGACATAGGCGATGCCCTGCGTGTCGTAGCCGTCGAACATGGCGGTGAAGAGGCTGACCAGCAGCACCAGCCATTGCTGGCCGCTGATCTTCGCTTCATCGATGACAGAGGTGAAATTGTAGCTATTGGCTTCGGCCATGATGCCCGTGTTTCCCGCCCAGAGAGTGTTTCCCGTCGGCGCTTGCCGCGCCTTTGTTTCGCGGCGGATCGTACAGCCCGTGGGCCAGGATGGGCAAAGATAAAAAGGCCGGTTCGGTCGGTTGAGGGGCCGCCACGCGCAGTTCCAGAGGCTGCGCGTTGCCTTGGCGCGGATACGGATGAAGAAACTTCAAGCGTGGTTTGGGAAGATCGCGAAGCAGAAGCCGGCAACGCGCTAATGAAGCGTTACGCCGCCCATTCGTCGTGCGAGCTCTTCGTATTCCTCGGCGATCCTAAGCATGACGGCCTGTGCGCCGGCGTCATTCATCACGGTGGCAAAGATACGCGCTGCCTCGGCGAGGTCTTGCCAGCGTCTCAATTGTTCGTTCTGTGCCATGATGGCAATTCCTGCCAATCCAGCCCGAGCGTCAGCTTTTCAAGCTGATGTGGCGACACTAAGGCGCCGGCCGCGCACGCGGCGCGAGCAGCCGCCCTCAATTTTCTCTACCAATCGCGGTAGGTGTGAGTTGCGAAATATCGACAAAACAAAAAAGAGGGGTGCGACCGAAGTCGCACCCCCAAATTTCTGCCTCGTTCGCGGCGCCAGCTGGGAGGCTTTGAGCCAGAGCCGCGTTGCGTATTAGCTACAGCCAGTCGTGCTGCCGCATGTGTCGCATTTGAGGCAGGTCCCGTTCCGTACCAGCGTGAAATTTCCACATTCGTGACAGCTATCGCCTTCGTAGCCGCGTGCCCGCGCCATGCGGATCTTCTCCGCTCGGCTGTCGATCGCGGTTGAGCTCTTGAGTTCGGTTTTCAGCGTCTCGCTGACGCTCTGCGTCGCGCGTGCTTCTTCCATCTCGTCGATGGCGAGATCGAGCGCCGCATTGCCGCGGCTCGCCGTCGCCACGCCCGTGCCGGCCTGGCCGCCTTGCAGCACGGTCAGACGGTTGCGGACATAACCGGTCGAGGCGACGCGCTGCACCACCGCCGCGAATTCCGGCCGGCTGCCGCCGTCATCGGGCAGGTTCGACTCCGAGGTGCCTTTGCCGACCGTGTCGGGCAGGACGTCCGCCGGCTGTACATGCGCGAGGTCGTTGCGGTCGAGATAGGAGATCGCAAGCTCGCGGAAGATGTAGTCGAGCAGCGAGGTCGCCATCTTGATCGCATCGTTGCCTTCGACGATGCCCGAGGGCTCGAAGCGGGTGAAGGTGTAGGCCTCGACGAATTCTTCGAGCGGCACGCCGTATTGCAGGCCGATCGAGATCGCGATCGCGAAATTGTTCATCAGCGAGCGGAAGGCGGAGCCCTCCTTATGCATGTCGATGAACACTTCGGCGAGGCTGCCATCCTCGTATTCGCCGGTGCGGAGATAGACCTTGTGTCCGCCGACGACCGCCTTCTGGGTATAGCCCTTGCGGCGTTGCGGCAGGCGGCGTCTTTCATGCGTGGCGATGACACGCTCGATCACCCGCTCCACGATGCGCTCGGCGATCACCGGCACGCGCTCGACCGGGTTCTTCTCCATCAACTCGGCGACGCCCTCTTCGGCCTCGTCGTCATCTTCGATGAGTTGCGATTGCAGCGGCTGCGAGAGCTTCGAGCCGTCGCGATAGAGCGCGTTGGCTTTGAGGCCAAGCTTCCACGACAACATGTACGCTTCTTTGCAATCCTCGACCGTCGCCGCATTCGGCATGTTGATGGTCTTGGAGATCGCGCCCGAGATGAAGGGCTGAGCCGCGGCGAGCATGCGGATGTGGCTCTCGACCGAGAGGAAGCGCTTGCCGAGGCGGCCGCAAGGATTGGCGCAATCGAACACCGCATAGTGCTCTTCCTTGAGGAAGGGCGCGCCTTCCAAGGTCATGGCGCCGCAGCAATAGGTGTTCGCTGCTTCAACCTCGGCCTTGGAGAAGCCGAGCGCCGCCAGCATGTCGAAGCCGGCATCGTTCATCTGCTCGGCGGTGAAGCCGAAAGCCGCTTTGCAGAACTCTTCGCCCAGCGTCCACTTGTTGAAGGCGAAGCGGATGTCGAAGGCCGTCGAGAGCCCCTGTTCGAGCGCTTCGAGCGCGCCTTGGGTGAAGCCCTTGGCCTTGAGCTGCGCGTGGTTGAGCGCGGGCGCGTCGGCGAGGCTGGCATAACCCACGGCGTAGCGCGTGATCGCCTCGATCTCCGCCAGTGAGTAGCCGAGGGTGCGGAGCGCTTCCGGCACGGCGCGGTTGATGATGCGGAAATAGCCGCCGCCCGCGAGTTTCTTGAATTTGACGATCGCGAAATCGGGCTCGATGCCGGTGGTGTCGCAATCCATCACCAGGCCGGTCGTGCCGGTCGGCGCGATCACGGTCGCTTGCGCGTTGCGGTAGCCGTAGCGCTCGCCGAGGGCGAGGGCGACGTCCCAGGCATGCTTGGCCGCTTCGACCAGCGCCGGGATCGGGCAATGCTCGGCGTCGAGCGCGACCGGCAGGACCGAGAGCTTCTCGTAGCCGCTGGTCTCGCCATGCGCCGCGCGGCGATGATTGCGGATGACGCGCAGCATGTGATCGCGATTGGGCTCGTAGCCGGGGAAGGCGCCGAGTTCGCCCGCCATCTCGGCCGAGGTCGCATAGGCCTTGCCGCAGACGATCGAGGTGAGGGCGGCGCCGTAAGCGCGGCCTTCATCGCTGTCATAGGACAGGCCCGAGGTCATCAACAGACCACCGAGATTGGCGATGCCGAGGCCGAGGGTGCGGTACTCGTAAGAGAGCTTGGCGATCTCGCGCGACGGGAATTGCGCCATCAGCACCGAGATTTCGAGCACGATGGTCCAGAGCCGCACCGCATGCTCGAAGCCGGCGATGTCGTAGCCATTGTCGGGCGTGCGGAAGGCGAGGAGGTTGACGGCCGCGAGATTGCAGGCCGTGTCGTCGAGGAACATGTATTCCGAGCACGGATTCGACGCGTTGATCCGTCCCGACGCCGGGCAGGTATGCCAGTCGTTGATCGTCGTGTCGTATTGCAGACCCGGATCGGCGCTTGCCCAAGCGGCATGCGCGATCTTTTCCCAGAGCTCCTTCGCCGGCAGCGTCTTCGAGACCTTGCCGTCGGTGCGGCGGGTCAGATGCCATTCGGCGTCCTTCTCGACGCGCTCGAGGAAGTCGTTGGTAACGCGAACCGAGTTGTTCGAGTTCTGGCCGGCGACAGTCAGATAAGCGTCGCTATCCCAATCGGTGTCGTAGGTCTTGAAGTCGATCTGGGTGTA
>Ga0157369_10007251_pt1 | contig 12762 bp, 10 predicted proteins | sample C25metaG_FD_113461 | JGI IMG/M metagenome (GOLD analysis project Ga0157369, IMG submission 113461) | Corn rhizosphere microbial communities from Kellogg Biological Station, Michigan, USA - C2-5 metaG | ecosystem: Host-associated > Plants > Roots > Rhizosphere > Soil | place: USA: Michigan...
GCCGGATCCGGCAATCAGGCGGTCCGGCTGGATGGCGGCGAATACCGTTGGTGGCCCATCTACGTTCGCCAGGTTCCGATGCAGGTGAACTGCCGCTTCGAGGTCCTGAACGGCGCTCAGACGGTGCATGCGGAACTCGTTCCCCAGGACCAGTTCCGCGCCTTCACACGCCGAAGAAGCTACGAAAAACTCGTCTCAACCGGGGATACCCAAAACGGCTCTTTCAGCCAGATCGTCCCGCAGCGCGGCAATTACGCGGTGGTCATTATCAACAAAAAGAACGCGCCTGCCGCCATCGTGTCGCTGTCCATTGAGACCACGCTCAATCCCGCCGGATCCGGAATTGCCCGGACCCTCCCGCCGGGCCGCAGGCTCGCCGTGATCCTGGTCAGCTTCGCGATTTTCTTTGTGTCCATCGGATGGTCAGGCCACAAGTTGATTCAGGCCATGGCGCGTGGCGCCACACCGCGCGCCGGATAGCGGAGAGCCGATCACAGCTCTCCAAAATATTTCGATGTTCCCGAAGTCGCGCGAATTCTGTCGCTTGACGTTTTGATGACGGGCGACATGGTGCATGCTGGTGCGCTTGGAGTATTACGGTGGTGGACGCGAACGGCCGGGAAGCCAATTACGGCATCGTCGTCCCGTCGAGCTGATCAGCGAATAGCTGGCAGTCCGCCAATCAGTGCTTCATTTCCTGATGAATGATCGGCGTGAGCGATGCCAGATCGAACGCGCCGTTGTATCTCTTTCCGTCGATGAAAAAGGTCGGCGTACCCTGGACGCCATTGTCCTCGCCCTGCGCCTTCTCGGCGCGGATGCGCGCCAGGTATTTGTGGGAATCCACTTCGGCCGTGAAGCGCTTCATATCGAGCCCGATCTTTTGGGCATACCCGAACACGCGCTGCCGGTCGAGATGCGGGAACCCGGCATAAAGCAGGTCGTGCATCTGCCAGAACTTGCCCTGGGCCTGCGCCGCAAGCGCCGCCTCTGCGCCGAACTCCGCCTGCGAGTGATCTTCGAGCGGGAATTGTTTGAAAATCAGGCGCACGTCTTTGGGGTAAGCCTGCAGGACCTGCTTTACCTTTGGAACCACCTGCGAACAATACGGGCACTGAAAGTCGGAATATTCAACCAGCGTGACCCGCGCGTTTTCCGGGCCGAGCACCGGATCCCCCGCAATCGAAATCTTTACCGGATCGTCGAGCAGCGCGGGAGGCGCCGTGGCGATGCGTTTCAAGTCCGCCCGGACCGCTTCGACATTTTTGCCGGCCGCGCTTTCCGCAACCGCCGCCTTCGCGAGCTTCCGGCTTACGCCGCAGCTTGGGTCTTTCACGCGGCACTCGGCCACCATCATGTTGCACCCGCAACTGCAGGCTTCCGCGCGCATGGCTGCAAGAGCGGTTTGCTTCTTCGCCGCGCTCAGACCGTTGAAGTCTACGCCCGGCAGGGAGGTTTCGGTACGCCAGTCGGCTTGCGCCAGACAAATGGCGGCGGCCAGGAAGAAGGGGGCAAATCTGCGGAGGTGCACGTTTCCATTTTCGCGCAGGCAATGATGCAAGGGAGCCGCTGTATCCTGAGACTTCAGCGCACAGGCCGTTCGGTGGCCGTTGTGCGCGTAAAGGAAAAAAGCGCGCACAGGCCGTTCGGCGGCCGTTGTGCGCGCACAATAGATACCAATGCATCGTCTTGTACTCGCTTTTCGCGCCTTCTTCGCGCTCCTCTTTCAGGGCAAACTGCCCGACGACATGACGTCTGAACTCGGGCTCAGCACACGGCCTGCGCCCGTACCGCCAGCGCCAAAACCACCGCCCGCACCGGAAATCAAACCCACGGACGGCGCCCTGCAGCTTCTGGGATTGCTCCAGCGCGAAGCCCGCATCCTGGATTTCTTCATGGAAGACATTGGGCCTTATAGCGATGAGCAGGTAGGAGCAGCGGCCCGTGATGTTCACGAAAAGACGCGCGACGTGCTGGTTCGCCACTTCGCGCCTGCGCCGGTCATCGACGCGGTGGAAGGCAGCGTCGCCACGCCGGGCGAAACCGACATGGCCCTGGTGAAATACGTGGGCAATGTTCCCGCTTCCGGCAAGCCCGGCGCGGGCACTCTGCGGCATCGCGGCTGGAAAGCGACGGCCGCTTCCCTGCCCAAATTGACCTCGCGCCAGAACCTGACCATACTCGCACCCGCCGAAATCGAGGTTGAGTAAACCTTGGCCCGATACTGTATCGGCATTGACCTCGGGACGACGAACTGCGCGCTGGCTTATACCGAAATCTCGGATGAGCCCGCGGTCGAGCTCGCTTCCATTCCGCAACTGGTGAGCGCCAATGAGGTTGCGGCGGAACCGCTGCTGCCGTCGTTTCTCTACATTCCCGGCGAACGCGATTTTCCGAAGGGCTCGATCGCGCTTCCCTGGGACGATTCGCCGCAATTCGTCACCGGGAAACTCGCGCAGCGGCGAGGCGCCGAAGTCTCGAGCCGGCTGGTTGCCTCGGCCAAGAGCTGGCTCTCGTATTCGGCGGTGGATCGCACGGCCGCCATGCTGCCCTGGAAAGCAGCCGAGGGGCTGCCCCGGATCTCGCCGGTGGACGCTTCGGCGCAGTATCTGAAGCACCTGCGAGCGGCATGGAATCACGAGCACGCGGATGCGCCGTTCGATGAGCAGGAGGTGCTGGTCACGGTTCCGGCATCGTTCGACGCGATCGCGCGCGAACTCAGGCAGCGCGCCGCTGAAACCGCCGGCTTCCGCAATCTGACGATGCTCGAAGAGCCGCAGGCGGCGTTCTACGCCTGGATCGAGCGGCACAAGGACTGGCGGCAGCGCGTCACAAAAGGCGATCTGGTGCTGGTGGTGGATATCGGCGGCGGCACCACGGATTTCACGTTGATCGCCGTGACCGAGCAGGGCGGCGAACTCCAGCTCGAGCGGATCGCGGTCGGTGAGCACATTCTGCTGGGCGGCGACAACATCGATCTGGCTCTGGCGCACACGGTGGCCGGCGATCTGGCGGCGAAGGGAACGAAGATCGACGCGTTCCAGTTACAGGCGCTGTGGAGCAACTGCCGGCTGGCGAAGGAAAAGCTGCTCGACCCGGAATCGAACGCCGATGAAGTTCCGGTCACGATTCTGGGCCGCGGATCGAGCCTGATCGGCGGCACGATCAAAACCAAACTGCGGCGGGAGCAGGTAGAGCAGGTGCTTGAAGGATTTTTCCCGCCGGCCGCCAGCACGGAGATGCCGCAGCGCGCGCGCCGCATCGGGTTGCAGGAGATGGGCCTGCCGTACGCGAGCGATGCGGCCATTACGCGCCATCTCGCGCGGTTCCTGCGGCAACAGGCGTCGGCGGGAGAGCGCGACAATGTGCGGCGCGGCGCGAGCGGCCTCGCCTGCCCGACCCATATCTTATTTAATGGCGGCGTGCTGAATGCGCAGTTCGTGCGCGATCGGATTCTGAACGTTCTGAACGGGTGGCTGGCCGAGGAGGGCTTTGGAGCGATTCAGCCGCTCTCCGGCGAAGACCTGATGCACGCGGTTTCGCGCGGATCAGCCTATTACGGCGCGGTGCGGCACGGCAAGGGCGTTCGGATTCGCGGAGGCATTTCGCGGTCCTATTATGTAGGGATTGAATCGGCGATGCCCGCGGTGCCGGGAATGGCCGCCCCGCTGAAAGCGCTGGCAGTGGCGCAGTTCGGCATGGAAGAGGGTACGTCGCATCAGATCCCGGACCGCGAGTTCGGCCTGATTGTGGATGAGCCCGCGGAATTTCGGTTTTTCTGTTCGGCGCTAAGAAAGAACGACGCGCCGGGCATGCTGATCGAGGATTTCGGAGACGATCTGGAAGAACTTTCGCCGGTGGAAGTGCGGCTGACGAACGAAGGCAACTCGGCCGAGGCGATCGTTCCGGTTTCTTTTGAAACCGTAATCACCGAGACCGGGATGCTGCAGCTGTGGTGCGTTGCGCGAGACGGCCGGCGCTGGAAACTCGAATTCAATGTAAGGGAGACGGTTTAACCCCCCGGTTTAGCCCCGGATTGCGCTCGCCGCCCGAATCTGCAAAAATCGGGTTAACGAGGCGAATGAAAGGCGAATGTCGGCGGCTCTCCTGCAACTCCGGGCGGAACTCGAAAGCCGTTTTGACCTCCCCCAGGGCATTCGTTCCCGCACCGATCGCAAACGGATGCCGACCGGCATCGAAGCGATTGACCGGCTTACGGATGGCGGAGTCGAACGCGGCACGCTGACGGAAATCTGCGGCGCGGATTCGAGCGGACGAACGGCGCTTGTGATCTCGATTTTGAGCCGCGCAACGCGCCAGGGCGAATGCTGCGTCTGGATCGATGCCGCGGGGGCGTTCGATCCGGCGTCCGCTGTGGGGATGGGCGCCGATCCCGATCGTCTGCTCTGGGTCAATTGCGGGGGCAGCACGGAAAATGCGCTGAAATGCTGCGATCTGCTGATTCAGGCGGGAGGTTTCGGGCTGGTGGTGTTCGATCTGGCGGATGCGCCGGAACGCGAGGCGCGCCGGATTCCGCTGGCGTCCTGGTTCCGGCTGCGGCATGCGGCGGAACGCGTGGGCGCGGCGCTCGTCGCGATGACGAAACACATCAATGCGCAATCGTGCTCGACGCTGCAGATTGAAATGCGCCGCAAACGCACGGTAGCAGCAGGCCGTCTGCTTAAGGGCATGGCGATCGAGGCAGAGAGCCGCAAACATTTCCAGTTGCGGACGGCGGATTTCACTCTGGTGCGCTGATGTACGCGTGCCTGTATTGCCCCGGTAATGGGGCTTTGCTGATGGAATGCGCGGCGGAGTTTTCGCCCCATGTGGAACAGACCGCCGCGGATACGGTGATTTTCGATGTGCGGGGGCTCGAATCGCTGTATGGACCGCCCGAGCAACTGGCGCGCGCGATTGAACGCCGGGCGGGCGTACCGGCGAATATCGCTATTGCGTCGAATCCCGACGCAGCGCTGCATGCGGCTCGCGGAATCCGCGGCGTCACGGTGATTCCGCCAGGGAAGGAAGCGGAAACGCTTGCGCCGCTTCCGGTGAATCTGCTGGGTGGGTCGGCGGGATGCGCGGAACTGCTGGATTTGTGGGGGATCCGCACATTTGGCGAATTCGCGAAGCTGCCGCCGCTGGGAGTCGCGGCCCGCCTGGGAGACGAGGGCGTGCGGCTGCATCGGCTCGCGCGCGGAGAAGGTTACCGGCGGCTGCGTCCTGCCGAAGCGGCGCTGCGCTTCGAGGCTGAGATGGAACTGGACCATCCGATCGATCTGCTGGAGCCGTTGTCGTTCGTGATTTCGCGTTTGCTGAACGAGGTGTGCGATCAGCTTCGCGGGCGCTCACTGGCGACGAATGAGTTGCGGCTGTGTTTGCTGCTGGAGAACGCGCCGGAACATACCGCCACATTGCGGCTGCCTGTTCCCATGCTGGATGCGCGGGCGTTCCTGAAAATGCTGCAGCTCGAGTTGAGCGGTCGGCCGCCGGCGGCCCCGGTGTTGAAGGCGCATCTGGCGGCCGAACCGGTGAAGCCGAGGCGAACGCAGCATGGATTTTTTCTGCCGTCATCGCCCGAACCCGAAAAGCTGGAATTGACGATCGCGCGGGTGAAGCATCTGGTGGGCGCAGGAAATGTGGGGACGCCGGAGTTGAACGACACGCACCGGCCGGACAGTTTCGCGATGCATGCGTTTGCGCCTTCGCCGGCTCCCAATGGCAGCCACGCGGGAGAGCCGCCGGAATCGACGCGGCTTTGCCTGCGCCGCTTTCGGCCGCCACGTTACGCCCAGGTGCTGATGGTGAACAACCGGCCGGTGCGGGTGATTTCGCCCTCGGTGAGCGGGCGGGTAGTGATGGCGAAAGGTCCCTGGCGAACTTCAGGCGACTGGTGGCGCAATGACGCCTGGAATCGCGATGAATGGGACATCGCGCTCGAAGGCGGCGGGGTGTTCCGGATGTACAGGGAACTCGACTCCGAGCGATGGTTTATCGAAGCGAGCTACGACTGAACGCTTGCTACAATCGTCTGCAGATCTGCCGTTCAGCGGGAGTAACTCAATGGTAGAGTCACAGCCTTCCAAGCTGTTGGTTGCGGGTTCGATTCCCGTCTCCCGCTCCATAGAATTCAACCGTCACGCTTGCTCCACCGGCTGTAATCTCTTTCGATACGTCAAATAGAAACCCGCCGGCACGATAAATACAGTTACGATCACCGACACGGTCAAACCGCCGATCAACGCGCGCGCAAGCGGCGCATACGATTCGCTGCCCTCTCCCATTTTCAAAGCCATTGGAAGCAGGCCGATGATCGTGGCCAGAGAGGTCATCAAAACCGGGCGAAGCCGCACGCGACAGGACCTGATAATCGCGTCGCGGACGCTCAAGCCTTCTTCGAGGAGGTGATGCGCAAATTCCACGATCAGAATGCTGTTGGACATGGCAATACCGGCGAGCATCAGGAGCCCCATCAGCGACATGACGTTCAACGTGGTATTCGTGCCCACCAGAGCGAGCAACACGCCCGAGATGCCCGGGGGAAGAGCCAGCAGAATGATGAACGGATCCATAAACGACCGGAATTGCGCAACCAGGATCAGATACAGCAATACGACCGAAAGAATCAATCCGATGGCGAAGCTCCGGAACGAAGAATTCATGGCCGGTACCGTACCCTGCATGGAAACGTTCACGTTGGCAGGTAAAGTGACCGAAGCGGTAATCCGGTTTATTTGCGCGGCCAGCGCTCCCAGCGCCTCGCCCACCGGACGAACATAGATATCGATCTTGCGGCGAATCTGGTAGTGATCCACCTCCGTGGGCGCGAGGAACGGGGTGACGGTACTCACCATATCCAGCCGCGTGGGCTGTTTCACGCCCGTCCCATGCAGGGGAATGGCGCGGAGGTCGTTGATGCTGCGGATCTGCTTCTCCGGATACTGAACGGTGAGCCAGTAATTGTTTCCGTTCTTAGGGTCTACCCAGATACTGGGGGCCACCATCTGGTTCGAAGTCAGCGCCGTGATCACATTCGACATGACCTCTTTCTCATTCAGCCCCAGCTCGCCTGCACGCATGCGATCGATATTGAGACGCAACGCCGGATAGTCCAGATCCTGCGGGATAAATACGTCGGCTGCGCCGGGCAGCGCACGAATCCGCCCGGCAATTTCGAGAGCGGTCTTGTAGTCGTCCTGTAAGTTACGCCCGGAGATCTGCAGATCGATGGGCGCGGGCATTCCCATATTCACAACGCCATCCACCAGACTCCCGGAGGAGAAGAACGCCGTCAACTCTGGCATCTCTTCAGCCATCCGGCGCTTCACGCGATTGATGTATTCGTAACTGCCGACGCGATGACCCGGGTTGAGGCTGGCCTGAACGACGGCGGTATGCATGGCTGCATTCGCGGTATAAACGGCGGAAAAGCCGGGATCGACGCCGATATTGGAGACGATCATTCCCATGTCCGAAGGCAGGACGGTTTTGCGAATCAACTGTTCGAGCCGGGCAACTTCGCTTTCCGTATCGGTGAGAGCTGTACCGGAAGTAGCCTTGATGCTGACCACAAACTGTCCCGCGTCCGTTTGCGGGAAGAAGGCAAGTCCCACCAGCGGATAAAGAAGCAGGCTTGCGGCAAACAGGCCGAAGAAGACGACCATGGTGGCTACAGGACGGACAACAACTTTCGAAACCACCGTTTCGTAGCCGCCCAACATGCGGTTGAACTGCCGGTTGAACCAGGTGTTGAAACGTGCGCCAAGGCTTTTTCGCGCAGCTGGTTCTTTTTGGCCGCTGTGCGATGCGCCTTCGGCATGCCCGGCCGTCTGCTTCATGAAGCGCGCGCAGAACAGGGGCACAACGGTCATCGCCACGAAAAACGAAGCGAACAATGAGAGGACCACCGCCAGAGCCAGCGCCGAAAAAAGGTACTTACTGACGCCATAGAGCAGCGTAACCGGGAAGAACACGACGACCGTGGTCAGCGTCGCCGCAAGCACCGGCAAAGCGACTTCGCGGCCTCCCTTCTCGGCGGCCACGCCTGGCGGCTCTCCCAGCTCGAGATGTCTGTAGATGTTTTCCAGCACGACGACCGAGTTATCGATCAGCCGCGAGAGCGCGAGAGCAAAGCCGCCCAGCACCATGCTGTTGATGGAGCTTCCACCGATCTGCAGGGCGATGAAGGCAGCCAGGACCGACAAAGGAATGGAAAAGAACACGGCGACCGTGGCGCGCATACTCCCCAAAAAGATGAGGATCATCAGACACGTCAGCAGCAGGCCGATGCCGCCTTCGTGCAGGAGCGTCTCAATGGCGGTCTTCACGAAAGCGGATTGATCAAAGACCACCGTGCTCTTCAAATTTCCCGGAATGTCCAGCAGGTGTTTCAGATGCTCCCGAACGCCATTTACCACCGCGATCGTGTTGGAGTCCCCGCCCTGCTTCAATATCGGCAGATAGACGGAGCGTTGTCCGTCAACGCGCACGACGTTGTACTGAAGCGAATAGGAATCCTGGGCATTACCGATATCCGAGAAGCGAACCGGCGCCTGCCCGACAATCTTGATGGGCGTCCGGTTCATATTCGACAGATCCACCTGATTATTGGCGTAAATGGAGTAGTCCAGATGGCCGATCTTCACGTCTCCCGCGGGAAGGATCACGTTCGATTCATTTACGGAGCGGACCACATCCATGAGGCTGAGCTGGTTAGCTTCGAGCTTGAACGGGTTCACATAAAACTGAATCTGGCGCCAGCGCCCTCCGAACGGCTGGGGAACGGACGCGCCCTGAACTCCCGCAAGCTGGTTGCGGATGTTGTTCTGCGCGATGTCTTTCAGAAAGGTTTCCGTCAGCCCTTCACCTTTCAGCGTCACCAGACAGACAGGAAGACTGGAAGCATCGAACTTCAGCACAATCGGCGGCAATGTGCCGGGGGGCATGTCGCGGATGTCCGCCATCGCGAGGTTGGAAATGGTGGAGGCGGCCGCATCCGGGCTGCTGCCGGGCTGGAAATACACCTTGATGACGCTGACTCCGGTAAGCGATCTCGATTCGATATGCTCCACGCCGCTCGCAAGAGTAAACATTCGCTCAAGGTGGTAAGTGATGTTACCCTCAATCTGCTCCGGCGGCATGCCGTTATAGAAGGTCGCGACAACCACCACCGGAATATTGATCGGGGGGAACATGTCCACGGGCATCCGCAGGACGCCCACCGAGCCAACGATCGCAATGATCAGGCAAACAACAACAATGAAATATGGCGTTTTGATGGCAAATCTGGACATTGCTGCTAGCCCCTGGGAACTGCGGGCGCCGCTTCATCGGCGACGGGCATGAGCTTGACTCTTACTTTCTGCCCCTCTTTCAATCCGGTGTGGCGTCCGAGAATCACCACATCGCGATCCTGCAAGCCCGTCATGACTTCTTCTTCAAGTGGAGTTCTTATGCCCGTAGTGATGGGGAGGATATGGATCGTCGAATCACGAACGGCGTACACCTTCGGGGAGGCGGCATCCGTTTCATCCACGGCTTCGATGGGTACGGTCAAGGCATCTTTGCTCTGCTTCAGACGCAGATCCACTTCCGCGTACATGCCCGGCACCAGCACGTAGTTCGGATTGGGAACATCGACTTCTGTATCCATGGTTCTGGTGGCCATGGAGATCTTGCTCGCAAAGCGCGTCACACGACCTGGAAACGTCTTTCTCAGGCTGTTCACGGTAACGTCCACGGTCTCGCCTACGCGGACCTGCGGGACGGCCGACTCCGGCACCGGCAAGATCAGCCGGAGCAGGTTATTCTGCGACAAGCGAACGACGGGCATGGCCTGCGTATCGGACGACGTACCCTGCTGGATCATGGCCCCGGTATTCGCATAGCGCTTTGTGATCACGCCATTGAATGGGGCGGAAATCAAGGTGTATTTCTGCAGCGTCGCCCATCGCGCCTGTTCGGCCTGGCTCATTCGGGCTTTGCGCTGCGCCGCGTCCAGGGTGGATTTGGCGGCGGATAACTGCGCCTCGGCCGCAACTTCCTTCGAGTGCGATTCATCGACCTCCTGCTGTGGAACCAGCCCGACTTCCTTCTTCGAAACTTCGAGAATGCGTGTGTAGGAGAGATGCGCGATATCGAAGGCGGCCTGGGCGCGGGCCAGATCGTTACGAGCCGTGGCTATGTCAGCGTTCGAGGCGTCGACGGCCGCCGCCGCGCGTGCAATATCATCCTGCATCTCCGGAATCTCAAGTTCGGCCAGCTTCTCGCCCGTATGCACGCGGTCGCCTATATCGACCCGGATCGTTTTGATGTAGCCGGCCTCTTTGGCCATCACATCCACTTCCTGATAGGGAACGAACTCGCCCGTGAGCGTAAGTTCCGTGGAAAGAGTCTTTCTCTCCACTTTCGCCCCGGGAACCACCGTCACGGTATCCGTAGGGTTTGGCGTCGAACGACTCTCCGGCGCCGATTCGCCGTTGCTTCGTTCGCAGGATACAAGCGCTGAGGCGCAGAAAACAACCAGCGCCAGAATGCAGTACCCGGGAAGCCGCCGTCCGGTGGCCTTTCCAGTCCCGCTCGCATATTCGTTCATTTCCTTATCCCCTGCCGCGTGGCTCATCGAAAACTTCCGATCGCATAATCCAGCGCCGTCCTGCGATCCAGATAATCGTATTTCGCGCTGGCGGCATCGATCTGGGCGCTGATCTGGCTCAGCTGGGCCTGATTCAGTTCAACGATGCCGCCCAGCCCCGCATCGTAGCGCGCCTGCGCGAGGCGAAGGGACTGGTTGGTTTCGTTGACCAGTTCGCCGGTCACGGCCAGCCGGCGATAGGCAGTATTGGCCTGGTACCAGGCGTTCTGCACATCGCGCGAAACCTGCAGTGAAAAATCCTGCACGTCGTTATCGGCGGCTTTGGCGCGGAACAGAGCTTCGGAACGCCGCGCACTGAACAATCCGCCATTGAACACCGGAATTGAAATGTTTACGCCCGCAGCTTCGTAGTTGTTGTGGGCCAGCACATGATCGTGTTCGGGAATAACGCCGGCGGCGGCCGCGAGGCCAACCGTGGGATACGAGAGCTTCTTTTCGGCATCCGCAAACTGCCAGGCGGCATCCCGGTCTTTCTTGCGCTCCAACAGATCCGGGCGTTGTGCGAGAGCCTGTGTAATCAAGCCCTGTATATCCGGGCTCATGGGGCCGGGAAGCTCCTGGTCGACCAGCGTCAAGTTTTCGATCTGGCGATAACCCATGGCTGTGGCAAGTTGAGCTCGCGCTTCCTCGCCGTTGTTCTCGGCCTGATACACGGCAAGCTGCGCCTCCGATACCAGCACTCGAGCAAAGCTGACGTCGAGCGTGGATTTCAACGCGCTCTGGCTAAGAGCCGTAATCTGCCGCAGCAAGACCTGTCGGTTCGCCAGCGCCGCCTGAGCTACTTTCAGCACCGCATCAGAAGCCAGGACGCCATAGTATGCGTTACGAACCTCAAAAATGATTTGCGCGCGAACGTTGATGAGGTTCTCATTCCGGGCCTCGAGGCGCGATCGCGCCGAACGCGTCAGATCTCGCGTTCGGCCGAAATCAGTTAGGAGTTGTACCAGATTGACGCCTGAGGCGAACCGGTTCGACAAGCTGGACGTGGTGAGCGCTCCCGCCGCCAGGACCGTGCCTGTATTGGCGAGCGCTGCTGTCGTGTTGGAAACGGCGGTCGGGAAGTAGGCCGACCTGGTTTCCGCTACTACCTGGCCGGCTGCCTGCGCCGTCAGGGTGGCGGAACCGACTCTCGGGTGATTCCTGAGCGCGATTTGTTCCGCCTGGTCCAGCGTCAGCGGCCCGGGAAGCCGTGTCGATGGAAGAGGCGCTGTTCCTACCTGGCCAGATACAATCGAGCATCCCATTACCGCTGCGACAAGTACTGCGCGCAGTAATTGCAATTTAGAAGTCGGTCTCCTGCATGGCAACTTTCAATACTGTTGTTTCGTGCATCTCCACGAGGCCATCTGTTACCAGGTCGCATAACCCTGGTAAGAGCGAGTCCACCTTCTCCGGCGATTCTATGAACTGTATCTGCACAGGCAGGTGGCGCTTTTCCGCTCCATGCCCTTCTGCGCTATGCAGGTGGTGGTGCTCGCCAAAACCCTGCTGCGGCCGGGTGAGCGTTGCGCCGGAGACGCCTTCGGAAAAAAGGAATGAGAACACCTGCTCATAGATGAAATCCGCGCCTGCGCTGGTATCTTCATTCAGATGAATGGTTACCTTCTTCGCGGGTCCGGTCTTTAACACCGGCGCCTTCTCTCTATTCCTGCGGCGGCGCTCATATATTTCTCAAGTATGGGGGACGAGAGGAAAGGTTATGCTGAAGCTTTACTGAATTCTTTCTGAACTATTTGTCAGGAAGATTTCAGGCCCGAGTGTCTTCCGCTCCTGTACAGTGAAGCCGTGCGGATCCTGGTAGTGGAGGACGAGCCGAAACTGGCACAGGCAGTCCGTCAGGGCCTCGAAGTGGATGGTTATACGGTTGCCGTGGCCCCTACCGGAGAAGACGGCTTTTATCTTCTTTGTTGCGAATCGTTCGATCTGGCCATTCTGGACGTAATGCTTCCGGGCCGCGATGGTTTTCAGATCGTCGATGCCGCGCGCCGCCATGGCCTCACAATTCCGGTGCTGCTGCTGACTGCGAAAGACACCGTCGACGATCGCGTCCATGGACTCGATTGCGGCGCAGATGATTATCTGAGCAAGCCATTCGCGTTTCCGGA